>Ga0326729_1000048_pt1 | contig 47759 bp, 22 predicted proteins | sample MHFSIPfraction_2_FD_207744 | JGI IMG/M metagenome (GOLD analysis project Ga0326729, IMG submission 207744) | Lab enriched peat soil microbial communities from Michigan Hollow, Ithaca, NY, United States - MHF6AY SIP fraction | ecosystem: Environmental > Terrestrial > Soil > Wetlands > Peat...
AACGGCACGGTGACCTTCACGCCGACGGCGGACTTCAACGGCACAGCCAACTTCAGCTACATCGCCACGGACGGCACGGCCGATAGCTCGGCAACCACGGTGACGGTGACGGTGAGTGCGGTCAATGATTTGACGATAAATGTATATCACTGGAATGGATCGGCTATAAAAAATGTATCTGTTGGCCAGACGCTCGATAAATCAAACGAAAACGGAATAATAAAAATCTCTGGCCTGTCAGGTCAACAAATCATAGATCCGTCATTAGCTGTCGGTATATCAGATATGAGTTCTATTGATTTGCGTGATCCGATTCTTATATTGAAAAATGAGGCAAAGTTGACTACTCTTGACCCGAAGCAGGCCATTGCTGCAGATTATAACCAGAGTGGTAAGGTTGATCTGGTTGATGCGATAGATCTACTGAAATATTTGGCGCAATTAACAGCGCCGGAACCGGTATGGAAGTTTACTCCAGTCAGTGTGGATATGACTGCTGATAAAGAGGTAGATATTGTCGGAGTACTTCTTGGTGATGTAGATGGAAACTGGATGTAGTTGTTTTGGGTTTTATGCGTTTCGTATATTGCGTGCCGTTATTGGGTCGTGTCGGTTGAATACGACATTCTCCAAGCATTGCTAATTCCTTGGTTGAGCCTCATTATGCCGTATCTGCATGCAAAATGCCATTGGCGTCCCGCACTTCTTCAAATCTTGAAAGAAATGGATGTTGATATGGCCGTGACAGGTATTATGACAGTCGGTATCGTCGACATCATAGGCCGCATTCCTCGTAAAAAAGGCCTTCGCCGGGCCGCCAATGATTCATTGGCGTGCCGAAAGGATGCAATTACTCCTCGTCCTTGTGTTAGTGGCTTTTATTTTCGTGTTTCTTCACCGCAAGACTTAAATCAACAAAACATTATTCAGCCGCCTCCATTCCATTGATCGATTATTGGGGCAAAATATAGTATTACTGTAGTGAGCGTGGGCGATATATATGTATTTCGTTATAGCGCTCCTTTGTGCAAATCCATTTCATCCGCAGAAGAACCAAAATCAATTGACTTATGTCTAATTCTTTCATCCCCGGGTCGGTGTTCATCACGTTAAGCGATTTTACGTACACTCAAAATGCTGTACAGGGTGTAACTGATGTTAGTTTTAATATATATTTTGCGGATAACGAGATTGATGGTTACAAAATAACAGGTGCCTTTATTGACCTTCATTATGATTATAGTGAAGACGTTGTATATGGCGCTGATACGGTCAATCCATCGTTTATATACAACCTTAATGGCAGCCAGTCTCCTGTCGACATATGGGATAAGGAAACACTTAACCTTTATGGCTATGATGGAGAGACTGCTAACGGACGAATACTGCTGTCGGCAACCTTTAGTAACCAAAACCCCATTACGGCTAACGCTTCGGGATTGGTGTACTCGGTAACGTTGTCCGTTAATGGACTTGTCGATCGGGAGTCGTTCCCTGTATCGTTCAATGGAACGAGCTATATCACTGTCGATAACGGAACCCAGTCGGGTGCCAAATATATTGTTGCAGGCCAGGTCGTACTGACGAACAACTATGCGCCAGAACTTACCGTCGACAATTCGGCGGTGAGCATTTATGAAAATGCCAATGACGGAGTCATCACCGGAGCAGATGCGGACGCGACGGACAAGGATGGCGACACGGTCACGTTCAGTCTGGTGAACCCGCCGTTGGATGGGACTGACAACGCCCTGTTTTCCATCAACGGGAATAGCGGGCAGGTCAGCCTGACGACCTACGGTGCAGCGGCGCTCGACTACGAGACGACGAAGAGCTATACCCTGACTGTGCGAGCCAGTGATGGGGTTGCGGCTCACAACCAGGATAAGCAGATCACGGTGAATCTGCTGGACGTGAACGAAGCGCCGACGGTCGCCAATGCGATTCCGGACCAGACAGCTAAAGAGGACAGCGAGTTCACCTTCACCGTGTCGGCCACCGCATTCAACGACGTGGATGCCGGCGATGGCCTCGGATACAGCGCAAAGCTTGCCGACGGCAGCGCTTTGCCTTCATGGCTGAGCTTCAATGCCGTTACCCGGACATTCAGCGGCACGCCGACCAATGACCATGTCGGCTCGATCGATGTGACGGTTATGGCGATGGATGTGGCTGGATTGACCGTGAGCGATACGTTCAAGATTACGGTACAGAATACGAACGATGCTCCGGTCGGCGTCGCCGATACGCTGACGGCGACGGAGGACACGGCGACGACCTTCACGGCGTCACAGCTGCTTGAAAACGATACGGACGTGGACACCGGGGACGTCCAGAAACTGGCGATCGCATCGGTGACGTCGGTGTCGGGCGGCACGCCGGTGCTGAACGCTGATGGGACGGTGACCTTCACGCCGACAGCGAACTTCAACGGGGACGCCACATTCACCTATACAGCGACGGACGGCAACGGCGGGGTGACGTCAGAAACTACGGTGACGGTGCATGTGAGTGCGGTAAACGACGCTCCGACGGTGTTGAATGCAATAGCCGACAAAAACGCTACTGAAGACAGCTCGTTCACCTTCACCATGCCGTCGAACACATTCCACGATGTGGATGCCGGCGACAGCCTGACTTACAGCGCGAAGCTTGCCGACGGCAACGCATTGCCGGAGTGGCTGCACTTCAATTCCGAAACGCTGACGTTCAGCGGCAAGCCTGCGAACGGTGATGTCGGTACGATCGATGTGAAGGTGACGGCGATGGATGTGGCCGGCTTGACGGTGAGCGGCACGTTCAAGATTACGGTCGCCAATACAAACGACGCGCCGACGGTTTTGAATGCAATAGCCGATAAAAACGCGACTGAAGACAGCGAGTTCAGCTTCACCATGCCGTCGGACACATTCCACGACGTGGATGCCAGCGACGTGCTCACCTACAGCGCGAAACTTGCCGACGGCAAAGACTTGCCGGAGTGGCTGCATTTCAATTCCGAAACGCTGACGTTCAGCGGCACGCCGACGAACGACAGCGTCGGCACGATCGATGTGAAGGTAACGGCGACGGACGGCAGCGAAGCTTCGGTGAGCGACACGTTCGCGATTACAGTTGCCAATGTGAACGACGCTCCGGTAGTTGCCGTTGTCGATGTTACCGGTTCCATAACGGAAGGGGAGACATCCCTGACCGATAGCGGTTCAGTAACCTTCAGCGATGTGGATGTGACGGACCTGCCGATTGGTTCAGTGGTGCTGAAGTCGGTGAGCGGCGTGAAAGCTGCCTTGGACAGCGAGGCGCCAAGCGAGCTGACGTTGAGCGTATCGCAACAGCTGGCGATTAAGTCAGGGTTCAGCATCGAAAACGTCGAGGGGAACACGAACAGCGGGACGGTCAAGTGGGCTTACTCGGTTGCGGAGTCGTCGATCGACTTCCTGGCCAAAGACGAGAAAGTTACGGCAGTGTTCACGATCACGGTGAGTGACGGTCATGGCGGAACTGACAGCGAGGATGTGACGGTCGAGATCACGGGCACGAACGACGCTCCGGTGATCAACGGCCAGCTTTCGCTGGTGCCGGTAACTTTGAACTCGCTGGTTTACGAAGAAAATGGCGATTTCGAAGTCGGACTGAAAAATTGGAATACGACGAGTGGGGTATCTGTCGCTGACAAACTCACCGTGAATGCCGGCAGCAACGTTTGGGTGATCGACTCCGCAGGATCGAATATGGCTATCCTGACGCCGAGCAGTGAATATTTTAGTTCCACCTTTCAGGAGAAGACAGGAGTATCGACAGAAACGAAGACTTACATCACCGACTCGTTCTATACGAGCTCAGGTATGACGCCTACGAATTACAGTTCGATCACGACGGAGTTTGATGCTAATGCAGGCGAAACGTTCAGCGTATCGTGGACCTATGCATCGACGGATTATGTCCCATATAATGACGGTTCTGTCTTGACGCTGGTCAATCTCGACAATGCTGACGACTTTGGAATCCTGGACGGTATAGCCGCAGAAGTCCTCATACTTGGTGCCACCAATCATGGGACAGGAAACTATACAACGGGAAGCTATGGATGCACGGGTTGGGAAACCTCGACGATCGTCATCCAGACGACGGGCCATTACCGGTTAGGGTTGAGCGCTTTCAACCTGGGTGACACAATTTTAAGCCCGTACCTGTTCGTCGACAACATCGCCGGGTCTGTCTCAAAGGATGGGGTAACTTATGATCCGATATCTTCTGACGCGAACGCGCCCGATGCGGCAGGCGACAAGGTGGAACTGCCCTATCTGGTGGAGGGTTCGGGAGACCTGAATGTCACCGGATCGATAACGTTTGTCGATGTGGACGCAACGGACATGCCGGTCGCATCGAAAGGTACTAAGAGCATAACGGCCTTGTACACCGACGGCACGCCGGCGGCTCTGTCTGACACTCAGATGGCGGCGATTGCTGACGCGTTCACCATTTCGACCCCGGGAACCAACAAGAATACCGGGACGGTGAACTGGACGTACGACGTCGCGGAAACATCGATCGACTTCCTTGTTGCCGGCCAGGTGGTTACGGCGGTGTTTACGATCACGGTGGCTGATGGCAAAGGCGGAACGGACAGTGAGGATGTGACGGTCACGATCACCGGCACGAACGACGCGGCGGCGATTTCTGGTACCTCGCAGAAGGAACTGACGGAGACGAATTCGGAGGCGGACCTGGTGACGAGCGGCAAGCTCAATGTGGAAGATTTGGACGATCCGACGACAATCGTTCCGCAGACGGATGTGACCGGCAGCGGTGGGTATGGCAAGTTCACTATAGCTGAAAATGGTGCATGGAGTTACAAGGCCAACTCCGCCCTCGACGAATTGGCGGACGGAACCGTTTATACCGATACCCTTACGGTTACGACGCCAGACGGAACAAAGCAGGTGTTGACGGTGAAGATCACCGGCACGAACGACGCTGCAGTGATTACGGGTACCTCGACAAAGAACCTGACGGAGACCAACTCCGTGCTGACGACAGGCGATACCCTCAGCGTGACCGACCCGGACAGCCCGACGACCTTCGTCGCTCAGACTGATGTTGCAGGCAGCGGCGGGTACGGCAAGTTCACGATCGGGACGAACGGCGTATGGAGCTACACGGCCAACACCGCGCATAACGAGTTCAAGGCCGGTTCGGAGTACACCGATACCCTGCAGGTAACGTCGTATGATGGCACCGAGCAGGTGCTGACGGTGAAGATCACCGGCACGAACGACGCTCCGGTATTGAATACCTCCCTGAGCCCTGAGTTGACCGGCTTCCTCGAAGGTACGCCATCTACGAACAATACGGGCACCCTGGTATCGTCGCTGATCAGCGAAGCGGTCACCGATGCGGACGCCGATGCGGTTAGCGGCATCTATGTGACGGCGGTGGACAATGCACATGGAACATGGTCGTACAAGCTTGGGTCCGGTTCATGGACGGCGTTCGATTTCAGCAGCAATACCGGCGGACTTTTGCTGAGTGCTACGGACAGCGTGCAGTTTGTGCCGGCAAATGAGAACTGGAACGGGACGTCGATGATTACCTTCGGGGCATGGGACAAGACCAGCGGCAGTGCAGGAGACTATGCCAATATCAGCGTCAAGGGCGGGTCGAGTGCGTTCTCGGCGGTCACCGACTCTGCTTCGATAACGGTGACGTCGGTCAACGACGCTCCTGCGGGCTTGGACAAGACGGTGACGATGTTCGAAGACGGGGAGTATACCTTCTCGACAGCAGATTTCGGGTTCAGCGACACCGCCGACGGTGACCATCTGGAAGCGGTGAAGATAACGAAGCTTGAGGCGGCAGGTAGCCTGGAGTATTGGGACGGTGAGGCCTGGTCGGGCGTAACCTTGGATCAGGAGGTGAGCGCGGTTGCGATTGCTTCGGGTTATCTGCGTTTCAGCCCGGCATCGAACGCGAACAAAACGGGGTACGCAAACTTCGAGTTCAAGGTCATCGACGACGGAGGTACTTCCAACGACGGCGTGAACATCGACCAGAGCGCCAACAAGATCACCATCGACGTAACGGCGGTCAACGACGCGCCGATGATTACGGTTCCCGACACTGATGCCGAAGGCGAAGGCAATCAGCTGACCACAGCCGAAGACACGCCGATCGTCTTCAGCACGCTCAGCGGCAAAGCCATCACGGTGGCCGACCCGGACGGCGACATCCTGACCGCGATCGTTCAGGTGACGGAAGGCAGCGGCAAGCTGGAGATTACAGCCGTAAACCACGGCGCGACGCTCATCGACAGCGTGGCTTCGGAGCTGCATTTCTCCGGTACCGTCGCCCAGATCAACGCCGCCCTTGAAGGCCTGACCTATACGCCGACAAAAGACTGGGCAGGCTCGAGCACCCTGACCATCAAAACCAGCGACGGCCAGGCGATTGATACGAAGACGGTCGACATTACGGTGACACCGGTCAACGACGCGCCGGTGGCGACGACCATGATGGAGATCGTGGGTCCGAACTCGTCGAAGTCCTTCGATCTGTTCGCGCTGACAGATGCGTATACGGATGCGGAAAACGATACCCTTCTTTACTTCAAAATCATTACCAATCCGACGAATGGTAATATCGAGCACAAGGTCGATGGAACATGGGTGACAGTAACAAGTGATTTTTCAGAAAATCCCCTTGTGATTGCGTCCGATTACCTTGCCGTCTACAGGTACACGGCGAACGATGTGGCAACCGGCACTACCGATAAGATTCAATGGCAGGTCGTCACGGGTCCCGCATCTGATCCCCAGACGTCGAACACGGCGGACGGCATCATCACGATCGTCGATCCTAATGTCAACGATGCGCCGAAAGTTGAACTCGTATCAGGCCCCGGCAAGGTAGATGAGGATGGATACACGACCATCACTATCAAGGTTTCTGACCTGTATACGCCTTCGGATTTCCTTCAGTTCGCGTTTGGCAGCTCGGATAACACGCGCCTGATCGACGGCAGCGGCGTTACCGTGGAGAGCCGGGACACGACTTATAATGGTAATAATGTTCCTCTCTACGATACGATCGTTCTCAAGCTGACTCCGAAGGCGGACATGTATGGTTCGGCGGGATTGAAGCTGGGGGTCTTTGACGGCGACAAGACAGGCACGATCGACCTTACCCTCAATGTGGCGCCGGTCAACGAGACCCCTCTCGCACTGGACTTCCAGAGCACGTTGAACGAGGATGGCACCTTCAGCTTCTCGACGTCCATCTTCGCTGACATCTACAGCGACGTCCACGATGCGAACGCGAATACCGCTGTGACCATCGTGACGCTCTCGAGCAACACGACGGTGCAGGATGCGATCAACGCGAACCTCTACCCTGCCAAGTTCGTCATAGACAGCCTGCCCGAGTATGGTACCCTCACGCTTGACGGCGTTGCCATCACCCTGACCGGTACAGGACAAAATAACGAGATCGCGCTCGCCGATTTTTCAAAGCTGCTTTACACGCCGGTTGGCAACTACAACGGCACCGACAGCTTCACCTGGCATGCGGTGGATCTGGCTCCCACCGACGGGTCTGCGCTGAGCACCGAAACAAGAACCGCATCATTCGAGGTGACGGCCGTGAACGACGCCCCTGTCAGCGATGCCGATACGCTGATGGCTTTGGAAGACACGACGGTGACCTTCAATGCGAAGGAACTCCTCGGCAACGACACGGATGTGGACGGCGACAACCTGACCATCAAGTCGGTGGGCAGTGCCACGAACGGCACTGTGAAGCTGAATGCTGACGGGACGGTGACCTTCACGCCCGACAAGGACTTCAACGGGGAAGCAACCTTCACCTATATCGCGACTGACGGCGTTGCGGATACCGATTCGACCACGGTTAAGGTGACCGTGGCGTCGGTGAACGACGCTCCGGTCGGAGTCGCCGACACAACGCTCGAGGCGACGGAAGACACTCAGGTGACCTACACGGCTACGCAGCTTTTGGGCAACGATTCGGACGTGGACGGCGACAGCCTGATAATCAAGTCGGTTGGGGATGCCACGAACGGTACCGTGACGCTGAACCCTGACGGAACGGTGACCTTCACTCCAGACGAGAATTTCCACGGGAACGCCAGCTTCAAATATGTCGCGACGGACGGCATAGCGGACAGTTCGGCAACCACGGTGACGGTGACGGTGGCGTCGGTGAACGACGCACCGGTTGGCCATACCGATACGCTGACGTCGACGGAAGACACTCCTGTGACCTATACGGTTGGGGATCTTCTGGGCAACGACTATGATGCGGATAGCGATACCCTGACGATCGCATCGGTGACGTCGGTGACTGGCGGCACGGTGAATCTGAACGCCGACGGCACGGTGACCTTCACGCCGACGGAGAACTTCAATGGTGAAGCCAGCTTCACCTACATCGCCACGGACGGCAATGGTGGCGATACAGAGTCAACCACGGTGACGGTGACGGTAGCCCCGGTGAACGACGTGCCGACGGTGTCGAATCTGATAGAGGACAAGAGCGTGGATCAAGGCACTCTGCTCAAGTTCCAGCTGCCGGAAAATACTTTCAGCGATGTGGATTCAGGCGACACACTGACCTACAGCGCAACGCTTTCCAGCGGCGGAAATTTGCCGAGCTGGCTGACTTTCCATTCCGAAACGCGTACCTTCACGGGTATTCCGTCGAACGAAAACGTTGGTTCGATCGAGGTGACGGTCACGGCGAAGGATGGCAGCGATGCGTCGGTGAGCGACACATTTACGCTTACGGTTGTCAACGCAAATGACGCGCCTGTCCTGAACGTGTCGGAGGCGCCGACGGTTACGGGCATAGCAGAAGATGTGTCGGCTGACGGCAATACGGGGACGACGATAGCCGATATGGTTGTCAACGGTTCGATCACTGATGCTGACGGCTCGGCGGTTGACGCGGTGTATGTGACGGCGGTGGACAACGCGCACGGAACATGGCAGTTCAAGGTTGGTGATGCTGGTGAATGGACGGCGTTCAACTTCACAGACAATTCCGGCAAAGGGCTTTTGCTGGACACTTCCGATAGCGTTCGGTTCGTACCGACGGAAAACTGGAACGGAACGTCGACGATTACCTTCGGGGCGTGGGACAAGAGCAGCGGAAGTGCCGGTTACTATGCCGATATCAGCAAAAAAGGGTTGACGAGTGCGTTCTCGACGGCGACGGATACGGCAAGCCTGACGGTGAGTGCGGTGAACGATGCGCCTGTGAACTCTGTGCCATCTTCGCAGTCGGTTGCGGAGGACGGAACGCTGGTGTTCAGTGGCTCTAAAGCGATCACGGTCGGCGATTCGCTTGATACGGCGCTGGATGGTTCGACCGATGGCCTGACGGCGACGGTCAGCGTCCTGCACGGTACACTGACGGCAACGACGGGCGGCGGAGCGACGATTTCGACGAACGGTACATCGAGCGTGACGATCAGCGGCACGGCAGAGAAGGTGAATGCGGCGCTGCTCGGACTGACTTACGCGCCGACTGCCAACTACAACGGCGCCGACACGCTGACGATCGAGACGAGCGACAGCGGCAATACCGGAGGCGGATCGCTCAGCGATACCGATACGGTCTCGATTACGGTGAGCGCGGTGAACGATACCCCGACCAATACGGTTCCGGAGGCGCAGACGGTGGCAGAGGACGGAACGCTGGTGTTCAGTGGCTCTAAAGCGATCACGGTCGGCGATTCGCTGGATACCGAGCAGGGCAGTTCGACCGACGGCCTGACGGCGACGGTAAGCGTACTGCATGGTACAGTGACGGCAACGGAGGTCAGCGGAGCGACAATTACGACGAACGGTACATCGAGCGTGACGATCAGCGGCTCGGCAGAGAAGGTGAACGCGGCGTTGCTCGGGCTTACCTATGCACCGACGGGAAACTACAACGGCGCCGACACGCTGACGGTTGAGACAAGCGACAGCGGCAATACTGGAGGCGGATCGCTCAGCGATACCGATACGGTTTCCATTACGGTGACGCCGGTGAACGATACTCCTGTCAGCCATGCCGATACGCTGACGGCGACGGATGAAGACACTGTAGTGATCTACACGGCGGCCCAGTTGCTGGGCAACGACACGGATTTGGACGGCGATACCCTGACGATCGCATCGGTGACGTCGGTGACTGGCGGTACGGCGAAGTTGAACGCCAACGGGACGGTGACCTTCACGCCGACGGCTAACTTCAATGGTGACGCCTCTTTCACCTATATCGCGACGGATGGCGTTGAGGAAACATCGTCAGCCACGGCGACGGTACATGTTAATGCGGTAAACGATGCTCCGACGGTGCCGAATCCGATCGCGGACAAGAGCGTTGACCAGGACAGCGAACTCAAGTTCACGGTTCCGTCGAACACATTCGACGACGTGGACGGCGACACCCTGACCTACAGCGCAACCGGTTTGCCGACATGGCTGAACTTCGATGCAGAAACCCATGAGTTCAGCGGCACGCCCTCTTATAGTAATGTCGGCACGATCGAGGTGACGGTGACGGCGACGGATGGGACGGCTTCTGTGAGCGACACCTTTGTGATTACGGTCGTCAATACGAACGATGCGCCGGTTGGAACTGCCGATGAGATGACGGCAACGGAAGACATTCCGGTGACCTATACGGCAGCGCAACTTCTGGGCAACGATACGGATGCTGACAGCGACACACTGACGATAAAATCGGTGAAGTCTGGTACGGGCGGCACCGTTGTGAAGAATGCCAACGGAACGGTGACCTTCACGCCGACGGCGAACTACAACGGGAACGCGAGCTTCAGTTACATCGCGACGGATGGCAAGGCTGATACCTCCGAGACGACAGTGTCCATTACAGTGAGTGCGGTGAACGATGCGCCGGTGAACACGGTGCCATCATCGCAGTCGATAGTGGAGGACAGCACGCTGGTGTTCAGCGGCGCGAAAACGATCACAGTCAGCGATTCGTCTGATACGGCGAATGGCGGTACCAACGCCCTTTCGACGACGGTCAGCGTTCTGCACGGTACATTGACGGCAACGACGGGCGGGGCCGCTACGATTTCGACGAATGGCACGTCGAGCGTGACGATCAGCGGTACGGCCGCGCAGGTGAATACGGCGCTTTCGGGATTGACCTATGCGGTGACGGCGAACTACAATGGCGCCGACACGCTGACGATCGCGACGAGCGACAGCGGCTATACGGGAACGGGTGGAACGCTTACCGATACCGATACAGTGTCCATTACAGTGAGTGCGGTGAACGATGCACCGGTGAACACGGTGCCTGGCGCGCAGACGATGGTGGAGGACGGTACGCTGGTGTTCAGCGGATCGAACAAGATTACGGTCAGCGATTCTTCGGATACAGCGCTGGACGGCACCGATGCCCTGACGACGACTGTCAGCGTGTTGCATGGCAAATTGACGGCAACGACAGGCGGAACGGCAACGATCGAGAAGAACGGGACGTCGAGCGTGAAGATCAGCGGTACGGCCGCTGAGGTGGATGCGGCGCTGCTTGGGTTGACCTATGCACCGACGGCGAACTACAATGGTGCCGACTCGCTGACGGTGGTGACGAGCGATGGCGGCTATACTGGCACCGGTGGAGCGCTCAGCGATACCGATGTGGTCTCCGTTACGGTGACGCCGGTGAACGATGCGCCGACGACGAGCAATGTGCAGCTCCGTATTTCCGAGTACATGTTCAACAACCAGCTGGTGCTGAAGATAACCCAGTCGGATTTGCTTTCCCACGCGTCGGATTTGGAAAACAACACGCTCACTGCGAGCAACCTGACGATCGCCACAGGCAGTGGTTCCCTGTATGACAACGGAGACGGGACATGGAATTATACCCCGGGCGCCAACTTGCCGACAACATTCAGTTACACGATCACGGATAACGGGACCACGAATGGTGTCGCTGACCACAAGTCAGTAGCCGGTACGGCTTCTTTGGGAACGCCCTATCACGCTGGTTATACCCTGACGCTGGATGTTCAGCACTGGAACGAAACCCCGATACAGAATGTCGACGTTGTGCAGACGGTGACCAATTCAGATGCGAACGGGTCAATCGTCATTCAGACGCTCGTCGGTGAGCAGACCATTCAGCCGTCGCTGAGTGTAAGCGCTTCGGATGAGAATAGCATCGACTTGCGTGATCCGATCCTGATCTTGAAGAGCAATGCGGAGCTGACGGAGCTTAGCACCATGCAGACACTTGCCGCGGACTTCAACAAGAGCGGCAAAGTCGATTTGACTGACGCGATAGACATCCTTAAGTATCTGGCGGCATTGACAGCGCCGGCACCTGAATGGAAGTTTTATGATGCGGTTGGCGCAACTCCGATCACTGTTGACATGAACGCCAACAAGACGGTTGATGTTGTCGGGGTTCTGTTAGGTGATGTCGATGGTACCTGGGGCCTGTAAAGCGTGGTTCTTTGCAGCGTATAATGGAATGACGGGACATTTTGTTTCCATTCGATTAAGGCTGTTAATCGGATGGCCATGATTCGCGAAGCGAATCATGGCCATCCGGCGCATTCATTGGCTGTTGCCCCTGATACCAGTGATTTACCCATGGGATTCTGCGAAGAGGCCCGAACTGTAATTGTACACATAATATTTAATTCCGTTTTTTATGGGCCCGTTTGCTTTCCTGGGAGGCTTTTCGTATGTGCAGAGTGTTGCGGACAACATCACCGATGTAAGCTTCAATATTTATTTCGCGGCAAATAATATTGAAGGGTACAAGATCATCGGTGCTGCCCTGGATTTACAGTATGATTATGCCCTCGTGTATTATGCCGAAACAACCAACCCGACTTTTACCTATAAAATCGGAACAAAAACTATTGAGGCTAAAGTCTGGGCGTCCGAGACGCTGAACCTCTCCCTGGCCGACGATCCTGATCCTGTTGGCGCCATTCAGCTGGTTGCACAGTATACAGGCGCTCCGGCAACCTACGACCCGATTACCGTCAACGCCAACGGCCTGGTCTATTCGGTAACATTAAGTGTTGACGGCCTTGTCGACCAGGCATCTTTCCCCGTGGTATTGCAAAGTACGGCCGATGGAGGAGATAACTACATTGTCGTTGATGATGGTCCGCTGACCCAGTCAAGCAAGAGGTATGACATGGATGGCGGCATCCTGTTCCCGCCGTCCCTGACAATGTTTGACGGGGTTATCGCGACGATCGGGGAGAACGCCCAACAGGCCATCACCTTTGACGACCTTGCGGCGAAGGGTGACGAGTCCGATTACGATGGACAGGTTGTCGGCTTCGTGGTCAAGTCCGTCACGACGGGAACCCTGAAGATCGGTGCCGACGCTGCGACGGCGACGGCCTACGATGCATCGACGAACAACACCATCGATGCGACGCACATCGCTTTCTGGACCCCGGCGCAGGGGGCGGGCGGCACGCTGAACGCATTCAAGGTCGTGGCCATCGATAATTACAGTTTTGAATCGACCCCTTCAGTGCAGGTGACGATGCTGGTGTCTTCGGTTAACGACGCGCCGGTCCTGAACGTGTCGGCGACGCCGGTGGTTACGGGCATAGCAGAGGATGTGTCGGCTTCCAGCAACACGGGGACGACGATAGGTGCGATGCTGGTCGACGGTTCGATTACTGATGCGGACGGCACGGCGGTTGAAGCGGTTTATGTGACGGCGGTGGACAACGCGCATGGGTCATGGGAGTACAAGGCCGGGTCCGGTTCGTGGACGGCCTTCGATTTCAGCGGCAACGCAGGCAAGGGACTGCTGCTGGATGCTGCCGACAGTGTCCGGTTCGTGCCTGCGGAGAACTGGAACGGGACGTCCACGATTACCTTCGGGGCGTGGGACAAGTCCGGTGGCAGCGTTGCAGGGAGCTATGCCGACATCAGCACCAAGGGGGGGGCGGGTGAATTCTCGACGGCGACGGATACGGCAAGCATTACGGTGAGTGCGGTGAACGATGCGCCGACCAATACGGTGCCGGCAGCGCAGACGCTGGCGGAGGACGGGACGCTCGTGCTCAGTTCAGCGAACTCGAATGCGATCACTGTGGGTGATCTGCTTGATACGGCGCAGGGCAACTCAACCGATGGCCTGACGGTCACGGCAAGTGTGCTTCACGGCACATTGACGGCAACGATCGGCGGCGGAGCGACGATTACGTCAAATGGTTCGTCGAGTGTGACAATCAGTGGTACGGCAGCGCAGGTGAATGCTGCGCTGTTTGGGTTGACCTATGCTCCGATCTTGAACTACAACGGCTCCGATACGCTGACGATCGTGACGAGCGACAGCGGCAATACAGGAACGGGTGGATCGCTCAGCGATACCGATACCGTTTCTATTACGATATCGCCAGTGAACGACGCGCCGACGAATATCACCCTTTCAGCGAGTACGATCCAGGAGAACGTGGCGGTTGGTTCGGGCGTGGAGATCGGGACATTGACAGTGACAGACCCAGACGTGTCAGGCAACAGCAATGTGCTGAGCTTGGAGGGTGCAGATGCGTCGAGCTTCAAGATCGAGAGCGGCAAGTTATACTTTACCGGAACAAGCCCGAACTACGAGGCGAGGCAGAGTTATGCCGTGACGGTCAAATCGACCGATGGGGCATTGACGTTCAGCAAGGCGTTCACGGTGAACGTGACGGACGTGAACGAGTTCGATGTCACGTCGCCGACGGACAGCAACGCATCGGCGAACACGGTTGCGGAGAACGCGGCATCCGGGGTGACGGTGGGCGTCACCGCATCTGCCATCGATGCTGACGGCAGCAACCATACGGTGACCTACAGCCTTGTGGGCGATGCGCAAGGCAATGCGTATACGGCCGGAGAGTTCACGATCGACCCGACGACGGGTGTCGTCAAGACGGGCTCGACGGCGCTGGACTACGAGTCAGGAGCAACCAGGACGGTGTATGTGAAGGCGACGTCGTCTGACGGTTCGAGCGCCATAACCGGTTTCACGGTGAACGTGACGGACGTAGATGAGTTCGATGTCACGTCGCCGACGGACAGCAACGCATCGGCCAATACGGTTGAGGAGAACACGGCATCCGGAGTGACGGTGGGTGTCACCGCATCGGCAAGCGATGCGGACGGCACGAACAGCACAGTGACCTACAGTCTGGTGGGCGATGCGCAAGGCAGTGCATATACGGCCGGAGAGTTCACGATCGACCCGACGACGGGTGTTGTCAAGACGGGCTCGACGGCGCTGAACTACGAGTCAGGATCGACCCGTACGGTGTACGTGAAGGCGACGTCGTCTGACGGTTCGAACGCCATAACCGGTTTCACGGTGAACGTGACGGACGTGGATGAGTTCGACGTCACGTCGCCGACGGACAGCAACGCATCGGCCAATACAGTTGCCGAGAATACGGCAGTTGGAGTGACCGTGGGCATAACCGCATCGGCAAGCGATGCGGACGGTACCAATAATACGGTGACCTACAGCCTGGTGGGCGACGCGCAAGGCAGGGCATATACGGCAGGAGAGTTCACGATCGACCCGACGACGGGTGTCGTCAAGACGGGCTCGACGGCGCTGGACTACGAGTCCGGGTCGACCCGTACGGTGTACGTGAAGGCGACGTCATCGGATGGTTCAAGCGCCATCAAGGATTTCACGGTGAACGTGACGGACGTAAGCGAGTTCGACGTCACGTCACCGACAGACAGCAACGCGTCGTCCAATACAGTTGCCGAGAATACGGCAGCCGGGGTGACGGTGGGCGTTACCGCATCGGCCATCGATGCTGACGGCACCAACCATACGGTGACCTACAGCCTTGTGGGCGATGCACAAGGCAATGCGTATACGGCCGGAGAGTTCACGATCGACCCGACGACAGGTGTCGTCAAGACGGGCTCGACGGCGCTGAACTACGAGTCAGGAGCGACAAGGACGGTGTATGTGAAGGCGACGTCGTCTGACGGTTCGAGCTCTATAACAGGTTTTACGGTGAACGTGACGGACGTGAACGAGTTCGACGTGACGACGCCGACGGACAGCAACGCATCGGCGAACACGGTTGCGGAGAACGTGGCAGCCGGGGTGACGGTGGGCGTTACCGCATCGGCCAGCGATGCGGACGGCACGAACAACACGGTGAGCTACAGCCTGGTGGGTGATGCGCAAGGCAATGTATATATGGCCGGAGAGTTCACGATCGACCCGACGACGGGGGTGCTCAGGACAGGATCGACGGGGCTGAACTACGAGTCCGGGTCGACCCGGACGGTGTACGTGAAGGCGACGTCATCGGATGGTTCAAGCGCCATCAAGGATTTCACGGTGAACGTGACGGACGTAAGCGAGTTCGACGTCACGTCACCGACAGACAGCAACGCGTCGTCCAATACAGTTGCCGAGAATACGGCAGTTGGAGTGACCGTGGGCATAACCGCATCGGCAAGCGATGCGGACGGTACTAATAATACGGTGACCTACAGCCTGTTGGGCGATGCGCAAGGCAATGCGTACACGGCCGGTGAGTTCGCGGTCGATCCGACGACGGGTGTCGTCAGGACGGGATCGACGGCGCTGGACTACGAGTCAGGATCGAGCCGTACGGTGTACGTGAAGGCGACGTCGTCGGACGGTTCGAGTGCCGTCACCGGTTTCACGGTGAATGTTACGGATGTGAACGAGTTCGATGTCACGTCGCCGACGGACAGCAACGCATCGGCCAATACGGTTGAGGAGAACGCGGCATCCGGGGTGACGGTGGGCGTCACCGCATCGGCGAGCGACGCGGACGGCACGAACAGCACAGTGACCTACAGCCTGGTGGGCGATGCGCAAGGCAATGCGTATAGGGCCGGAGAGTTCACGATCGACTCGACGACAGGTGTCGTCAAGACGGGCTCGACGGCGCTTAACTACGAGTCAGGAGCGACCCGTACGGTGTATGTGAACGCGACGTCGTCTGACGGTTCGAGCGCGATCACCGGTTTCACGGTGAACGTGACGAATGTGAACGAAACGCCGAGCGCAGGCAACAGTACCGCCATGGTCACGGTTGACCGCTCGAGGACGCTGAGTGCAGGTGATTTCAAATTCAGCGACGTGGATGCGGGCGACAGCCTGGCGTCAGTGAAGATCACGGCTTTGCCGTTGAAAGGGCTGCTTAAATACAATGAGGGGAGCGCCGAATCGCCGAGCCTTAAGTCGGTGACGGTCAACCAGGTCATCAGCAAATCCGATATCGACGCAGGCAAACTGGTCTACATCCCCGATGCGGCCACGAATTACCTGGATTACGGTACCTCGACCAGCGATGCATCGTTCACATTTACCGTGACCGATGCCGGGGGGCTGGAGAGTGGCACGGCTACGCTGACTATCGACCTCGTCGACAATGCATTGCCGACACTGACTACGTTCAGCGGGGCGATTGCGACCATCAACGAGGATACCCAAAAGGCCATCACATTTGCAGATCTTGCTGCGAAGGGCGACGAGTTCGACCAGGACGGAACCGTCGATGGCTTCGTGGTCAAGGCGGTCAGCACGGGAACCCTGAAGATCGGCGCCGACGCGGCGTCGGCAACAGCGTACAATGCATCGACGAACAAAACCATCGATGCGACGCATATCGCCTTCTGGACCCCGGCGCAGGATGCGAACGGCCAGCTTAACGCTTTCACGGTAGTGGCCCTTGACGACCTTGGCGGCGAATCGGCTTCCGCCACACAGGTGACGATGCAGGTGACTCCGATCAACGACGCGCCGGTAATCAACGAAGCCGGCAGCGGCCTGACGGGTGCATTGACCGAGAACAGGGATACTGATGCGGTTACGGCGGGCGTGCAGATGGTGGCAACTGGGACGGTGGCATTCAGCGACGTCGACGCGGGCGACACGGTTGCCGCGACGGTGACGGCCTCGGCCGCAACGCTGGCATACCGTGCGGATGGAGCCCAGAGCGATTCGCAGCTGCCGTCGGGGTTGGACGCGACGGCTCTGAAGGGTGCGTTCAGCATCACGACGGGAGGCGAGTGGACGTACAATGCGACAGCCCTGGACTTGGAGAAGCTCGGTTCGGGAGACAAGGTCACGCTGACTTACACGGTGACGGTGACTGACGGTGACGGATTGACCGACACGGCGCCGGTGACGATCACGCTGACGGGTGCGAACGACGCGCCGGTGATCAACGAAGCCGGCAGCGGCCTGGCGGGTGCATTGACCGAGAACAGGGATACGGATGCGGTTACGGAAGGGGTGCAGATGGTGGCGACGGGCACTGTCGTGTCCAGCGACGTTGACGCGGGCGACACGGTCGCCGCGACGGTGACGGCCTCGGCTGCAACGCTGGCGTACCGTGCGGATGGAGCCCAGAGCGATTCGCAGCTGCCGTCCGGGTTGGACGCGACGGCGCTGAAGGGTGCGTTCAGCATCACGACGGGAGGCGAGTGGACGTACAATGCGACAGCCCTGGACCTGGAGAAGCTCGGTTCAGGCGACAAGGTCACGCTGACCTACACGGTGACGGTGACGGATGGTGACGGTTTGACTGACACGGCGCCGGTGACGATCACGCTGACGGGCGCGAACGACGCGCCGGTGATCAACGAAGCCGGCAGCGTCCTGACGGGCGCATTGACCGAGAACACGGATACGGACGCGGTGACAGCAGGCGTGCAGATGGTGGCGACTGGGACGGTGGCGTTCAGCGACGTTGACGCGGGCGACACGGTCGCCGCGACGGTGACGGCCTCGGCTGCAACGCTGACGTACCGTGCGGATGGAGCCCAGAGCGATTCGCAGCTGCCGTCCGGGTTGGACGCCGCAGCGCTGAAGGGTGCGTTCAGCATCACGACGGGAGGCGAGTGGACGTACAATGCTACAGCCCTGGACCTGGAGAAGCTCGGTTCAGGTGACAAGGTCACGCTGACCTATACGGTGACGGTGACGGACGGTGACGGTTTGACCGACACGGCGCCGGTGACGATCACGCTGACGGGCGCGAACGACGCGCCGGTGATCAATGAAGCCGGCAGCGTCCTGACGGGCGCATTGACCGAGAACACGGATACGGATGCGGTTTCGGGGGGTGTGCAGATGGTGGCGACGGGAACGGTGGCGTTCAGCGACGTCGATGCGGGCGACACGGTTGCCGCGACGGTGACGGCCTCGGCCGCAACGCTGGCGTACCGTGCGGATGGAGCCCAGGGCGATTCGCAGCTTCCGTCCGGGTTGGACGCGACGGCGCTGAAGGGTGCGTTCAGCATCACGACAGGAGGCGAGTGGACGTACAATGCGACAGCCCTGAATCTGGAGAAGCTCGGTTTGGGCGATACGGTGACGCTGATCTACACGGTGACGGTGACGGACGGAGACGGATTGACCGACACGGCGCCGGTTACGATCACGCTGACGGGCGCGAACGACGCGCCGACGGTGGTCACTGTTATACCGGACCAGAAGGATGCGGTGGAAGACGTCCCGTATTCGTTCACCTTCAATGCGGGCACCTTTGCCGATGTGGATTCCGGTGACAGCCTGAGTTACACGGCGACGCTGGAAAATGGCACCGCTTTGCCTACATGGTTGACCTTCGACGCTGCGTCGCGCACCTTCAGCGGTACGCCGGGGGATGCCGGCGTGGGGTCGATCAACGTGAAGGTGACGGCGACGGACGGGAGCAATGCGTCGGTGAGCGATGTGTTCAGGCTGTCGGTGGCGAATGTGAACGACGCGCCGAAAGGGAGCGTGACGATCACTGGTACGGCGAAGCAGGGCGAGACGCTGACTGCTGACACGAGCGGTTTGAGCGACGCTGACGGGCTCGGGAGATTCACCTATCGCTGGTATGCGGATGGTAAGTATATCGGCGTCGGTGAATCGTTCACCCTAGACGAGGCCCAGGTTGGCAAGTCGATGACTGTGAAGGTGAGCTACACGGACGGCCATGGTACGCTCGAGAGCAAAACGAGCGCCGCGACCTCTCAGGTAGAAAACGTCAACGACCTGCCGACCGGAGCCGTCATCGTCGAGGGCACCGTGTCGAAAGGAAGCGTGCTGACGGCCGACATCAGTACGCTTGCCGATGCCGACGGGCTGCCCCAGAACGCTGAGGACTTTGCCTATCAGTGGCAGTCTTACGATGGTACGACCTGGAGTGATATATCCGGAGCTAATGCATCGACTTACACCCTGAAGCAGACAGATGTCGGCGACAGGATCCGGGTCAATGTGAACTACACCGATGGCCATGATATGCACGAGTCGGTGACAAGTGCCCAGACGGCGACGGTGACCAATGTCAACAGCGCACCGACAGGCGAGCCGCTGATCACCGGGAAAACGTATCAGGGCGAGAAGTTGACCGCCGTGACCACCGGGATCGCCGATGCCGATGGCCTGGGCCAGTTCAGCTACCAGTGGTATGCGGGGAATGCCGCGATCAATGGGGCAACCGGGTCCACCTATTCATTGACCAGTGCCGAAGTGGGCAAGACGATCACGGTCGCGGTGGGCTATACCGACGGACAGGGCACACACGAATCGCTTCACAGCAGCCCGACCGTGGCGGTCTATCGCCTCAGCATCGGTACTGTCGTGGACGGTTACCTCGCCAATGCACTGGTGTGGATCGATGAGGACAACGACGGGGTCCGCGACTGGACCGATTTGAATAACAATGGCAAATGGAATCCCGGGGAAGGGGAGTCGTGGGACCTGACTGACGCAACCGGCCAGTATACGTTGACGGAGCCGCTGAATAACGATACCTGGACGATCCGGATGACCGCCGAGCCTGGCGGGTCGACCTACGACATTTCAACGGGAGCGAAGTTTACCGGCACCTATTCAGCGCCGACCGGGTCCACGGTGGTCAACCCGCTGACGACCCTGATCGTCGCTAACAGCGTTGCGAACAACCTTACCGCTGTTCAAAGCGAGAGCCAAGTCAAAGAACTGCTCGGCCTTGACCCCATCCTCGATCTTAAGACGTACGATCCGCTGCTTGAAGCGGTGAAGGCCAGCGCCGACGCCAATGCAAACAAGGCGACGGCCGTCAAGGTCTACAGTGCGGCAATCCAGGTGGCAAACCTGATCGACGTGGCAACGAGCATGGTCAGCGGGGCGGGGGTTGCGGATACCAGCGGAGTCGCCGGCGAGGTGGCCACGGCCCTTCTTACGGCTTCCCAGTCGGGGGGCGTACTTGACCTGACCAACGCCGCCGTGATCTCGGAAACCCTCTCCACCGTGGTGGATAAAACCGTCGCCGATTCGGTCAAGGCGGATCAGATCAAGGCCAACCTTGATACGGTCGCCACGGCAGAGGCCTTGGTGAACCATGAGATCCAGGCTGTCGCCGATAACGTCGATCCGTTACAGACGGTGCTTGTCGAGGACGAACTTACCAAGATCGTCACTGCACAGATCGTTGCCTCGAACGTTGCCGGGGAGGCGTCGGGCGCTTCTACCGGAGATGTCACGGTCTCCGTCACGGCAGACAACATCGGGACCAAGCTCACCGATGCCGGAGCCGATGTGCAGACCGTCCTGACCAACTACCTGCCGATCGGAGAGGTCCTCATTGCGGGAACGCCGAAGGAGGCAGCGACGCTGACGGCAAGCAATACGCTTTTCGACGTGGACGGGCTGGGAACCATCAGTTACCAGTGGCAGGCAGCTGGTGTCGATATCAATGGCGCCCATGGCAACAGCTACACGCTGACCCATGCTGAGGCCGGAAAAGCCATCACGGTGGTTGCGACCTACATCGACGGGGATGGCAAGCATGAAATGGTGATCAGCGACCCGACCTCGAGCGTCCTCGACGAGATTGCGCCGGTCGTGACCGGGTTGACTCCCGGCGAGGGCGAAACCGGTGTTCCCGTCGGCAGCGATATCATCCTGACCTTCAGTGAGACGATACAGAAGGGTACCGGACTCATAGAAATCCTTATCGGCAGCGCGACCGGTGACGTCGTTGAGAGCTACAATGCGGCAACCGATTCGACCCACCTCTCTATTTCGGGCAATACGCTGAGGATCAATCCGTCTCTGGATCTGGCCAACAGCACCAAGTATTACGTGAAACTCGCCGACGGTGTGGTAAAAGATATATATGGCAACTTTTTTGATGCCAATGAAGCCGCGGAACCATACGGGTTCACCACGGCTGCAGCCGTGGCCATGTCGTCCCATGGTGATTCCGGGGATATCGTGTTGCCGGTGCTTGTGGGCGTTACGACCGTCAGCCTCATTTCCTGGCTCGTGTTCTGATAATTTATTTTCCGGGAGGAGGCGTGGTTCCTGCTCCCGGGATACTTCCCGCAAACTTTTTCCAATTGAGGTTTCCCATGCAGACTATTTACGCGGACGGCATTGCCAATATCATCCTTATCGACGGCGTGCTGCGTCTCGACCTTGTCAATATCACACAGATTGAGAACGAGAAGCCGAATGTCCGGCCTGCCGGTGCTGTGGCCATGTCCCTCCAGGGCCTGATCCGCACGCATGGCCAGCTTTCGCAGGTGATCGACAAACTGGTCGCAGATGGCATCCTCAAAAAGGGCGATGCCCCTGCGGCCCTCGACGCCGTATCAGCGGATGCAGCCGCCGCAAATGCCTAAGCCGCTGCCTTTTTGGCAGTGATTCAACAGGAGCCAGTCCATGTTGAACCTTAAGAAAGTCACGCTGCAGTACAGCCCTTACGAGGACCGGATTCGCATGATGGCTGAACCCGAGGGAGGGGAGCCTGTCGCCTTCCTGCTTACCCTTCGCATGAGCCGGGCCCTTGCCGGCATGCTTTGCAACCACCTCGAGCGTGCATTGCCCCCATCCTCGCCCGTCAGTCGCGACATGCAACTCGCCTGTCGGCAGCGTGATGCCGAGTGGAAGTTGCAACCTTCGGAGCCGGTCAGTTTCAGCTCGTCCATGTACAATTACCTTCCTGAAAAATTTGATCTTTCCTGCAGCCCGCAATCGGCTGCCATCAAGTTTCCCGCAGGCGACGATATCGCCGAACTCAGGATGAACCTCATCGAGCTCCGCCAGTTGCTGTCGGTGCTCTGCCGCATATTCCGCAAGGCAGGCTGGCCCATGGATGCGTGGCCGGAATGGTTCATCACCGAGGGACCTGTGAGCAACTGACAGGAAGCGGAGACTCTGTCGTCTCCTTCCGGGCTTACGGTCACTTCGCGCTCCTCTTTATTTTCAGAAGGCGATGCGAATTGCCTCCCCCCTTATCGAAAAGACATTTCCATGGCAAAGTACCCTCCGACACCATTTCCGGCCTCGCTTGTTCCCTGGTTTTAAAAGCTTCCTGGAAACCAATGCGAAATGTTACTTGATTCCGGATTTTATATAAAAAGTATAGTAATCCTTTCTTGTTATATGTCCGTTTCAGGTTTATTTGTTACAGTCCTTCAGTTATATAGATTGATTGAGGTTACTGTTTTGATTCTGTTGTTTATTTTGTTTATTTCGACTTTATTGGTTTTATGTCCTTGTATGGAAAGATATATGTCAGGATATGTGTTGATGCCCTGTTATTGAATCGTTGTTATCAATCCGGCAACTATGGGACGCAATAAGCAGAGGACGAGGCCTGTGATTCCGCTTGCATTGGAAGCTACGCTCCCTGCGAAGCTTGGTCCTTGCATGGGCCCGACTCCTGTCGGGAAAGGAGCCATGAATTCCGGATTGTTCAGCAAACAGGATTGAGGTTTTTGATTGCCGGAGTGATTACTCTTCCGGGAATCAATTTATTGCTTAAAGGTATTGATGTTTTTTATATAAGGATGCTCTTTTTGTATATGCCGAACGGATGTGTTTATGGCGACGAGATCATTGCTTATGATGGCTCACCAGATTTTGGTGTTGCCTATAATTATATACGGAAGCGTCAGGTGTTTATGGAATTATTGTGCAAGATCGGCCGATTATGAGCTATTCGGCTATTGTTGTCGATAAGTGTCGACTTGATTGCCGGCAACATGCCTGCTTGCACCATATCGGTGATCTCCTGCTTGCGCGCTTCGATCCTGTGAGTTCCGGAGTGGTTGGTTTTTTAAATTTTTATCCGAAGGTTTTTTTCCCGTGAGCTTTCCTCAGAAAAAAAACGAGCTGCAGGACTCTCTGTTTGTTACGCTGCCCTATCTGTACCGGATTCTCGTATTCAGCCTGTTTACGAACATCCTGGTGCTCGCCCCGACGCTTTACATGCTCCAGGTGTATGACCGGGTCGTGAACAGCCAGAGCTATCGCACCCTGCTCATGCTTACGGTGCTGGTTATCGGCGCCTACATCCTGCTTGAAACCCTCGAATGGGTCAGATCGCAGGTGCAGCACGAAGCTTCGCACCATTTCGACGAGAAGATACGAAACCGGGTGTTCGACCTGGTTTTCGCCTCAAGGCTCCAGAACATGCCAGAAGGGAGGGCAGCCCTCGCGCTGAGCGACCTCAGGGCGCTCAGGGAGTTTATCTCCTCGCATGTGATGCTCTCTATCATCGACGCCCCCTTCGCCCTGCTTATCCTTGTGATCCTGTTTCTCATCGACCCATCCATCGGCTGGTTTTCCGTTGGGGGCGCGGTGGTGCAGTTCATCATCGGTTTCATCAATGAACGGAAGATCGCGAGCCCGCTCATGGCGGCCAACCAGAATTCACTGAGCGCCCAGATGTATGCTGGCAGCGCTCTTCGCAACACCCAGATCGTCGAGGCCATGGGCATGCTCGGGCCGATCAGGGAACGCTGGCTCGAACGGCAGCGACGGTTCCTGCAGCAGCAGGCGATCGCCTCCGACAGCGCTGGCGCGAATGCGGCGATGTCTCGGATGATCCAATCGCTGCTCGGCTCGCTCCTGCTCGGCCTGGGGTGCCTGCTTGTCATGCGCGGCACCATCAACATGACCGAAGAGCTCATCGGCTGGGTCCTCGGTGGCAAGGTGCTGAACCCGCTGGTGCAGATCATCGCCGGTTGGCGGCAGGTCGAGAATACCAGGGAGTCCTACCAGCGCCTGAACGCCATGATGCATGCCATCCCCTCGAAGGAGAAAGGGATGCCCCTGCCCGCGCCCAATGGCCTGCTTTCGGTCGAAGGGGTTGTGGCGGGCCCTCCCGGCACGCAGATCCAGGTACTGCGCGGCATGGCTTTCCGGGTAGCCCCAGGTGACTGCGTTGCGGTCGTCGGCCCTTCGGCATCGGGTAAAACAACGCTCGCCAGGGTGCTGGTCGGCATCTGGCCGGCGATGTCAGGCAAGGTCCGCCTGGACGGTAGCGATATCTATGCATGGGACAAGGAGGAGCTCGGCCCGCACCTGGGGTACCTGCCCCAGACGGTCGAACTGTTCGAGGGAAGCATCGCCGAAAATATCGCGAGGTTCGGAGATCCGGACATGGAAAAAGTCCGTGCAGCCTGTAACATGGTCGGGCTTGAAGGGTTCATCGAAGGCCTTCCCGCCGGGTATGACACGAATATCGGGGACGACGGCGCGTTCCTCTCGGGAGGTCAGCGGCAGCGGGTTGCGCTGGCACGTGCGGTCTACGGCATGCCGAAGCTGGTCGTGCTCGACGAGCCGAACTCCAACCTCGATGAGTCGGGAGACGCGGACCTGCTGTCGACCTTACAGCAGCTGAAGGCGCAGGGGTCGACGGTCATAGTCATCTCGCACAAGATGAACATCCTGGGGGCGGCAGGGTACATGCTCGTGCTGGTCGACGGGCAGATCAAGCTTTTCGGGCCGAGGGACGAGGTGCTCGAGGCGCTGCAACCCAAACCGAACGGTGCCCCGCCACAGGGTGCGGCGCCCAGGCAACAGGCTTCGCAGGGGGGGGCAAAGGTATGAAGCGTTTCATCGAAGGCAGCGAACTGCGCCGACATCTCTGGGCTTTCAGGAAAGAGTTCCTGTGGGTGGGTATCTTCAGCTTCATCGTCAACCTCCTGATGCTCACCCCGACGATGTACATGTTGCAGATCTACGACCGGGTGTTCAAAAGCAGGAGTGAGGTGACCCTCCTTGCCATCACCCTCATCGTATTGTTTTTTTATGTCATCATAGCCATCGCGGAATGGCTCAGGTCCCGCCTGCTCGTGAGGGGTGGGGTCAGGATGGACGAGGCACTCAACGCCCTTGTCTTCAATGCGAGTTTCGAACGCCAGCTCAGGCTGGCGGGGCGCAAAACCTCGGAGGCATTCTCGGACCTGACGACCATCCGCCAGTTCCTGACGGGCAACGGTATCTTCGCTTTTTTCGATATCCCATGGACCCCGATCTACATAGCCGTCATCTTTTTCCTGAGCCCGTTCATCGGCTGGCTGTCGATCCTGTTCGCCTGCATCCAGATCGTGATGACCTACCTGAGCAGCAGGTATACGTCGGGCGATATCGAGCGTGCAACCGAAGCGGCAGGAAAGAGCAACTCGTATGTCATGGGAAAGCTGCGCAATATCGAGCCGATCCATGCGATGGGCATGTTGCCGAACCTGCGCAAACGATGGCACGAGCATTACGTGAAGTCGCTTCATGAAGGTTCGCTGGCCGGCCACAAGCAGCATACCAATCATGCCTTCTCGAAGTTCGTTCGGTACAGCATGCAGTCGCTGACCCTTGGCGTTGGAGCCCTGATGGTGCTGGATAACAAGATGTCTGCTGCGGGCATGATTGCGGCCAACGTGCTGATGTCGCGCGCACTTGGGCCACTCGACCTGATCATGGCGACGTGGAAGCCCTTCATCCAGGCCAGGGAGGCGTTCCTGCGCACCGAGTCGCTACTGTCGGAGTTCCCCGAGCGGCATGTCGGCTCGGGGAACTCCGAGCTGCTGGGGCAGGTGTCGCTGGCCGGGCTGGTAGCCCGCGCGGCAGGGCGGACGGAGCCGATCCTGCACGGCATCGACCTCGATGTTCCTGCCGGTTCGGTCGTCGGGATCATCGGACCGTCGGGTTCGGGAAAGACGACCCTTGCCCGCTGCATCGTCGGCGCCTGGCCTGAAGTCCAGGGCCAGGTCCTGCTCGATGATGCTCCGATAGGCTCCTTTGACAGGGCGGTGCTTGGTCCGCAGATCGGCTACCTGCCCCAGGATATCGAATTGTTCGAGGGGTCGATCGCGGAGAATATCGCCCGTTTCAGCCAGGTTGACCCGGCAAAGATCATCGAGGCTACCCAGCGGACGGGGATACACGAGATGATCCTCCGCTTTCCGAACGGGTACAATACCCAGGTCGGAGACGCCGGTGGCATGCTTTCCGGCGGTCAGCGCCAGCGAATCGGCCTTGCCCGGGCCCTGTATGGCAATCCGTCGATCATCGTGCTCGACGAACCGAATTCGAACCTTGATGATGCCGGCGACCGGGCGCTGGTGCAGACCGTTGCCGAACTCAAGCAGCGAGGCAGGACGGTGTTCCTGATCACCCATCGCATGAACATCCTCGCTGCAGCCGACAGGCTGATCGTCATGAAGGATGGGCGTATTGAACATTTCGGCCCGAGGGACGGGGTGCTGGATGTGATGCGGGCACAGGCCCGCCAGACTGCGGATGCGGCCGCATCGTCGACTAACCGATAATGAGATTTTAATCAGTGATGCAACTCAAGAATCTGTTTTCAGGAAGAAAAAAAGAGGCCGGGCAAGATATCCCTTCGGACCCGGATATGAAGTACGCCGATACGAAGAGCCCGATCAGGTTCGGGTTCTGGGTGCTGATCGTGGGATTCGGAGGCTTCCTCCTCTGGGCGGGGCTGGCTCCGCTGGACGAAGGCGTTCCCTGCGGAGGGATGGTCAGCATATCGACGAAACGAAAGGTCGTGCAGCACCTGCACGGCGGCACGGTGACCGCCGTACATGTCCACGAGGGGCAGTTCGTCAGGAAAGGTGACCTTCTCCTTGAGCTTGACGCCCAGACCTCGAAGGCAAGGTATGCCGAAGTCCACCAGCACTATCTCGGGTTGCGTGCGGCAGAAGGCCGATTGCTTGCCGAACAGAACGGCTCATCGGCCATGAGGCTGCATCCGGATCTCGTTTCGGATCCTGACAAGGCGCTGGTCTCCCAGCTGGTGAAGACGCAGCGGGAGCTTCTTGCCTCCCGCAACACGACGATGCGGCTCATGAGAGAACAGCTTGCCTCACTCAGCAGCCTGGTCAGGGAAGGGTATGCCCCCCTGAGCCAGCAGCGGGAGGTCGAGATCAAGATCGCCCAGCTCAGGGTGGAGAGTGCAACCCAGCTGGCCCAGGTGCAGAACGAAGTACAGGCCGATTCGGAGAAGTCGATCGCGCTGGGCGAGGAGCTCGCGGAAACCGAGGTCAAGTCGCCTGCTGACGGGCAGGTCGTCGGCCTGCAGGTCCAGACCGTCGGTGCGGTCATCCAGCCCGGGCAGAAGCTGATGGATATCGTTCCGCTCAATGAGTCGATGATCGTCGAGGCGAAAATTGCCCCGCACCTTATTGACAAGGTTCATACGGGGCTGGTGGCCAACGTGCAGTTCGCTTCGTTTGCCAACTCTCCGCAGCTTGTCGTTCCCGGCAGGATCGAGTCGGTTTCGGGGGATATCCTCTCTGAAATGGCGCCAGCCCCCGGCCAACCGGCCGCCGCGGCGCAGTCCTACTACCTTGCCCGCATCGCCATAACCGGGGAGGGCATGAAGGAACTTGGACACCGGAAGATGCAGCCCGGCATGCCGGTCCAGGTAGTCATCAAGACCGGTGAACGCACGATGCTCACCTATATCCTTCATCCGCTGATCAAAAGGATGTCGGCTTCGCTCAAGGAGGAGTAGGCATGTACAACGTTCAATTACGGAGAGGATGCAGCCGGGCGGCAAGCCGGGGCTTCGGGCTGCTGGCGGGGCGCATGAAATGGGGGTGTCTTGTCGTGGCGTTGTTGCTTTTCCGGCAGGAGCCGGTATCGGCAACCGCGCCGCTCAGCTTGACGGAAGCGTATTCATTTGCCGTTCATCACGATGCGCAGGTCCGATCGGCTGAAGCGGACCAGGCGATATACCAGGAGGAGGTGTCGAAAGCGAACTCGGCTTTCTTCCCGACCCTTCGCGCCACGGTCTCCAAGGGGCGCAACCAGACGGAGAGCTGGACGCCGCATCAACAAAAACCGCAATATTATAACACGGTCAGCAACGCCCTTTCGCTGAAGCAGCCGCTTTTCAACCTCGGGAGCATTGCGGGTTTGAAGCAGGCGAAAGCTGTCGTTGCCAAAAGCGAGTTGATGCTTGCACATGAGCAGTCCGCCCTTATCGTTCGGATTTCCGAGGCATTTTTCAATGTGCTTTTCAACGAAGAGAACCTGACATTCACCAGGGCGCAGACCAAAGCTTCATTTGAGCAGTTGCAACAGGCGAAAAGGCGATGTTCCGAAGGTTATGGAACCGTGACGGAGATCAGCGAAGCCCAGGCCAGTCACGACATGTCGATAGCCGACGAGGCTGCCGCCGTGAGCGGCCTTGAATTCAGCCGTCGGGAGCTGGAGCGCATCACGGGAGAGTATGCTGAACGGTTGTGCCGCCTGTCGCCGGCAAAGCTTGCGTTGACCGTTCCGGAACCTGCCGGCGTCGGTGCCTGGTTGGCCCTTGCCGAAGAGAACAACCACAGGTTGAATGCCTCGCGACAGGAGATCGAAGTCTCCCGGAAGGAGATCGACAAAAACCGTGCAGCCCGTTATCCCCAAATCGATCTCTGGGCTGGCAGGAACTATTCCCAAAGCGAGTCGAACTACACCATAGGCTCGACCTACGATACCTATTCGGTGAGCGTCCAGGTGAGCGTCCCGATATATTCCGGGGGGTATACAAGCGCTTCCGTCAGGCAGGCCGTGGCCAGGAAGATCAAGGCATATGACGACATGCAGGTGCAGGAACGGACCGTCATTTCGGATGTCAGGAAGTATTACGACGCGCAACTGAACAGCATCGTGCAGGTCAAGGCTTACGAGCAGGCGGTGAGGTCCCATGAAATAGCGCTGGATGGTACAAAGAAGGCGTTCCTTGCAGGGTTCCGGACGAATGCTGACGTGCTTGATGCCCAGAAAAAACTCCTGGAAAGCCGCAGGAGCCTTGCCAAGGCAAGGTATCAGTACATTCTGAACAATCTGATGCTCAAGGATTCGGCAGGAGTGCTGAGGCCCGGGGACATCGAGGTGGTCAACAGCTGCCTTGAGCCTGCCGGTACCTGACATCCTTTTGATCCATCAGAACTTTCCCGATAAATTCAAGCCAACATGCCCCTGCGCTCTTCCGGTAGGGGCATGAATGTTTTATTCCTGTTTTTCTCTCTTGCCGGGAATGTGCGTACCTTTGAAAAAAAAGGAGTCTTCATGCGCTTCAGGACCATCAGGACGGTTTCGGTTTTGGCTTCACTTTTCCTCGGGACCAGTCCCGCCGAACTCTTTGCGTGGCATGACCGTACCCACATGGCCATCGCCGAGGCGGGCGGTTTCGATCTCTGGTACAGCGCGGCCGCTCCCGACGTCGCCAAATCGAAAGAGCCGTTCACGGCGATCGAGGGCCCGAACCATTATTTCAACAACAACGCCGGACGGAAGGTCAGTGCAGACATGGTTCGCGGGCAGTCGGGCAAATATGACAAGCCGGATGAGGGCGGGGAGGGGCATCTCTACGGGGCCGTGATCGGTGCGGTCAGGGCTTACCGTACGGCTCAGGCGAAGGGGAAGTATGCCCGCTATCCGCTGGTCTACTGCGCGCACTACATCGGAGACCTCTCAATGCCGCTGCACAACACTCCATATGACGATTTCAACAGGGAGCGGCACGGTATCAATGACGGCATTATCGATGGTGGTATCAGGGACAGCGTCGCCTCCATCAGGAAGCGCCTGAGGCGGATCGTCATCAGGGACGAAGACGATCTTGCCCGCGAAATAGCTGTCGTCGGCGAATCGGCCCGAAAGCTGGGCGTGAAGATGAGGCGCGAGAACCGTGACATGACGACCAGTGAAGCCTATCTTCAGGTGATCCGCAGCGCTTCGCTCCTGAAGGCCGTGCTGGCGTTCGCGGAACATCCCGTGGAAACGGCCCTGGACACAAAACCGAAACAACCCTAACATGGCAAACAGGGAACATCTTGAGCTGATCCGCCAGGCAACGACCGTATGGAACAGTTGGCGTTCTGCTAACCCCGGAATTCATCCTGACCTGCGAGAGGCTGCCCTCGAAGGCGCCGACCTGAGGGAGGCCAACCTGAGTGATGCAAACCTCAATGGCGCCGTCCTTCGTAACGCACGGCTTTCGGGAGCCGACCTGCGAGGCGCCGACCTGCGGGGGGCTGACCTCTCCAAAGCAAGCCTTGACGGGGTCGATTTCAGCCGGAGCACGATCGACATCCTGACCACGTATGAAGGAGTTCAGGGATGTGAAGTCGGCGTTAACGGCCTCTATTCATCCGCCACCGATTCGGCGGCGCTTATGAGGATCGATCCGCCGGGCAACTCCATGCAGGGGGCAAACGCCGAGGCGGTCATCGAAAGCCTCAAGCAGGCCCGCAAGCTTCATACCTTCTCTCTGCTGCTTTCCGGCATCGGCCTGCTGTTCATCGTCATCAAGCCGAAGACCATCACCTTGCCCTACCTTGCGGGCTCATTCAAGTTCGACGAGCTCAGCTACACCTTTCTGGCCACCATCCTTTCGGCCATGCTCCTGAGCCAGGTATCGTCGTTCCTCGATTCGGCGCTGCAGGGCGCGCACTACCTGAACAATCGACGGGCGGCCATGCTCGTGGGTCACTTTCCCTGGCTGCTCTCCAAGTTTGAGAGCGATCCGGCCATGCGCCGACAGTCCAGGATACAGCGTTTTTTCCTGATCTACCATCCGGTGGTCTACATCTACTTCTTCGTGAGGTGGGATGCCCTGTTCACCGGCGACTGGACGGCCCTCCTCGATCATTACCGGGAACTGCCCATCGTGTTCGGAGAGTATCTGCTTCCGGTCATTTATCTCCTCCTGATCATACTATGCCGTCAGATTTTCAGGATGTCGGAAGGGTTCCAGCGACCGATCCTGTTCGATATGGAGACTGAACGGGAACGGCGGAGCGATATGGAACGCCTTGCCGAAGCCATCGAGAAGCAGGCTCTTCTGACAACAGAGATGGTCGAACTGATGCGCAAGCGCACTTCGTAGTCAACCCACCTCATCTCCCTTTACTTATCACTTACCGTTATAATGTGACGGACTTTGCTGGTGTTTCAGGTTTTTTATTTATTATTTGATCGAGGTGATTCACTTCGTGCGTCGGGTTCCCTCCTCGGTTACCATGCATCGTCGCTGATCATACCAGTCATCGTTCGTCGTTTTTTTCCCGTAGTACAGCCCTGAACCGTCAGTGCGTCGGTTGGCATCCCACGCATCTTCAAATAGTGAGCAAAGGAGGTGAACGGAAAGCAATCAATTCGTCAGCCCCGGAAGTAACCTGACCATCATCTAACCCTGCGAAGGAATCCATCCCTCTATCGGGTTCCGTCGCATAACACAGGAGGATTGCTATGCCCAAGAAAAAGGAGACCCGACCAGAATTGCACCGCATCTGCAATGTGGTGCCCTCCCATCAGGTCGAAGGTGACTGGACCATGGAGACCGCCCTGGCTTCCGGCGCCATAGCGGCACCGGCCAAGGCCGCGCCGGCAAGCGTGGACCTTCGCGAAGCCTGGTGGGACATCGGCGACCAGGGGCCGACAGGTTCATGCGTCGGCTGGGGATCGACCGACAGCGTCGCCCGATACCATTTCGTCAAGGCCGGCAAGCTGGCCAAGACCGAACATCTCTCCATCCGCCTCTCATGGATGGGGTCCAAGGAGCTCGATACGGATCCGAATCCGAACACCTTCATCGAGTCGGCCGGGACCACTTTGAAGGGGGCTGTGGATATCCTCAGGAAGAAGGGGGCTGTGCTCGACAGTGTGCTGCCGTTCCAGATCACGAACTACATGTACACCGGCGAGGAGAGTACCTTCTACGCCACCGCGGCCACCCGCAAGATCTCCTCTTACTTCAACCTCGGGAAGGACCTCGCCAAGTGGCGTGACTGGCTCGCGTCCCATGGACCGATCCTGGCCGCGCTGAGCGTCGACGCCACCTGGGACAACGCCACGGCGACCAAGGGCAAACTGGATACCTTCAAGCCAAATACGACCCGGGGCGGCCATGCCATCGCCATCGTCGGCTACACAGCCGACAAGCGTTTCATCGTGCGCAACAGCTGGGGGAGCGCCTGGGGCGACAAGGGCTACGGCTATGCCGCCGAGACCTACATCACGGCCGGATTTTTCAACGAGAGCTACGGCATTACGCTTTGAACAACGGTTCCCAGGCGCCCATGTGTTTTCTGGGCGCCCCGGGATCGTACCAGCATGAACGGAGGTTGTATTGAAGAGGACGCCTTTCCTGAAGTACCTTGCCCTGATGGCTATGCTTGTTGTCCCGGCGTTAATCGCCGGCGGCTGCACGGCCACATCCGGATCTCACCAAAACAAAGCATTTGCCATGGTGCATCAGCTCAATGAATCGGACAACAACCGCACGATCAGTATCCGTACCGGGGAAAAGCTGCGGATCACCCTGCCGGAGAACGCGACCACAGGGTTTCGCTGGGAGATAGAACGATGCGACAGGGAGCTGGTCGGTGTCGTCGCTGAAGAGCCCCGGTACCATTCCGGGAAGGTCGGGTCGGGGGGCCATGTGGAGTTCGTCTTCCAGGGCAGGAGCGTCGGCGTCTGCGAAATCGTGCTGAAGCACTGGCGTTCATGGGAGGGGGAGGCATCGGTCATCGCCCGCTACCACCTGCACGTCAACGTGCTTCAGTAAAAACAGAAAATAGGGGACGACATTCATTTTGTTCACTTGCGGCGGCTGAAGTGAACAAAATGAATGTCGTCCCCTCGAACGCGTCCCCTCGAACGCGTCCCCTCGAACGCGTCCCCTCGAACGCGTCCCCTCGAACGCGTCCCCTCGAACGCGTCCCCTCGAACGCATCCCCTCGAACGCATCCCCTTGAACGAAAACCGTTGTTCAGTTCAGTTCGGAATAGCGCAGGAACTCCCTTGTGCGCTCGTCCCGGGGGTTGTCCAGCAGTTCCCTGGTGGAGTTCATTTCGACGAGCTCCGATTTTCCCATGAAGGCAAGCTGGTCGGCGAATCCTTTCAGGAAACGCACGGAGTGCGATACGATCATCACGGTGTGGCCGGCGGCGGCGAACTCCTGCAGGAGGGTGCGCACGTCTCCGCTCCTGATGGGGTCGAGCGCGCTGGTCGGTTCGTCGAGCAGGAGCACGTCGGGTTTCATGGCAAGCGCCCGCAGGATGGCCACGCGCTGCTGCTCGCCGCCAGAAAGTTCCTCGGGGTACTTGTTCCGGTGCTGCTCGATGCCGAGTTTCGCGAGCAGGGCGATCGCTTCGTGTTCCGCATCGGCCTTCGGCATCCGGTTGACATGAACCGGCGCCTCGATGATGTTCCCGAGCACAGTCAGGTGGGGGAACAGGTGCAGGTGCTGGAACACGATGCCCGATCTCTTCCGGAACTCCCAGAGCCTCTCCGACCGGGTCTCGCTTTCCGATGCCTTCAAGGTGTTCCTTCCTATCGTGATGCTTCCGCCCTCGAAGGGCAGCAGGCCGCACAGGCACATCAGGAGCGTGGTCTTGCCGTTGCCGGACGGGCCGATGATGCCGAGGATTTTTCCCGGCTCAAGCTCAAGATTGACATTGCTCAGCAGTCTTGTGCCCTGGACGGTTGTGGTCAGTTCCCTGATGGTGATCATTTGTCGGTTCCCGAGGATAGAATGCCGGTTGATTTTCTCTGCAGCCGCTGTTCCAGCTTGTGCGCGTAATGGGCAAGGGGCAGGCTCATGGCCAGGTAGTAGCAGCATACCACCAGGCCGATGCCGAGGTAGCTCTGCGTGGCGTTGGCCAGCTCACGGTAGGCGGTGGCCAGTTCCCAGACCGCTATGGCGAACGCCGTCGAGGTGTCCTTGAAGAGCGCCACGAAATCGTTGGTCATCGGAGGCAGGGCGACCCTGAACGCCTGCGGGAAGATGATGCGCCGGAACGCCTGCACCGGCCGCATTCCGAGCGAGTAGGCTACCTGCCACTGCCGTGACGGGACGGCATCGAAGGCCGTCCGGTAGACCTGCGACTCATAGGCAGCGTAGTTCAGGCCGAGGCCGACTACGGCCGTCAGCCAGCCAGGCAGGGTGATGCCCACCACCGGCAGCCCGAAATAGAGGAACAGCAGTTGCACCAGCACCGGCGTGCCCCTGAAGAATTCGATGTAGGCGGTGCAAGCCACCCTGACGGGCGTATTGCCGTTGGATTGGCCGAGCGCAAGCGGTATGCCGAGGACGACGGCAATAAGCATCGCGCCGAAGGCGATCATGATGGTGACCAGCGCAGCCTTGGTCAGCTTGATGAGACCTTCTGACCAGTTGAAGTTCGATTTCGTGACCTTTAAGTCGACAGGTTTTTCCGTACGGAGGCTCAGTTGTTCATCGTTCCAGAGCTCCCATTTCCTGAAGATCTTTTCTGTGGTACCGTTGTTGGCCAGCCTGTCGATGGCGGTGTTCACCTTTGCCAGCAGGGCGGTATCCGCTTTCCTGATGCCGACGACATAGGCTCCGGTGTTGAATGGTTCGCCGGCGGCCTTGAGCTTCGGGTTACGTCGCGCGTAGAACATCTCACCGGCCACGTCCATCAGCACGGCATCCACCCGGCCCATTTCGAGGTCCTGGTATGCTCCTACCGGGTCCTGATAGCCGATGCTTTTGTATCCGCCTTCGTCAAGCAGTCTCGATGCGGCGCAGTTGACCAGCGTCCCGACCTTCATTCCGTATTTCCTGCACGCTTCGAGGGAGGTGATCTTCGAATCGCTTTTCCTTACGGTTAACTGAAGCCTGAAAAGGTAGTAAGGCTTGCTGAACAGGACTTCGCGGGCGCGGTCCCCGGTCGGTTCGAAACCATCGATGATGACGTCGAACTCCTTGCGCTGCAGGGAGGCGACGATGCTCTCCCAGTCGGTCGGCACGAACTCGGCTTTCATGCCCATTTCACGGGCGAGCGCCTCGGCGAATTCGTAATCGAAACCGGTATATGACTGGGGGTTTTCAGGATCGGCGAAGACGTAGGGGGCTCCACCGCTGGGATCGGCTCCCCATCGTAGTGCAGGAGCGGCCTGTGCCGTCAGTGAGTTGATCACCAGCAGCATAAAGAGAAACAACAGCTTTTTCGTGGCAGGGAGGGGCTTTGCGGTTTACAGGGACTAATCGATTACAGCTGAAATTACGCATCAGGCAGGCTTTGTCAATGAAATATTCTCGTGCAAGTAATAAATTCCTGAAGGTTCCTCGCAGCATATCATGGAGGGCCGTTACATTTGTTATGACATTCAGATGAAGTCCTTTAAAGAGGATTGACAGTCTGGTACTGTCATCGGCAGTTGGTCATGGATCCCCTTGCCTTATTGTGTCGCCGTTATTGCCCTTCAACGAGTTGTATCCCTCATGAACATCAACCTTCCCCTCAGGATCGCCGGTATCGGACGCTACCTTCCCTCACGCGTGGTGTCGAGCGCCGAACTCGAATCAAGTCTCGGGCTTCCGGAGGGCTGGGTGGAACGGAGGAACGGAGTTCGTGAACGCCGCTGGGTGACCGATGAAACATCCTCGTTCATGGCTGCCGCCGCGGCCCGAGAGGCACTGTCGGAAGCCTGCCTGGAGCCGGAGGAGCTCGACCTCATCATAAACGCTTCCGGCACAGGAGAGCAGTCGATACCCGATACGGGGGCTCTGATCCAGAGGCAGCTCGGCCTCGGCCGTTCGGGCATACCAGCCATGACGGTCAATACCACCTGCCTGAGTTTCATCACGGCCCTGGATGTGGCGGCGCAGTACCTCTACTCGGGCCGCTTCTCCAGGATCCTCATCGCCAGTTCGGATATCGCATCGTGCGGCATCAACCGCAGGCAGCCGGAGTCGGCGACCCTTGTGGGGGATGCAGCGGCTGCCGTCGTCGTCATGAGGCCAGGGGCAGGGGAGCAGTCTATGATTCGCGATGCGAATTTCAGGACCTATGGCGCCGGGGCGTACATGACGGCAATCATGGGCGGAGGTTCGGCACGCCATCCGCACAAGCAGGGCCATAACCCGGAAGACGATCTTTTCCATATGGACGGCCCCGCCGTGCTGCGCATGGCAAAGGAGTACGGCGGAGCGTTTCTCGAAGAGCTCTGTTCCGGGTTGTCGAAAAGCCTGGTCGACATCGACCTCGTCGTCCCGCACCAGTCGAGCAGGGTCGGCCTGCAGTTGCTTCAGGGTTACGGTTGGCCGGAGCAGTCGATCATGCAGACTCTCGAACAGCTCGGTAACTGCGTTGCCGCCTCTATTCCGGCGACCTTTTATGAGGCGGTGCGGTGCGGACGGGTGAAGCGAGGCGACAGATTGCTGCTCGTCGGGACCGGAGCCGGGCTTTCGATCGGAGGGCTCGTGCTCGTCTATTGATGTGCCCAAAACAAACGAGGGAGGCGCTCCTTATGGAGAGAACCGTGCTGGTGACCGGCAACAATACCCTATCCTCTGCACAAATTCCGCTATCGAAGCTCTCAATAGAAATCAGCAAAAAAATGCTCCGTTATGATGCCATCCCGGCATCAGGGATCGGACGTCCCCCAATCCATTTTTTCCGTGAGGCACCGTCAACAAAATTTGATATGGCCTGTCATTCACACCCGCATTCTGCACCCCGACAACACCATGACCGAATAGATCGTATGCATCATCGTCTTTTTTTTGTGTGATATTCTCAAGTTCATGTTTTCAGGAACGTCCCCAAAGTTTTTCCTTTTTTCCGTCAGGCACCGTCAACAAAATTTGATATGGCCTGTTATTCACATCCGTATTTTGCACCCCGACAACACCATGACCGAATAGATCTTATGCATCATCGTCTTTTTTTTGTGTGATATTTACAGGTTTATGTTTTCAGGAACGTCCCCAAAGTTTTTCCACAGGTTTATGTTTTCAGGAACGTCCCCAAAGTTTTTCCTGTTTTCAGGAACGTCCCCAAAGTTTTTCCAAAGTTTTTCGCAGGAACGTCCCCAAAGTTTTTCGGTGTGTGTATAAAAAAAGTATGAGCTTCGATGGTGGGCCGGAATGCCGGAAATTCTTCAGCATCAAGGGTTCGCGGTTGTAAGGGTATCCGGGATGCCTTGTCGGAGGGAGAAAAAATATGGCCGTGACATTGACCCGGCGGAAAAAAATCGTTACACTTCAGGAGTTCTTTCTGCATGCCGGTGCCGGATATTTTCATCCGGATAATAGGGAAGTACGTGAGAATCGTACACTGTGCCCGCAACTGTAGGACGGTGTGCCGGGTGGCTGAGAGGACAGCTCTGTCCATGATGCCGCTGCGGCTGGAAACGCAGACACTCTGCCGCCCCCCCATGAAATGCCACGGGGAAGGCCGGGGAAGGATGCCTCCGCACTGGTTGACGCTGAAAAAGCGTCGCCGTCCATAGTCAGGAGACCTGCCGGAAATGCTGTCGTCATATGGCTTCGGGAAGAGAGCCAGGCGGCCATGTCGATGTTCGTTTCCGGAAGCCCCGAAAGGTTTTTTTACCGTTTTTTCACAAAGCTTTTCAGCAGTTTTGCGTGGTGGTTATATTACCATTTGCGTTTTATCGCACGACTGCGGAATACCTGCTTCCTGAAAGGATAAGTCGCGCTATTTAAAGTCTTTACCTTTCAAAAAAATATTGACTTCGGAGACCTCCCATGAAAATATCCCGCCACTTCACGACTTCCGGACAGAACGTTTACGACCGTTTCGAGTACACCCTAAGGACTTCCGTGCTGCGCAATCCCGATGGTTCGAAAGTGTTTGAAATGAACGATGTCGAGGTGCCGGTTTCGTGGTCGCAGGTAGCTTCCGATATCCTTGCCCAGAAATATTTCCGCAAGACCGGAGTGCCGCAGCGCGATGAGAACAGGGAGGTCATGCTCGACTCTGAAGGCCGTCCGGTGACCGGCAGCGAAAACTCCATCAAGCAGGTGGTGCACCGCATGGTCGGTTGCTGGCGTGAGTGGGGTGAACAGTACCGCTACTTCGATACCCCTGATGATGCACAGGCGTTTTACGACGAGGTCGCCTATATGCTGCTCGCCCAGATGGCCGCACCGAACTCTCCCCAGTGGTTCAACACCGGCCTCAAGTTCGCCTACAGCATCGACGGCCCCGCCCAGGGACATTTCTACGTCGACCAGAAGAGTGGCGAGACTCGCGAATCCGAAGACGCCTATAGCCGCCCGCAGGCCCACGCCTGCTTCATCCAGTCCGTCCAGGACGACCTGGTCAACGAAGGCGGCATTTTCGACCTCGCCATTCGCGAGGCCAGGGTCTTCAAGTTCGGCAGCGGCTCCGGCACCAACTACTCGAACCTAAGGGGTTCCGGTGAAAAGCTAAGCGGCGGCGGAAGCTCTTCCGGCCTGATGAGCTTCCTGAAGATCTTCGATTCCGCGGCCGGCGCCATCAAGTCCGGCGGCACCACCCGCCGCGCTGCCAAGATGGTCATCATCGACATCGACCATCCCGACGTCGAGAAGTTCATCGAATGGAAGGCCAAGGAGGAGGACAAGGTCGCAGCGATGGTCACCGGCTCCAGGATATGCTCGCGTTTCCTGAAAGCCATCGTCTCCGAAGCCCTCGTCGGCGGTACCGACCGCCAGGAGAACCCGGCCCTCGACAGGCTCATCCGCAACGCTTTGCATCGCGGTGTGCCCATGAGCTATATCATGCGCGTGCTCGCTCTGGTCGAGCAGGGGTACACCACCCTCGATTTCGAAGAGTACGATACGCACTACGAGTCCGAAGCCTACCAGACAGTCGGCGGTCAGAACTCGAACAACAGTGTCCGCGTGACCAACGCCTTCATGAAGGCCGTGCAGAACGACGAGATGTGGGTGCTGCGCGAGCGCACCACAGGCAAGGACTTCAGGGCTGTGCGAGCCCGCGACCTCTGGGAGAAGATCGCCATGAGCGCATGGAAGTGCGCCGACCCTGGCCTGCAGTTCGACACGACCATCAACGACTGGCACACCTGCCCGAAGAGCGGCCGCATCAACGCCAGTAATCCATGTAGCGAGTACATGTTCCTCGACGATACTGCATGCAACCTGGCCAGCCTCAACCTGGCCCATTTCCTCGACGAGGCCAGCGGCAAGATCATGATCGCAGAACTGATGCACGCGTCCAGCCTCTGGACCGTCGTGCTCGAGATCTCGGTACTCATGGCCCACTTCCCGTCGAAGGAGATCGCCCGACTGAGCTACGAGTTCAGGACTCTCGGCCTCGGTTTCGCCAACATGGGGCGCCTACTCATGGTGCTCGGCATTCCTTACGATTCACCGCGAGCGCTTTCGATCGCTGGCGCCATCTCGGCCCTCATGACCGGCCAGGCCTACGTCACTTCGGCCGACATGGCTCGTGATCTTGGCGCATTCGCCCGATACCATGAGAACAGCGAAGAGATGCTGCGCGTCATCCGCAACCACAGCAGGGCGGCCAGGAACGCCTCGGAAGAGGACTACGAAGGACTTTCCGTCAAACCGCGCGGCATCGATTCCGAATACTGCCCGAAAGAGCTGTTCGAAGCGGCCGGCAAGGTCTGGGATGAGGCGCTCAAGAAGGGCAGGAAGCATGGCTTCCGCAACGCGCAGGTCAGCGTCATCGCACCGACCGGCACCATCGGCCTGGTCATGGACTGCGACACCACGGGCATCGAACCCGAATTCGCCATCGTCAAATTCAAGAAGCTTGCCGGCGGAGGCTACTTCAAGATCGTCAACCAGTCCGTGCACAAGGCGCTCGCCCGCCTCGGCTACACCGCCGCGCATATCGAGGACATTGAAAAGTACTGCAAGGGGCAGGGCACCCTCAGGGGATGCCCCGGCATCAACCAGCAGTGGCTCAAGAGCCGCGGGTTCACCGATGACAAGCTCGAGGTGATTGAAAAGCAGCTCGAAGGGGTGTTCGACATCCGCTTCGCCTTCAACAAGTGGATCGTCGGCGAGGAGTTCTGCCACTCCCTCGGCTTCAGCGAGGCCGAGCTGAATGACCCGAACTTCGATATGCTGATCGCCCTTGGGGCCACGCCGGAAGATGTCGATGCGGCCAACGACTACGTCTGCGGCACCATGACCATCGAAGGCGCGCCGCACCTCAAGGAGGAGCACCTTCCGGTATTCGACTGTGCCAGCACCTGCGGCAAGAAGGGGCGCCGCTACATCAACCACATGGCCCACGTGCACATGATGTCCGCCGTCCAGCCCTTTATCTCCGGTGCCATCTCCAAGACGGTCAACATGCCAGGAAGCGCCACGACCGTCGAGATCGGCGACGTCTACATGTCGGCATGGCAGTCCATGGTCAAGGCCATCACCATCTACCGCGACGGCTCCAAGCTTTCGCAGCCGCTCAACATCTCCAACCTCTCGCCGCTTGACGAAGTGATCATGCTCGGCAATGAGGAGGACCTCGACGAGACCAAGGGACCGAAGGAGGTCCAGGAGCGCATCATCGAACGCGTCTACCACCGCTCCGAGCGCCGCATGCTGCCCAAGCGCCGCAAGGGCTACATCCGTGAGGCCTATGTCGGCGGGCACAAGGTGTTCCTCCGGACCGGCGAATACGAAGACGGTTCGCTGGGCGAAGTGTTCATCGACATGTACAAGGAGGGCGCATCCTTCAAGGGACTCCTGAACTGCTTCGCAGTGCTCGCATCGAAGGCGCTGCAGTACGGCATGCCGCTCGAGGAACTGGTCGACAGCTTCACCTTCACCCGTTTCGAGCCCGCTGGCGCCGTGCAGGGGCACAACGCCATCAAGAACTCCACCTCGATCCTCGACTACGTGTTCCGCTCTATCGGCTACGACTACCTCGGACGCAAGGATTTCGTCCACGTCAAGGCCGTCGACGAGGTGCCTGATGTCGTGTCCAAGAACGGCAACGGAACTCACGCAGCGAAGGTGCACGAACCGGAGCTTGCCGTCCACACCATGGCCGCTCAGGCCGACGAGCATCACGTCGCACTTCAGAGCCAGGTCGCCCAGGCGAGGGTTCAGGGCTACACCGGCGAACAGTGCGAGAACTGCGGCTCCATGCGAGTCAAGCAGAACGGTACCTGCAAGGTCTGTGATGATTGCGGGATGACCACCGGCTGCTCTTGAAGTAACCGTTTTCTGCCTGTTGTCCCGACATTGCCTCCTGGCAATGTCGGGGTGAGGCGTTGCCCGAAATCGTCACGTACTACGTGTACGCTCCGGTTTCTCCGCTCCGTCCGCCTTTCCCGATGGGTCGGGGTCACTACACTTTTTATAGGTGCCCTTTATTCTGTTGTTTCTGCGTTAATGATATGATTTTGAAGTAGAATTAACGTTATTTATTTTTCATAGAAGTTGTTCTATTGACTACGTATTGATGCACAAAAACCATGTGTGCAGATACCGAAACGCGAATACCGGACAGTGCACCATCTCGGGAAGGGCAGACTCATTCTCCGAAACTTCTTGAGTCATTACGTCAGGCACTGTATGTTCGGCACTACAGCAACAGAACAACAGATACCTATTGCGCCTGGGTCAAACGTTTTGTTCATTTCCATAACCTCAGGCATCCAAAGGATATGGGTGAAAAGGAGATCAATGCCTTTTTGACTCATCTTGCCGTGGAGGATAAGGTGAGTTCTTCTACGCAGAATCAGGCATTGAGCGCACTGTTATTTCTTTACAGGTATGTTATAGGCAAAGAAATTGGTGATCTTGGACAGGTCATTCGTGCCAGAAAGTCTGTCCGGTTGCCAGTGGTGTTGACTCGTGAAGAGGTGAAATCGCTTCTTGCTCAGCTATCAGGTGACAAATGGTTAATGGCATCGCTCATGTATGGTGCCGGATTGAGGCTGATGGAATGTCTTCGATTGCGTGTCCAGGATATTGATTTTTCTCGTAGTGAAATTATGGTTCGTGATGGCAAGGGGGCAAAAGACAGGATAACGATGTTGCCTGAATCTTTGAAAAATCCACTCGGCGACCATCTGAAAAATGTCAAACGCATTCACGATAAAGACATCGCTGATGGCTGGGGGCGTGTACTGCTGCCGAATGCCCTGGATCGGAAATATCCGAATGCACCTGCCGAATGGAGATGGCAATGGGTTTTTCCCCAGGAAAAACGGTGGGTAAATATGAAGACCGGCGAGGAGGGACGGCACCACATGGATGAGTCACTAATTCAAAAAGCTGTCAAAGAGGCGGCATTTCATGCACAATTGACAAAACGGGCCACTTGCCATACATTCCGGCACTCTTTTGCTACTCACTTGCTGGAAGGCGGATATGATATTCGAACCGTACAGGAACTTCTTGGGCATAGTGATGTAAGAACAACCATGATTTACACCCATGTTTTAAATCGTGGGCCATCCGGAGTTCGCAGTCCTGTTGACGGCTTGTAAGGTACGTTTTTATGCCGATCCATATAAGAAGCAAAAATAAAACGTAACACAACGCATAAAATGTTAGTAATAATGTAATTAGCGGTATCCTGAGCGTCTTTTCGATTGCGTCTTATATGGGCTGGAATTCAAAAATCCGCGGTATAGGCGGATCAATCTAATTATTGTTGGCCGTCTAGATCAACTCTCGGACTTTGAAATGCCGCTCCCCTCAAAAACAAAAATCGATAAGGCCGGTTTGGCCCTTGCGAAAGCAAGGTTCAAGGACGAGGTTGACTACATTGAGCTAGAAGAAGCCTTCGATGAGTATCGAAAGGCACACTTGCAGCCGCTCTCAGAAACCACACTCGAACTACAGCAACTCCTGACTAACTTTGGCGCGCCGTACTACATAGCCCAACGCCTAAAACGCAAGCCACAGATTGTTCGGAAGCTGAACCGATTGAGCGTCCGCTTGACGCAACTGCAAGACATTGGCGGTTGCAGAATCATCGTCCACCGGAATTCCGATGTGGACAAGCTCGTCAAATACCTAGTTGATTCGGTCGGTGCACAGAACGTATTCACCATCGACCGGACGACTGACTATCGAGACAAAGGCCGCGACGACACAGGATATCGAGCTTTGCATGTAATTCTTAAGCGTAGCGGCGTGTTTCTCGAATTGCAGATTCGTAGCCGAATACAACACTATTGGGCGGAGAGTATCGAACGAACATCAGTGATTTATGGCTACCACCTGAAAGAGAGTGAAGGTAGCCCCCAAGTTATTCAATACTTCAAAACCTTGTCCGATGTTTTCTTCGAAATTGAGGCTGGGAGAGAGGCATCTGTTGCGCAGCGCCTCCGAATCGACTCATTACGCGCTGTATGCGAAGAGATAATTCGAGAGTCTGATCGCCACAAGGTCTTCGATAGTTTTGTCAACGAGGACATTATTCTCACACTTACAGAGAAGGAGAGCCGAAACCCAGCTGGGCTGAACAACTGGATTTTGGTTTTCGATTGGAACGCCGGGGCCTTCGTTAGCTGGGATATTGTGAGCCGCAATCCAAGTGACGCCGTCGAAACATACATTGAATACGAGCGTATGTTTCCAGTGGAATCTGGTTACGAAGTTGTATTGGTTGGCTCATCAGAAGTGGCGACAGTCCGCCAAACCCACAGTCACTACTTTGGCATCGAGTCTTACGACAATATTCTTGAGAATCTGGACACGTCAATTGTTGGTTTCACACGAAAAATTGATATTGACGTTGGAGCTAGGAAGATACTTGCGTGCATGCAGCGTCGGCATTTTTGGGGCAAAAAGACTATCTCAATAGACACGCTGAACAATCACTTCTGCAAAGATGTGTTGACGTTCAATTCGTCACTTCGAACTCTTTTGGATAAAGGACTCGTTCAGACTTCTACTCTAAATGGCGGTGTCTCTTTGAATGTTCGGAAAAAGGCGGAAATTGAGCAATACCTTTGATGCCCAGACGGCCAACCCATCATTCCACCGGACGCTGCGCGGTGAAGCCGCGCAGCGCCAGTGAATTCAGACGTTCGACCAAAACCATACTGTCTGGAAGATACCAACAATTGAGCAACTCGGATTACATGTAATGCCATACACTGTCACCCCAAATACGACCCAGGATAAACAAGCACTACTCCGCTACTTTCGGGAGCGCGGAGAAGAGAAGCTTTCGGAACTGCGCCAAGAGTTCGGGAATCAGCACTACAAACAACTTGCGGATGGTGTAAATAAGACCATCGGTGCGTCGCTGGATGCCTTTAGAGAGGTCATCATCGACAAGTCCGATTCGGATGGATGGACTGACGACGATCGTTTGTGCTCCATTCTCACTTCGACCTATTGTGCTCAAGTCGCGATGCTTGATCTGAGAAATCAAGTATGGCCGTACGAGTACATGGCCTTTTCTCGTCGAATCGGTGAGCTTTGGGAGCGGTTCGTCCATATCCCATTCTCCTACGCTGTGACTAACGTCTCGCCATTTGTCCCTCCGCTTTTCTCGGAGGTCCGCGCCAATCTGCGACGCGAGATCGAAGAATACATTCAGGAACTTCCGCTTACGGAAGAACAGAAAAACGATTTATTGGAATACTACGAAAAAGTCTGGGTGCTTGTGGACTCGGGCGAAATCAGCCTCCAACTAGATCTGCATGCAGAGATAAATGGAAAAAAAGTAAACATCGATTTCAAGAGCGGCTTTGGCTCGAATGAGAAAGGAAATACTAATCGTCTTTTGATGGTTGCGACCATCTATAAGAATTTGGAGGATGACTACGAGAACGTCCTACTTGTTCGAGCCCGTGAAGATCTAAACAACCACTACTTTAGGACGCTCAAGAATTCTGAGGTTTGGGAGGCGTTCTGCGGTGAGGAAGCGTACGGTAAGATTGGTGAGTTTACTGGGTTTGATCTGCGGAACTGGATTTCTCAGAATATTGACTGGGAAAATGATCTTCTTCCCGAGACAGTCAGCCATCTCACGGAGAGTAATTTGATGGGCTACTTAGAATGGTAATTCAGGAGCGCCACAGAGATCCTTATCGCGCCTTCTTTACTGCAGACGAGGCGCTAGGTGACTACATGGTTAGTCTACTCGATCTGTCAGACGGTGATCAGCTTTTAGAGCCAGCCGCTGGGGATGGGCATTTGATTGATTCCATCAAAAAGGCTCAGTCCTCCTGCTCAATCACTGCTTACGAACTCAATCCTCGACAGATTGATAACCTGTGTGCCAAGTTCACTAGCGATAATTCGGTGAAGATCATCGCGCGAGATACCATCCTCTGCCCGGATCTTGATCTAAGGGAAACTTTCGGACCCCGATTCACAAAGATACTCGCTAATCCTCCCTATGGTGGCTGGCAGGAGTACGAACGGAGAGACGACCTCAAGAAACGATTTCGTGGGTTCTACGTCAGAGAAACCTACACTTTATTTCTTTTGCGTTGCCTGCGGCTATTAGAACTAGGAGGAAGGCTTGTCTTTATCATTCCGAACACCTTCCTCTATCTAAATATGCACGAGCCACTTCGGAAGTATATCTTGGAGAACTTCTCCATTGATTCGATAGACAATTTTAAATCGTCACTTTTTCCGGGCATTTCATTTGGCTACGCTGATCTGTGCATTATTTCGATTACCGCTAAGCCTGCAGGCGATAGCCACGCATTTCGGCTTCGGTTCGTTGATTCAATTGATGAATTTGATTCGTCCGCTCACTCGAAAGCCAATTCGAGATTCGTTCTTCAGCGGGATATTTTGAGGAAACCGAATTACACGATCCCCGTTTCCGCGGACAAGTCTTCAGAAGAGCAGCTGTTAGGGCACGAATCCTTGATGGCTGACGTGGCAGACTGCGTAACCGGGTTCTATTCCGGGAATGACAAACGATTTTTGCGGCGCGCATCCGTCACGGTCAAGCGCTCTAATGGATATGAGGTGATAGAGCAAGCTCAGGTTGCATCTAATCTCGAAGGTATTACCGAGCCTCTTGACGGAATCGAAGGTGATCGCTGTTTTGTGCCGATTCTAAAAGGTGGAGGATTTCACTTTATAAAACCGACAATGTGGTATGTGGATTGGAGCAAAGAAGCGGTTGCTCATTACAAGGCTGACCGGAAAGCACGGTTTCAAAATCCTGCATACTACTTCAGGAAAGGTATCGGCTTCCCCATGGTCACATCGAGTAAACCGACGGCATCGCTGATTGATGGCGGTTTGTTCGATCAGTCTATTGTTGGGATATTTCCAAAAAATGTCGAGTTAGAGTTTTTGCTTGCTTACTGTAACTCAAAGCCATTTTGGGCTTGCCTGAAGACCATAAATCCATCCGCCAACAATTCCGCAAGGTATGTCTTGCGGACACCTATTATTCGGGGCGAGCCAGACCAAGAAGCGATCATCGCTCAGAAAACGAGAGAGCTGCTCGATCTTATACGGAATGGTGGGAAAGGTGGTGATAAATTACAGGCCGAGATCCTGGACTCAATCACTCGATATGTGAAACAAAAGGCGTCGAACAAGGCGCTAGAACCGACGTCGCTGCGCGCCGCGGCTCAGCTTTAGCGTTCGACCAAAACCATACTGTCTGGAAGATACCAACAATTGAGCAACTCGGATTACATGTAATGCCATACACTGTCACCCCAAATACGACCCAGGATAAACAAGCACTACTCCGCTACTTTCGGGA
>Ga0326729_1000049_pt1 | contig 44327 bp, 36 predicted proteins | sample MHFSIPfraction_2_FD_207744 | JGI IMG/M metagenome (GOLD analysis project Ga0326729, IMG submission 207744) | Lab enriched peat soil microbial communities from Michigan Hollow, Ithaca, NY, United States - MHF6AY SIP fraction | ecosystem: Environmental > Terrestrial > Soil > Wetlands > Peat...
CGAATTGCGCGAAAAAGCTTTCGCCAATGTGGTCTTCAACAGTTTGGAAGCTCTTGAAGACCACTTGGAGGCATCACTGAGGGCTATGGAAGTGGATATTCCCAGAGTTCATACCATAGTGGCCTGGCCTTGGATTATGAGTGCACTATTGATTTAGAATTGGAATAACTATTTTCGGGTCGGCTCGGATCAGCGAGGGGGATAAGGAGTACCGGGATGTTTATGAAATCGCTCGCGGGCTGGCTGCCGAGGGGTTTGACATTGTGACCGGCGGCGGGCCGAGGTTCATGTAGGCGGCTAATGCCGGGTCGAAGAGCTTCGGATAATCTGTTTTAGTTTTTTGACGGGTTGTCGTTACATCGTGATTATTGTGATAACGAAGCAGCATATCATGACAACAGTCTGGCTGGTTCAGTTTTATTCGGCGCAAAGCACCGAGAGCAGGAAAACGAGCCTGTGCGTGGCCATTTCGCCAGAGAGATTTCTCCGTTGAAAATCGTGAAACTCTCCCCGATGACCTCAAAAAGCGTTGCCTCTCTCCTCATGATTTCATGGTATCGAAAACAAAATCATGGTCGCTGTCGTCCAGCGGAACGGCGCGTCAGGGCGTCAGTTTGCCGGACGAGAGCATGACGCCGATAATCAGGCGGTAAACGATGAAAATCATGGTCGTGTGACGCTTGAGGCAAGTCAAAAGAAAAGCGATGGAGAGAACGGCGATGATGAAGGCGGCGAAGGTCGTGGCGGCGAGGTTATGATGCTGTCAATACGAAGTATAGCACTGGCCCAACAGCCAAGCTCCCGAAACAAGCTCTCCTGACTTTATACATAAACCCCCGCAAACGCAACAAAGACGAAGGTGCGCCATGAAAACAGGTCTGTCATAGAGAGGTACTCCAAAGGATTGCCGGGATCTGCATCTTGATGACCCACAAGAAGGCTGACACGCAGCTTTTGCCCCAGAATCATATTACGGTTCCATCCCGCCGTTGATCTCGCATTCCCCCACCCTATCCCCCTCCCCGTCGCTGATTTTACGGTTTGTTTCTATTGTTTTGCCTATCTTCCCCCTTGCCATTCAATGAACATCGTACAGAAAACCACGACCATGAGACTTGCCGTCAATATTGACCATATCGCCACGCTGCGTAACGCACGAAACGAAGGGCATCCTGATCCCGTCGAAGCCGCCCTGCTCGCCGAACGAAGCGGCGCGGCAGGCATCGTCTGCCATCTTCGCGAAGATCGCCGCCACATCAAGGACAACGACCTCGCCCGGCTGCGGGAGGAGATTACCACCAAGCTCGACCTTGAAATGGCCATGACCGACGAGATGCAGGCTGTAGCGCTTTCGGTCAAACCCGAACTCGTCACGCTCGTGCCCGAAAAGCGCGAGGAGCTGACCACTGAGGGGGGATTCGCCATCAAGAAGCACTTCACCCGTCTCGCCGGGTTCGTCAAGCCGTTGCGCGACAAGGAGATCGGCGTCAGCATCTTCATCGAGCCGGAGGAGGAGTCGATCCAGCTCGCCGCCGAAGCCGGGGCGAATATCGTGGAGTTTCACACCGGCACCTACTCGCTCCTCGCTGGCGACGAAGCGCGGGCGGAAGAGTTGGAACGCATCCGCAACTCGGCGCGAGTCGCCCGCGAGGCGGGGCTGACCGTGGTTGCCGGGCATGGCCTGAGCGTGCTGAACATCGCGCCGTTCCGGGAGCTGCTCGACATCGAGGAGGTGAGCATCGGCCATGCCATCATCTCCCGCGCCGTGCTCATCGGCCTTCCAGCGGCCATTCAGGAAATTCTCGACCTCATCCGCCGATAATCGCTATGGAAGTACAGCACCCCGACATCACCATCGTCCTGGCCACCGGCAACAAGGACAAGGTTCGCGAGCTGAAGCCCGTGCTCGAAGGTCTCGCCAGCGGCATCCACGTCCGCTCGCTCCATGACCTCGGCCTCGACATTGACGTGGAGGAGACCGAGCCGACCCTCGAAGGCAACGCCAAACTCAAAGCGGAGGCGATTTTCGAGCTGGTCGCGCCGCGCCTCGACTGGTTCATCGCGCTCGCCGACGACACCGGCCTCGAAGTTGACGCGCTTGGCGGCGCGCCCGGCGTCCTCTCCGCCCGCTACGCGCCCGTGCCGGAAGGGGTGACGCGCACCTACGCGGACAACGTCCGCCACCTGCTCTCGGAGATGAGCGGCAAGAGCGAGCGCACGGCCCGCTTCCGGACGGTCATCGCCATGAAGGGCCGCCTGCCCGCGCCGGAGGGCGGCGCGATGGTGATCGACGAGACCACCGACGGGCAGATCGACGGCGTCATCACCACCGAGCCGCAGGGCGATGGCGGCTTCGGTTACGATCCGGTCTTCGCGCCGGAGGGGATGGAACGCACCTTCGCCCAGCTCACCCTCGACGAAAAAAACCGCATCAGTCACCGCGGACGCGCCGTCATGGCCGCCGCCCGGCGCATCGGCGAGTTCCTCTCGCGATGCGAAATTCAGTAACCGAAGCCTCAAGCGTCAATGAACCTCATTCAGGCCATCATTCTCGGCATCGTACAGGGACTTACCGAATTTTTGCCCATCAGCAGCTCGGCCCATCTGCGCATCGTCCCGGAATTCATGGGGATGCAGGATCCCGGCGCGGCATTCACGGCGATCATCCAGATCGGCACGTTGCTGGCGGTGATGATCTACTTCGCCAAAGACATCGCCAGCATCACCGGCGCGGTGATTTCGGGCCTCCTCAAAGGCAAGCCGCTTGGCACGGACGAAGCGCGGACGGGATGGATGATCGCTGTCGGCACCGTGCCGATTGTCATCTTCGGCCTGCTCTTCAAGCACGAGATCGAAACCACGCTGCGTTCGCTCTACATCGTGTCGGCATCGATGATCGGCCTGGCCCTCGTGCTGGTCGTGGCCGAACAGCACACCAAAAACCGCAATCGTGATGGCCGCAGGGGCAAATCGATCAAGGAGATCGGCTGGACGGACGCCATCATCATCGGCCTGGCCCAGGCGCTGGCGCTCATTCCCGGCTCGTCGCGCTCCGGCGTCACCATCACCGGCGGCCTCTTCCGCAACCTCGACCGCGAAACCGCCGCACGCTTCTCGTTCCTGCTCTCGCTCCCCTCGGTCTTCGCCGCCGGAATGCTCGAACTGTACGACATTCGTCATGATCTCATGACCTCGATGGACAACATCATCAACCTCGCTGCCGCGACCGTCGCCGCCTTCATCTTCGGCTATCTCTCCATCGCGTTTCTTTTGGCCTACCTCAAGCGTCACACGACCATGGTCTTCATCGTCTACCGCCTGATTCTCGGCATCAGCCTCATCGTCCTGATCTCGACCGGCAGACTCCAGCCCTGACGCGCAAGGCTGATGGGCGATGTTGGTTGAGATCAATGAATCCTGAGGAGAGAGCTGTGCGAACATCTCCTGCTGGATGTTGATGATTGTGAGCTGGATGTTTTCCGAAATCACTCCGAGCTTTTTAACCAGCTTTGATTTTTCGACCGATCTGATCTGATCCACCACAATCAGCCTCTCCTTGTCCTGAAATGTGCAGGCGACTCGCATCGGAAAAGCAAAGCCTTTCGAGATCATCTACGCGACAATAACCGTCCGCAATGGAGACATCTCGTCTGGCGAAATGACGGTGCATGGCCTCGTTTTCCTGATTTCTGAACCTTGCGCCGGATCGAGCTGAACCAGCCACACGTCGAACTGCTGAATCTCCGCCTTTACCACTCCCGCTCCCCGTCATCAGCAGCAAAGCCTCGATCCACGCCTGCTCTCCGGTGCTCAACGAGGGCTTTGATGCCGCCTTTCAAACTGCTCATTCCATCGCGCTCTCGGAGTTCTGTATACCGGATGGATCAGCCGCACGTCTTCGACAACCTGAAACTCCGGCTCTTTACCGCACCCCATTTCGCCTGCTCGATAATCACTTCAGGAACCCTGCCCCCTATACGTCACAGATCAATCGAGGGCGAACATGCGGCTCCGCCCATACACATGTATAATGGAGCTTTCCTGATCGCGCCGATACGTCACTCCGCGAAATACGCTTTCAAGCTCTTCGTCGGTCTTCGTCATGACTTTGTCGCCTTTGTTCGAGTTGACCGGGCAGACTTCGCCGAACTCTTCGGTGAAATGGAACGCATCGACCAGGCGACGCTCTGGCGAAAACGCAAACAGCTCGGCATCCGCTGAGGCGAAGCCTTGCAGTTTGCAAGGCCGGGATGATGCGAACATTGTGTAGTGCAATGAATCCGCATCTCTGTCGAAAAAAGATCGCCCTCCCCAAGCCCCCGTCTATCAAGGCTCTCCACATTTTGCAAAAATCGTGGCCCGGTTTTTGAAGGGTCAATGCTCTGAGGAATGACATCGGATCAGTGACGCCGCTCTTCCTCGGGTTTTCCACAATCATCGCATTGACATGACCATTCAAACCGGACTCAGAAAAGCTAAAAATTTCCTGATCGGCGGCTCGCGGGACTTTCGAGACAGCCGCATCTTCCACTCAATATCACTGACCGCATTTCTCGCCTGGGTCGGCCTCGGCTCCGACGGACTCTCCTCCTCCTGTTACGGCCCCGCCGAAGCGTTCAAGGCGCTGGCGGGCCATCCGGCGCTCGGTATTTTCGTCGCGCTCGCCACCGGCCTCACCATTCTCATCATCGCTTCGAGCTACTCGAGTATCATCGAGCTGTTCCCCTCCGGCGGCGGCGGCTATCTGGTGGCGAGCAAGCTTCTCTCGCCCGAAGTGGGCGTCGTTTCGGGCAGCGCCCTCCTGATCGACTACGTGCTGACCATCACCATCTCGGTCGCCAGCGGTGCTGACGCCATTTTCAGCTTTCTGCCCGCCTCGATGCTGCCGTTCAAGCTCTGGTTCGCCGTCGCGGGCGTCCTGATGCTGCTCGTCTTGAACCTCCGGGGCATCAAGGAGGCGGTCATGCCGCTTGTGCCGGTCTTCCTGCTCTTTGTCGCCACACACCTCGTCGCCATCACGGTCGCCGTGGCCACGCACATCTCGAACGCCGGAAGCGTCTGGCATGAAACCGCCTCCGAACTGCATGGATCGCTCCACTCCCTCGGCCTCTTTGGCACGCTCTTCATCATCCTGAAAGCCTACAGCCTCGGCGCGGGAACCTTCACCGGCATCGAGGCGGTCAGCAACGGCCTGCCGGTATTGCGCGAGCCGAAAGTCCGGACGGCGAAAAAAACGATGCGCTACATGGCCTGGTCGCTCTCGATCACCGTTATGGGACTCATGGCCGCCTATATTTTTCTCGATGTGCAGGACAGCCCCGGCAAAACGCTGAACGCCGTGCTTTTCGAGTCCATCACCGCCTCATGGGGCGGATGGAGCGGCGTCTCCTTCGTCTGGATCACCCTGCTTTCCGAAGCGGTGCTGCTCTTCATCGCCGCCCAGACCGGCTTTCTCGACGGCCCGAGAGTGCTCGCCAACATGGCGCTCGACAACTGGCTGCCGAAAAAATTCGCCATGCTCAGCGACCGGCTCGTCACCGAACGGGGCATCCTCGTCATGGGTTTCGCCTCGCTGCTGATGATGGTCGCCTCGCGTGGATCGGTCGATTTCCTGATCGTGCTCTACAGCATCAACGTCTTCATCACCTTCACCCTCTCGCAGCTCGGCATGGTGCGCCACTGGTGGCTGGAGCGCAAAACGGAACAGCGGTGGCTGCGCAAGATGGCCATCAACGGCATCGGCCTGATTCTGACCACCTTCATTCTCCTCTCCGTGCTGATCCTCAAATTCCACGAAGGCGGCTGGATCACGCTCCTGATTACCGGCGTGCTGGTGCTGGCCGCGCTGTTCATCAAGCGGCACTACACGAAAACCTACGAAACGCTCAAGCGCCTCGACATCATCGTCGAAGCCGCCGTCATGTCAGGCCGCGATCTCGGCGCAGAACAGGGCCCCGAACCGGAGTACGACCCGAAGGGCAAAACTGCGGCCATTCTCGTCAACGGCTTCAACGGCCTCGGCCTGCACACCCTGTTCAGCGTTTCGCGGCTCTTCAGCGGCATCTATAAAAATTTCGTTTTTGTTGAAATAGGCCCGATCGACGCCGGTAATTTCAAGGGCGCAGATGAAATCGGCCATCTGAACGAGTATATTGCCAGTGAAAGCAGCAAGTATGTCCGCTACATGAAAGATCACGGCTATTACGCTGAATCGTTCACTTCGATTGGCACTGATGTGGTAGAAGAGATCAGCAGGCTGGTGCCGGAAATCACGAAAAGATTTCCCGATATCGTCTTTTTCGGCGGGCAACTCGTCTTCATGAACGAATCGATGATGGATCGATGGCTGCACAACTTCACGGTTTTTACCGTCCAGAAAAATCTCTACAGCCAGGGCGTGCCGTTCGTCATCCTGCCAATCAGGGTATAAATTCGTTTCATTGATGGAAAAGGAACATCCGCAACAACCCGACGGAGCAACGCCGTGGTCAGCCTGAAACATAAACTCGCCCTCGGCTTCGGCGGATTGCTGGCCATCATCGCCGTCATCGGAATGCTGACCATCGTCCAGGTTGACGAGCTCGGCAGCGCCATCGACGTGATTCTCCGGCAGAACTACCGGAGCGTCACCGCCGCCCAGGAGATGAAGGAGGCGCTGGAAAAGATGAACATCGAGGTGCTGCAATCCTTCTCCACCGAGCTCCCGACAGGCCCCGTCAATGTCGCCGAAAGTGAAAAGCGGTTCCGCGAGGCGTTGCAGATCGAACTCGGCAATATCACCCTGCCGGGCGAGCAGGAGAAAGCCGACCGGATTGCGCGGCTTTACAGCGATTACGCCAAAGCGATCCGTGCCGTCAGCGTAGATTCGACGCCGCTTCAACAGCGCCGCGACCTCTACTTCACGACCCTTCTGCCGATGCACTCGGAGATCAAGCTGCTCGCCCAGCAGATTCTCGACATGAACCAGGCAAGGATGAGCGAGGCGAACCACGCCGCCCGGCGTCTCGCCGAATCGGCGCACAACCGCATCCTGCTCGCTATTGCCGCAAGCGCCTTGGTCGCGCTGCTCTTCAGCATTCAGACTCGACGCTGGATTCTCAAGCCTGTCTCCCGCCTGATCGCCTCGGCCAACGAGATCAGAAGCGGTAATCTCGATCTGGTGATCGAAACCACGTCAAACGACGAAATCGGCCAACTATCTCAGGCTTTCAACGAGATGGCCTCGACCCTCCGCAAGGTGCGCCGGAGCGACGAGCAGAAGCTGGAGCGCACGCGCAAGGCGACGCAGGAGGTGATGAACATCCTGCCCGCGCCGATAGCCATCTTCGATCCCGAAGGTCGGGTGGATGTCGCCACCATCTCGGCGAGCCGCTATTTCGGCATCGAGCCGGGCGCGGAAACCGCGAAACTCGGCTATGACTGGCTGCCGGAATTGCTCGCGCGAGCCATAAAAACCGGAGGCACCGCCGAGAACAACGGCAACGGCTACATCCAGAAGTTCATCGAGAACCGCGAATTCTTCTTCAAACCGGCAGCCACCGCCATCCCTCATACGCTGGACGGCATCGGCAGCAATGGCGTAGTTCTGATTCTGCACGACATGACGCAGGCGCACGAGCAGAAAGAGCTGAAGCGCGGCGTGGTCTCGACCGTCTCGCACCAGCTCCGCACCCCGCTCACCTCGCTACGGATGGCCGTCCATCTGCTGCTTGAACAGCGCGTGGGTTCGCTGAACGACAAGCAGGCGGATCTGCTGCAAACCGCCAGCGAAGAGAGCGCCAGGCTGACCGAAATTCTCGACGACCTGCTCGACCTCAACCGCCTGGAGTCCGGCCGGGCGCGGCTGAAGATGACGCCGCATCATCCGGACAAGCTCGTCCGTGAGGGCATCGAACCGTTCATCAGCGACTTCAGGGACAAAGCCATCGTGCTGGCGGTCGATATTCCGGCGGGCTTGCCGGAAGTGATCGCTGACGCCGTGAGCATCCGGCACGTGTTCGCCAATCTGCTCACGAACGCCATCCGCTTCACGCCGAGGGGCGGCGCGATAACCGTCAAGGCGCAAGCGGAGCTTGCCGGCATCCGCTTTTCGGTCGAGGATACAGGAAGCGGCATCTCCCCGGAGCACCTGAAGCATCTCTTCGACCAGTTCTACCGTGTGCCCGGCCAGGACGAAAAATCAGGCATCGGCCTGGGCCTCTCGATTGTCCGCGAGATCGTCAACATCCACAGCGGCACGGTCGGCGTCGAAAGCACCCTCGGCAAAGGCTCGACCTTTCATTTCACCTTGCCCGCAGCCTGAAGCGAGCTGAGTACTTTGGCATCTCTTGGCGTGTCAAGGGTAAACGGTTCTGAAGCCACTGCCATTGCGAGCCACCCGTATCCGGCACGATACCGCACACGAACCTTGAACAAATACTCAAGAGGGATGGATCGCCGCGTCCCGACAGGCCGGGACTCGCGATGACGAAGGAGTGCCTGTGGGTTTTGATTTCATATCATGTTTTTTTCGTCATTGCGAGCCGCAAAGCGGCGCTGCAATCCATATGGATTCAGCGAAAGCAGAAACGATGGATCGCCGCGTCCCGACAGGTCGGGACTCGCGATGACGAAGGAGTGCCTGTGGGTTTTGATTTCATATCCATGTTTTTTTTCGTCATTGCGAGCCGCAAAGCGGCGTGGCGATCCATATGGATTCAGCGTGAAGTCAACGCCCAGGTTTCTGGCAGAAAGAAAATGCAGTTTCGATTTCGATAATGTGAAATACCAGTAAAACAACTTCTGTTCATGGAAGAAGCATAGCGACGTGGCATCAGCAAAGGCTGTAAAAGATGGATCGCCACGTCCCGACAGATCGGGACTCGCGATGACGAATCTTCGTCGTTTTTCTATTGACACACCTATGGACACACCACTATCCTGCTTTTTCGACCCGATTGCAGAGATAGTGGACAGCTCAAACTCACGAATACGCAACGTCCCGGACGTATAAAAACTCCGCAGAGGAACTGCGGAGCCTCGTGAAATAATCCATGACAGATGCGAAACCTGTTCTGCCTGAATCCCTTTATTTCCTGTCAATAGAGCGACTCGTCGTCCTTCTCGCCGGTGCGGATACGGTAGGCATCCTCGATAGTCCAGACGAAAATCTTGCCGTCGCCGATCTCGCCGGTGTAGGCGGTTTTCATCAGGCAATCGACCGTCTTTTTCAGATTCATGTCGCGAACGACAATCGAAAGGGTCAGACGGGAGATGAAATCGGTGCTCGACGATCCGCGAAATACCTCTTTGCGCTTCTTCTCGTTGCCGACTCCGTACGTTTCATAGTAGGTAAAAAAGTCTATATCGATCTCGTGAAGGGCTTTCTTGACCTCTTCGAATTTGGAGCGTCTTATGACCGCCTCTATCTTTTTCATAACAGATGATAGTTAAGAGTGATTGATAGCCAATGAACATCTGTCTGCAATCTCAAAATAGCGCATCAGGCGCGATTTGCCGCCGCCAGCGTCATTGACCTGACGGAAGCGAAACGCTCTTCGTCGCTTGCTCCCGTCATACGTTTTTCCCGATCAGTCGGAATAGGCCTCCGCGCCGTGCTCGAAGACGTCGAGACCGCCAGCGCCCATCTCGCCCTCTGGCTCGACGCGCAGTTTGAAGGGATAGGGAAGCTGCTGGATCGCCCACATGAGAGCGAGCGCGACGCCAAGCGTGGTCACGGTGACAATCGCGCCGCCTATGAACTGCGTAAGAAACACGCTCCATCCTCCGCCATACAAGAGGCCCGTGACGGGAGCCGAGTTGTCAGGGCCGAGCGGAGTCGCAACTCCGTACTTGCCGCAGGCGAACAGGCCGATTGCCCAAGTGCCGAAAATGCCGTTCATGCCGTGAACCGGGAACGCGCCAACCGGGTCATCGATTCGCAGATATTCGAGCATATAGATGCCGCCGAAAACAATCGCGCCCGCGATGAGACCGATGGCTACCGAACCGGCAGGCGAAACCCAGTAGCATGGGGCGGTGATGGCAACCAGACCGCCAAGCAGGCCGTTGACCGTGAAACCGACGTCGAATTTGCCGGTGAATGGCCCGACGAAGTAGGCGAGCGTCATGGCGCTCAACGCGCCGCCGCATGCGGCCAGCGTGGTGTTGGCGGCCACGCGGCCAATTCCGGAAGCATCCATCGCGGAGAGCGTGCTGCCGGGGTTGAAGCCATACCAGCCGAACCAGAGCAGGAACGCGCCCGTGACGGCTACCGGCAGGTTGTGCGCCGCCGGAAGACCGCCGCGCTGCTTGTCATCCCGCAGAAAGACGCGCCCGATGCGAGGCCCGAGCACAATGGAACCGGCCAGGGAGACGACGCCGCCGATGGTGTGCACGACCGTCGATCCGGCAAAATCGCGGAACGGGTTGCCGAGTGCCGGGAGGAATTTGCCCTCGGAACCCATCGTCACGAGGAAGCCGTCCGGCCCCCAGGCCCAGTGGCCGATAATCGGATAAATGAAGGCGGTCACGAAGATGCTATAGATAATATCGCCACGGAAGCTCGTGCGCCCGATCATCGCACCGGAGGTGATGGTCGAGGCGGTATCGGCGAAGGCGAACTGGAACACCCAGTGAGCGAGAAGCGCGACGCCGGTCGTGCCGTAAGTTTCAGGAGCGCCCTGCAGGAAGAACCACTTCTGGCCGATAAAGCCGTTGCCCTCGCTGAACATGAAGGCGTAACCAATAGCCCAGAAGGAGATGCCGCAGATAGCCGTATCGAGCACACACTCGATCAGCACGTTAACCGTTTCGCGCTTTCTGGCAAACCCGGCTTCGAGCATGACGAACCCGGCCTGCATGCCGAAGACAAGCGCCGCTGCGACGAGCGTCCAGACCGTGTTGAGCGCGTTGATCATGTTCGTCTCGGCTGAGGTATAAGCATCTGCTGCCATTGCAGGCACGCCCACCATGCCGCTGAACAGGTGCATGGCCCAAAGCACCAGAAGCAGCCCGATGATCTTGCCTGAAAAAATGGTCGCGCCAAGCTTCCAGTCAATCGGCTTCGAGAATCCCTCCCTGAGTCGGGACAAGTACTGACCCCGCCCAAAATCGGTTACAGCTTCCTTCATGGTTAAAGCAATATTTTAATTGATGATAAAAGCAAATAGCGCCAGTCAAAGAGTTTTATGAAATCCAGCATATACGCACAAAATTCTCAATACAATCAGCGTTATATGCCTTAATTATTAATGTTTAAAAGAAATTTAAGACATTTTTATTAATTGAAAACCGTTTATTGTCATAATTATTACATTTTTGTTCTTTTCTTGTCTTAAATCTTCAGGTAAAAGCGGAAAACACCTCAGAAATGAGAGACCTGACTGACGCTCATCCATCGTACAGGTGGCTTTTTGAGAGATGCGGGATTGGCCGATGATCTTTCAGAGGCGGATTTAACTCTATGGAAGTCTGAACGGCCTCGCGGTGTGTGAAGGGCTACTGGCGGTGGATGCCGCCATTCATCGCTGACCGAAAGCAGGAGCAAAGCTGGATGCATACCGGATGCTGGGGGAGGAGTGCGAGGGGAGGTAACCAACTGCCGCAATCCTGCCACCTTGCACGGATTTGAACCGGATGGGGCGGGATGCGCGACGATGCACTGAACCGTTTGTCAAGTCGGTTACGTTTTGACCCACGCCAAAGCATTGCACAAACGCACCACGGTTCTGATAATCATCGCCACTCCCGCCCATAGCCTTGAATATTGCAAGGCAAGCGCTCTTCAATCTTGCAGATTCCAATCGGACGACTCCCATTGTTCTCCGGTAACCTGTTTTTTCCCTGATTGTTACGATTGGCACGCTATCTGTATGACTGATTCTGTTACCGTTCGAATAATGAAAAGTTACAGGAGCAGAAAATGTCACAAAACAGGGTTGTCGTCTGGTGGGATGCTGAGGCGGATGCCGAGCAATGGAGAGTCGAGGTTCAGCAGCAAAACAGCGATGGACTATACGTGGCCGCTCTGGAGAGTGACGATGCCGGTTTTCCGGTGAAGGTCGAAAAATTCGGCCCGCTCGACGAAGACCTCCTGATCCAGTCGATCAAATCCCACATCCCCGAGGCCCGGATAAGCTTGAGGTTGTGAAAGCAGCTGCGATATGATATACAGTGTATTTTTTAATAATTTTATGATAATGCGATCACATTTATGCTTTTTATATATCTCTTTTATAAGTAATCTATATATCACTCATCATTTTTTTTAATAAAATGATAGTAAATTCTTGATTTTCTCGCGTTTTTTTTTACAATTTACCTGTAAGCTTTCCGTTGGCTTATTCAGTCCTTCCAAAACGGGCATTATCATTTTTTCTTTTCTGAAAGGGTGTTATTATGTCTGTAACTGTACTTGTCGAGCACATCATTTTACTTGGCGCGCATAAACATACGTTTGTCTTTGAGCCAAGTCCTCCTGCCGGTTGTGATAATTCTTTCAATGACGAAAAAAATCATGCGTAATCGTATCAGATTGCCTGTGTTTTTTTTAAAACGGTTCTGTTTCTTCAGTATGCAGAATATCGCAAAAATTTAGTTAATTCTTTTCTGATCTTGAAAATAGTCATAACGGGTTGACTGCCCAAATCAAAGAGGTCGAATAATATTACACACGCCTCATGCGAGCAGGCTTTTATTGTTTGTAAGCAAAGTAGTGTATGTTTGCTGTTAACGTTTCTTTTTTTACCACTTACTGAATAACTCAATAACAAAACGGGGGTTCTTATGCCACAAATCAATTCAGAACCTGCAGTTGGCATTGCTAACTATCAATGGAGTATTTCATTGCACGAAAAGTTTGGACACCTTTGGATAGATTGGAAAACAGATGCTCTGTTTTCACTTGTAAATGCAAATATTGAGGTATTCAAAGCCTCTCTCCCTCCTGGCGCTGTAGGTCCGGAGAAGTTTTTATACACTGAAGAAAGCAGTGGATCATGGGACACTGGTTTGCAGTGGGGTTCCGGGTATTATGGAGCACTGGTTGCGAGTACTCCTCATTCCGGTTTTACATATGTTGTAACCGCAGGACCTACCGAACATAAATAATATAAATCTTTGTGCGGCGGGAATGCGTAAACGAATTGCTCATCTCCTGCCGCACAATCTTTTATCTGCTATTGCGTTTTGGCTGAACCAAGAGGGTGCTTGGCTTACTGCTGTGCACCCCTTTGGTATTAACAAATGAACCTTGCTATCGAGTTTTATGTTACTTAAAGCTGGTTAAATACAAATAAAAAAAATAGCTCTTTTTCTCAATTGATTTTTCCAGTTTTATTATTCAGATCGTTTTTTTAGTATTATCCCAGCCTAAAGCAGCAACCAAACCCATTGGCTACTTGACGAAAACCTGTTGGGCCGCGCTCTTTATCTGGCTGAAGATAGAAAATGAAATAAAAACGCTTTGAATCGTGAAAATCAATAAAGCAGGTTAGCGCCGCATTGTCGGCTTTGATACAATGACGCTATTTGAGCCGTTGCTTCGACCGAAATTACGAGAGAATACTTTCCCATATCTTATCGGGATCATTGATCGTAATACACCTTCCGGCTTCGATGTCGGCTTTCCCCTGGCGTATCGATTTCAGTACCTCTGGTTGCTCAAAATAGCTGTCACGCTTCTCCTTTTTCCTCGAATGAAGACCTTTCTCCGGCTGGCTGGTCAGGGTCAATGCGAAAACACCCTTATCCCGGTAACGAACAAGAACAGGCTCTTTTTTCTCTATGGCAAGTTTCAGATATTTGCCAATATTTTTACGCAATTCTGTGCTGGTAATCTCTATCATGGCGTCAATGATCGTGGTTGAGCTTTAATCTACAAAAAGAACAGCTTTTTTTCATTTGAGCATTTCAGTCTGCTCCTCGAATCATTGAGACTGGTCATCGCGAGGCCCGACTTGTCAGGAGGCGGCGATCTATCTTTTCGACCATTGCTGATTCCACAAAGATTGCCGCGTCGCTCTGCTCCTCGCAATGACGGAAGCTTCAGAACCGTTTACGTTCCCTGCCGTATCGCCAGGCAATCATGTATAACCCGCTCCCCTGCATAAGCTGTTGTGCTTCTCCGCACAATCTGCCAGCCCTGAAGTTCGTACCTGTTGCCCGAAACAAGCGCACCCAGTAGTCGGCTATCCTCATCGGCAAGCGCGGCAAGTTCGAGGTTCTGGCTTAAAATGACCGGTTTTATATCCGGGCCGGTGACGATCAGGAGCGCATCGACCTGCATTCCTTCCAGCTTGAATCCTTCCGCCGTCGCCACCGTTTTGGTCAGCGTGTCGAGCTGGATCATTCTGGCCCGATAATTCTTCCCTCCATCGCTCATGGCCTGATGCACGATGTCGAGCATGGCGTTCCTGACGGCGCTCAGGTCGGCAACCGGTTCGAGGTTCTGAAACTCCGGCTTGCTTTTCAAGACCCTGGCGAGCGTCGAGACCTCCTTGAGGTAGGTGTTGCGCTGATTTTCGGGCACGAAGAACATCACCACCAGACGCACGAGCGGCTCCCCGGCGATGCCGTAATCGATGCCCGCCGGACTCCAGCCGATGGCGCAGCAGAGGTCGCCGTCGAAGTTCACACGCGCGTGCGGGCACGCCCATCCGACGCCGAGCGAAGTGTTGGAGCTTCTTTCGTGTTCGAGCACGATTTCGACAATATCGGTGCCGGGCGGAATCGTAGGCACCGCTTCGAGCATCGTGGCGAGAAACTGCAAGGCGTCGTTCTTGTCGTTATCCGGCAGTTCGACCAGCCGCCCGTGTTCAAGGGCATCGAGAACGCTTTTCAACATGTTCAGTTACCTCCGAAACGTTTGAAGAACCAGGTTTTAACCGTATGCGTCAACGCACCGTAGGCGAAGAGGAAAACGGCGATCCATCCGAAAAAGGAGAGCGGCAGCGGAACCATGCCGAAAAGCGACGCAAAGGGAGAATAAGGCAGCCAGATGGCCGCGGCCATGACGGAGAGTGTGGTCAGGAGCATCGGCAGCGACGCGCGGCTTTGCAGGAACGGTATCCGCCGCGTCCTGATGATATGGACGATGAGCGTCTGCGTCAGGAGCGATTCGACGAACCAGCCGGTCTGGAAGAGCGCCACGGCGTGATCTTTCACGCCACCCGCCACCGCCGGGTTGTTGAAAATACGGCTATTGAAGAAGAACCACATCAGGGCGAAGGTGGCGTAATCGAAAATCGAGCTGATCGGGCCGACCACCATCATGAACCACTTGATGTTGCCGATGTCCCATTTCCTCGGACTCCTGATCTGCTCCTCGTCCACGTTGTCGGTAGGAATGCCGGTCTGCGAAAAATCGTAGAGCAGGTTGTTGAGCAGAATCTGGATTGGCTGCATCGGCAGGAACGGAAGCAGGTAGCTCGCGCCGATGACGCTGAACATGTTGCCGAAGTTCGAACTCGCCCCCATCCTGATATACTTGATGATATTGGCAAAGACCCGCCGCCCTTCGATGATGCCATCATCGAGCACCATGAGGCTCTTTTCGAGCAGCACGATGTCGGCGGACTCCTTGGCCACATCCACCGCCGTATCGACCGAGATGCCCACATCGGCGGCGCGAAGAGCGGGCGCGTCGTTGATGCCGTCGCCCATGTAGCCGATGACGTGCCCCTGCTTGCGCAACGATTGCACGACCTCCGCTTTCTGCAACGGCGTGAGCTTGGCGAGCACATCCGCCTCGCCGACCGCTTTGGAGAACTCCTCCGGCTGCATCCGGGCCAGCTCGTCACCCGTCACCACATGGTTGACCGCCATGCCCACATCCTTGCAGATCTTGCGAGTCACCAGAGCGTTATCGCCGGTCAGAATCTTGACCGTGACGCCCGCCTCCCGGAGGCTCACCAGCGCCTGGGCGGTCGAGTCCTTCGGCGGATCGAGGAAGGCGATGTAGCCGAGGAGGATCAGGTTTTTCTCATCGTCGTGGGTGAACTGTTTCTTGTCGGGCGAGAACTCGTTGTAGGCGATGGCGAGCACGCGGTAGCCGTTACCATTCAGCGCGGCCACCTCCTCGAAAAGATCGTCGCGGATCATGCCGATGAGCGGATAGACTTCGTCGTCGATCTGGTAGCGGTCGCAACAGGTGTAAATCTCCTCGACGGCCCCTTTCGAGATCAGCACATGATGGCCCTCGTAGTCAACCACGACCGACATGCGGCGGCGCTGGAAATCGAACGGCAGCTCGTCAACCAGCTTGCAGTTGCCATCGACCGTGAACTCCTGATGCTCCAGCACCGCCCGGTCGAGCAGGTTGCGCAGGCCGGTCTGGAAAAAGCTGTTCAGGTAGGCGTAGCGCAGCACGTTGCCGCTATCAACCCCCATCACGTCAACCGCCATTTCAAGCAGCACGTGATCCTGCGTCAAAGTGCCGGTCTTGTCGGTGCAGAGAATATCGATAGCGCCGAAGTTCTGGATCGCGGAGAGATGCTTGACGATCACTTTTTTACTCGCCATTTTCAGCGCTCCTTTGGCCAGATTGACCGTCACGATCATCGGCAGCATCTCCGGCGTCAGGCCGACGGCGACCGAGAGGCTGAAAAAGAGCGACTCGAGCCAGTCCCCTTTGCTGAGGCCAACGATCAGGAACACCGCCGAAACCATGACGACCATGAAGCGGATCATGAGCCAGGTGAACGAATGGATGCCCTTGTCGAAGCTGGTCTCCTCACGCTTCTGGTTCAGCCGCTCGGCGATAGCGCCAAAAAAGGTGCGACTCGCGGTATTGACGACCACCGCCCGCGCCGAGCCGCTGCTGACGCTGCTGCCCTGAAAGCAGGCGTTGCGCAGTTCGAGAATGGTCAGATTCTCCGGATTGCCGTGCTCGGCGCTCTTCTCGACCGGCATGGTTTCGCCGGTCAGCGAGGATTGGCTGACGAAAAAATCCTTCGCGGAGACGAGGCGCAAGTCGGCGGGAATCACCGATCCGGCCTGAAGCTGGACGATGTCGCCCGGCACCAGCTCGGCCAGCGGAACCTCGACCTCGACGCCGTTGCGGATGACGTGCGAGCGTGACTGCACGCGCTTGCCGAGCGACTCGACCGCATTGCCCGAACGGCGGTCGAGCACGTAGGAGATGCCGACGCTCAGGATGATCATGGCGGCGACGATGGCCGACGAAGTCCATTCGCCGATAAAGCCCGAGACGAGGGCGATCAGGAGAAGCTGGATGACAAGCGGGTTGGAGAGTCGATGCAGGATGTCCTGCAAAAAGGAGGGACGTTTGGCCTGTGATATTTCGTTTTTGCCGTATTTCGACAATCGCTTCGACGCTTCATGGTCGTCGAGGCCATCAGCGCGGCTTTCCATGATGTGCAACGCCTCTTCCGCCGGGGCGTTGCAGAGCTTCAGAAGAAAGTGTTCATCTTCCGAACGGCCATGCGACTGCGCAGCCTCCTCGCGTAGGGATGTCGAGGAAATCTTGTTATAAAGGGTTCTGAACATTCCGTACTCATGGGAATAGAGTTAGTTGGCTGAAATCCTCGCATGAGCGCAAGGCGGACTATGAACAACCGGTGCGTGAAAAAGAACAGAACAACAGGAAAGCACAAAGCCTCACCACGGCATAAAGCCGCCCGCAAAGCCGTGCTGGTTGATGGACGAGAGAATTGCGGAAATCCTGTGGCGGGGGATGAAAAATAATACGTCACTTACCGCTCTCCCGGACTTGAACTTTTATAGCACTTATGTTATAATGAACAATAAATTATAGCATTCACTTTTTCAACAAGTCCGTCAAGGCTGATATCGATAACTGGCCGGTTGGAATACACGCCAGTTTCGTGCGCATTACGGAACAGATTGAAATTTCTGGCCCCAACCTCGGAATGCCTTACACCCGGTCATTCGGAAAGGGACTTTTTGAAATCAGGGCAAAAGGGTCTGAAGGAACAGGACGAGCGTTTTTTTGCTCTCTTGTTGACCGCCAGGTAATCATTGTACATGGCTTTATCAAAAAGACACAGAAAACGCCCTCGAAAGAGCTGGAAATCGCACGGAAACGACAGAAGATGATACAATCATGACAACAGAAGAGAGCAATACATTCAACCCGGTCCCATTCACACCCAAAGCCTGCGCGGCACAGAAACGAGCAGAAGACCCGGCATTCAGAGTCGCCTATGACGCTCTTGAAGACGAGTTTTCCGACCTCGCCGCCTTGCTGGACGCCAGAGTCAAAGCGGGTCTCACCCAGGCTGACATAGCCTCCCGGATGGGCGTATCGCAACCGGTCGTGGCAAGAATCGAATCCTCCCTCGGAAGCCAGGCGCACTCCCCATCACTGAACACTCTGCGCAGATATGCCAAGGCATGTGGAATGAAACTTGTCATCAGAATGGTTCAGGAATCAGACGAGGAGTATCGATAGATACAAAATATTCTCTGCAACCCAACCCCAGACAAATATCCAGCGATCCAACCTTCTTCAGCGTTCCGGTCAGGCCCGGCAAGCGCTCTGCCGATGATGAACGATAAACGCTGTCCCAAGGCGTTCGCGCGTCATCCTCTCTCGACCCGGTCATAATCCCCTCTCCTCAATCATCCTCGCCCCTGCCTCTGTACCGGCCTTCGCCGCCGTCGCCGTGTTCTGATGCGCTTCGGTGGCATTTGATGCAGTTGTTGTAGTTGCGGATGCCCTCTTCGAGATGCTCGCTGGCGATTCGCGACGGCGAATGCTCGTTAACCTTCTATCTTTTCATCGACAGATCGAGCCTCCATTCCCAATAACCGTTCAACCCCGCTGCAACCAAACCAACTGACCTTTCACCCGCCCCTCAATTATCCATTATCAACTATTTCCCGGCACCGCTTGGTAGTAACCGTAGCGCTCGATCAGTTCGACGGCGCAGCCGAAGAGGGCGGAGACGTTTGACGAGGTAAGCATGGCCTCCTTGTCGCCATCCGCCACGACGCGCCCTTTGCGCATGAAGATGACTCGCGTGATCTCCGGCGGGATTTCGTGGATGTGATGCGTGACGAGAATGAGCTGCGTGCCTTGCTGCATGAGCTTGCGTGCCGTATCGAGGTAGAGGAACGAGGCCGACAGATCGAGGCCGCTTGTCGGCTCGTCGAGCAGGAGCGCTTCGGGGCGATGCACCAGCGCCCGCCCGAGCAGAAAGCGGCGCTGCTGGCCGGTGGACATCCGCCCGAATGGCCGGTCGGCCAGTTCATCGACGCCGAGCTGCCGCATCAGCTCCTCGGCGTGTTCGATCTCGGCGGCCCTGAAAATCTGATGCGGCCAAGTGTCGATGCTCGAATAGTAGCCCGACAGAATCACGTCGCGCCCTTTGACGTAATTTCTGTAATGCTGTTGCAGGTCTTGTGAGACGATGCCGAGCTGCGAGCGCAGCTCCTCGACGTTCCACCGGTCGCGCCCATAGACGAGCATCCGGCTCTCGGTGGAGTAAACGGGATAGAGTTCGCGGGAGATCAGCTTGAGCAGCGTGGTTTTCCCCGACCCGTTCGGCCCGAGAATCGCCGTATTCTCCCCTGTGCGGATGCTCAAGTCAAGCCCGTCAAACACCAGCGTCCCGCCCCGGTAAGCGCTGATATTGCTGAATTCAAAAACGTGATTCACCACTTGGAGATAGTTTTATTTTTCCGCAGCCATCCGCCCGGCGAAAGCCGCCAAACCGCGATGCAAATTACAGCGCATCCGCCAGTTTTTCAATCGGCTTCGAATCGCGCCGGATGGTTATGGTCATCTGCCAAGCATTCTTTTCCCGAATGCTCATGAAAAACAGCTCCCTTTGATATATTTGCTTTGCTTGAATTTATCAAAGCAGAAACCCTGCCGCTCGATGTACAATCCCATTTTTCCGCCAACGATAGACGCGGGGTTTCCGATACTGAAACACATTGACGTAATAACAAGCTTGCGCCACCTGAAATCATCCCGGAATAACGCCGTTTACCCATGAACCTCACCGATAACGAGAAGCGCGAAGTCATCAAATACCTGGAGGCCGACAATCCGTTACCCGATGCATACCGCTTTCTGCTGTTCGACGACAAGCGCGAGGTGGAGCTGGTCTGGAACGGCAAGACGAGTGAGGTCAGCACGATTGTGCTGCCGTTTCAGGTCATCGGGCAGGTCGATGAACCTTACGGCGAAAAGCCGGAGGATTTGAGTTCTCAGTTCGGCCTGTTCGACTTCCGTGGCCGCCAGAAGTCGGGGTGGGCGGCCCGTGTCGCGTGCTGAAAAGAACAAGTATTTGAAAGTCTCAACAGGAACTGAGTAACTGTATTGCGGAAATAGCTCCCAATTGGCTATATTTGCCATTATGTCAAGATTTTTCCCGTGGAGACAGCAACCATGACTAACATCAAATCTTTTACAGAACTGCGCCTGAAATCGGGACTGACCATTGAAAAGGTCGCAGACATTACCGGCTACAGCCAGAGAGAAGTTTACCGATGGGAAAACAACGAAATCAAACCGCGCAAACTGGTTGTTGACCAGCTTCTCCGGCTCGCACAACCAACGGCATTGTATGGCAAATCGTCATACGATTTCACCTTTATTGATCTTTTCGCAGGTATTGGCGGCATGAGAAAAGCCTTCGATGAACTCGGCGGCAAGTGTGTCTTTACGAGCGAGTGGGATAAATACGCCCAGCGAACCTATCTTGCAAATTACCATAACGATCATGGCGTTGATGGTGACATTACGCAAATTGATGCCGCGGACATTCCCGATCACGACATTCTTGTTGCCGGTTTTCCCTGCCAGCCGTTTTCAATAGCCGGAGTATCGAAAAAAAATGCCCTCGGCAGACCCCACGGATTTGCGGACAAAACACAGGGTACGCTTTTTTTTGATGTTGCGCGAATTATCGAATATCACAGACCAAAAGCAATCCTGCTGGAGAACGTCAAGAATCTTGGCAGTCACGACAAAGGAAAAACATTCCAGGTAATCTACGATACACTCAGGGAGTTGGGTTATTTCTTCGAAGCGAAAGTAATCGATGCCATCAACTGGGTTCCGCAACACAGGGAACGTATTTTCATCGTGGGGTTCCGTGAAGACTGTGATTTCAGTTTTGATCGTTTTCAATACCCTGCCGAACCGGAACTGCCTACTATCCAGTCAATCCTGCATCCAGAAGACGGATCGGAACCGGAAGAAGCGCCATACACAATCGGCCCAACCGGCAAAATTGCCGATAAATACACCCTGTCCGATCACCTCTGGGACTATTTGCAAAAATATGCGGAAAAGCATAAAGCCCGTGGTAACGGATTCGGATTCGGGCTGGTAGGGCCTGATAATACGACAAGAACCTTGTCTGCAAGATATTACAAGGATGGCTCGGAAATTCTTGTCCGCCAACAAGGTAAAAATCCCCGAAGGCTGACACCGCGAGAGTGCGCTCGTCTGATGGGTTTTGACTCTCCCACTGGAAACAATTTTTTTATTCCTGTTTCTGACACTCAAGCTTACAGGCAATTCGGTAATGCAGTTGTCGTTCCTGTTGTCAGAGCTGTAGCCAAATACATGCTTGCTTACCTTTTTGATAATATTTCATCTGACCAGCTCAGATTGAGCTTTATGACTGAACTTGCCTGACTGATCAAGTTGCATGGCTGACATAGTATCACCTGAAAAACGAAGCCTGATGATGTCAGGCATCGGCTCAAAGGATACCAGACCGGAAATGATTGTTCGAAAAGGGTTGCATTCTCAAGGATTTCGGTATAAACTACATGTATCGAATCTGCCAGGAAAACCCGATCTGGTTTTCCCCCGACACCATGCGGTGATCTTCGTTCATGGCTGTTTCTGGCATGGGCATGATTGCCGACTTTTCAAATGGCCTTCGACACATGAGGAGTTCTGGCGTGACAAGATCAAGCGGAACCGTCAAAAAGACGTGGAAGCCAGAGCGGCATTATTTGCTGCCGGATGGCGAGTGGGAATTGTTTGGGAGTGCTCGCTCAGGGGAGCAAAAAGAGACATAGACGGACTTGTTCAGAGCCTCTCCGACTGGCTTCGGAGTATTGAACTTTTCAAAGAATGCCGTGAATGAAAAAAGGTTACCTGTCAGAATATTTTGAAGGTGTTGCAGCGAAGCGACTGAGCGCTGTGGAAGCGGATACAACCCGTTCACACCAGCATGAATTTCAGGCTATAAGCAAAATGCTTGCCTTCATGGGTCGCCCTCCTGAAAAGACCCGTATCTCTGCACGGTTCATGTATTTAACCGATGAAGATTCTGAGCCGATCATCGAAGATGCCTTCCTCACACTCTATGATAGTCGCAAGGATCAACCCCACCGCTCAGCTGAATTCCGATTCTATTTTCCAACAACACAGGTTTCCCTCAAAGCTGCCGAGGGTGATCTACTGGTTATAGCAAAAAGACGAGACGCTGGATTGCTGGTGATTATTGCTGAAAACAATTCAAGCATCGCGGCACAAATTAAATGGCTTTTTGGTTTTGCTGATCTAGCATTACCAAGGTTTTCTGTAAAAAGTGAACTCGAAAACGAACAGGATCGCATAGCTTTTGCATCACGTTTGATCCTTGAAAATATCGGCATTGAAGTCGAAGCCACGGAAGATTCCTTCCTCGACTCCATGCTTGAAAAGTTTGATGGTCGATTCCCGAAAACTCGCGAATTTTCTGCATTTGCCCGTGACACGCTCGATAAACTGCACCCCAAGGACGATCCTGATGCTGTATTGATGGCATGGATGGAACGTGAAGAAATACTGTTTAGAACCCTTGAACGCCATCTAATCTCTGATCGACTTACAAAAGGTTTTGCTGAGCCTGACAAGAAAACAGTAGATGTTGATGGATTTGTAGCTTTTTCACTGTCTGTCCACAATCGCAGAAAAAGTCGTGTAGGATTTGCGCTTGAAAATCATCTCGAATTTCTCTTCGACCAATGCGGAATCCTTTATGATCGCGGGAAATATACTGAAAACAGGAGTAAACCCGACTTCATCTTTCCAAGCATTGAGGCTTACAGAAATCAGGATTTCGCTCCATTTAAATTGACCATGCTCGGCGTTAAATCAACTTGCAAGGATCGCTGGCGTCAAGTGCTTGCAGAAGCAAGACGCATCGAGCAAAAATACCTTCTTACCATCGAAGCATCCATCTCCAGAAACCAGACTGATGAAATGGCTGCATGGAATGTGCAACTCGTTTTACCAAAAAGCATTCATGAAACTTATACCTTGCAACAACAAAGCTGGCTCATGAGTATATCTGAATTCACAAGTCTTATACTGCAAAAGCAAAATATAGTTTGATCCTTGCTCTATACAAAGTATTGATAAACAATTATATATCGACGCCAACCATATCGACAGTTGGGAAAGCCCAGGCAAAGTCATCGTCTCCGCGCTCATGCTCAAGGAGGGATGGGAGGTGCGCGACGTCACCACGATTGTCGGACTTCAAGACTTTGCCGCGCAGAACAAAATTCTTCCCGAACTTACGTGCGGGCGAGGTTTGCGCCGCATGTGCCCCGGCAGAGACAGCATCGACTATGTCAAGGCAGACGGCAACATATCGAGCTACTAGCCGGACTTCATCGTCAGAACTGCGGATCATCGATACTGGATCGTCGAAACCAAATGCCAGCAAGACCTCGACGTTCCCCTTAAAATCGAACGCCTGAAACAGTGGTGTCGCGACATCAACGCCACCCGTCACAAAGCTCGTTTCGATTACGTTTTGGTCTATGTGGAAGGGTTCAAAAAGTACAAAACGGATTCTTGGGCGGATTTGGTGAAGATGTTTTCGAGATATAAACCGCTATAATAACAGAAACCGTATAACATTGTCTCCAATTCAGGATCAGCGCGTCGAAGAGAGTATTTTTTTGATATAATATAATCTATTCTAAGGAGCGTTTTTTGCCGCTATAACGCACTATCTGCTCACGTTATAGACAGTACGACGGCTGCGCCGCGCAAGCATCACGGCTTGTTCCATCAATTTTTCAGCACCCTGACAAATCAGGCGTAAACCTTCACAAGCGCCAGAGTGAACGTTTAGCGCAGCCTGGATGTTCCATTTTTTGATAGAGAAAAACGTTCGGATCATGGCTATGTAGAAGGAAACACCATTATCAACCCGATATCAGTTCAAAACAGGGGTTTTTCGATGTATTTATCACAGAATCAACGAATTAGGACAGTGTTTTAATCTTCACCCGTCCGTTGTAAGTTTTGTTACGATATAGACATTGATTGATTCGTCAGGTTTTTTTATTCTCATGTTTCAGAATTGATAAAATAGTTTGACTCTGACGATTCTAAATCTTATGTTTCAACCAAGCCGCTGTTTTTCGGCTTGAAGTCATTATCGATTCCTGCTCACTTACCGGTTTAGGGAAAATAAACGCATTGTTTCGCTGTACCTTTTATAAGCTGCATCTGAAGTTCGGTCAGCGCACCGATTATTACTGAAGATTGCTGGCAACGAGGTCACTCACGAAGTAAATTAGTATCCATTTGCAACAGGTCCCCTCCTGTAACTGACAGAGAACAATCTTGGAACTGAGGCGCTTGCACCTGTCGATAATCAGGAATGCAGCCAGAAGCTGAGCGCCTGAGACTTTTACAGCTCTCTGCCTCCTGAGCTTTTTCCTCGGTTTAACCGGGGATTGTGAAAGCGAAGTAGCTAATCGCCGGATTGAAGAGAGTCTGCTCGATGCTGGAATTTACTGTAACCAAGGCGACGCGGCGGTGTGCAGAGCACAGTGCGTCGTTTAGCGCGAGGGGTGAGAAGAAGTTCGGTCAGCCGTGCAGGCGCTGAGTTTTTAAATGCTTGAAATATTTAACGTTATGGTCGCAGTTCATGAAACTGCCACAATTAAGGAGAGGCTCTGACAATAGTTAATTCGGAGTTAAAAAAAACGATTAGTAAATTTTATCCGTATCTGATATATTCGCACTACACAGATCCATATAGAGGATGTATAGCGTCCTTGTCGGTAAGTGCAGAAATTTTTTCCCTTTTTCTTTTTTTCAAACACTTGGTCATGGCGCGAATCAGAACTCGTGCCGTGGCACAACCAATAACCATGATTCGTCTATGGCTGAAAATGTTGCGCAACTCGTTATTAAACACATCGAAGAAGGACGATACCTTGATGCGATTCAGTGTGTACAGAATGAAATTCTTGCAATCGAAGTAAAACCAGAAATTGCCGGTTCAGATAGGAAAAAGATAAAAACGCTGACGGCTATCATGGACAAGATCAGTGAAGCGGCCATGTTCGGCAGCGACTGGGATGAGGGCAGACGTGCTAAAAAAGCAGCAATTGTCCGCCTCCAGAAAGTGAGCGTGGCCTGTTAAGCTGTTACCTGCGAATGCACGGCAAACCGGTTAACTTCTTTTGAGACAACGGAATCCGTGACAATCGCCTGAGAAGATGCGCATCCCGGCAACCCCGGGGATGCCTCAGCTCTTGTCCCTGAAAAATACATAGACACTGGCTCATCCGTCGGGCTTGGAGTGACCAGCTCAACTGGCCACTCCCGCCTGATCGCGAATGAGTTGTCTTGACTTGCGTCTGCTCAATATGGCGCGAGAAGATGTTGCACTCATCTTTTTAAGAAGAACATTCACTGAGTATCATCAGATGATTCGATGAAACCTGCGCGAAAAATGAGGAATCCATACACTAATCGACAACAATCAAAAACAACATTTGACAGCAAATCAAATCAGTTATTGATCATCATTACCATATGTATGTGATAATTATCTTGATGTTCTTCATATATAATCAGAAAGAATTCAGCGTGTTATCCCTGTGATTATATATATATTTTCTGAAAATAACGGTTCAATTTTTCTTTAGAGTGGAAAGACTATAAAAGTGCATTTGCAAATGAAATACGTCTGGAACGAAATCATAATACTCAAACGAAAACCCGTCATTCAGACGATAGAAACCAAATGATGAGTTTCGGCATCGTTGTCTTGCCGAAGTAACCGATAGCGCGATAGCTCGATATGAGCATCGTATTCCACGATCAGTTCCACTGCCCGACACCTCTTGAAACGCTGTAGCGGCCAGCGCCGAGAAAGAAGAGCGCGATGGAGCCGAAGAAATAGAAGGCTTGCAGTTCGAGGGCGTAGCCGCCGTGCTGGTCGAGCGCGGTAAGCTGGCCCATGTGCACGAGCCAAACCGCCATGCCCATCAGGAATGCCTCGACAAGCGCGGCAGGGCGGGTGTAGATGCCAAGCACGATGAGCAGCGGCGCAACCACTTCGCCCATCGGCACGCCCGCCACCAGCAGCTCGGGCAGACCGGCAGCCTTCAGCTTGCCCGCGATGAAGGCGTGGCCGTGAATCAGCTTGTGCACGCCGTGAAACATCATCAGCCCCCCGACGCACAGACGGATCAGGAGCTTGCCAAGATCGTTGTTGTTCATTAACCCTCCGGTTGAAGCGTTGACGCTGCCGCGATTGTTGCCGCCGTTGCTTTTCTTCTTGCCTTTGCTGTTAAAAAATCCCCCCATTATTTTGCCGGATATGCTTCGATTAGAATGTCTTCGCCGATCCGCTGGAGTCCGGCGAAGCTGAGTTTGACGGCGCAGTCGGGATGCGCCACGTCGAGCGGGCCGAAGCTCGCCAGACCTTCGCCGCCGAAGAGCTTTGGCGCGATGAAGATGAGGTACTTGTCCACGAAGCCCGCCCTGACTAGCGCCGCCGACAGACGGCTTCCGCCCTCAGCCATCACCGAGAGCACGCTCCGCTGGTGCAGCTCCGCGAACACCTGCGCGAAATCGAGTCCGCCGCCGTAGCCAGCGACCGTCACCACCTCGATGCCCCGCGCTTCGAGCTGGCTGATCAGACAATCTTCAGCTTCGTCCCTGAGCGCAAAGACGAGCGTTTTCGCTTCGCCGTTGAAAATCCGCGCCTCGACCGGCGTCTGAAGCCGACGGTCGAGCAGTACGCGCAATGGCTGACGCCCCTCGCAATGGCGCACGGTCAGCTCGGCGTTGTCGGCCATCACCGTCGAAGCGCCGCACAATACAGCATCGTAGACGCTGCGCAGGCGGTGTACTTCGCGCCGCGACTCATCGCCGGTGATCCACTTCGACGCGCCGAGCGAGGTGGCGATCCGCCCGTCGAGCGTCTGCGCGGTCTTGAGCGCCACGAAGGGACGCCCCTTGCGGTGCGAGGTCATGAACGCCTCGTTGAGCCGCTCCGACTCCGCTTCGAGCACGCCAACCGTCACCTCGATTCCGGCGTCGCGAAGCCTGGCGATCCCTTTGCCCGCCACCTTTTCGTGCGGATCGAGGCAGCCGACGACCACTTTCGGGATGCGTTTTTCGACGATCAGGTCGGCGCAGGGGGGCGTCTTGCCGTAGTGCGAACACGGCTCCAGATTGACGTAAATCGTCGAGCGCGGGAGCCGCGACGTATCCTCGACCGACGCGATGGCGTTGACCTCGGCGTGCGGGCCGCCGTACTGCCGGTGCCACCCCTCGCCGATGACGCACCCGTCGTGCACGATCACCGAGCCAACCATCGGATTCGGACTCACGCACCCTGCCCCGCGCACGGCAAGGTCAAGGCAGCGCTGCATGAACGCCCGCTCTTCCGCCGATATGGTCTCGTTACCTGTCATAAAACCGGATTTGTTCTTTCAGCACGATTCAGCGCTCACCTGCACCAGCCGGATGCCCGACAGCCGCAGCAGTTCGGCGATGTGCTCAATCTTGTAGGGTTTGTCGTAATAGATCGTTTTGATGCCCACGTTGATGAGCACCTTCAGGCAGTGGATGCAGGGACTGGCCGTGATGTAGATGTCGGCGTCCTTGATCGACACGCCGTGCTTGGCGGCCTGAGCGATGGCGTTGATCTCGGCGTGGATGGCGTTGACGCAGTTCTCCTCGACCGTGCCGTCGGGATGGGTGCTCCGGTAAATCTTGCAGTTGATCTCGTTGCAGTGCGGCAGGCCGGAGGGCGCGCCGTTGTAGCCAGTCGAGAGGATGTTGTTGTCGCGCACGATCACCGCGCCGATGTGGCCCCGCGTACAGGTGGCCCGGCGTGAAATGAGGTGCGCCACGCTCATGAAATATTCGTGCCACCCAAGCCGCCGCTCCGGCCCCGGCTGATCGCCCGCGCCCGACGCGCCGCAGCAGCAGCCGCTATTGCCTTCTTCATGCATAAGCGTAGAATTGATACATTGAACCAGATATTTTATCGCTTCGGCAATTATAACTAATATTTGTGATTAACCTCAATCGTCACTCTGATCTCGATGTGTCGGGCGAAAAATCCATCACCTGTTGCTCAACTGGAAGATGGTTTCTTCATTCCGCTACGCTTCATTCAGAATGACAGTCCCGGAATCGTGATGAATTGCGACATTTGATTTCCGGGGTTATCATTGATTGTCATTAAATAAAATAGAGTAAAGAAAGCGCCCGCGCAACCGTCAAACCTTATGCTCCGCAACTACTTCACGCTTTACCACGCAGCCGCCGAGTTGCACCAGCGTCTTGCGGGGGGCTACCTCTTTGAAATCCACTCGCAGCAGAAAAACGAAATCACCCTCGCCTTCATCACGCCGGAAGGCGAGCATCTGCAACTCATCGTCACCGTGCGCTCGCCGCGCTTCTCGCTATTCACGCGGGAGGGGCTGAACCGCAAGAGCCGCAACACGGCGGGCATCATGAGCCACCTGAATGAACGGCAAATTACAGGCGTCGTGATCTCGCCCGCCGACCGGCAGATGAGCTTCTTTCTCGACGACGGCCACCGCCTCGTACTTCGGATGTTCAGCGCGGAAACCAACATGCTGCTGGTGCGCGACGGAGTGATCGTCGATGCCTTCAAGGATGGGCGGAAACTCGAAAACACGCCATTTACCGAAAAAAGCGATGACGTACCATATTTCCGGGCGCTCGACCAGCTCGCCAGCGATGCCGGAGTGTTCCGGCAAAAGCTCGAAGCGAGCGGTAGCGACGAGGCGCTCGACCAGCGCCTGCTCTCGATGCTGCCCGGCTTCGACCGCAAACTCGTCCGGCGGCTCCTCGCGATTGCTGAGGGCGACGCGCCGGAGCAGCTCCACAACGCTTTCGTGACGATCTTCTACGAGCTGGCTTCGCCCACCCCCTGCGTCATCGAGAAGCCCGGCGAGCCGCCCGCCTTCTCGCTCTTCGAGCCTGCGGCGGAAGAGGAGGCTGTGGCCTTCGAGAGCGTCATCGAGGCGCTGAACCACTACAGCCGCAAGATGTATCGCTACCAGCACGTGCAGGAACGCGCCGGAGCGATGCGGCGCGAGCTGGCGTCGAGAATCGGCAAGCTCGAAAAGGAGCTGAACGCAAGCGCCGGTCACGATCCCGAGGAGGTTTCGCGGCGCAACGAGCGCTACGGCCACCTGCTCACCGGAGCCATCGGCACGGTCGAGCTATCGGGCGGCACGGTGACGACGCCGAACCTCTTCGAACCCGGCTCGCCGGATGTGGTCATTCCCGTCAAGCGCGGACTCAACCTTCAGGAAAATGCTGCATGGTACTTCACGCAGGCGACGAAAAACCGTAAAAAGGCGGCAGCGCAGAAACTCCGCCACGCCGAACTCCGGGCGGAACTCGACGATCTCCGCCGGAAGCTCGCCGAACTCGACGAGGCCGATTCGCCCGACAGGTTGAAGCAAGCGCTCGAATCCGGCAAATCCTCCGGTAGCCGTGCGTCTGACAAAAGCCGGACAGCGAAGGAAAAGACGCCGCGATTCCGTACGATACCGATCAGCGACAACATCACGCTCTACATCGGCAAGAACTCCGCCAACAACGAGCAGCTCACCTTCGGCTTCGCCAAACCCGACGACATCTGGTTGCACGCACGGGGCGCTTCGGGATCGCACTGCATCCTGAAGGGCGCGGCCATGCACAACGCCTCGGAAATCCGCCGAGCCGCCGAAATCGCCGCCTGGCACTCAGCAGCGAAACACTCCGAACTCGCGCCAGTCATCTGCACCCAGAAAAAATACCTGAAAAAAGACCGCAAAACCCCCGGCAACGTTATTATAGAACGAGAGCAAGTGCTGATGGTCAAACCTATAAAAGAGTAATCAATTGATAATGCATAATTGATAATGGATAACGAAGAATTGCTCTTCAATCTTCCATCCTGTTCGACCCATACGTCCTATACGACCTATTCGTCCTATTCTTCTAAAAAGCTTTAACTCACTACCAAACAATCGACTATGGAAACACACAAGCTCGTCATGCCGGAACACCTGAACCATTTCGGCTTCCTCTTTGGCGGCAATCTGCTCAAATGGATCGACGAGGTGAGCTATATCGCCGTCACGCTTGACTATCCCGGCTGCAACTTCGTCACAGTCGGCATGGACAACATCAAGTTCAAAAAAAGCATCCGGCAGGGGACGATTCTCTGCTTCGAGTCGAAGCAGAACCGCGTTGGCACGACATCAGTGGAGTATATCGTGGATGTCACCCGGGAGGAGATTTGCTCCGGTTGCAAGGAGCTGGTGTTCACCACCCGGATAACCTTCGTCAGCGTGGATGAAAATGGCAGGAAAAAAGCGATACCGGTCTGATCACTCCTGGGCGTTGTGCGTCCACCGGAGTGTGCGCGAAATGGCTCTCTGCATTTTGCGGAACCGCCAGATGCCGAACGCGCCGGTGACGATGCCAAGCGGAATGCACGCCACACCCGCCCACATGAACCATACCTTCGTGGCGTAGTGAATGATCGTCAGGCCGGTGATCATCATGGCCACGCCGGAGCGCAGATAGGAGAGCAGCGTGCGCTCGTTGGCAAGGAGGGTGCGGTCGATGGCCAGTTCGTCGCGCAGAATCAGTTCATCGGTATCGAACCGTTCATACGGCGAAACGACTGGGCCTGAATCTTTATCGCCATACAAATACTTCATAATCATGGACAAAACACCAAAAGGTTAACTAAAGAGTAATCGAAAACATGTAGTTCACCGGCCCGATCCGCCCGTCGAGTGACTCAGGCGGTTGAGCATGAACAAACCGCAGCCGGTCAGGATGAGGTTTGGCAGCCAGACCGCGATGGCCGGTAACAGTACGCCTCTGTCGGCGATCTTCTCGCCGACGATCATCAGCACCCAGTAGAGCACGAAAAAGAAGAGCGAGAGCGCCGCGCCCGCGCCGAATCCCCCGCGCCGTGCCATGACGCCGAGCGGCGCGCCAACCACGGCGAAGACCAGGCAGGCGAAGGCCAGCGAATATTTCTTGTGATACTCGACCATGTAGTCGTTGAACGAATCCCGGTTCTCCTGCATCTGCTGGATGCGCAGCGACAGATTGTCGATCATCGCGTCAACCGTTTCGATGGCGCGTCCGGTCACGGCGGGCGGCAAGGCGACGGACGTGGACGAGCTTACGTCGCGGCGGCTGCGGATCGTGGCGATCTCCGTTCTCAACTGTTCGATTTCCTTATCGATCGAGCGCTCCGCCACACTGCTTTTCAGATGAAACTCCCTGGCCATCGCCAGAAGATCGGCAGCCGACAGCTCCTTGCCGCCGCGCCGCCGCTTCTCTTCTTCGGTGCGCTCGAATCCGTAGCCGGTCGCATCGAAAACATAGCGGTTTTTGGCGAAGACCATTTTCCGGTAGCGATCCATGCGCGGCAGAGTCAGCTCGTGCACCTGACCATCTTCAAGCGTCAGAATGAGATAGCGGTAATCCGACGAAAACTGGATGCTCCCCCGCGCTGCCAGAATCACCGTGCGCACATTGGGGCGTCCGCGATCGTAAAGCACGATGTCGTGAAGCTCTCCGGTCGAGTTGTCGATCTCCTTCACCATGATCGAGTAGCCCTTGATCACGTCGGAGAAGGCGTTCTTGTCGATGCCGAGTCCGGGTTTGAGGCGGGTAATATCGGCGAAAAGGGCATTTGCCTTGTAGTTGGCCTCGGGCATCATCACGTTATTGAAGCGCTCCATCAGAAGCGAGAGGCCAAGCGCGGCCAGCAGCACCGGCGCGACGAGCCGGTAGATCGAGATGCCGCCGGAGCGCATCACCGTCAGCTCGGTGCTGTTGGTCAGTGAGCTGAAGGCCATCACTGTGGCGACCAGCGCCGCCATCGGCACGGCCAGCCCGACCATCCAGGCCGACTGCAACGCGACCACTTCGATGATAATACCGAAATCGAGCCCTTTGCCGATCAGCCGTTCGAGAAACTTGGTGAGAAAGGAGAGAATGAAGACGAACATGATCGTCACAAACGCAAAGAAGAACGTGCCGAGATGCGCTTTGAGAATGTACCGATCCAGAATTTTCATCGAATGCCGTTTTATCCGTATACGTTGCGCCCTCCATTCCGGAATGCGAGTCGCTCACAATATACAGCGGAACCCTTTGAGTGCAATAGCTTCCGCCTGATCAGCCACCGCGACGAGCGTGCCTATCCATGACTGCGTTCTGATCATGCGCCGCCCTGAACCGCGAATCCGGTTACAAGCCGTTCGACCACAGTGGAAGCAAACGGGCGAGATGCCAGTCAGCTCTTGCGCGGGCCTCCTTCATCGACCTGCATCCCGTTCTCCTCGAACGCCAGTCACGCGCCCTCTTCCCCCGCTGACGGGGATTAGGCATGACCGCCTTCGCCGAGCCGAGAATGTCACGCGACAGCAATCCATTGAAGCGCTTCATGGTATGCTCAGGATCAACACCGGTGTAAAATTCAGATTGAAACGTATATTCCCGCCCTCCGTCGTGTGACGGGCGAGTATACTTTTGAACCGATAAATCGATTAACGATAATGGATATCCTGTACAAACAGAAGGCAGAACCCGGCAAGCAGTGCCAGGAGTGCCAGAGCTTTACCGTCAACCCCGCCAACTCTGCCGCAGGTGCCTGCTTCGGCAAGGACGTCGTGGCTGAGGGCGGCTGCATGTTTTTCAAGGCTAAGGAAACAGGTGCCGAAGCGAAATAAATTTCGCCAAAAGGCAGGATTGATTACGCCATCCGCCTCCTGATTCAAGCGCCGCGCATTCTCGAAGTCACTCAAGACCTGCCGGTGGATGAACAGGAAATAATTGGATAGACAGGGTCTCCGGGAGGACATGAATAACTTCCGGAGACCCTTTTTTTATCGAGGCGTTCACGATAAGCAATACGATCTACTGTATCGCGATATCGATTGCTCAGGCTATCCTGAAAGATGACGGACGGTTAACCCAATCAAAAGACCTCATCTTTTCTGAAAATACTTTATCGAACGCGGCATCATCGAATGGGTAAACGAAGTGGGCATTGCGCGGGAAAAGGGTTATGTGCTCCTAATCTGAGCGATTTGGCATAAAAAGCCCTCAATCAAGAGGATAACGCGTTATTTCGTAATGGGTAACCTCGAAAATCACTATTTGGATCAACACCACCCGGCAGGAGGAGGGCGGCATGGCTAAAAGGAGCAGGAATCAGTACATAAAGAAAACCGGAATTCAGGCAATGATTCCGACCAATGGGATCAGGGCCTTCCTTCTATTTTTGCCGAACGGCACTGAATAAATACTTATTTTCGTAGCTTAAAGGATTACCAGAGGAATACCTGATTGCTCAATACCGCGCATACCATGAAGAAAAAGGCAAGTATCCGGCATTCGAAAAGTGAGCCGGGCGGCAATGCTCACCAGCAGCAGCCATCGATCCCGTTTCCGGTCATCGGTATCGGCTCTTCGGCCGGTGGGCTGGAGGCGCTGGAATTGTTCCTGAAAAATGTTCCCGCCCCCTGCGGCATGGCTTTCGTAATCGTGCAGCATCTCGATCCGACCCATAAGGGCATACTGGTCGAACTGCTTCAGCGAGTCACCTCGATGCCGGTCGCCCAGGTCACCGATCGGATGACCATCGAGACCGATCACGTCTATGTCATTCCGCCGAACCAGGATATGACGATACTGCATGGCGTTCTGCATCTGCTCGATATGGTCAAGCCGAGAGGCCTGCGCTTGCCCATCGACTTTTTTTTCCGCTCGATGGCGGACGATCTGCAACAGCAGGCTATCGGCGTGATCCTGTCGGGCATGGGTTCCGACGGCACGCTTGGTCTCCGCGCCATCAAGGAGAAGGGCGGGAGCGTTTTCGTGCAGGATCCGGCCTCGTCGAAGTTCGACGGGATGCCCCGAAGCGCGATCACTGAAGGATTAGCAGATGTCGTCGCGCCGGTCGAAGAGATTCCGATGAAGATTGTCGCCTGTCTGAAGCATCTGCCGATCCTGAGCCGCTCGTCCGCGGTGGCTGAAAACCGCTCGCAAAGCTCCCTTGAAAAGGTGGTCATTCTCCTGCGCTCACAAACCGGTCACGATTTCTCGCTCTATAAGAAAAATACGGTGTATCGGCGTATAGAGCGGCGTATGGGAATACACCAGATTGAAAAGATCACCGACTATGTGCGCTTCCTTCAGGAAAATCCGCATGAGATCGAGCTCTTGTTCAAGGAGCTGCTGATTGGCGTGACGAGCTTCTTTCGCGATCCCGCAGCCTGGGAGGTGCTGAAGAACAAGGCCATTCCGTCGATTCTCGCAATCCGCCCCTCCGGCGGGGTGCTTCGGGCCTGGGTTGCGGGGTGCTCCACCGGCGAGGAGGCCTATTCGCTGGCAATCGTCTTCAGGGAGGTCATCGCGACCCTCAAGCCGACTGGCGCGTTCAAGCTCCAGATATTCGCGACCGATCTGGACAAGGATGCCATCGAAAAGGCGCGTCAGGGACTCTATCCGCCCAATATTGCAGCGGATGTTTCGCCGGAGCGCCTCAAGCAGTTTTTTGAAAAGGATGAGCGCGGCTTCAGGATTACGAGGGATATTCGGGAAACCATCGTGTTCGCGCCGCACAATGTGATCATGGATCCGCCCTTCACCAAGCTCGACATCCTGATCTGCCGCAACCTCCTGATTTATATGGAGCCGCAATTGCAGAAAAAGCTGCTGCCGCTCTTCCATTACAGTCTCAATCCGGGCGGTATGCTCTTTCTCGGCAGCGCCGAGACGATCGGCCAGAACGGGCATCTGTTCGAGCCTCTTGACAGCCATAGCCGCATCTTCCGACACATTCCCCAGGGCGTTCGGCTCTCGCCCGTCGATTTTCCGACGCCGTTTGCCCTGCCCATGCAGGATACGGCGAACCTTCCATCGGGGCCTCTCAAAGCGAGCGGTTCAGAACTCAACCTCCAGATGATAACCAATCAGCTCCTGCTCCAGCATTTTGCGGCGGCGGCGGTACTGACAAACAACGAAGGCGATATCATCTTTATCAGCGGTCGAACCGGCAAATACCTCGAACCGGCGGCGGGCAAAGCCAACCTTAACATCTTCGCGATGGCTCGCGACGGGCTTCGCTACGAGCTGAGCGTGCTGTTCAACAGCGTGCTCCGCCAGAAAAAGGAGATGTGCAAAAAAGGACTGACCGTCGGCACGAACGGAGGAACGCAGATGGTAGACTTGACAGTCAAGCCGGTCGATAAACCGGACTCCCTCAAAGGCACTGTGCTGATCGTATTTTCCGATGTCGCCACAAAGCATTCCGGCGCAAGCCATAGCCCAGCCGCGCATGTGGCGGACGGCGACGGTCGGATCACGTCGCTCGAAGATGAACTCCGGCAGACGAAGGATGAAATTTTCACCATTCGCGAGGAGATGCAGACCTCTCAAGAGGAGCTCAAATCGACCAACGAGGAGATGCAGTCGGCCAATGAGGAGCTGCAAAGCACCAATGAGGAGCTGACCACCTCCAAGGAGGAGATGCAGTCACTCAATGAAGAGCTGCAGACGGTCAACCAGGAGCTGCAATCGAAGGTGAGCGACCTTTCGCAGGCCAACAATGACATGAAAAACCTGCTGAACAGCACCGACATCGCGACCCTGTTCCTCGACGACGAACTCAACGTGCGCCGCTTCACCACCCGCACGGCCACGCTGATCAAACTGATTCCGAGCGACGTCGGACGTCCCATAACCGACATCGTGACCGATCTGGAGTATCCTTCGCTCGCCGACGATGCCCGCGGAGTGCTGCATAACCTCGTCTTCAGCGAGAAACAGGTGACGACCAGAGACGGGCGGTGGTTTACGGTGAAAATCATGCCATACCGCACCCAGGAAAACCGCATCGACGGGCTGGTCATCACCTTCAACGACATCACCACCGCCAAGCAGTTCGAAGAGAGCCTCCGGTTGAGCGAACAGACCTGCCGGTTTCTGCTCATGGCAACCCCGCTTGCTGCCGTGCTTCAGAATGCGGATGGAAAAATCGTGATGGCAAACCGGGAAGCCGAGCGCATTACGGGCATTTCCATGGAGGAACTCTGCGGCAGAACGATGGCGGAGCTTCGCTGGAAACTGCTCCGGGAAGATGGTTCGGAGCTGCCGCCCGCCGAACATCCCTCGATGATCGCGCTGCGCACAGGAAAGCCCGTCAGCGACGTCGTCTTGCGCATGGAAATGCCGTTCGGAACGTCGCCCAAATGGATCAGACTCAGCGCTGTTCCGCATGTGCCGGATGGCTCGGCAAGAACCTTTCACGTCTTTACGACGTTTGTTGAAATCAACGCTCCCGGCTGACATCAGACGAACCATCTCATTCTGGAGAAAAGCTCATGGAAGAGAACAAACCGAACTCAGGTGATTTTTCCGAACTGCGAAGCCGGGCAGAAGAGCATCTCACCGAACAGCGCGACGAAAATCCTCCGGTATCCGCCTCTGACGGCGACCTTCGACGCCTCATCCATGAGCTTTCGGTGCATCAGATCGAACTTGAAATGCAGAAGGACGAGTTGCAGCAAACGGCTGCAAATCTCGCCAAGTCCCGCATAGAGCTGCAACAGGCACTGGAGCAATACACCGATCACTATGATTTCGCGCCCGTCGGCTACATAACGATGGCGCACGACGGCAAGATACTCGATGCGAATCTGACGGCGGCCAAACTGCTCGATGTCGAACGTGGCGTTCTGAAAGGGTTGCGATTCGCCGGATTTGTTGCCGATGACGATCTGCCGGGTTTCAACACCTTTATGGCGCAGGTGTGCAAATCCGGTGCCCCGGGAAACTGCCAGATCAAACTCCGCAATACCGGACAGCAAAGCCATTCGGCAGCCTACCTGAAAACAGTCCGCATCGATGCCGCCGTCAGCGTCAACGGAGAGTTGTGCCGTCTGGCCCTCTCCGATATCAGCCGTCAGAAAGAGATCGAACTCGAAAACGCCATTTTGCAGGAGAATCTTGCCCAGGCGCAGAAGATGGACACCATCGGCAGGCTGGCCGGCGGCATAGCCCACGATTACAACAACATGCTCGCGGCCATCCTTGGCAATGCGGAGCTGGCGCTACGCAAGGCGGAGTTCGATCACCCGATGCGCAAGGAGCTCGAAGCGATCGTCAAGGTGGCGCAACGTTCCGCCGAACTGACCCAGCAACTGCTCGGTTTTGCAAGAAAACAGGACATCTTGCCGAAAATCTTCCTCTTTGACTCAGCGGTCGATTCATCACTCGGAATGCTGCGAAGATTGATTGGCGAGAATATCGTTGTCGACTGGCAGCCCTCAAACGAGCTGTTATATGTCAAGATGGATCCTGTGCAGATCGACCAAATCCTGATCAACCTCTGCGTCAATGCTCGCGATGCCATAACCGGCAGCGGTCGAATCACCATCAGGACGGAAAACGTTCATCTCACGTCAATGGAGTGCAACCGCGCCAACTGCTGCAATAAACCTGGCGACTATGTGAAGCTTACCGTGACGGATACCGGAACCGGAATCGATAAACTGACTCTGCCGCATATTTACGAACCATTTTTCACCACCAAGGAGCTTGGAAAGGGTACGGGACTCGGCCTTTCGACGGTCTATGGCATTGTCAAGCAGAATTTCGGCTGTCTCGAATGTACGAGCGAACCTGGTAAAGGCACCTCGTTCATCATCTATCTTCCCCTGTACAGCAAGGTCGTATCCGGCGAAGAACAGCTCCCGCCGGTCAAAGAGGTTTCGAGCGGCACAGAAACGATCCTGATCGTGGAGGATGAGCCGGATATTCTTGAGCTGGTCAAGGACATTCTCGAATGGAGCGGATATTCGGCCCTTACAGCCCTGACCCCCTCGGAGGCTATCCGTAAAGCGACAGAACACCCATGCATCAGATTGCTCCTGACCGATGTCGTCATGCCGGAGATGAACGGCAGCGAACTTGCCCGGAAGCTCAAAACGAAGATTCCGAACCTGAAAATCATATTCATGTCAGGATATACGGCTGACGTTATTGCCGGGCACGGAACGCTCGATGACGATGTCAATTTTATCCAGAAACCATTCTCCGTGGATAATCTCATCAAGACAATCGATAAAGCGCTGAAATCCTGGCAGCCGCTCTGAAACGGAATGAAACAGCTTTCTTATTGCGATTTACTGCGAGTAAAAGTCTATGCTCGCTTAGCAAACACGCATCTGTTTCATTCAGTCTTTTTAAATGACCATCGTCGCAGAGAAAAAAATACAGCGAGCAATAAACAGATCGTGATACTCAATGGTTCAGATACAAATGAGGTTGCAAATGCGCCGCTATAAAGCAAAGGCCCAAAGCGATAATGTCTCGTAATCTGTAATGCCTCATCTTTTTTTGCCAGCAATGCTTCTTTGGACAACAAGTTAATCGATACGTGTCTCCACAGAATATCGAACGAAAGTGAAATGGCAAGAAATACTCCCGTATAAAATGAGGCCGCCACTCTTGCATCGCGATGAAGAAGGTACTCGGACAATAATGCTGTTGGAAAAGGTATAAACGTTACAAACAGGAGCAGTAATCCATTAAAGTAAAACAGCCCGTGATCATACCTGGTGATTAACGAAAATATCCAGTGATGATGAACCCATATCACGAGAATCGTTGCAAAACTGGTCAGATACGCCAGATAACTCGGCCATATCTCAAGTAACGCCCACATCAGGCCAATCCGGTCAACATGTTCATGACTCGGAATCTTCACTTCAATAACAAGCAATGTAATGGCTATTGCAAAAACCCCATCGCTAAACGCCTCGATGCGGACTGTTTCATTTCGTTCTGTCATGGTAATTCCAATTGTTTTGCATCAGCAGGAAGTGGAGAATCGGGCTTGCTGAGTTAGTTGGTTGATGGTGACTGCTGTTGACGTAATTTGTTTGGCATCATGGCTCAACCTCATTTCCCTTCTTTTTTGTTTGCGGGCCTCTCTGGCGGCTTCGAGTTTTTGATCGCGTTCCTTGAAAATCGCTCCATCCCGGCCTTCCAGTTTGTCCTTCGGAGCAATATAGCCAATCGCACTGTGCAAGCGCACTTCGTTTTAGCGCCGGACGTACTCGGCAATCTGCGTCCGTGCCTCTTCGAGCGAGAGCGCCACTTTCGGGCGGATGCATCAAGCAACGGCATCAGCCTGTTCAATGGGGTGAGTGCATGTTACCGGAATACCCGGTTGAACCGATCTTTTACGGCACGGCTGTATTGACTTTCGAGATTTCTATGCTTTTGACCATTTTCACGTGGCGCGGGCCGTTGGATTTGTCGTTGTCGCAGAAAATCATGAATGGGCCGCTTTCTTCGACCGGCTTGCCGTCTTCCTCGAACACCAGCCATGCGCCATCGCCAGCGACGCCGTAGCGCAACTCGTTCATCGTGAAGATAACGTTGTAATCGTCCACCGAGCGCACAAGCGTGTAGTACTCGCCGCGCTGGCGAGGGTTTGGCATGACCACTTTGGCCGAATCGAGGATGTCGCGCAAGAGCACGCCTTTGAAGCGCTTCATCGTCTGCTTCGCGTGGCCGGAATCGCAGACAATCGCCGTCTCTCCTTTCTCGACAGCCTTCATCCGCCGGAGCGATTCGACGGTAAGCGTCAGCGGATGCTCCACCAGTCCGAAAATCTTGATCTCGCCGGAACCTGACGGCACGGTTTCGGCGTGCAAACCGCTGAATGCCAGCAGCACAAGCAGCATCAGCAATAATGAAACCGTGTTATGGATGTTTCTCATCGTCGTGATCGATTAGAGTTTGAAATTCAGACCGCCATAGAAATAGGTACCCATTGCGCCCGCGCCTTCGTTGTTGCCGTATCCGGTGTTGGCGTCGTCGTTGAAAAGGTTGTCCACTCCGGCAAAGAGTTCGGCACTTTTGGCGACCGTTTTCGAGAGGTAACAGTTGACGAGCGTGTAGCCCGGTATTTTCTCGTCAGCGGAACTGTGCTGCGTTCCGGTGCTGACGATCCTGACATTTCCTTTGATACCATGCAGACCATTGATATAGTCGATCCGAAAAACATTGGCGACATCCGGCACATAAAGCAGCACATTTCCCGAATCCATATCCTCGGAATCAAGAAAACTGACGCGATCAGAGATCGAAAATGCAGAAGAAAGCTTCAGCGACGCATTGATCTCAATACCTCTTGTCATCGCTTTGGAAATGTTCTGGTACTGATTGATTGGCGTTGTTCCCGACACTCCAATCTGCACCTGTGAAATCATGTTCCTGACCTCGTTGCGGAAAGCCGTCACGCCAGCCTTGAAACGGCCATTGGTATATTCCGAACCGATTTCAAACGTCTTCGAGGTCTCGGCATCGAGATTCGGATTCGACAAAACGATGCTCTTTTTGGTGGTCAGCGAGCCAGTGTAGAGTTCGTAGATCGATGGCGCTCGAAAGCCCTCGCCATATGAAGCCCGCAGCTTGAGGCGCGAATCGATGGGCAAGAGCGCCGCGACCTTGGGGCTGAACTCGGAACCGAAATCCGAGTGATCGTCGTACCGCAATCCGGCGATGAACGTCAGCGGTTTCAGGCCGGTGAACTCATCCTGCATGTAAAGGCCGAGGTTATCGACATCGTGCGACATGGCCGTATTGTCAGTCGTCGGCGGCAAGCTGTTGATCACCCCCGTTTTGGTGACCACCTTCGTCGTAACGGTGCTGCTGAAATCCTCACGCTCCTCCGTGCGATATTCAACTCCGGCAGTCAGGCGATGAACATCGTTGAATATTCCCGTCCAACGCGCATCGAACTGATCGTAATCCTGCGCCACCTTTGTTCGCGTGGTTGTGCTCGTTGCCGTCGTGGTCGTGGTTCCGGAAACGGTTGACGAGGTGATCACCGGCAAGCCATCGTGGTTGTCCATGAGAGACGACCAGTCGTAAGTGCTCCGGGCAACCTGCAACGAAAGGTTCGACTCCTCGCCTGTTTTTATCTCCGCGCCCGCATGAACGAGCAGGCGGTCGCTATCAACCCATCGGTCGAAATCGCCAGAGGTTTGCGTGCGGATACCGTCGAGCGAATTGTCGGCATAGATGATCCCGCCAGTCAGTTTCACGTCTGGCGTCAGGTCGTAGGTCAGCGCGACTGATCCAGAGGCGATACGGCGGTCGTCACCATCGGTCATAAGATCAGAGGTGTCCCGGTCATACCGGTTGCGGTTGTAGTAAGTTCCGGCCACCGCGAAACCAAGTTTTCCCGTCGATCCGCTCAGCCAGCCGTCGGTCTCGACGGTGCCTGCCTCTCCGGTGCGGCTCTCGCCCTCGGAAACCGAAAGACCGCCGTGCAGCTCTTTCGTCGGCTTGCGCGTGATGACGTTGATGACGCCGCCCACTGCATCGCTGCCGTAAAGCGCCGAGCCGGAACCCCTGACGATTTCTATCCGCTCGATCATTCCCGCAGGAATTTCACGCAGGTCGGAGTAGCCCTGAAAACCGGACTGCAACCGGTAGCCATCGATGAGCACCAGAGTCAGGCTGCTGTCGAGACCACGCAATTTCGCCACGCCAAGCCGACCGTTCACCGGTTCAAGGGCGTTGACATCCTCCGCCTCGGCAAGCACGTCAGCAAGATTCAGGGAACCACTCGCTTCGATCTGTTCATGAGTGATCACCTCCACCGACATCGGCAGCTTCGAGACGGGATTAGGCGTCCGAGTCGCCGTAACGACAATCTCGTCAGACTGCCAGCTCGCGGGAACTTCCGCAGCCTGTGCCTGCGAAGACGCAGCTCCGATGATTGCCGCAACCATAAGAATCCGGCAGGTTCGGGAATTCAGCACGTTCATGAACGATATGTTTTTAAGGTTATAACGATGGATAAAAAAACAGGTCTTGTCGAACCGGAAACAAAAGGTATCAAGAGTTGATGCTCGAATATATTGGGCTAAAGCCCAGTTTTATTGAGGATTCAGGCCCCCGGCTTGAAAGCCGGGGCAATTGAATTCAAAGCTTTCATCTTCGCTCCGAAACCTGCTCATCCCGCGTCTTCGATCAGCTCGCCTGACCTCAACCTTGTGCGCAAGGCGAGGAGGCGGTTGTCGAGGGCTTCGAGCATTTCGAGGTTCTCCTTTTCCCTCGGCGTCGTCGCGATCACCCTGAGAATGCCGCCGTTTCTGATGACCAGCCGCTGCTCGGCCATCAGCGCCAGAATCGGGTCGTGGGTGGCCATGAGTACGATCTTCTCTTTTCTGACCAGGAGCGAGAGCGCCTTTTTGCGGTCGATGCCCGCGTTCTCGATTTCATCGATCAGCACGACGGGCGAGGAGCTGAGGAAGGCCGTGTCAGCAATCATCAGCGCTCGCGACTGGCCGCCCGAGAGCGAGGTGACCGGCGTCGTGGCGTCGAAAGGTTCGCCCGCCAGCATGTTGGCCTGCGTGACGACTTCGCGCACCACCTCCTCGACCTGCTCCACCATGCGGCTTTCAGCGTGCATCGCCACGAACTCTGCGACCGTGGTGTCCATGACGAAGTTCATGTTCTGCGAGAGCTGCGCCACGAGCTTGTATTCGAGCGAAAAGCGCAACTCCGTATCGGGAACGTCGCCGTTGACGAGAATGGAGCGCCCGGTCGGCGTGTCGTTCTGCGCCATCCACTCGATGTCGGCGAGCAAACGGCTCTTGCCGGAGCCGGTCGGGCCGACGATGCTCGTCACCGAGCCGCGAACGAGCGTCAGGCGCACCGCTTCGGGCGTGCCGCTCTTGTCGTGGCCGCCGATCACCGTGATGTCGTGCACCGGCGGCAGCTTACCGAGCTGCATCATGTCGAGCTGGCGAAGATACTCTTCGAGATTCTCCACCAGCCCCTCGCGATCGATGCCAATATCCTCGTACATCTCCTCGGGCAACGATTCGAGCCAGTGGCCCAGCGGAATGCCGCGTTCGAGCGGGTCGAGGCCGTAGTCGCCGAGAAACATCGACACTTCGGGAATCTCTTCGTAAATCTCTGCAATGGGTCTGTCGAGCAATTTCATCGGGCAGGCTCCTCACTCATTTTGATCTTTTTGACGTTTCCAAGCTGAAACTCCATGCCGATCCTCGTTTCGCCGAGGCAGTAGGAGCAGAGCGCTGCGGGCATGGAGAAGCGCAGGCGCGATCCGTCGAGGCAGGTGGTATCGGGGGCGAGCAGGAATTGCGAAGCGAGTTCGCCCGCGCCCTGGCCGGTGATACCGTTGACATGCATGATTTTGGCTCTTGGGTTGGCCCGGCGCACCTGAAAAGCGAACACCTCACGCTCGGCCTGCGAAACGATGTCGCCTTTCGTGATGACCACGATGTCGGCATACTTGAGCATCGGGCCGATCTTTTTCGGCGTGGTCGCGCCCATGAGGTTGTCGATGACGCAGACGGCGAGCACTCCCTTGATGTGCGGAGCGCAACGGTTGCAGAGGCCCGCGCTTTCGGAGAGCAGGAAATCGAACCCTTCGCGCAAGCCCCAGTCGAGGCACTCCTCGATGTTGCTCACGAAGTAGTGGTCGGGGCAGAGATTGCCCGAAAGCCCTGTCTGCACGGGCACGCCGATGGCGCGAAACACCTCGTCGTCATTGGTGGTGAGGCAGTCGTACTTGAGCGCCCCGACCTTCAGCCCGGAGGCCATCATGGCGCGGATAACTCCGGCGAGTACTGCGGTTTTACCTGAAGATGGCGGGCCGGATATGGTTACGAGTTTCATAGATTTTCAGGATTCTGGATCATTGATTTTAACTCGGATGTTTCTCTTCAGGAAGGTTTTAACCTTCCGGACATTCAGAACTCTTGCATTCATGTTGCCCCGGTTTTCAAACCGGGGTATGCGGATAACACAAAATAAATCAGGGCTTTAGCCAAATATCTTCATCGTTTGACGGCCTTTTGCTGGCGAATTGTGAATGAGCCAGTTATCACCCGATTCCCGAAGAAACTGGATTCTGTTATGTAAAAATGCAAGCAGAAAGCCGGGCTTTTTCCGGGGGGAACAATACCTCCCCCCATCTCCCTCTGCCAGACCGGAGAATATTCTCGCATGGTTCGTCGGCAGACAGCGC
>Ga0326729_1000051_pt1 | contig 41098 bp, 35 predicted proteins | sample MHFSIPfraction_2_FD_207744 | JGI IMG/M metagenome (GOLD analysis project Ga0326729, IMG submission 207744) | Lab enriched peat soil microbial communities from Michigan Hollow, Ithaca, NY, United States - MHF6AY SIP fraction | ecosystem: Environmental > Terrestrial > Soil > Wetlands > Peat...
CGACATCCACGGTGAGGTTGCCTTCGAAACCGGAGCTTGGGGTCACCACGAGAGTGTAGTGACTACCGTCCACAGAGGTGAAGGCGCCCTTCGTCCCGTTGGCCAGGGTTATTTTCGATGCATCAAAGCCGGTTACCGCCTCGGAGAAGGTGAAGGTGCAGGTGATGTCCCCGCCGGCCAGGTTCAACGTTCCCGACTTGTTATCCGTGATCGCTACGGAGGGTCGTGTCGTGTCGAGCGTAAAACTTGTCGTACCCGCCGAACTCGAGTTGCCGGCCGCATCGGTCGAGACCGCGCTCACGGTGATCGTGCCGTCGGTCAACTGGTTGTCGGCGCTGCCGAGGTCCTCAGCAGCAAGTACGACCGGTCGGGCGGCGCCGGTACCCGACACCGTCTTGGTCACCGTATGGCCCAGGTGGTCGGCGAAGGTCACCGCGATGCTGCCGGCCTGTTCACTCGTCGCGGTGACCACGCCTTCAGACGACGTTGCCTCTGCCGCGGTCGCACCGTCGGACACTCCGGTCCCCGGATTCATGCTCGGGGGATTCGGGGGTGTCTTGTCCACCGTGAAGCTGGTAGCGGTGTTCGCCGTGGCGGCGTTTCCGGCCGCATCCGAGACGTTTGCGGTCAGCGTGTAGCTTCCCCCGTCGGTTAACGCCTTGAGGTCGGTGGCGTCGATGGGGATCGTGGAGCTGTTGCCGCTGAGCGTGCCGGTGTAGTTCCTGCCGTTCAGGTTCAGGGTGACGGTCTGGCCGTTCTCGACACCGCTGGTGGCCACCGTCACCGTACCGGTGCTGTTGGCTTCCGTGGCGTTCAGGAATGAACCCCAGCCTGCGGTCACACCGGTGATCGTCGGGGCTGACATGTCCACCGGTTGTACAATTCGCTTCTCTGCCGCGTTCGGGTTGCCCGCAACGTCGATTGCCGCTCCTGCGTCAACATCTACCGTCAGGTTGCCTGCGAACCCGGATGCCGGCGTCACCACCAGCGTGTACTCCGAACCGCTCACCGCCGTGAACTTTCCTTTCGCCCCGTGATCCACGCTGACGCTGTCGGCCGTGAACCCGGTCACCGATTCCGAGAAGGTGAAGGTATAGAGGATGCCGCCGCCCGCGATGTTCGCCGTCCCGTCCTGGTCGTTCGTGATCGATAACGTCGGTGCTGTCGTATCCACCAGGTAGTATTTGTTCGGGTCGACATTCATGAACGCCAGTGTGGCCTGGGCGCCCGCAAGGCTCTGTATCGTTGTTCCGTTCGACAGCAGGGGGCCGTTGATACTGATGCCGGAGCTGTCGTCCAGGTTACTTCCGATGGTATAGGTGAACGTCAGCGTGTCAGAGCCGCGACCCCCGAAATATTGAGCTTCCCGTGTCGAACCTCCTATCGACAGTTGCAGCACGGGATCTTCGTTCGTGTTGTCCCATGTCACCGCTTTGGTGAAAAGCACGGTCGCCGTCACGGTGTCTCCGGCGTTCAGCCAGTTACCGATATTTCCTGACTTGTTCGAGAGGAACACGCCATCGGCAAGAATCGATGGAGGTGAGGTGTCGACCGTGTATGTGGATGCAACCTCGCCATGGTAGGTATTTGCCGTGTTGCCTGCGACGTCCGTGACTGACGACAAGGTGCCTCCAAGGGTGCCGGCATCAATGGTGATGCCGTTGGTGTCGCCATCGCCAGGCTTGATCCGGTACGTGAACTTCAGCTGGTGGTCGTTGTTGCCGGCTCCGGCGTAGCCGGCTGATACATCGCCGCTGTCCAGATGCAGGATCAGCGTCGGGGAGCCTTTTGTCAAGTCGACCGCAACCGCCTCGTTGAAGGTCACGGTCGCCGTCACGACGTCATCTGTGGTCAGCGGACTGTTTCCGGATGTGCTGAGTTCCACCCCTGAGGCACCGTTGATCGTCGGCGCGGTGGTGTCGAGGGTGAAGGTTACGTTCGCGCTCGGACTGATGTTGCCTGCCGGGTCCGTCTGACGGACATAAACGGTCTTGTCGCCATCACTGGTCCAGGTCGGCTGAGTAGAGCTCCAGTTGGTCTGGTCCGTGCTGTAAGACACCGTAGCACCGGTCTCGAAGAGTGGCGTCAGTGCCGGATCGCTGAGGATTCTGTCGCTGTTGGATATGCCCGTATCATGAGTCAGGGCAACCGTCGGGGCTGCCGGTGCTGACGTGTCGACGGTGAACTGCGTGACTGAGGTGATCGCGCTGACGCCCACAGCGGTCGTTTGCGAAGCCCTGATGTTGTTGGTTCCCTGGGTCAGGGTGGTGAGTTGTGCATCGGTGAAGGTGTAGGTCCATGTGTAGACGGGGTGCGGCGCGTCATCTGAGGTAAAGCTGCCGGACGCGATGGTCGCAAACTCCCGGTTGCTGCCGATCTGGAGGGTGATGGGGCCGGTGTTATCGGTCGTTATGCCGGTGACCGTCCTTGGGCTCGTGGTGTTGACCACCATCGACGAGCCGATGGCGTCGATATACAGGCTGGGAGCGACGCCGGCATTCACGCTCGCACTTCCGATCATATTTCCGCTGCTGCTTCCGGCAGTGCTCTCGTTACTGCTCTTGCCGCTGCCGGATGCTACCGCCAATCCTCCGACCGAGGCCACGGCACTGATCAACGGGGCCAGGGACTTGATAGAAGAAATTATGCCTCCATGCCTGGCCGAAGCGGCTGTCGCTGCAATGGGAGTAGGGGTCGAGGTCGTGTCGCTGAATACGGAAGCGCCTTCCGCTGTTTTTCCGGCTTCTGGCAAGGTATGGGTTTCAGGCGGTGCCCCGACTGTCGTTGTCGTCACCTGGCTTACCTCCAGCGGCCCGGCACTCTGCATGATCTGGGTCCCCAGCACATCGCCATCGTTGAACGAGATGACGAAATCGGGATCGAGCATCGTCTTGACCGCTCCATCGGGAACGACCATCTTGTGCCCACTTTTGAGGGTCGCGACGATATCGGTATCTACAATCTGAAAACGCACGACATCGGCGCGAGTCACACCTAAACGAACCACTTGTCGTGAGGCTCCCGGCAGCTGCGGGAAACGCCCTGGACGATTCTCAGCCATTATCTTTCAATTGGGGGTATGGGGGACTTCTCTGCTATGAGAGGGATAAACTCTTCATACGCACGTTATGAAATGGTTCGCCAAATCGCTGATTCGGCTGTTGGTTACGAAAAACGCCCGTCGACCGATCCGTGGAAAAAGTCTGTTTTATATAGGTATCGGTGCTGCATATCCTCTGGACAGTATGGATTTCAAACAGAATCCTTCTTTCCGGACTATGACCATACTCATGGGCCATCGACTCTTTTCCCGGAATATGATTTGTTCTTGACTGACGTCAGGATTGTATCGGCAATGCTGTACTCTGCGCACCTTGAATCACGCAGGTCAGGCATCTTGTTGCAGCAAATCGGCCGATACGATCGACTTCCTCAGTCTGATCCGTCAGTCATACAGTTATTGTAAATAATTCCATGATAAATATATAATTTGTGTGACATTTTTTTTTCAACTTAAAATATGATTTTATCTGACAGGACGGGCTATTGAAACAATGAGATTGAGGGTAACTCATGTGGATCCCATCGCATACTTGCAATTGGTCTCGGTACGGGTATGGAAGGAACGGTCAGTTGTCGTGCAATAACGGATGCAATGACAACCATGAAGGGGTTTTCCTGATCCGGGCAGAAGATGGCTGAACTTGCCGGTGAAGCATCCGCTCCGTCGCCGAACGACGGAGCGGCGCCATGAACTGTTCGAATGAATTCACAGACACCGGAACCGGATCATGGATTTCGATTCGTTGCGGTCAAGTAAATTGATAAGGTTCCCTGCCGGGAGCTATGCAATCCGTGTCAGCGAGAAACTCCCTGTGTCGCATGCAGAACGACCGGTCAGGGTGTGGAAGGCGCCGGCTTTCCGAACCGGCTGAAAAGGGCTGATGGGAGCGTGTCCGGTTGCCGCCGGTCGATCACGCAGCGAGGACGTTCAGCAGGAGATGGATGGCTGGGTCGGTGGTCGCCGGTTCGTGCCGGATTTCTGCCAGCCGGGGACGACAAAGGAAAACCGGTGAATGGGATCTTGCTCCGGGACCTCGCTGAGCAGGTTCCCCTCGTCGAACTGGATCATGGATCTGGAGAAAACAGGGAGGATGGTGTAAAAGGGAGAAAGGAAGGCAAAGGGTTCCGGGGCCATTATCCCTTGACTCGGATGAGGCCTATTGTCTACATGGAAAAGCATTTCAACAGCGACTCCGGTTCAGACCTCCGGTCGCTTGTAACGGAAGGTGTCGAGAATATGTGCGCTGTCGGAACCCGACCGTTCTGAATGGCGCGGTTCAGACGTACCTGATCTCGATCGTGTCCAGGTACTCTTCCAGTTCGTCGGAGAGCCGCTCAAGTTCATCGGCTTCCGTCGCTTTAGCCGCATCCTGTATATTCCCGCCGATCACCGTGATGGCGTCGAAGCCATACCCTCCTCCAGTTCCCTTCATGTTGTGCCCCAATATCCTGATCGTTTCGAAATCGCCTTTCTGCAATGCCTGTCTGATCGACTCGATGTCATTGCGCCTTCCTTCGAGATACTCGGGGATGAGATATTCGAGATCCCTTTCGATGGTGACGATTACTCTTTCAGCCATTGCGGTGCTGCTCCTGTCTTTTGATTTCAAGATTCCTGTGAGGATCGGCTGCAATAGCGTATGGCTTCAAGCAGCTTCGATTTTTTTATCGGCTTGGTCAGATGGCCGTCGCATCCGGCATCGAGGCATTTCTGGCGCTCCTCGGTTGTCGCATGGGCCGTCAGGGCGAGGATCGGGGTTCTGACCTCCCCGGACTCCTTTTCGAATATCCGGATCTTCCGGGTAGCCTCGTAACCGTCCATGGCCGGCATCTGGATGTCCATGAGCACCAGGTCGTAGGTTCCGTTCCTGAACTTTTCGACCGCTTCGAGTCCATTGACCGCCATGTCGACCTCGTGAGGAGATTCAGAGAGAAATGCCGTGATCAGCACCTGGTTGTCCGGGTTATCCTCAGCGATCAGAATCCGCCTTTTTTCGTTGTCTTTCGCCCCCGACATGCGTTTGGCGGCCAGCGCGAGGCTGACCGACTCGAGCAGCGCCTGTCGTTTGACCGGTTTGACCAGCGGGGTAGGCAGGCCGAGTTCCCGGAATATCGTGAAATCCTCTTTCTGGGGGTCTGAGCTGATCAGCAGGCAGGCCGTGTTGAGCAGCTTGTCCTTGCGTATCATCTCCGCGACCTCCGACCCGCTGATGTCCGGGAGCCGGCCATCGAGTACGACAAGTTCAAAAGGAGTGCCGATGCTGCGTCCTTTCTCGAAGGCCTCGATCGCCTTGAGTCCGCATTCGGCTTCGGTGACCAGTGCCCCCGCGACGGAGAGCGTCTCCCTGAGGATCTCACGGTTCGCCGGGTTGTCATCAACGACAAGGATGTACGATCCGTTGATGTCGGCCGGTTCACCCTTCGATCCCTGATCGGGGGCCTCCGAGACCGTGAGCGGGACGATGAACGAGAAGCAGCTGCCCTCGCCCTCACGGCTGCTGACGGAGATGGTTCCGCCCATCAGGATGACCAGCCGTTTGGAGATAGCCAGTCCGAGGCCTGTCCCGCCGTACTCCCTGGTTGTCGAGGAGGAGGACTGGGTGAAATTTTCGAAAATGATCGGGATCTTGTTTTCGGGAATGCCGATGCCCGTGTCAGTCACGGAGAACCTGATCCTCGTCGTCGAGGGGTTCGATGTGTTCACGGCATCCGACGAATCGTCCAGCGCCATCGAGACGGTGATGGAACCCTTTTTGGTGAACTTGACGGCGTTGCCGACCAGGTTAACCAGAATCTGCCGTATGCGTGACGGGTCTCCGACGACGAAATCAGGCAGGCCTTTGCCGTTCATGATGCTGAAATCGATTCCCTTGGAAGCTGCCCGCTCGGCCATGATGTCGCAGGTGCTCACGACGAGATCGGCCAGATCAAATCCGGTCTGTTCGAGCTCCAGGTGGCCGGCTTCGACCTTGGAAATGTCGAGGATATCGTTGATAATGTTCAGCAGGTTTTCGCCTGCGGACTGGAACATCGAGACATAGTGCTGCTGCCGGGGCGTCAGCTCGGTTTCGTTCATCAGCTCGGCCATGCCGATGATGGCGTTCATCGGCGTGCGGATTTCATGGCTCATGTTGGCAAGGAATTCGCTTTTCGCAGCGCTGGCCTTTCTGGCCTTGTCGGCGAGTGCGTTGGCTCTCTCGGACTCGTCAGCAAGCACCCTGTTGAGCTGCTCGGTGTGTTTGAGCAGGAGTTGCTGCTTCTCCCGCGATCTGCTGAGTTTCCTTGTGCCCAGAAGGATGCCGACAAGGCCGAGCATCCAGAACAGGAAATGCCCAAACGATAGTGCGGCTAGCTGATGCTTTTCCGAGCTGCGGTAAATGTTCATGGGCAGCATCACGCTCAGCCCGCCGATTACCTCCCCGGTTTTCAGCCCCTGGGTTGCATGGCACTGCAGGCATGATTTTTTCGCAAAGAGCGGGCGCATGAGCCGCAGGTAGTCGATCGATCCGACCCGGTAGATGGAGACGATCTCCGGCTGGCCTGAGCGGAACGAGTTGAGCGCGTTTTTCTCCCAGGCGTCAGGGCTGTTTTCCGGTAGAATCGGGAGCAGGCTGCTCAGGTGGCTTCCGAACTCCTCGGCATCCCTGACCGGAGTGTGGAACCGGTTGGGCACATTAGTTATGTTCGCTGTCGAGATGAGCCTTCCGGAGGGGCTGACGATGGTCCTGTTCATGTACAGATCCAGGGGCTGGGCGGTCTGGCCAGGTTGTTCGACGATCGTGAACACTTTGTCCTTCAGCTCGTTCCATCGCCGGAACCCGATCTCTTTGTCGAAAGCCTGCTCGGCATGTACTGTGGCTATGTTCTGGATCGCCTGGTGCATCTGCCATGCGGAGATGCCGAGGGAAAAGATGATGGCCAGGCTCCAGGTCAGTGCGAAGATGAGCGTCAGGTTGTCGGCTGGCTTGGAATTTCCTGGTTCAGTCGTTGTCATGGTGCAGTAAAACGTGGATGGCGGGGACTGTAATGCGGATCATGATTCCGGTGCTCCTCAGGATGTTCGCCGTGGTTCGCCGAGGCCTGACGAACATGGCGTCAAAGAAAGTTCGGTAAAACTCAAACCCGGTTTCCGGACAAGCCGGAACGGAAGAGCCTGCAAGGGGGGGCAGGTGCCGACCGCGGTCGGTACAGGGGAAATGTACGCAAAGGTTAAGTAATTGTAAAGGAGACAACAGGATTCTGGGGATCGGCGGCGAGGGTCAGCTTTCGAAAAACAGCTTTTTCAGCTCGCGCCGGGCAAGGGCGATCCGCGTTTCGACTTCGCCTTCAGCGAGGTTTTTCATGAAGGCGATCTCGGCCGGAGATTTCCGCTCGATCTCGAGGAGTGTACAGATCTCTCGCTCTGCATCCGGCAGTCGCCCGATGCAGTCGAGCAGTTTCCGGCGTTCGTCGTCCCGGCCGGCCGGGTCCCGGTTCGACGGGTCGCCGCTCCCCGTGGCCGCGGCTGGAGGGTTTCTCGAGAAGAGCTCCTCTTCGGTCGCTGGCGCCGGGAGTTCATCGCTGACTTCGCCGAACAGGCTGACGAACTCCGTGAAATCAAGTCCCCTGGCTTCACTGGGCAGGATTGCACCGGAAAGGATGTCGAGTGCGAGGCGATCGAAACGCTCCCGGATCTCAGGCAGCCTGACGGCGAAGTCGAAGCTGTCGTCCATATCCCGGGCCTGCAGGTCGTACGGCACCTTCATCAGCACATTTATTCCGGCCGCATGGGCATATTTTTCGGCCATGCCGCTGCCGTCGTCCCGGTTGACGATCATTCCGAGCAGTCTCGAACGGCCGCCGATGGTCTTGAAATAGTTGTTGGCCTGACAGATGTTGTTCGACGTGAAGATCGACTGCCGGTCGTTGCTCGTGACCAGCAGCACCTCCTCGCTCAGCGAGCGGGCAAGCGGGGTGGCGAAGCCCCCGCAGACGACGTCACCGAGGAAGTCCATCAGGATGATGTCGATGTCCCACTGGAAGATGCCGAGCTTTTCGAGGACGTCGAAGCCCGAAATGATTCCGCGGCCACCGCATCCCCGGCCAACCTGGGGACCTCCGAGCTCGATGCCGTAGATGGGTTGGGGAAATCCTGGGATATCCCTTCTGAAGACTATGTCGCTCACGGTGACCTGTTCATTCAGGGCGTTCTTTTCGGCGAACAGGTCCGTCACGGTCGGCAGGGCGATTCCCCCGAACAGCGATGTGGTCGAATCGTGCTTGGGGTCGCAGCCGAGCTGCAGTACCCGCTTGTTCATCCGGGCGAAGGTTGCGCTGAGGTTCGTGGTCGTGAAGCTCTTGCCGATGCCCCCCTTGCCGTAGATGGCTATGGTTCTTGGTGCCATCGCCTCTTCAGCCCTTCTTGGCGCCGGTTGCGGAATGGAGCTCTTCCGGTTTCCAGTGGATGATCATTTTCAGGCAGTCTGGATCGGCGAATGCTTTCGAATAGGCCGCCATGAGGTCGTCGTCGACCGTGCAGCGGTGCGTGAAGATCTTTGCCGCGTTCAGTTTGCCGTCGGCGATCAGTGCCCGGACCCGCTGCAGGTCGCCTTTGGCCCATTGCCGGGCGGCGATGAACGAGAGCTCCTTGTCAAAGGCCTGGGAGTAGTCGATATTCATTCTCTGGTAGTAGCCGCCGAAAATGACCGTCCCGTGGAAGCGAACGAAACGCAAACCCGTTTCGATGGCGCTCATGATGCCGGTGCTGTCGATGAGCACATCGAACTCGTTGCCGGCAAGCGCAGCCGAGACGTCCTGCTTCTCAGGATTGACCTTGAGGTCGGCCGTAGAGACGCGGAGCCTGTTCCGGTGGGGCTCGGTGACAGCCACCAGGCTGGCGCCCATGTGCTTGGAAAGCTCAGCGGCGAGGATGCCCACAGCGCCCTGGCCCAGCACCAGCACCTTCTTGCCTTTCACCTGGGCCAGGTCGACGATGTGCAGCGCCGTGGCGCCGAGGGGAAGGGCGATACCGCAGCGGGGATTGTCGATGCCGTCCAGGAGGGTGATGCTTTCGACCGGGCAGACGATGTACTGCGATGCTCCGCCGAAGGCCGCATTGACGTCCTGGTAGCCGAAGGATCCGGCAACATAGGCGAATTTGCCGATGAGGCTCTGGTTGACGTGGTCACCAACCTCGATGATCTTTCCCACGGTCTCATACCCGGGGATGAAGGGGAATATGAAGGGCGGTGAGGGGATCAGGCCGTTCAGCGCCATCTTCTCGGTTCCGGTGCTTATGGAGGACCACCAGGTTTCCACCAGCACGTCGGTCGACGAGACCGGCTTGAGCGTGACCTCCCTGAGTTCGATCTGCCGGACTCCGCTGAAGACGATTGCTTTCGATTTTTTCATGGTGGTGGATCTGCTTGGAACTCAGGCGGAGCGGCCTGCCTTGAGCTTTTTTTCGTTGTGTTTTTCGAGGAGCAACCTGATGACGAACTGCGCCGCGTTGATCAGATAACTCGTATAGGCGAGCAGGGCGGTCCAGATGAGGATGTTCTGATCCAGTCCCATGAAGAACAGGATGAAGTAGGAGATGTGCACCACCATGGCGATGGCGCTGCCGAAGTCCTCCCAGTAGAACTCCGGCGCGAAGGCGAAGTGCCCGAACACCTCGAGCTCGAAAAATCCGCCGGTCACGAAGATCAGGGCGAGCATGAAGGTTTTCAGGGAGACGAAAAAGGTGATCCACCCGAAGTCGGTGAACCACATGTGTTTCGTGAACATCCATGTCACCGTCAGGCCGGCGAGAAAGATGAGGAACTGTATGGGGGCGAGGATCGCCTGCACTTTGGTCCAGACCGAGGCGTTACGTTTCTGGAGCTGTTCCGGTGTGTAGCGGGGCATGGAATTGGTTGGTCATTGATGGTGAACGCATCCCGATGCACGGGAGGCAAAAACGTCGTTGAATATAGCAAAATAGGCCGGAAAGTGGATAGTTGATAGTGGATAGTGTTGATTGACCTGATGCATTAAAGCAAGTGCGACCGTTTGTCCGGACAAAGCATGCCCTGCCTTCAGGATCAGAACTCTTCTGTTTTTCATTATCGATTCTCAACTATCAACTGTCAATTGTTCTTCACCTTCCATTCGTAGAGGTTGGCCAGGGTCGCGAACATGTTCGGACGGACATCGCCCAACCTGCGATTGAACCCTTCGAGTTCGTCGTAGTAGTAGAGGAACGTGCGCGGCTGTTCATCGTGGAGTATCTGCTGGTAGTTTTTCCAGAGTTCGAGCTCCCGCTCTTTCCGGAGGGGTCCGGTGAGCTCCTGCACGACACTGTCGAGGCGGGCGTTCTGGAAGGCGGATGAGTTGAACGGGCGTTTTGCGAAGTCGGAGCCCCAGATGACAAGCTGGAACGGGAGTGTTTCGGCAGCGAGGCCCGACAGGGCCGCTTCGTAGCGGAACTCGTTCTGGTTCTTCAGGAACATGAGGTTCTCGTCGAACCTGAGGTGGCAGTCGATGCCGATATCCCGCAGGTTCTGCTGGATGATGGTCGCCGCGTAATTGCGCCTGGGGTTGCCGACCGGGGCGGCCAGTTCGAAGGAGAACTTCAGGCCCTGCTTCTGGAGGATGCCGTCCGGCCCGGGCGTCCACCCGGCCTCCTTCAGGAGGGCGAGGGCCTTGTCGGGGTCGTAGTCGAAGCTGTGCAGCGTCCTGTCCTGGATCGAGGTGTAGGCCGGCGAGAGCGTCGTGTTGACCACGACGGCGTGCTCGGGTCCCATGAATCCGTCGATGATGGCCTGGCGGTCGATGGCGAAGGTCATCGCCTGGCGTACACGACGGTCGCCGAAGAAGCGGTTCGGCCTGACGCTCTTGCCGTCCCGCCAGGCCCGGCCGTCGATGTTCAGCCAGACGACACTGTCGAAATAGCGGTTCCTGATCGGCACGATCGCTATATCGGGGTTGCTGTGCGCCATCTCGGATGCGTCCTTCGGTGAGATGCCGCCAGCGGCGATCAGGGCATCGATCTGGCCGGACTTCAGCATGGCGAGGCGGGTGGTGTACTCAGGCACCACCAGGAAGGTGACCTTTCCGGTGGCTGCCGGGTGGGGGAGCACGGAGGTGGGGCTGGAGACGAGCAGCAGCTTCGATTGTCGGGCCCACTCCTTGACCCTGAACGGTCCCGCACCTACGATCGGCAACTCGGCGGCTTTAGGCCGGAGCTCTTCCGGCCTGAATGACCTGAATATGTGTTCGGCCACCGGCATCAGGTCGTTGAAGTGGTCGAGCACGATCGCCGGGGCCATCGGACGCCTGAAGCGGAGCACCAGCGTCGAATCGTCAGGCGTCTGGACGGCCCGGTCGAAATCGACCTTGCCGTCCGGCGAGGCCAGCAGGTCATGCAGGTAATCCTGTCGGCTGCTGGCGATTGCCGGATTGCCGTAGAGCCGGTACGAGAAGCTGAAATCCCTGGAGGTGAGCCGTTGTCCGTCCTCCCAGACAGCCTTGCCGTTGAGGTGGAAGGTTGCTGTGCGTCCATCCGGAGAGAACTCCCAGCTGCGGGCGGCATTCGGCAGGTAGCCGATGGCGCCGTTCTTCTGGTCGTAGGTGGGCCTGACCAGGGAGGGGTAGATCATGGAGCACACCTCCCTTGAGAGCGAGAGCTGCATGAGCAGGGGGTTCAGATAGTCGAAATCCGCCGCGATGCCCACCACGATATGGTTTGCCCTGAGCTTTCCGGGTGCGCTTCTGCCGCAACCGGAAAGCAACGTCAGAAGCAGCAGGACAGCGATGGCGGGCAGCGATTTTTTCATGTCTTTGGCAGGATATGGAGTACGGTACAGTTCGGCCTCCCTTCAGGAGAGGTGGCCAGGCTCCGGGGGGAACATGCCCGAAAAATGGTGTACGCCGAGTGTTCCCGCAACGAGGAACCCTTCGCCGTATCTTGTTCCGATCCGTTCGCCGAGGGAGCGGGCCCTTGCTTCCAGGCCGGTCAGGAACTCTTTCCTGTTGATCATGGTCAGCGGTTCGCCGGGCTTGTCATCCCTGTGGAACTGGGATCCGAAGGCCAGGACGCCTCGCCTCGATCGCTCGAAGGTCGAAGAGACGTCCACGACGATATCGGGTTCCGACTGTCGGAACTGAATGAAGTGGAACAGGTGCCGTGGCCGGTGATGAGCCTGTATGGTTCCGTCGAGGCTGGTCTCTATCCGTCGCAATCCCGCGTAGAAGCAGGCGTCGCGAACCAGGGTCGAGGCCTTCATGTGATCGGGGTGGCGCTCGTCCGGCGGATTGCAGAATACCACATCCGGCCGGTACTTCCTGACGATGCGTATGATCGCGTGGAGGTTTTCCCTGGAGTAGAACAGCTCTGAGTCGCCAAGGTCGAGGATATCGCGCGAAACGTAACCCATGACCTTTTTCGCTTCGAGGGCTTCGACCCTGCGGGTTTCGGCGTTGCCGAGCGTGCCCATTTCGCCACAGGTCAGGTCGCAGACCGCCACGCGACGCTCTTCATCCATGATCTTCAGGAGCGTGGCGCCGCAGGAGAGTTCGACGTCGTCGGGATGAGCTCCGAACGCGAGGGCATAGACCTTGTCGAGAGGTTCCAAGTCTGTCGTTTTTTGTATTATGGATCTCAGGAACGACGGCTTCTTCAAGCCATCAACCATCAACCATCAATCAGTACTGATGATAAAGGTAAAAATAGTTCGACTGAATCAAAATGCCGCAATACCTGCCTATGCTACCGAGCATGCGGCAGGCATGGACGTTTCCGCCTGCCTGGATTCTCCGGTAACGGTGGCGCCATTCTCGACAGCCTTGGTTTCCACCGGACTGGCGATCGAGCTTCCCGAAGGATATGAAGCGCAGCTTCGCCCGCGTAGCGGCCTGGCTCTCAGGCACATGATCTCGCTACCCAATACTCCGGCAACCATCGACGCCGATTACCGGGGGGAGGTCAAAGTCATTCTGATCAACTACGGAAAGGAGCCGTTCACGGTCGGCCATGGAGATCGCATCGCCCAGATGGTGGTGTCCCGGGTCGACCGGATCGTGTTCGACGAGGTGAATGAGCTTACGGAGACGATTCGCGGTTCGGGTGGTTTCGGTCATACCGGCGTCTGATCACTGATTTTCGAAGCCGGATGGCGGGATCAGAAGCCGGCAGCGGTTCAATTCCTGGTGCCGGTTGCCGGCTTGGGTTCGGGCTCGCCTTCGAGTACGAGCTTGATTTCGAGGCCGAAGGTGTCCCTCTGGCCGCAGTCGGCGATGAACAGGGAATTGTAGGTTCCTTTCGGAAGCGTCGAGATGTCGATCTCCCGCCTGATGCTGCATCCGGGGAGAATGGAGCCCGCCTCGCTGACGAACCTTCCGGCTTTCAGCCCGCCCCCGGTATAGACCTCGAGCCACATTTCAGGATGCGCGATCCTGGTGCCCCGGTTTTCGATGTCTATCGAGAGTATCCTTTTTGCGTTTTTGCTGACGACGGTCGCCGAGGTGAACTCGAGAGCGATCTGCCCCGAATTTTCAAGCTGGGTTACGATCTGGACACCTGAGCGGCTGGCGGGCGAAGCAAGGGTCACGGTGTTATCCTTTCGTTCCGTTTTTGCCGGTGCCGCATCCGGAACCTCCTGGATCATCAGCATGCTCCAATAGGTACCTTTTTTTGTCCGATCTCTCGGTACCCTGATCAGGTAGCGGATCCGGGATTTCTGCATTGGAGGAACGGTCATGACCTTCGGGCTGAAGGTGAGCCAGCCGGCATTCGATCGTTCGGTGGTGCCGGGGGAGGGGAAAAAGCTCTGCCCGTTGGCCTGGTACCTGTAGTCTGTCTGGTAAATCCTGACCGTTTTCGGGGTCGCGTCACGGTTTTCAAGCTCGATCGAAGCCTCGTGTGTCTGGCCTGGCTTCAGCTGGTATTCGTGGGTGAGGTCTCCGGTGACGACGATACCGGCCTCGGCGACCGAGGAGAGGCCCGGCAGGCAGAACAATACAGCCGAAAGGATTGACAGTGTGCGAAATAGTGCGGTTATCCGGAACGGGTGCAGGAAACGGTTCATATCGGGTGCGAGCTGTCCTTGTTGCTGTTTGATGGTGTTTTGAGATGATCGGGATGCGTTACGACAGGGGAGCAGCTTCGTCTGATCCCACATGCCGGACGAATTCCCGGGTCACTCCGAGATACCATATTTCTTGAGTTTTCTGTAGAAGGTAGCCCTGCTTATTCCAAGGTTTTCCGCAGCCTTCGATGCATTGCCGTGCGCGTTGGAGAATGCCTTCTGAACCGCGGCCTTTTCAAGTTCATCCATGGTGAACGAGCTCTCGGGACGCTCCCTTGTCGCCGCCGGCGCTTCTGCAGCGGGCGGTGGCGTGGCGCTTACCGTTTGCGGGGAGGAGTGGTCGATGTGTCTGGTGGTCTGGAGTGATGACACCAGCTTCTCGATCACCTGTCCCCTCGAGGTGACCGCTGCCCGCTGGACGGCGTTTTTCAGCTCGCGGACGTTTCCCGGCCAGTGGTAATCGCCGAGGTTCGAAAGGGTGCTCTCGCTGATCTGCATCTGGCCGAGATTGTTGGCGCTGCAGAACTGGTCGAGGAAGTGGTTGGCCAGCACAGGGATATCCTCTTTTCTGTCGCGGAGCGGAGGGATTCCGATCGGAAACTCCTCGAGCCGGTAATAGAGGTCTTCACGAAAGGTGTTGTTGTTGATGGCTCTGGCGAAGTCGTGGTTCGTTGCCGAGACGACGCGGAAATCGACCGATCGCTCCGTCTTTTCCCCGACGCGCCTGATTTTCCTCTCCTGGAGCACCCGCAGCACCTTCGCCTGGATTTCGGAGGTCATATCCCCGATTTCATCGAGGAAGATGGTTCCGCTGTCAGCCTGTTCGAAAAAGCCGACGTGATCGTTGTTCGCACCGGTGAACGACCCTTTTTTGTGGCCGAACAGCAGGCTGTCGGCGAGTTCGCTGGAGATGGCGGCGCAGTTGATTGAGACGAACGGGCCGTTCTTGCGCCTGCTGCCCTGGTGAATGGCCTGGGCGAAAAGCTCTTTTCCTGTTCCGCTCTCTCCGAGGATCAGGACGTTGAGGTCGGTCTCCATGACCTGCATGGCCTGCTCCATGGCGCCTTTGATGGCACCGCTCTTGCCGATGATGTGACGGAACACCTCCTTGGTGCGGAGCTCCTTCTTCAGTTGCTGCACCTCATTCTGAAGGACGGTCTCTTTGATGGCGTTCCTGAACACGATCCTGAGCCTTTCGATGTCGAGGGGCTTGGTCAGATATTCGTAGGCACCCATCTTGATGCATCGGACAGCCAGGGGGATTTCGTTCGATGCCGTGACCATGATGACCGGAATCTTGAGGTTCCGTTCGGCAAGGTGGCTCATCACGTCGAATCCGTCTTTTTTCGGCATGTTGATGTCGAGCAGGAGGATGTCGATCTGCTGGTCGTTGATGGTCTCGATGCAGCTCTCCCCGTCTTCCGCAAACAGGATGCTGTGACCCATCTTGGAGATGAAATGCCCGAGAAGCTTGCGCGACGAGCTGTCGTCATCGGCAATCAGCACCAGCTTGCTTCCGGGGGTTTTTTCCGTCCCGGCGGTTGATTCTTCAGGTTTCAATGTGGTCTGTCTCGATGTTTTTAGGGCGGTTCATGCCACATGCAGGCCTTGCAGCAAGGACTTTTCCGTCACAAGGCCTCCCTGGTGGAGTCTGGGCCGGACCTTGTGACGGAAATGTGCTCAGAACACGAAGCTCACTTTGCTGCCGGTTTGACCGGTGTAATCACGGGTGTTGGCAGCGACTCGGTTTTGGCAGGGGCAGGGGTCTCTTTCGGGCCCGAGAAATGAATCTCCTGGACCTGTTTCTTCTTGTCGTCGGGTGAGTTGGAGAAAAAGACCGGCGGCATGGCGGATGAGAAGACGTTGCCGACGAGCTGGTTCATGCCGGTGCTGACATTGTCAAACAGGTTCTTGACCTGATCGGAATTGACCGTGGCATTCAGGTTCGAAATCAGGCCACCCCAGAACTTCCCGAGTTCCTGGAACGAGTTCTTGACCTGGTCGGATTTCAGGGTCGCCGTTACCCCTTCGATGATCTGTCCGGTCGCCGTGTTGACGTTGTTGATGATCTCCTTGACCGGCTCGGAGTTGATGGTCGTCGTTACCCCTTCGATGATCTGTCCGGTCGCCGTGCTGACCGAGCTGATCACCCCCTGCACTGATTCGACCGCCGAGTCGATAAGGATGCCCACGTTCCCGATAAGGTGAGCCATATCGCCGTTTCCGGCATTGCTCTGCGGAGCGGCAGCAGCCGGCTTCTGGGCGGCCACCGGCTGGTTCTGTTCTTCAGTTGCCATATGTTGTAATGTGTTTTGAGGCGGATTGTATAGTTGATTGCTCCATGCTGGCGAGGTCATTGCCGCATGGATACGGTATTTTCAAATATAATAAATAATAATGGGCATCTCTAAAAATCGTGGGGGCCGTCCGGGGCGGTGAACGTAAAAAAAACGATGTTCAGGTGACAGAATCCCTGTAAAATTTTCGAATCGACTCCTGGTCATATCCCAGTGCGTACATCAGATGAACCATTCCGAAGATTCCCTGCAGCCAGAGCATGCCATTGGCGTGGTATTTCCTCGAAGAGGTCATGACCCTTCCCCCGAGAATATGGAACGGCCGGTGCCGCTGGATCCTTTCGATGAATTCGATGTCTTCCATCACCTGCAGGGTTTCGTCGAACCCGCCGATCTCCATGAAGAACTCCCTGGAGATGAAGAGCGACTGGTCTCCACCCCGGCAGATGGTGAGAGGAAACTGCGTGAACCAGCCATAGAGCTGCATGAGCCAGTGCGGATCGTCGAACTCCATCTGGAAGCAGCCGGCATCATGGCCCTGACGAACGGCTTCGAGGATGTCATCACAGAACGACAGGGGCGGGATCGTGTCGGCGTGCAGGAAGTAGAGCACCTCTCCCGAGGCCTTTGCCGCTCCGGCGTTCATCTGGACGGCACGGCCTCGTTCGCTTTCCACGACAAGAACCGGAAAGCCGGACGCGATCTCGGCGGTTCGGTCGTTTCCCGAAACGCTGACGACGATTTCGGTGTCGTTTCTCCCTGCGAGGGCTGCAGCGAGCGCCTCCAGCGTCCGGCCGATCACGGCTTCCTCGTTCCAGGCCGGGATGACGATGCTCAGTGCCGGAGCCACAGGCTGCTCCCCTCGAGGTCTTCCATGGTGTCGATGTCGGAGAGCGCCGGCAGGAGATCGTAGTCGGCTCCCAACTCCGAGAGGAGTTTGAGCGAATCACGCAGAACAGCGCAGGTGCTCCACTTCCGCCCGATGAAGAGTTCAGGAATCGGACGCTTCATGCCGATCAGGTAGAAGCCTCCGTCGCGGGCCGGACCGAGCACTGCGTCGTGCGATTCCAGCGCCTCGAACGAACGGTTGATCAGGAATGCGGTCAGGTCCGGGCAGTCGGTGCCGATGAGGACAATGCTTCTGAACCCGAGGCTGAACCCTTCGATGAAAGCCTGGTGCATGCGTTCGCCAAGATCGCGACCCTCCTGCAGGAAGGCCTGGGTGCCGGATGCCATGAAGAGGTCGCTCTCCGGCACGAAATCGGAATAGAAAACGGCTCTCGCGCATTCGGCCTTCGCGATCTCCCGATGGGTAATGCTGCGAAGCGTTTCGTACACCTCGAGGGCTTCGTGGTCGCCGATGGTTGCCGCCAGGCGTGTCTTCACCCGTCCCGCCACGGGGTTTTTTGAGAAGACGATCAGCAGGCGTTTGTCCGTCAAGGTCATAACAGACTGCCCTGGCAGCTCGATCCGGCCCCGGCCGTGCAACCGTAGCAGTGCTGGCCGACGGCGATCTTCCGTTCGAGTAGCCTTTTCAGGTCGAACTCACCGATATGACCGGGTGACGAGGGGTCGACCGGCAGGTCGAGCATCTGGTTGAAATCGCAATCGTAGAGCTTTCCGTCCCAGCGTACCGAGATGGTGTTCAGGCACATGAGCGCCCCGACGGCGGCGGGGTTGAAATTCGAGGCGAGCAGATCCATGTACTCGCAGTAGCCTCCAGCGTCGACGAGGTTCTGCAGGAAGCGGCTCACCGGCATGTTGGTCAGCGTGTAGAGCCTGGTGAAGGTGATGCCGAACTGCTGCAACAGCTGCTTCCGGTACTCATCCTCGAGCTGGTGCTGGCAGCCCGGCAGGGTGGGGCCTGGCGGGTTATAAACCAGATTGAGCTCATGGGTGCCGCCTTCAGTTCCGTAACCGATGCCGTTGAGCATCTTCAGTGCCGCGACCGACCGGTCGAAAACCCCTTCACCACGCTGCCGGTCGACTGTTTCCCGGGTATAGCAGGGGAGTGAGGCGATGAGGTTCACCCGATGCTTCTTCATGAAGAGCGGGAGTTCGCCGTAGATGCCGTCGCCCATGAGCAGGGTGAGGTTGCTTCTTACCAGTATCTCCAGGTCGGGTCGGGCTGCCCTTGCCTCTTCGATGAACCAGAGGAAATCGGGATTCATCTCGGGAGCGCCGCCTGTGATGTCGAGCGTCCTGACCGGATCGGATTTCAGCACGTCGACGCACCGGCGCATGGTCTCGCGGTTCATGACCTCTGTCCGGTCAGGGCGGGCGTCGACATGGCAGTGGGTGCAGCGCAGGTTGCAGCGGTAACCGGTGTTGACCTGGAGGATGTCGATGCCGGTCGGGCGGAGCGGCTCCAGGCCATGGCTGGCAAGCATCGCCGGGAAGTGCGGGATGCCGCATCCATCGGGCTCCCTTGAGGCATGGGCGTCACACTTCTGCGGGGATTCGACCTGTGGACGGCGAATGCTGGATTCTGGCTTCATGGTCAGGGATGGCTTTCAGGTTGGCGCAGGTTATCTGAACAGTCTTGTATGCACCTTTTCCGCGACCTGCCTGCCGCTCAGGGCAGCCCCCTCCATCGAAGCCAGATAGTGCTGGTCGGTGTAGTCGCCGGCGAGAAAGAAATTCCTCACGGGGCTCGTCTGGTCGGGACGGAACCTGTCGACATCCGGAACGGCCTTGTAGACCGATTGCGGAATCTTGACGATCGTCGATTTCAGGAGCTTCGCATCCCGCGATCTGGGGAAGCGGTCGTGGATATCCTTCATGACCATCGAGATGATCACGTCGTTGGGCAGTTCAAGCAGCTGGTGCGCCGGAGCGAGAACCAGGCTCATGACGCTTCCTCCGCAGGCCGAGCCCATGCCGGCCTGGAAATCCTCCGGACAGGTGAGCGAGACATCGGCAAAGGTGGCGAAGGTGGTGCCCTGCGAGAACATCAGGTTGTCCGTATCGGTGATCTTCCGATCGAACCAGAGCTGGCAGTTGGCCACAGGGCTGCCGGTGAACTCGTGGAGGTTCCGGAAATAATCGTGCCGAAGCCATTCGTTCGGGACCACTTTCCGGACGTTGTGGACGGGCAGCGCTGAGATGTAGGCGTCCGCCTCGATCTTCTGCCCGTCCCTGAGCACGGCGCATTTGACGGATTCGTCGTCATTGAGCTCGAACCTGCCGAGTCGTGCGTCGATGAAGATGCGCCCGCCCTTGCTCTGGATATACTGGCGCATCGGTTCGATCATCGAATCGCCGGGATTCTTGCGGAAGAACCCGAACTTGGTAGCCTCGTAATCGGTACCGAAGTACTTGAAGATGGTGATCATCGGCCTGGCGCTGATCACGTTGGGCTCGATGAAGTTCATGGCCAGGGCGATGGCTCTCCAGAGCTTCTGCAGGGAGTGCTCCGAGGCGCCGTGCAGCCGATGCCATTCGGAATAGGTCATGTGGTCCTGGCTACGGAAGTACTCTTCGTTTCCGGCAAGGGCCGGAAAGAGTCCCTTGATGAGTGAGATCTTGTCCCACATCGTCAGGAAATCGGCCTGGAGCCCGCCGACCACCTCGGCCCAGGGGCTCGGGAGATTGGCTTTTCTGAAGCAGGACTGCTTTCCGTCAGGTTCGGCGTAGATCAGGGCATGGTCCTTCCACCGGTAATTATCGGCTGCGCCGATTTTTGCGAGATACGACTGGAGCTGCGTATAGCCGCCGAACACAATATGCAGGCCGGATTCGATGGAGTCGCCGTCGGCGTCCTTCCATACCGAGACCTTTCCCCCGAGCACCTTGCGCTTTTCATAAAGCTCGACCGTATGTCCGCGGTCGACCAGTTCAATGGCCGCACTGAGACCGGCGACTCCGGCCCCGAATATTGCTACTTTCAAGGTTTGCTGGTTTGTGAATTAAGGATGTGATCCGTTAACTGATTATTTAATATACATATTTTGCTTTCGGGAAAATGCGGTGAAGGTGTTTGGGCGCTAGCGCCCCCTTGACATGGCAATACATGGCCAGACGGCAGGAGCGGCCTGCCGAAAGAGCTATTGTAATCAGGGGCGGGTTCACTCTTCAAGTTTTTTCAGCATTCTCTCGATCTCGCTCACGAACCTGAATCCGAGGTTGACCGACTCCTTGACGACGAACCGGAGGTCCCTGAATTCCGGTCGCTGCTGCAACCCGGGATCAGGGAGGTTCCGGCGTTCTTCAGGCCGATGGTCGTTCTCGTTTTCCACCGAAAATTTTTTGCAATACTCCTTCATGACTGTTCAGTTTACTCAGGGGAGGGGTAGCTTCGCAAGCCGCTTCCTGAACCCCGCGGGGACAGAGAAACCTGTTGAGAGACACTCATTAATAAGTTACATTCTTGATTGCAAATAGCAATATGCTTACTGTGTCTTGAAGTTCGAATCGCGCATTTGCTCCCTAATTTTTTTAGGAAATAACTTGAATGCGTCCTCTTTTATTAAGAAATAAGCTTGTTTATTTCTTAGATTTCATTAATTTCTTACAAAATTGAAGATTCTGTTATGTCAGGACACCTTGATCTCATCGATCTCAAAATCATCGAGTCCCTCGGTGATAACGGGCGGATCCGCCTGAGCGAACTGGCTGAAGTGGTTGGCCTGTCGATCCCTTCCGTGAGCGAACGGCTGGACAAGCTCCAGAAAAACGGAATCATCAAGGGCTTTACCACGGCAGTCGACGAGCGGCAGCTCGGATTCGACATCCAGGCGTTCGTGCGTGTCCGGGTCGACTCCTCGAGGCATTACAAGTCGTTCATGGAGCACGTCATGAAGGAGGAGGAGATCATGGAGTGCTTCTCGGTGACCGGTGAGGGTTCGCATATCCTGAAGGTCATGACGCATAACACGGCATCGCTTGAGCGGTTCCTGTCGCGCATCCAGAGTTGGCCGGGTGTTCTCGGCACCAACACCAGCTTCGTGCTGTCACAGCTGAAGAAGAACAACAGGATCAGCGCCGAGATCGTTCGTAACAATCTTCAGGACCGTCAGGTGCTGATCACCTTCGACGAGAAAAAGTCAAGGAAATAATTCTTTCGGTTTACCGTAAACGTTCAATCATGCTAACAAGCAAAAGGAGGATCTCTTGAGTATCGAGAGCAAAGTACAGGTGACATCCTACTACGGGGCGCTGACCTTCGGCACGGAAGCCATGCTTCAAAGGCTTCCGAAAGAGGTGTTCAAGGCGCTGCAGGACACTATCAAAGCGGGCAAGAAACTGCCCCAGGAAATAGCCAATGTGGTCGCACATGGCATGAAGGAGTGGGCCATGGAGAACGGCGCCACCCATTACACCCACTGGTTCCAGCCGATGACCGGCTCGACCGCCGAGAAGCATGACGCTTTCCTCACCCTCGAGCGTGATGGGACCGTCATCGAGCGCTTCTCCGGCGAGCAGCTTATCCAGGGCGAGCCCGATGCATCGAGCTTCCCGTCCGGCGGCATGCGTTCGACCTTCGAGGCCCGCGGCTATACCGCATGGGATCCGACCAGCCCGGCTTTCCTCATGAAGGGCGGCAAGGGCATGACCCTCTGCATTCCGACCGTCTTCATCTCCTACCACGGCGAGGCCCTCGACGAAAAGACCCCGCTTCTTCGCTCCATGGATGCCGTCAGCAAGGCTGCCATCAGGCTCCTCGAGACGCTCGGCGTCACCGGTGTGACCAAGGTCAACACCTATGCCGGCCCGGAGCAGGAGTACTTCCTGATCGACAAGAAATTCTTCTCGCAGCGCCCCGACCTGGTCATGTGCGGCCGCACCCTGCTCGGCGCGCTTCCGCCCAAGGGTCAGCAGCTTGAGGACCATTACTTCGGTTCGATTCCTGACCGCGTGCTTGAATTCATGCAGGAGGTCGAAGAGGAGCTCTATCTTCTCGGCATCCCTGCCAAGACCCGTCACAACGAGGTCGCTCCGCACCAGTTCGAGCTTGCTCCGATCTTCGAACAGGCCAATCTCGCATCTGACCATAACCTGCTCGTGATGGAAGTCATGCGCAAAGTCGCAGACAAGAAAGGCTTCTCCCTCTTGCTGTTTGAAAAACCCTTCGCCGGTATCAACGGTTCGGGTAAGCACAACAACTGGTCGATCGGCATCGACGGTGGCATGAACCTCCTCGATCCGGGCGATACTCCCGAATCGAACATCCACTTCCTCGTGTTCCTCGTAGCCGTTCTCAAGGGCGTCTACAAGCGTGCCGCGGTGCTTCGCGCCTCGGTGGCCAGCATCGGCAACGACCACCGTCTCGGCGCCAACGAAGCTCCGCCGGCCGTCGTCACCGTGTTCCTCGGTGATCTGCTCGAAAAGGTGCTCGACGCCATCGAGAGCGGCAAGGTCGACCTGAAGACCGAAAAGCAGATTCTTGATCTGGGTCTCGGACAGGTGCCGGTGCTCAACAAGGACTATACCGACCGCAACCGCACCTCGCCGTTCGCCTTTACCGGCAACAAGTTCGAGTTCAGGGCCGTAGGATCCAGCCAGCCGGTGTCGGTGCCGAACATGGTGCTCAATACCCTCATGGCAGAGGCCATCGACGACATGAACTCCGCCATCACCGCCAAGATCAGCAAGGGCGAGTCGAGGGACGCGGCTATCCTGGCCGCCATCCGTGAAGGCATTACTGCCACCAAACCCGTCCGCTACCAGGGCGACAACTACAGCGAGGACCTGCAGAGGGCCGCTGCCGAGCGTGGCCTGCCGAACATGAAGAACACTCCGGAATCGGTGCGCGCATGGCTCGCCAAGGATACGGTCGACATGTTCGTGAAGTACGGAGTACTGTCCGCAGAGGAGATCGACTCCCGCTACAACATCCGCATCGAGCGTTACGTCAAGGGTATCGATATCGAGGCCCGCGCTCTGCTCCTGATGATCAAGACCATGGTGATTCCTGATGTGTCGGAATACCAGGGTGACATCGGCAGCTCGTTCAACAACCTGGTTGCAGCCGCCGAGATCATCGGCCTGTCCGACGAGGCTCTCAGGGTTCAGGCAAAAAACCTCAAGTCGCTTGCCGAAGACCTGTCGAAGCTGATGGAGCTCACGGTCATCCTTGAGGAGACGATCGAGGAGATGGAAGAGCAGGAGAGCGAACTCGACAAGGCGGACTTCTGTTCCGCAAGGGTGCTGCCCTGCATGAACGCTGTCCGCGAAGTCGCCGACAAACTGGAGCTCCAGGTTGATCGCAGCCGCTGGCAGCTTCCGACCTACTCCGAGATGCTCTTCGAGCACTGATCGTCGGAGAGGAAACACAATCAGAAAGAGCCCCGGAACGTCGGGGCTCTTTTTTTTCATCAAAAGGCGATTCTCCAATCTCAATCGCTATCGGTATCGCAATCGCAATCTTATCGTCGTGGTAGGAGAAGCCGGTTCCGACACGATAGCGATTTCGATTTCGAGCCGGTCATCTCCCTTTGTCCACGTACAGGAAGGCATCGGGGCTACTCGCCTATGATCTTGACGAGCACGCGCTTGCGGCGCCGGCCGTCGAACTCGCCGTAGAAGATCTGTTCCCATGGGCCGAGATGGAGTTTTCCGGCAGTGACGGCCACCACGACCTCCCGTCCCATGATCTGTCGCTTGTGGTGGGCATCGCCGTTGTCCTCTCCTGTCCTGTTGTGCCGGTAGCGCGAAGGATCGTGCGGAGCGAGCGCTTCGAGCCACACCTTGTAGTCGGCGTGCAGGCCGGGTTCGTCATCGTTGATGAACACCGAAGCCGTGATATGCATGGCGTTCACCAGGCAGAGCCCTTCCCGGATGCCGCTCTCCTTCAGGGTCGTTTCGACATCGCGGGTGATGTTGACGAAGTCCATTCTGGAGGTCACCTCCATCCAGAGTTCCTTGTAGTATGATTTCATGGGTTGAAGCCGCTTTGATTATTCTGTTTCGAACATAGGCCGAAAAGCTGTATTTTTGACCTTCCCAAAATAACAAGAAACCACCGAGATTGCCCATGTCCGACCTTTTCCAGTACCCGATAAGCTTTCCCGGCTGGTGGCTCGACTACTACTACTACGTCACATGGTTCCTGGCCATGTTGTTTTTTGCCGCATCCTGGGCTGTTTTTTTCAGATACGGCAAGTTCAACTACGGCGTTGACTTCGGCTGCCTATGGAAGACCACCCTCATGATCGCGATGACCGTAGTTGCAATCGGCGTGCCTTCCAAGTACAATACCGAATTTGACGCCCAGCATGGCAAGGACGGGGACATGATAAAGCTCACTTCCGACCGTATAGAATACACATCCCGAAAAGGCAAGAAGTCGATGTTCCTCTACAAGGACATCGTCTCGATCTACCAGGAGCCGGTTACCTACAATCCGCCACCGAAGGTTTTCATCGTGGCGCATAACGCCGGGTTGCGCGATTCGCTCTTCGTCACCGAGGGCAGCCATGGCCTCCCGGATTCCGGCAAGCTGCTGACCGAGCTCTCCCAGAAGACCGGCCTCGCAGTCAAGCGCCCCTGAACTCCTCATTGATGTCATCATCCATGGGACGGCCGAATCCCGAAGAGGCACGTGAAGCATCGAGGGTGGTGGTTGTCATCGGGAACACCTCCACGACGATGGCCGTTTTCACCGGCGACGCCGAACCGGTGACCGAGCGCCTGTCGAGCAGCGAACTCGTCGATTCCGGCGTCATGGCCGGCACGATCCACAGCCTCGTGCGCCGCTACGCCTCTCTTCGGGACATCGTCATCTGCAGCGTCGTGCCAGAGATCGCGGCACGATTCGCCGCCACGATCGAAGAGGTGCACCCGGTTCCGGTCATCAATGTCGATTCCGGGCTCAGGCTGCCGTTCATGCTCCGCTATGAAAACGGCCACAACTTCGGCGCCGACCGGATCGCGCTGTGCGCCTGGAGTCGCAAGCTCTTTCCCCGTCAGGCGAGCATCGCGGTCGATATCGGTACGGCCATCACCTTCGACGTGCTCGATTCGAAAGGGGAGTATGTCGGAGGATTGATCATGCCCGGTATCGACATGATGTCGGGCGCCCTGCATGCGAGGACGGCACAGCTGCCACTGGTCAAGGTCGACAGGCGCGCAAGCCTGCTCGGCAGATCGACGGGGGAGTGCATCAGGAGCGGTATTTTCTGGGGCGCGGTCAAGCAGGTCGAAGGGCTCGTCGACGAGATCGGCCGCTATCTTCGCGATGAGCTAGGAGAGGCCGTGGTCGGAGTTATCGCCACTGGCGGCAACAGCCGCCTTATCGCCGGGGAGATCGGGAGCTTCGATGTGGTGGATGAACTGGCTGTGGTGCGTGGCAGCCATCTGCTGCTCGAACTCAACTCCTCTCTCTGAACCACTCCCTGGCGTTGTCGATGGCGCCGGTCACTTCACTTTTTTCCACGTCTGCTGCATGCAGGAACCCGTGGCCGATGCGGTCGATGAGCACGAACCGCAGCTTCCGGTCGATCTTCTTCTTGTCCGAGAACATGCTGTCGAATATCGCGGAGCTCTCCTGTGTGAGGAACCGTTTCCGGACGAGTCCCCTCGGGAACCTGAACCGGGCGATCATTCCCAGCCCTTCGGCGAGTTCCTCCGCAGGCAGGAACCCGAGCCGGTGCGACAGGAAGAGTGCGCATGCCATGCCGATGGTCACGGCTTCTCCGTGCCTGAGATTGCGGTACTCCGCGAGCTTTTCGAGGCCGTGGGCGAAGGTGTGGCCGAAGTTGAGGGTGGCCCTCAAGCCGCTCGTCTCCCTGAAATCCTTCTCGACCACCTCGGCCTTGATGAAGGCGCTGCGGCTGACGGCTTCAGTGAGGTACGGCTCCTCGAGACGGACGATGTCGCTGAAACGCCTGGCGAGGAAATCGAAGAAGCTGCGGTCGGAGATGAAGCCGTATTTGACCACCTCGGCCATGCCGCCGTAAATCTCCCTTGACGGCAGCGTCCTGAGAAATGCAGGGTCGATCAGCACCAGCTCCGGCATGTGGAAGAATCCTATCAGGTTCTTTCCCAGCGGGTGGTTGATCGCCACCTTGCCGCCGATCGAGCTGTCGGTCATGGCGAGGAGTGTCGTCGGAAGCTGAACTACCGGTATGCCCCGGTAGTAACTTGCGGCGATGAAGCCGCCAAGGTCACCGACCACCCCGCCACCCACGCAGAGCAGGCTCCAGCTTCGGTCGATGTCGGCTTCGATCATCGATCCGTAGAGTTTCCATGCCGATGAAAGGCTTTTCGAGTTTTCCCGGGCCGGCACGACCAGCTCCCTGGTCTGGAACCCTTGCCGCTGCAGGGAGTCGAGGATCTCCTCGCCGAAAAGGTGCCGGGTATGATTGTCGAACAGGAGCACGCATTTCCTGCCGAGTCCCTGGGCCGTGTACAGTTCGCCGATCGATTCGACGACGGGTGTATTGACGACGATATGGCTTGAGGGGACCGGCATGCTTACTTCTCCTTTTTGTTGTTCCTTGCGGCTTTTCGGATGTGCCGTTCGATTTTTCTGGTCAACTCCTCGACGGTCGAGCCGATCTTTTTCGAATCGGTCACCATGATGATATCGGCCTTCAGGTAACGGGGCTCGCGCTTTGCGAGCAGGGCGGCGATGCGCGCTTCGATTTCAGCCCTCGGCAGCCGGCTGCCGTTCTCTCCCTTCAGCAGCGGCCGGTCAGTCTTGTGCTGCAGGCGCATGGTCAGGATCTCCGGGCTCGATTTAAGATAAACCAGCGTGCCCTGTCGCCTGAGGAGTGTGAAACAACGGTCGTTTTCGAGAACACCACCTCCGAGGGAGACCACCAGGTCCCGGCCGCTGACGATGGTTTCGAGGGTTTTGAGTTCCTGTTCCCGGAACGCAGCCTCGCCATCCTCAGAGAAGATCCTGTTGATGCTCTTGCCCGCGGCCTGTTCGATCGCCTTGTCCAGGTCGATGAACTCGAAGCCGAGGGAGTTGGCCAGTAGTGGTCCGATCGTCGATTTCCCGGAGCCGCTGAAGCCGGTGAGGAATATGAGAGAGTGTTGTTTCATCATGCTTGGCGGCATGCGATGCGCTCGTTACGGTTTGCCGCCAATATACGAAAAAAGCAGCGATAACAGGTCGGAGCGGTTGTTTCTGCCGCTGAAAGATGATAGCTTCGGGTCGCAACTGCAACAGGTGCCGTCAACTCAATCGGGCAAGGACCATGAAAACGCTCTACATCATCAAGGCAGGAAGCACCTTCGCCTCAAAGGTAAGTCTACTCGGGGATTTCGAGGAGTGGGTCAGGCTCGGGCTTGGCGCGTTGCGATGCCGCGTCGCAGTGGTCGACGCCGTTCATGGCGATACGCTTCCCCCGGTGACCTCCTGTGCCGGGGCGATCGTCACGGGTTCTCACGCCATGGTCACCGACGACCTGCCGTGGAGCCTCGGTATCGAACGGTGGATCACGGAGATCGTCGAGCACCGGGTGCCCTTTCTCGGCATCTGCTACGGCCACCAGCTCCTTGGCAGGGCGGCAGGGGGAGTGGTCGGGTACCATCCCCTCGGCAGGGAGGTAGGCACTGTCTCCGTCGAGCTCAGCTCCGAAGCCGGCGACGACCTCCTGTTCAACGGGGTTCCCAGACGGTTCAGGGCCCACGCGACTCATGCACAGAGCGTCATCCGGCTTCCGGCCGGGGCCGTCCGGCTCGCGGGCAATTCCCATGAACCGAACCATGCGTTCAGGGTCGGGCCGTGCGCCTGGGGAGTGCAGTTCCATCCAGAGTACACCCCGGAAATCATGACCGCCTATGTGACGGCCCAGCGCAGTGAACTCGAAGCGGCAGGAACGGATGTCGATGCGATGATTTCGGGGATTTGCGAGACTCCGGGGGCGGGGAGGGTGCTCACGAATTTTGCCAGTCTTGCATCTCCGGCGACCTCAGCCTGTCGGCCAGGCTTGTAAGGCGGCGTTTCGAACGGCAGTTCTTTACGGCCATGGCGAGGGCTTTGGGTTCCGCCACGATCACGACGAGCTTCTTCCCCCGGGTGACCGCCGTATAGACGAGGTTGCGCTCGAGCAGCGTGTAGTGCTGCATGGCGAGCGGGATCACCACGGCAGGGTACTCCGAGCCCTGGCTCTTGTGGATGCTGGTTGCGTAGGCGAGCGCAAGCTCGTCGAGCTCCCCGAAGGGGTACTCCACCCGATGCCGGTCGTAGAGCACGGTCAGCGACCCATCTTCGGTGCTGACGCTTTCGATCACTCCGATGTCCCCGTTGAATACCTCCCTGTCGTAGTTGTTGACGATCTGGATTACTTTGTCGCCCGGTGCGAAGACGGTGCCGAATCGGCTAACCTTCGGTTCAGCATCGCCGTTCAGGGCCGTCTGCAGGTCGGTGTTCAGGGCTCGTGCGCCGATTCCGCCGCGATTCATCGGGGTCAGCACCTGGACGTCCCGGACGGGGTCGAGCCCGAATCGTTTCGGGATACGCTCGGTCACGAGCTGCATGAGCTTGGCGTGCAGTTCGTCGGGCGATCCTGCCGGTACGATGTAGAAGTCCGATAAGGCCTCCCCATCGGCATTCAGCGGCGCAACGCCCTGATTGATCCGGTGGGCGTTGACGATGATCATCGATTCGGCGGCCTGCCGGAATATCTCGGTCAGGCGGACGGTAGGAACGGCTTCAGAGGTTATCATGTCGGAAAGGACGGCTCCCGGGCCCACTGAGGGCAGCTGGTCCACGTCGCCGACGAAGACGATGGCCGCCCGGTCGGGCACGGCAGCCACCAGTTTCTGCATCAGCACCACATCCACCATGGAGGTTTCGTCAACCACCACGAACGACGCGTCGAGGGGATTGCCACGTCCGCGCTTGAAATCAAAGGCTTTCGGGTCGAACTCGAGCAGCCGGTGGATGGTTTTGGCTTCGATGCCGGTCGATTCGGCCAGGCGTTTGGCCGCCCTTCCGGTTGGGGCGCAGAGCGCGACGGAGACCTTTTCGCGGCGAAGCACCGAGAGGATCGCCCTGAGCAGGGTGGTTTTGCCCACACCCGGTCCGCCGGTGATGATCGACACCTTGCTGGCCAGCACCAGGGTGATGGCGCTGCGCTGCGAAGGGGAGAGTTCGAGCCCGGTTTCGCGCTCGACCCAGGGCAGGATGTCGTGAGGGTCCATCGCGCCCCAGGGGAGGATGCCCTGACGGAGCCTGCGTATGCCTTGGGCGAGGCCCTTCTCGGCCTGGTGGAGCTGAGTGAGGAAGATGCACTCATCGCCGTCGATCGCCTCCGCCACGACGTTGCCCCTCGTCTTCTCGGTGGCAAGAGCCTCCTCGATGATCGGCCGATCGATGCCGAGCAGGCTCGACGTCTCATCCACCAGCGTCGCGACGGGGACCGCGCAGTGCCCTTCGAGCGATATGTTCCTGAGCACATGGCGGATGCCGGCTTCGGCCCTGATGAGCGAGTTCTTCCCGATACCAAGGCTTTCGGCGATGGTGTCGGCAGTCTGGAAGCCGATGCTGTCGATGTCCAGCGAGAGCCGGTAGGGATTTTCGGTGACTCTTGCGATCGCCTCGTCGCCGTAGAGCCGGTAGATCCGCCAGGCTCGGGCCATGCCGACGCCGTGCGACTGGAGGAACAGCATGATGTCACGTACCGCCTTCTGTTCGGCCCATGACGCCTTGATGAGCCCCACCCGTTTTTCGCCGATGCCGGCCACCTCCAGGAGACGCTCCGGCTGGAGTTCGATGATGTCGAAGACCGCCTCTCCGAATGCCTTGACCAGTTTCTTCGCAAAGAAGGGGCCGAGTCCCTTCACCAGGCCGGACCCGAGGTAGCGTTCGATGCCCTCGAGCGTTGTCGGCGGGACCGGGGTGATCTGGCGTGCCTTGAACTGCATGCCGTGCGTCCGGTCGTTCTGCCAGGCGCCGATGCACTCCATGAACTCGCCGGGAGCCGGCGAGGCGGCCGTGCCGACCACGGTCACCAGTTCGCGGTGTCCCCTGACCTTCAGGCGGAGTACCGAAAAGCCCGTCTCCTCGCTGTGGAATGTCACCCGTTCCACGGAGCCGGCTACTCGTTCCGTATGGGTTTCGGAGCTCTGTTCGTTCATGTCGCCATGGTGGTTCCTGTTCCCCGTCAGGGAGTTCGTTCCGGCGGAAACGGGGCGAAGGGGCTATTTGATGAGGCCGGTGCCGGATGCCTGAAGTGCCTTCAGTTCACGGTCGCATTCAGCGTCTGCAAGACGTTTCCTCCCGAGAGAGGTCTCGATGGCGCTCCGGTTCGAGTTGATCCTGGAAAGGCGGACGATCTCTTCGCCGACCTGCATGAACTGGCTGAAATCGCTGAGCGCCCCCTTCATGAACGGGCCGGTTTTCTTCCCCGACATCGTTTCGAGCGATTTCAGGGCGGAATCGGCTTTCTGTTCGGCAGCTTTTATCGCGGTTTCGATGGCGATCTTGTCGGCTTCCGTCGGGGCGTTGATGTGACGTTTCTGGAGGAGTGCGAGGTTCAGCGCCGCAACTTCCGCCTGTCCGGCACTCTTGTCCATCTCGGTACGCCGGGTGGGCGGAGTGACCCTGGACGTGAGCTTGACAAGGTCGTCGTGGAATTTCTGGAGCAGTTCCGAGCCGATCGTGTCCGACAGTTCGATCGCCTTCATGTTGGTGTTTTCCGTTGCCGTATCGAGCAGTGCCGTCTCGATCTGACGGCGGACATTCCATGAAGCTTCAAACTTTTTCAGAAGCTCACGCTCCTCGCCGGACCCGTCCCGGGCGATCAGGCCACCGAGGCTGCGAAGGTCGCGGTCGACATATGCAGAGCTCTGCCTGGACTGGTCGGCATAGTTACGCGACTCCTCGTCGTTGAGCGCGATGACGGCGCATTTCTCCTTTTCGGCGGCTTTGGCGAGGTTCATCCTCATCACCGAGATGAGTGCTCTCCTCCGATCCCCCCTGCTGTCCGGTGAGCCAGGCCATGCGCCCTGCATCCAGGAGGAGGCGAGGAGGGAGACGATGGCCGTTGCGACAAGGCTCGCCGCCCAGATGATGCCGATGGTTCTTCTGCCTGCTCCAGACTGACGCCGGTCCATGTCGTTACTCCTGATCGGGTTAAGGTGTTCTCTGCGATTCCGGGAATATACAAAATGGACCCTGAGCGGGCGACACTCATTTTACTCTCTGCAGGAGGCCGACCGGCATGCAGGCGGCATGGTCAGCCGGCCACTGCTGCGCCGTGCAGCTCGTAGGCCGAGGTGTCGCTGATTTCGACCATAAGGAGTGAGCCTGGCCCGACGTCGGGCCCGACGTTGTCCAGGATGACCTCGTTGTCCACCTCGGGGGCGTCGTACTGGGTCCGGCCGTAGGCTGCGCCGCCGTCGAGCTCGTCGATGATCACCTGGACCACCGAACCTTCAAACATGCGGTTCTTCTCCGCGGAGATCTCCTCCTGGAGCTCCATCAGCTCCTGGACGCGCTCCTCCTTCTCCTCGTCGCTCACCGTGTCCTCCATGGCGAACGAGGGGGCGTGCTCCTCGTGGCGGTAAGGGAAGCAGCCGAGCCGGTCGAACCGGGTGTCGCGAACGAATTCGAGGAGCTCCTCGAACTCGGTCCGGGTCTCTCCGGGGTAGCCGGCGATCATGGTGGTGCGCAGGCGGATGTCGGGGTTCCGGTCACGGATGTCATCGATCAGCCGGATGGTCTCCTCTGGGCCTATGCCGCGCTGCATCGACTTCAGGATGCGGCTGTTGATGTGCTGCAGCGGCATGTCGAGGTAGTTGCATACGTTGTTCCGCTCCCGCATGGTGTCGATCACCTCCATCGGGAAGTTCAGGGGATAGGCGTAGAGCATCCTGATCCAGTCGAACCCGAGGTCGGACAGGCGCAACACGAGGTCGTTCAGTGCCGTTTTCCCGTAGAGGTCGTAACCGTAGAGGCTGATGTCCTGGGCGATCAGGTTCAGCTCTTTCACCCCCTGCCGTTTCAACTCTTCCGCCTCTCCGAGCAGCTGTTCAAGAGGAAGGCTCTGGTAGGGGCCCCTGATCCTGGGGATCGAGCAGAAGGAGCAGCGGCGGTTGCACCCCTCGGAGATCTTCAGCCAGGCGTAATGTGCCGGGGTGAGCAGGTGCCTCGCTCCGGCGAGTTCCTCCCGGTACCTGGCCCCGATGGCCGCAAGGACCTCCGGCAGTTCGCGGGTTCCGAAGAAGCCGTCCACCTCCGGCAGTTCGTCCGCAAGCTCCTTCCTGTAAAGTTCGACGAGGCACCCCATGATGTAGACTTCGCGGACGGCGCCCTGCTGCTTCTTCTCGATAGCCGCGAGGGTTTCCGAGATCGACTCCTCCTTTGCGTCTGCGATGAACCCGCAGGTGTTGATGACGATGATGTCCGCTTCGTCGACATTGTCGGCAAAGGCGACGCCGCTGGCGGCCGCGTGCGCCAGGAGGCGTTCGCTGTCGACGGTGTTCTTGGAGCAGCCGAGGCTGAGAAGGAAGAGCACGGGACCCGGTGAAGGGCGGTTATGGCTTGTCATTGCGATTGAACTCCGTAAGGAACGACGCTTTCCACTCGAGGAAGGAGCCGTCCCGGATGTGTTGGCGCGCCGTTGAGGTGAGCCAGAGATAGAACGATATGTTGTGCATGGTGCAGAGTTTCAATCCGAGGATCTCCCCGACATTCAGCAGATGCCGGATATACGCCCTCGAATAGTTCCTGCAGACGTGGTTGTCGAACCCCTCGTCGACAGGCCGGAAATCCTGGGCATACTTCGCCGACCGGAGGTTGATGGTCCCGGATCGGGTATAGACCCGGCCATTACGGCCTTCGCGCGTCGGAATGACGCAGTCGAACATGTCGATGCCCCGCTCGATGGCGTTGAGGATGTTCGCCGGGGTGCCCACGCCCATGAGGTAGCGCGGCTTCGATTCGGGGAGCAGCGTGTGCGACAGCTCAAGCATGCGGTACATCTCCTCGGCCGGTTCACCTACGGCCATGCCGCCCACGGCGTATCCGTCGAAATCGAGATCGACGAGGGCCCTGCTCGAGTGCGCTCTCAGGTCATCGAACGTTCCACCCTGGGTGATGCCGAACTGGAACTGCTCATACCCATAGTGTGGAGAGGTCGACAGGAACCGGTTCCGGGCGCGTTCCGCCCAGCGGATGGTCATCTCCCCGGACTTTCGTACGTAGTCCTTGTCTGCAGGCCACGGAGGGCATTCGTCGAGCGGCATCATGATGTCGCTTCCGATGATCCTCTGGGTGTCGACCACGTTTTCCGGGGTGAAATGGAGGCGTGAACCGTCGAGATGCGACTTGAAGGTGACACCCTCTTCGCTGATCTTGCGAAGTTCGGAAAGGGAGTAGACCTGGTATCCGCCGCTGTCGGTCAGGAGAGGCCGGTCCCAGTTCATGAAACGGTGGATTCCACCAGCCTTGAATAGGGTGTCGTTGCCGGGTTTGAGGAACAGGTGGTAGGTGTTCGCGAGGATGATCCTGACGTCGAGTTCCTTCAGTTCGGCAGGCTCGACCGCCTTGACGCTGGCCCGGGTACCCACCGGCATGAAGATCGGGGTGGGGACGTCACCATGACCGGTGGAAAGCATTCCGCAACGGGCTGAGGATCGGGTGTCGTGCGAAGTGACGGAAAATTTCATGGAGTGCCGGGGAGTGACTGCTGCAATTCGTATCCAGTGAAGGTAGGGAACGGGGCGCAGAAAAAAAAACGGGGTTGTGCGTTCAACCCGGCTCTTTGTTCGGGGCGGGATGCCGGAACGCATGGGGCGACGGCTCCGGAGGTCACGCCATGGCTATTGTCCGGTCGGATTATCTCTTTATATTGAGCATGTGTAAGATGATGGTTTCTGTGACATTTTGTTTATCCTTTTTTCCCTTCACCCCCCATGCAGGAAGAAAAAAGTGTTTCCGGTTCAAATCAGGTGCCTTCAACCCAGGCGCGTCGAGAGGAGACTGAAAGCCGTTTGCAGGCGATGCTTCTCCAGGTCCAGAAGATGGAACTTGTGGGTCAGCTTGCCGGCGGCATCGCCCAGGAGTTCAACAATCTGCTCGTAGTGATTCTGGGAAATGCCGAAATCGCGCTTTCTGGGGAGCCGCTCTCCGATTCCCTGAAAAGCAGCCTCGAAGATATCCGCAAGGCGGCCGACAGGTCGGCCGAACTGACCAGCCAGCTCCTGGCTTTCGCAGGGAAGCAGGCGACGAAACCGCAACTGCTCGATCTGAGCCTGTTCGTCGAGGGATCGCTCAGCATGTTGCAGGGACTTGTCGGTGAAAAGATCTCCATCAACTGGCAAGCGGACTCAAGCCATTGCGTGGTGCAGGTCGATCCCGCCCAGATCGATAAGATACTGACGAGCCTCTGCCTCAATGCCCGCGACGCCATGGAGGAGTCCGGCACGATCACTCTCAGGATCCGCCTGGTACGCGTGGATGAGTCCCTGAAGGAGGATGCGGATGGCAGCAGACTTCAGGATTTTGTCGAGCTTTCCGTCGCCGACACGGGGCTTGGTATCGAGCGGGAGCATCGGGTCCATATCTTCGAGCCATTCTATACGACCAAGGCCCTCGGAAAAGGCATCGGCCTGGGGTTGTCGACCGTGTACGGTATCGTCAGGCAAAACCGGGGGTTCATCAATTTCGACAGCGAGCCGGGGACGGGAAGCCTCTTCCGGGTCTATCTCCCCCTGTCCAGCGAACCCGGAGCAGGAGCACCAGGAAGTGCCGGAGAGCGCGATGCTGATAGCGGCCGGATCGCAATACTGCTCGTCGAGGACGAGCCGGGGATTCTGAATCTCTGCAGGTTGATACTTGAAAAAGAGGGGTTCAGGGTATTCGCCGCCGGATCGCCCGGCGAGGCTATCCGGCTGGTCGAGGAGGAGGCCCGGAGCGTCACGCTCCTGCTCACCGATGTCCTCATGCCTGAAATGAACGGCTATCAGCTCTCTCTGAGGCTTCAGAAGAGCATTCCCGGTCTGAAGACGCTGTTCATGTCCGGATACACGGCAGATCTCATCGCCTGTCACGGCGTGGTAGACAGCAGCATCAACTTCATTCAGAAGCCGTTTACGGCCTCAGGCCTCTCGGGCAAAGTCAGGGCGGTCATCTCATCAAGGTGAGCCTCTCCCGCTCAGACCGGGTGGTCGAGCGAGCTGACTCTTACGGCGACATGAAGTGTCTCCGACGATGTTCCCTTGTACGTGCCGCGGACCGGAGGGACATCGGCGTAGTCCCGGCCAGAACCTATCTTGATGTATCGCTCGTCAACCAGCAGGGTCTTGTGGGTCGGGTCGAAACCGCACCAGCCGCCCTGCTCCCGGCAAAAGACCTCGCACCATGCGTGGGTTGCCTCGTCATGTCCGTCAGGCGTGCTTCCACCACCGTACAGGTACCCGCTGACATATCGCGCGGGCATCCCAAGGTGTCGACAGGCGGCGATCATGATATGGGCGAAGTCCTGGCAGACGCCCCTGCCGAGTGCCATGACCACCGCGCTGGTGCTGTGCACATCAGTCACTCCGGGTTCGTACCTGAAGGATTCGTGGATGTGCCGGCAGATTGCGAGCGCCCTTCCGTGAGTCTCTTCGGCACTCCTGAATCGTTCCGCAAGCTCGCAGATCGCCGGGTCGAAGCGCACATACTTGCTTTCGGCAGAGAAGTCGAGGAGGTGTATTTCGTTCTCTTCAGCAGGGTGCTCGTTCGGAGCGGCCGAGGTTTCCACGACTGAAGTCGCCACGATCTGTACCCGTTTGTGACTCTGCAGGAGGTTGAAATGGTGGACCCTGTTGCCGTAGAAATCGGTGTACTCGAAGATCGTGGCCGGAGGGGTCACCTTAAGGTTGAAGCTTGCGCATCGTTGCGAACTGTCATGGCCACTCGCAGGATGCAGGCGCACTTCCGTCGCCGTTTCGTAGACCGGCTCTTCATATTCGAATACCGTCGTATGTTCAACCTTGAGTATCATGGCACTGCATTTTTCCCGGTTCTTGTGTTGACTGACGAGTTCACTGCTGCTGCTGCTGGGACTGGCTCCAGTTCGCCCTGCCGCCGGAAACGCCGGTGAACGAAAGCCCTTCCGAAGCGTCCTGCGGCTCGATCTTCGGGGTGTGATAGGCGAAGTAGAGCAGGTGCAGCTGTTCGCCGATCCTTGTCAGGCCGTTCTCGATCTCCTTGAGAAAGTTGTGGACCCCCTTCTGGTAGATGTCCTCGATGGTCGTGTAGCTCAGTTCGGCATCAGTTTTGCCGATCAGGCGGTCCACGTTGTTCACGTAGCGGTGCTGCGAACTTCCGGAAATTCTCCAGAGCGCTTCCTGGGCCGCACAGATCGAGAAGGTGATGCTGCGAGGAAAGGTCCTGTCGAGTATCAGGAACCGCAGGATGTTGTCCGGATCGATTTTCGACAGGTACACCTTCCTGAACGCCTCGAGCGCGCTGCAGCTTTTCAGCACGGCCATCCACTGGATGATATCCACCGAGTTCTTCACCAGGTCGAGGTGCTGGCTCCGCATCGGCATCAGCATATGGTACTTGACGTCGATGAGCCGGGCGGCGTTGTCGGCGCGTTCGAGGTACTTGCCGATCTGCACGAAGTCCCATCCCTCGTTGCGCGAGAAGGTGTTGTCGGTGATGCCCTGGAACAGGTGCGACGCGTTCTTGATCTCCTTGTAGAAGCTGTACGGGTCGTTATGCACCTGCGTCGGCGTAACGCTCTGCAGGAAATGGTAGAGGTTGTTGACCTGCTCCCACATCTCGCTCGAAATGCTCTCGATGATGCTTCTGGCGTTCTCCCTCGCCATACCGATCGACGAGATGATCGAGTTGCTGTTCTGCCGGTTGAACACCAGGTAGTCGGTCACGTTGTGGGCGTTGTACTCGGGGTACAGGGCGCCGAACTCCTCCGGGTTCGACATGACCATGATCGGTGGACTCCAGTAGTTCGGATGGTCCACGATGGTGAAGCTGTTCAGGTCGAGCAGCAGGTTGAAGTTAACGTCCAGGAACCTGGCCGTGTTCTCCGCCCGTTCGAAATAGCGGCTCATCCAGAAGAGCGATTCGGCAACGCGGCTCAGCATGGTGTTCGTTTCGGTTAATGGTTCAGATATCGATGACCCAGGTGTCCTTGCTGCCGCCACCCTGCGAAGAGTTCACCACGAGGGAGCCCCGCTTCAGCGCGACCCTGGTCAGCCCGCCGGGCACGATCGAGGGTGTTTTGCCGTACAGCACGTAAGGCCGGAGATCGATATGGCAGGCCCCGATCTCGCTATCGTTGAAAAAGCTCGGGTGCCTCGACAGGGAGATGGTCGGCTGCGCGATGTAGTTGCGTGGATTCGCCACGATCAGTTCGGCGAACTTCTCCCGCTCCTCGAGGGTGGACTGGGGGCCTACCAGCATGCCATAGCCGCCCGACTCGTTGGCCGCCTTGACCACAAGCGTCTCGAGGTTCCCGAGGATGTATTTCAGGTGCTTCGGGTCGCTTGCCAGCCAGGTCTCGACGTTGTCGAGAATCGGCTCCTCGCCGAGGTAGTACTTGATGATCCTGGGGACGAAGCTGTAGATCACCTTGTCGTCTGCCACGCCGGTGCCTATCGCGTTGGCCAGGGTGACGTTGCCCTTGCGGTAGGCGTTGATCAGGCCGGCCACGCCGAGCTTCGAATCCGGCCTGAAAACCAGCGGGTCGAGGAAATCGTCATCCACCCTGCGGTAGATCACGTCCACACGCTGCAGGCCCCGTGTCGTCCTCGTGTAAACCTTGTTGTTGTTGACCACCAGATCGCGTCCTTCGGTGAGCTGCACGCCCATCTGCTGGGCCAGGTAGCTGTGCTCGAAGTAGGCCGAGTTGTAAATGCCGGGCGTCAGCACGACCACCTTCGGGTCCGCCTTGGGGTACGGGGTGATCTCCTGGAGGGTCCTGAGTAGCTGTTGTGGGTATTCGTCGACCGGACGGACCTTGTACTGGTCGAAGAGCACCGGGAACGCCCGCTTCATGGCCTGGCGGTTCTGCAGCATGTACGAAACCCCGCTCGGGGTCCTGAGATTGTCCTCGAGCACCATGTAGCGCCCCTCGGTATCGCGGATCAGGTCGCTTCCGGTGACATGGATGTAGACCCCCATAGGGGGGCGCACTCCGACGAATTCACGGCGGAAATGTTTGCTTCCAAGCACCAGTTCCGGTGGAATCACCTTGTCTTTCAGGATTTTCTGGCCCTGGTAGATGTCGGAGAGGAACTCGTTGAGCGCCGTGATACGCTGGATGAGTCCCCGTTCGATATGCTCCCATTCCGGAGCCGGAATGATCCTCGGGATCAGATCGAACGGGAAGATACGCTCGATGCCTTCGTCCATTCCGTAGACCGTGAAGGTGATGCCCTGGTTACGGAAAAAGATGTTCACCAGCTGCCTTCTCGCCCGGATGTCATCCATCGAGAATTTGGCGAACCTGCGCATCATCTTTTCATAATGCTCCCTCGTGGATCCGTCCTTCGAAATGACTTCATCGAAAAAACGATCCGGGCAGGCGTCATAGTGTTCGAACATGCGGGTCATGAGGGGATGTGATAACGCTGATGAAATACCGTGAATCCGTCTGGTTAAACTTAAATAATTTCGGGCAAATAAAAAATATTCCTTAATAAATTATACGAATATGTGGGAATTTGCCGGGGTATTGTGGGGCGTTCAGGCGAGGAGGTAGATTCCGGCGCCGCTTTCGGTCGTCAGCCTTACCGTGCCTGTCCTGACGAGCGACACAAGGATGCGGCGGGCTTCCTCGACGGGTATCCCGGCGTGTTCCGCAAACTCCGGAGCCGTGATCCGTTCGTGATCGGCCAGGTAGCGGAGCAGCCGGTGCTCCCGGTCGGTGAAGGAGAGTTTCAGTGGCTCCTTCCGGGACTGGAAGAGGGCGATCCGGTCATCGGAGGCCGCCCGGTTATGGCTCCCATCCCGGATGAACACCCTGCGCTCGACGGCACGTATTCCCGTCCGCCTGCAGAGGGTCTCCTCGACATGGAAATGGGGTTTGTCTTCGCTTTCGGGGATGCTGACGACGAGCACCATGCGCCGCTTGTACTCCTCGACATGCACGTCAAGGGCTGGATTAGGTTCGATATGGCAGCGGAGAGCGTCGTCGATGACCTCCAGCGTCTCCTTTTCGCTGCTGATGCCCACGATCCTCCGGTCGTCGTCGACCCCGATCAGGATATGGCCTCCTGAAGTGTTGGCGAATGCCGATATGGAGCGGGCGATCTTGGCGGGGGAGTGGACGAGGCGCTTGAACTCGATAGAGAGTCCCTCTCCCCGGGCAACGGTTTCGAGCAGGGAAAACGGTACGGATTTCGGTCGTATGAGGGGCATACGGCTCCTCTTGCTGGAAGTTGATGCCATCACGGTAGCGCTGCAGACAAAGCGGGTCCCGATATCTTAAGCATGAAAACAGAGAAAAGCAAACGGTGGTCGCGTAAGGAGCCGATCGGGCGATCATTGAGCAAACGCGAAAAAATGGCTCATCGGGCGCAAAAAATCACCTCAAGCGGCGTCTAAAAGCAGGACAACCACAACATTGACAAGGAGTTGATTCATATGATGCACGAATGGATGCATTCCTGGGCCTGGACCTCCGCCTCTCCGGTATCAGCTGTTTTGATGACGGTGCTGTTCTGGACCCTCTGTTTTCTGCCGACGATGATCGCCTTCCTGAGAAAACACCACAGTTCGGCAGCCATCCTGGCGCTGAACATTCTGCTCGGCTGGACGGGGTTCGGTTGGATCGCCGCCTTCGTCTGGTCACTCTCCTGGCCCGGCCAGGAGCGTCGTTGCCAGCCCTGCCAGCACGGCAATCCGACCTGAATTGCGAGCCATGGCATTTCCTGGGCACTGCGGCCGATGTCAGAAGGCTGGCACGCTGCCGTCACCATGGCTGGGCAATTATCGGATGTTGCGAGTCCGATAAGCTGCTGAACAGAGCAATTTGTTTCGCCATTGAGGTTCAACGAGATGAGGCTGTCTCAAAAGGATGTTCACAATAGGTAATCCGATTTCCCACTTACGTGTCATCCTGGACGAAGCGTTGCGCAGAGAATGACCCATTCTTCTTATGACTTACTGATTATCGCTTTATTTGAAATACGTTACTAATAAGTCGGCCGGATTCTTCACCTGGCTCTGCTGCTGATACTTCCGCCATGCTTTCGGGTGGCCGGCTCGTCCTTTCGCCGTCAGCATGATACTGCTTTCATCAACATCTGCGCTACGAGGGTGGTCCAGATGGGTGATGCTCATTCCCTAAGCTCCTGACCATACCTTCGGCATGGTCGAACTCTCCGTTCATGCACCCTGATCGAATACGAATCAGTTCCTGAAGCTGAACTTGTAGGTTCGTTTACGTGTTCTTAGTCAGGAGCGTGCCGTAAATTCCCGGAAAGTTTGAAAGAGATTTTGAAAGAAAGCCTGATGGCGAGGCTTGTCAAACTTCAGATCGCAGGGTCATCTCGATAACGCTGAATCCACCCCAGAAGTAAACAAGGAAATAAAATTTACAAGGTGAATGTATCGCAGTTAACGTAGATCAACAAGTTTGCGATGGATTACCAATACGGCAAGTCCTGCAGGGAAGAACTTGTTCCATTTCTTCCGGACGGCTATCATCGAATACTGGAGGTCGGTTGTGCCTATGGTGCTTTTCGTGAAAACCTTAAGCAGAAAAATGAGTATTGGGGGATAGAGCCAAGCGAATTCGCTTCAAGAACGGCGGCTCAAAATCTTGATAAGGTATT
>Ga0326729_1000053_pt1 | contig 39580 bp, 38 predicted proteins | sample MHFSIPfraction_2_FD_207744 | JGI IMG/M metagenome (GOLD analysis project Ga0326729, IMG submission 207744) | Lab enriched peat soil microbial communities from Michigan Hollow, Ithaca, NY, United States - MHF6AY SIP fraction | ecosystem: Environmental > Terrestrial > Soil > Wetlands > Peat...
AGGCCGGAAGGATCGAACAGCGTGATCGCATCAAGAACTTTCGAAACCGGATCTACAAGCAGCTCCTTCTTCCCGTTCCCGGACCTGACCGTAAAGCCGACCTTCCCCCCGCCCTGCCGGACAGACTCGATGGCACTGACCGGCTCTGGCATGTCGGCGATACCGAAAAGGGTTTCGGTCATCTGGCCGAAACCGCCCTTAATGCCAATGATCTTTCCGAGGTTCTCTCCGTTGTTCCTGCCCACCAGCATCTTGTTGTTCAGCATGTCGTGGACGAACAGCGAATCCGGCCTGATCAGCACATCGGCAACAGGCCAGCCCAGAATTCCTGCGGTCACGATGAGCCTGGCATCCCTCGATTTCTGAAGCTGGACCGTACAGAACGCCTTTGCATCGCGTTTAGGCGTCTTCAGGTAAAGATCTGCATAACCGTCGAGCGCATCGATCTTACCTGCGCCGACCGCAACCTCGCGGTAGAGGCTTTTCAGTTCCTGCGTCAGCGACACCTGCTCCCTTGGGGGAGCGGTCACCCTCGTGACGGTCTCGACCTGTGCACAACCGGTAAAGGCAAGCATCATTATAAAACACAATCCCCTCACTCCACTCTTCATCAGCGTCTCCTTGACATGTTCATCGCCCAGGCTCCACACATCGATAGTGTGAACAACGGCTTATATTGCAGAATATGCAGCCTGGATGGGGTTGATAGCTCCGAAATGTTATTTTACATCAAATCCGCCCTCAATCAAACATGAAACCGGGAGTTTTTGATTCATGCACGCACTGTACCTCAAACCAAAAGAGCACCGGAGGCTGCTGAGCGGCCACCTGTGGGTATTCAGCAACGAACTCAAGGAGGTACCTCGCGATATCGCCGCCGGCGAGACCGTCCAGCTCTTCACCAGCGACGGGCGCCTTCTCGGCACCGGCTTCTTCAACCCCCAGTCCCTGATCGCATTCCGGCTCCTGACGAGGAACGAAGATCAGCCCGACAGGGAATTTTTCAAAAGGAAAATCCTCGAAGCCCTCAAGCTTCGCGAAAAGGTCTACCCCGCTACGGAAACCAACGCATGGCGGCTTGTGCACGGCGAGTCCGACGGCCTTCCGGGACTGATCATCGACAGGTTCGACCGGGCTCTCGTCCTGCAATCATTCTCGGCAGGAATGGACCGGCACCTTCCACTCATCGCCGAAGTGCTCACCGAGCTCTTCGACCCGAAAGCCATCGTGCTTAGAAACGAATCCCCGCTACGGGAGCTCGAAGGGCTGCCGCTCTACAAAGAGATGATCCTTGGCGGCCCGGACGACGCGCATCAGGTCATCGAGGACGACGGCGTCAGATACAGGATCAACATTCTTGAAGGGCAGAAAACAGGATTCTTCCTTGATCAGCGTGAAAACCGGCGCATCGTCAGGAAATTCTCCAAAGGCGCAGACGTGCTCGACGTTTACACCAACGACGGGGGCTTCGCACTCAACGCCATGCATGCCGGAGCTCGATCTACCACAATGATCGACATTTCGCAGGAAGCCCTGCAACGGGCCGAGCAGAACGCACGGATGAACGGTCTCGAAAACTTCACCATCGTCGCTTCCGACGCCTTCGAGGCGCTTGCCGGGCTAAAGCAGGAAAACAGAACCTTCGACCTGGTCATCCTGGACCCGCCAAGCTTCACAAAAAGCCGCAAGACCGTTCCTACCGCGCTGAAGGCATACGCCAAGCTCAATCGGCTAGGCCTGCAGCTCGTCAGGGATGAAGGGTTCCTGGCAACAGCCTCCTGCTCACACCACGTATCCGAGGAAGATTTCCTCGCAGCCGTCCACCTCGGTGCGATGCAGGCCGGCAAGCACCTCCGCCTCATCTGCCGAAACTCGCAACCGCCGGACCACCCGGTGCTGCTCTCAATGCCTGAAACCAACTACCTGAAGTTCGCCTGTTTCTACGTTACGAGCTACTGAGAAAACTTTTACCTGCGTTAAGAACTCCTCGTCCGGATCACGCTTCAGATCATGATCCGGACGAGGAAAGACTACCTTGTCCTTTTGCATGCTCAATTATTTGCAGGCAGTAGTATTGCGGTAAATCGGAAATAATATGTAGTATTTGGTTACTCGTATCATCCAATCCAGAACGATATGTACCGCAGGCATGGGCACTGAAAAGTTTCTCGATAACAAACACCATATTACTCTGGACAGTATCCTTCCCGATGCGAAGGATTTACCTCGCTCATTCTACAAGGCGCTTCTCGAAGCCATTCCAGGTTCAGTGTTCATAATAGACGCCAATGGACGCCTGGTCGGCTGGAACAATTTCGCTCGTGACGTCATATTCGGCCAACCTGAAGACAGGATGAAAGGCGCCGATTCGTTCGCCACCGTTCACCCGGACGACCTTCCCGACATCAGGAGAAAGTTTTTGACGGTTCTTAACAGTGGTGTCGAAGTGACAACTGAAACGAGAGTGATTCATCCAGGGAAAAAAGGGTGTGAGTGGCGAATGGCCCATGGCCGGCGAATCATGATCGACGGAGAGCCTTTCGTTCTGGTCATCGGCATCGACATAACCGAACTCAAGCGTGTCGAAAATGAGCTCAAGGAAAACAGGTTGCGCCTGAACCAGGCATTGACGGCGGCCCGTGCAGGCGTATGGGAATGGGATCTGAAAAGCGGAAAAAACGTCTGGTCGGATGAACTTTGGGAACTCTACGGACTGAAACGCGAAAGTTCGCCCCCCACCCTTGAACTCTGGATAAGTTCCATTCATCCGGAAGACCGCGATAAAGTCTTCATGGCCATTTCTGCAGCCAATAAGCTCGAGCGTGAGATAAACATCGAATATCGCGTTACCCACGCTGACGGTTCAATCCACTGGCTGATGTCTCGAGGTATGCCTGTCCGGAACGATGACGGCCAGGTGGTTCGTTATATCGGCACCATCATCGACATCACGGAACGCCGACAGACGGAAGACGAACTGGGAAAAAGCCGGGCCCAACTCATCTTCGCCCTTGAGAAAAGCGGCATCGGCTGGTGGGATCTGGATCTGCTGGACCATACGACTAAACGCACGCTGGAACACGATCGGATATTCGGTTACGAAACCCTCCTTCCGGTCTGGACCTATGAAATGTTTCTCGATCACGTCGTCCAGGAGGAACGGGAGCAGGTACACCGGCTTCATCAGGAGGCGAAAGCAAACAAGTCCGATTGGAGCTTCGAATGCCGTATCCGGCGCACGGACGGCGAAATCCGATGGATCTGGGTCGCCAGCGGATTCATGCATGATAAGGCAGGCAACCTGCGGGATCAGTTCGGCATCGTACAGGACATAACCGAACGAAAACGAGAGGAGCAGGAGCGCGAAAAACTGCAATCGCAACTCCACCAGTCACAGAAAATGGAGCTGATAGGGCAACTTGCGGGAGGCATTGCCCACGACATCAACAATGTGCTCACAGCGATTCTTGGACATACCGAGCTGGTTCTCGATGATATTGACAACTCCAGCCCATTCGTTGACAGCCTTCAGCAAATCCACAACTCAGCCAACCGCGCTGCACATCTTATCCATCAGTTGCTTGCTTTTGCCCGAAAACAGACGATGGTTCCGAAGATCCTGGAACTGGACAATGCTGTCGGAACCCTTTACCCCATGCTCAAGCGGTTGATTGGAGAACAAATCGACTTCGCATGGCGTCCTGAAGGCAGCCATGCCCTGATTCGAATCGACCCATCCCAGCTTGACCAGATCGTTACGAACCTGTGCGTCAACGCACGTGATTCAATCGCCGGATCAGGTACAGTATCCATTGAAACATCCGTAATCCTTGTCGACGAGGCCGATTGCGATGCAGGCCATCCCTGCCGGACGCCGGGCGACTATGTCATGCTTTCAGTCATCGACAACGGCTGTGGAATCGAGAAAACGGTGCTTCCCCACATTTTTGAACCTTTCTTCACTACCAAGGAGGTTGGAAAAGGCACCGGACTTGGCCTGTCGACGGTCTACGGAATCGTAAAGCAGAATAGCGGCTTCATAGAGGTCCTTACCAAACCCGGCCAAGGCACAACATTCAATGTCTTCCTGCTTCGGCACATCGAAAACGAAGCGAAATCGGTGTTGAATGAAAAGCGCAAAGCATCAGGAGGTCGGGAAAAAAACATACTGGTTGTCGAGAATGAACCCGACTTACTGAAACTTATCAGGAAAGTCCTCGAAGAGGATGGATACTCGGTTTTATCGGCAACGACAGCAGAGGAGGCGATTCGTACTGCCGGAAAACTCAAGGAACAGATAGACCTCCTGGTGACAGGCGCCGTGTTCCCCGATCTGAACAGCGTGAAGTTGAGCAAACAGTTGCAGAAGATCAATCCGGTCATCAAGATCCTCTTCATGACCGGATATGCCCCGGAGGAAATTGAAAAAAACAAAAATTCACAAGATGGCGTCGAATTCATCAGGAAACCGTTTGAGATCAAAACATTCCTGAGCACCGTTCAAAAGGCACTCTCATCCGCACCAAATGCTGACAACCTCCCGGATAAAGCCTGAACCGGAACTATTCTTGATTACGCACAATTCCGTCCTTCGACTTTCAGGTTATAGAACATTGTCATATATTTCAGTTAAACCTCGTTGCCGGGCATGTTTCTTCAAATGCCCTGATTATAAACCACTTGGTTGACAAGGTTTCCCCTTTTCAAGTTGCCCTGATGAAGACGGATCTCTTCTTCCACTGATTTCCATCTGTTCTTCCAGTGGGCATTATCCTTTACGTTACCATTGGCAAAAGATCAATCCGGACACGGATGCTCACGAAAACTACGCCAGCATAAACGAAGATTTCGATGACAAGCGAACTATTCCACCAGCCAGGGAACCCTGCTGCCCTCATTTCTCAATGCGATAAGGACGGAACCAACCGGACATGGGGTGCCATTTCGAGACGCTCGGTCAAAAAGGTTGTCGCGTTTGCTGCAATGGTTATCTGGGCCCTGATTTTCAGCCCTGTTTCGGCATTCTGCCTTTCTGAAACCAGTGCTGACAGCTCGGCTGAGGAGTTGACTAAACTGTTGAACGGCGAAATCATTGTCGCGACATCGGACCTCAAGGACGGCGTTACCGGCGTGAGGGGTAAAATCTATATCGACGCACCTCGAAACGACGTATGGGCAGCCATAACCGATTACGAGAACCAGAAATATTTTGTCCCTAAAATTATCGACAGCGGCCTGATTTCAGACAATGGAAACGAACAGGTCATGTTTGAAACAGGTAAGACCGGAATCCTGTTTTTCAGGAAAACGGTCTACATAAAGCTGAAGATCAATGGCGAATACTCAAAACGACTCGCTTTTCAGCAGCTCGAAGGCGATTTCAAAGTTTATCAGGGAGAATGGGTGATCGACGATTGCTTGAACGGAAAGGGATCGATGCTGACCTTCAGGGCGAAAATCAAACCCGATTTTTTTGCGCCCTCATATTTTGTCCGAAACGTACAGAGGCAGGATTTGCCGATGGTACTCGATGCAATGAAAAAACGTGCTGAATCGATGGCGCCCTCCGGACGGTTTTAACCGTCATTGAAAAGTCGAACTTAAAAAGGAATAAGAAGGCCTGTCCATGACAAAAAAAATGCGCCGGCGTTCAGGCTCCATATCCCCTTTCACAACAACCCGTCAATAAAGCAGAAACGCCAGATCTCTGGCACATTACGCTTGCCAATACAGCAAAGAAATCACTTTGCGCCGCCAATAACACCTCTTTTATTCGTCATATAAATTCGAGCTTAGGATTCTACGTAAGAATCTTTACTTCAAACACTTGATCTAAGACTTTTCTGATGTATATTCTTCACAAGTAGACCGTATTCGACGCCCGTTGATTACGAAGTTTACATGTGCAGCATGACGTATAGGGGTACGTCGTGCTGCTTTTTTTTATGCAATTTTATGATTGTAAAGCCCTTGACAGATTATAGGCCTCCTTCCATGAGTCAGCTCCCGGCGCCCTGATCTCCCTGTATTGTTGCCGAAACAGATAGCGAAGAGCCCTTTTCTGAGGAACTGTAAAATGTTGGACGGCGTATCTTTGGGATCGGTATACTTACTCCGTCGACATGACCCTGGGCACCTGGTCGACCAAAGACCGTGCGCTGCCAGCAGTCGTTTTATTCCAAAAATGTTGAGTCAGATCAAAAACCACGTCAGGCCTAACGCTCAATGAATCTTTGAGTATGACTTGAGCTGTTTGGTGAGGATAATTACGTCCAGCAAACGGATAAAATCATGAATGCCCCCCACTGACTTTCCGGCGCATGTCGCCCATTCATTCGCTGCAAAACAGATGTGACGGCTGCTATTCGTCTATCCATAAGCGCAATACCTATGGAAGCATGGCCTTCATATCCATAGGTCACACGCCATTCAGGATTGATGATCAGCAGTCCCGGAACTTGCAGTTCCTCTTTGATCCTTGAACGATGCCCACCCTGCAGAACCTTCTGCAGGCACCATTTCAACAAGATTTTTTTCTGGCCTGAAAGGGATTTAAAGGTTTGCGTCAGACTGTTTTGATCCGCTTTCCTTTCCTGCCATATATTGCAGAACACTATCTAATGACTTAAGTTTCATTGTCACCATTCATCGTTCATAATATTTCCAGATAAGGAGAGGATGTTTTATCTCTGATGGTGACCGGTCAATACTGGTTACATATAAATGATTCCCTCCATGCCGGAAAACGAGAAGCAGCTGCCATCAGACGCCAGCCCTCAAAAAAAACCGCTTTTCGACTATGTAAACCTTGCTCCGGATCCAATATGTATTATGGATCCGACAGGTACAATCCTTGACGTTAATAGCTCCTTTGCTGCAACATATGGCAAAAAAAGCCATGAATGTCCGGGGGCCAATGTCTATGAGCTTCTGGCAACTTCGGATATGCATGAACTTTCGCTTCACTTGCGATCGATGGCTGAAGAGGTAGTTCGCTCAGGAAATGGAGTCGCTTTTGAAGATGTGCAGGATACAAAACACATGATGTATAACATCAGTCTTGTCGATTCCTGTAACGGAGCTGTCATCAGGCTGTTTGTTCATCTTCAGGATGTCACCCATATAAGACACACGGAGAAAGACAATCAAAACACCCGGTTACTTTGGGAGTTCACCTTTGATAAATGTAATCTTGGAGGCTGGATTGTTGATCTGCAGAATTACTCCGTATTTCACACCCTGGAGTATGATCGTCTTTTTGGTTATGAAGAGCCAGTTGCTGAATGGGGGTTAAAGTTCCTTTTTGATCATATCGTCCTGGAAGATCGTTCAATAATAGAAAACGTATTGGGTGAAACGAAAACAGGACTGAATGAATGGAACATAGAGTACCGTATTCGAAGAAAAGATGGAGAGATTCGCTGGCTTTGGGATCTTGGAGAAGTCAAGCGTGATGATAGCGGCAAAGCTATTCGTTTATTGATTGTTACCAGTGATATCACCGCAAGGAAACAAGCCGAGATAGAGCGGGAGCATTTGCAGTCACAGTTGCAGCAGGCTCAAAAAATGGAGTTGCTTGGACAGCTTGCAGGAGGCATCGCTCATGACTTCAACAATGTTCTTGCTTCTATTATTGGACAGGCAGAACTTCTTCTCAGACAATACGAAGTGAACCATTCGTCTTTTGGACGCATCGAATCTATTATAAAATCTGCGGAACGCTCTGCAGGTATAGTTCGACAGCTTCTCGGGTTTTCCAGGAAACAGATGGTTCAGTCGAAAATTATCGAACTGGATGAAGCACTGATTGATTTTCGTCAAATGTTCATGACGGTGATCACAGAAAAAGTTCAACTCCAATGGAATCTTGAAGCCAAGGGCGCTTTTGTCAAAATCGATCCGTCTCAACTTGTACAGATTATCACGAATCTTTGCATCAACTCACGTGACGCCATTACTGATGCAGGAACAATCACTATCTCGACCGACGCGATTCATGTCATAAAATCAGATTGCGAGACAGGTCACCCATGCCGGACTTCTGGTGATTATGTCAGGATTTCTGTCTCAGATACAGGAAGTGGTATGGAAAAGCAATTGCTTCCTCATATTTTTGAACCCTTTTTTACGACCAAAGGAGTCGGAAAAGGTACTGGCCTGGGCCTATCCATGGTTTATGGGATAGTCAAGCAAAATGATGGATACATCGACTGCCAGACAGAGCTTGGAAAAGGTACTGCATTTCACATCTTTTTACCCCGGCACCACGCCACCGAAGATGAAAACGATAGCCACATCGTTGTCAAGACGATCGGTCTGAACAACGGAACAATACTGGTTGTGGAAGATGAGTCATGCATTCTCGAGATTATCAGAACCATTTTAGAAGAAGATGGCTACACCGTGCTTGCCGCCGATAATGCTGAAGAGGCGATCAATATTGCCGATAAGCATAAAGGTCAAATCGACATGTTGATATCCGATATCTTATTGCCGAATATGAATGGAATTCAACTGAGTCAGTTGCTGATGGCAAGCAACCCAAACGTGAAAGTCCTCTTCATGTCTGGTTACAGTTCCGAAGTAATCGGAAAGAATGGGGTTAATGGTGATGACATCGGCTTTATTTCAAAACCGTTCACCATTAATGAGTTTTTAAAAGCGTTTGCCGCAACATTATATCCAGCCAAACTCTGCCAACAAGGAAGGATGTCCGAAGCTTAAGCGTCAAAACCCCAGGGTTACCGACCGTTTTTCTCAGTGTCCAGCCAATGGATGGGCATGCTTGCATGAGAGGACTTTCTCGGAATCAGTCGCTGTTTCCCGCCCATGAACTGACAAGATCATAAACCTCCTGCCAGGAATTCGCCCTTGGTTCCGCTATATGCCGATTGGTGCTATTGCCGAAACAAATAGTATAAAGTTCCTTGTTCCGCAACTGCTCTACATTAGCAGGAGTGTCTTCGATGTAGATATCAGCCCCGACTTGCGACTTCTCCTTCATGAAACAGAGATCCCAATAAGGAATTCCGTGACTGTCGAGCCAATTGACCGTCTGCTGTACTGCCGTAGCGTGAAAGTAGTGAATGAAAAGACGGTGGGTGATGATCCGGATCCGGTACCCTTCATCAGACAACAAACGCAGGTATTTCCTTGCCCCGGGCACCATCTCCATACTGCTGAATAACTCCCTCTGCGTTACGGCAAAACGGTGAAGGCTGTCATAGTGGTTCTTGTCGGCAATCCCCCACTCGGACAAGCCGTATGAAACTTCAGCCGGTAGCTCGTCGATAGGTCTTTCGAACCATTCTGCGGCAATCTGGCGCATTCGGCCATAGAAGTCCGCGCAAACCCCATCGAGGTCTACGCCGATGACAATGTCGCTTTTTTCAGCCATGGGACGTTTATCTGTTGATAGATTGCGTTGGTTCAGAACGCCCGGTCAAACGAACGCCGGTGCTTCATGGTAATTTCGTGCCCTTCACCGAGAAATCTGAAAATGGCGATGCAGGCTCGCCTGGCGCCGTCATTGTCATAAAAGCGGTTTTCGCGCAATACACCTATGAAGCCTTCGAGTGCACCATCCAGGTCTCCGTTCCGGAGTCTCGCGATGGCCCCCAGATATGCCTCCCTCGACCCATCAGGCGGTAATCCTGCTTCAGAGCTGATGAGAAGATCGGCAAGGGTCCTTACCACTTCGCTGAGGTTGAAATATTCCGGATCTCCCTCGAGCGATTCGGCAATCCTGATGGCCTCCGCAGGACGGGAAAAAAGGATCAACCTGACCATTATGGCTTTGGCCTGGCTGTTATCAGGCTCCTTAAGCAGTACCTCTTCCAGAATAGCTGCAGCTGCTGATTCGTTTCCGGAAGCTATCTCGGCAGCCGCCCGATCAATATCAGCGGCATATGGGCTAGGAAGGACTTTGCTGAGCCATTGCTCTACCTGGTATTCGGATAGGGCTCCGGTGAACTCGTCGATCACGGAACCGTTCGAGAAAAGCTTGACGTGCGGTATGCTCTTGATGCCGAACTGCGTCGCGATCTCGGGATACTCCTCGGTACTTATCTTGACGAGCGTCCATTTGCCTGCATTGCGTTCAGCAAGTCTTTCGAGAACCGGAGTGAGCGTCCGGCATGGCCCGCACCATGATGCCCAGAAATCGACAAGAACGGGAATGGTTCTGCTCTTTTCTATGACTTCGGATTGAAAATCGAATGGGTTTTCATGCATTGATACTGGCACACCTTGTTTATATAGTTTAAGTCTTTCTGTCACCCTTCCAGGCATCCGGCACGGCAGGGAGATGAATATGGCAATTCCGTTGTAATGAAGCTCTTTTTGAAGTCAAAATGAAACACCGTCGATTTACTAAGGAGTTCCTGAACGACGGCAATTACTCCTGACGATGAAAATCAATAAGGGGCATCCGGGTTGAACGTCAACGCATTGCCGACTCTGCCAAAGGACAAAAGGGGGCGTTTCGGAAGGTATGTCGTTTCGGGCTTCGACTGGTCGCCCGTGCTTCTCTTCACCACCTGGCGCTCGCCCGACAGATAAAAGATGCGCAGGGAGCTCTCCTCAGTATTTATAAAGTTGAATTCAGAATCCACACGCGAGTAACCGACAAGCGCAAAGCCCTCAGGGCGGAGAAAAAAGGAGAAATCAGTGGTTGTAGCCTGATCTTCGTTTCTGGATGTCTGGAATTCCACCTTCAGTACGTGATTGTATTCTACGCTTATACTCGCTAAAGGATCCTTCTGCGTAGTCCTGGTAACAGCCGGGAAAAGAGTATGATTTTCTCCGAGAAGCGTATATCCTGCCCCGTCTGGTCTGGCAAGGATGACCACCAGCATTCTCGGATTGGTATCAACGATAGCGCCCGAAGGGTTCGACTTGTTCAGAAACCTCTTTGCAGAATCGTCCTTGCGCAAAAGCAGCGCCAAATCTGTCACTTCATCGCCGTTCATATCGCCCTGGATTTTCTTCTCTATGAACCAACCCGCAGGAACGAATCCTTCAGGAGTAGCAGAAAATGACGTGACGGCCGGGTAACGGACAACAGCGACAGCCTTGGTGGCTGCCATCAGGGGTGAAGGAACTGAAAAAGTCAACAGAGGTGAAGAGAGTGCAAAAGCCGCCATAAAACCTTTAGCGACCGATCTGAAACAATTCATCTGATTTTCCTTTGTTTAATGCTAAAAATAATGAAGCCGGTCCCACTATGCTGACCGGCTTCATTGGACTGAGTCCTGAAAAAAATGGAACCATCAGGCATGGCAGATTCACCCCTGCTGCCTGAGTTCGGAAGTCGCTTTCCTGATATAACTGGTGGCATCATCGAGATGCTTCAGGGCCTGGCGGATCTCGTAATCATCATCAACATCGGCTTTAGCCCGTTCGAGTCGTTTACGGGCGTCCTCGACGGCATCCGTGGCAAGTTGAAGCGCTGAAAGTGCAGAAGACATGACTGCTCCCCTGATTGATTGAGGTTGACAAGGCGCTTTATACAAGACGCAATTTACATAACAATGCGCCATCGGTGCAAGACGATCCGCTTCACCCGTCCGTCAAAATCAGGACAGCCAGAAAGAGGAAAAACCTGCTTCATTGATATATTTACTTGATCACTGCCGTCAACATTTCCGAACGGCACTCTATACATCAAAAAACAAGAATGAGAAAAACGATTACAGCTGCCACCTTGCTTTCGCTCCTCTCCGGCACGACGGCCGCCAAAGGTGAAAACTGCAGTGACGGATGCATATCAGTCAGCATCAGCAATCTACGAAATTCAGACGGAAAGGTCGGCGTGGCGTTGTTCAGGGTTAAAGACGGGTTCCCCGACAAGACCGAACGGGCCCTCGAAGGCAGGATTATTCAGGCCGGAGAGCATTGCCTGGTAAAGTTTGAACACGTGCCATACGGCACCTATGCCGTCAGTGTGCTTCACGACGAAAACAGCAACGGCAAAATGGACAAAACCTTCATCGGCGTTCCGAAGGAGGGGTTCGGCACATCGAACAACCCGAAAGTCAGAATGGGGCCCCCTTCGTTTTCGGAGTCCAGTTTTGAACTCGACACGGGCAATGTCACCCTCAATATCAGCTTGAACTACCTGAACCAACGCTCTATCCAGAAACAGTAATGAACAGCGATAACCGATACAAGCGGGCGGTTGGGGTCGCCCTGCCTGCAGCCGTAGTGCTGACAGGCCTTCTTATAAACGGCTGCAGCCCCACCGTCAAGATCGAGGCTCCCGACAAGCCGATCACGATCAACATGAACATAAAAATCGATCATGAAATCAGGATCAAGGTCGACAAAGATCTCGACTCTCTGATGGAAACCAAAAAAGGTCTATTCTGACACGGAGGAAACAAACCATGATGACCAGATTTTCAAAAATGATCGGCAAGAGCGTTGCCGTCGTCGCACTGATTGCTTCGTCAATTACCGTCCCGGCCTATGCGATCGACCTGGAGAGCGCAAGAGCCAAAGGAAACGTCGGCGAAATGGATAACGGCTACCTTGCCGTGCCTCCCGGGGCAGGCTCGGAAGGTCAGGAGCTTGTCGGCACTATCAATGCTCAGCGAAAGGCCGAATACGCGAACGTCGCCGCCCAGAACAAGATAACTTTGGACGCTGTAGGCCGGATGATGTTTGAAAAAATCTACCTGCGCCTTCCCTCCGGAACCTGGATACAGATGCAGGGCAAGTGGATGAAGAAACAGTAACGCGGATCCGTCGTAAAACCTTATGATACCGTGAAATGGACGCTTCGCATCCTGGGGATCCTGCTCCTGTCGATCTGTATGGCTGCTGCTGGAGCATGGCTGGCTTTCCCTTGGTATGCACAGTCGCTACTTGAACGTGCTGCCGGTCAAGACATAAAACTGAACCTGCACCATCCTGGTCGTCCGGGTCCTGGAGGAATGAAATTCGGGAGGCTCGATGCTGTCCTGACTACAAAACCAGACACCTGCACCGGTATCGCATCGACCTACCAGGTTGCTATATACAACGGCTCGGTCTCATGGAAGAGCCTGGAACGTTCAGGATCCGGCATTGCAGCAGTTGAACTCGTCGCCGATTCACTGTCCATTCTGCAGGAACCGGCAGGCGTCCTCGTCAGAGACCGCAAACCGTTGCTGAAAGCACTAATGGAAATAGGTCTTAAATCAGGACCTGTCCCCGATTTAAGACCTATTTCCATCGATTACGCCATCGAGGATGCTGTGGTCCATACAGGAACTCTCCGACTTGAAGGGGTCTCCTACAAGGCACAGCTCACCAATAAAGAAAACTGGATTCAGCAACCTTCGAGATTCAGGGCAGAATCGCTCCTTTCGGCAGGCAGAATAACACCTCTCAAAGAATTCGAAGCCACCTTCGGCATGGCAAGAGATCCTGAGAAACCCTGTGCACTGATCTTCACCGACTGCTCAGTAGCGCTGTTCGGCATCAAAGCAGCAACTCCCGTCATCGAATACTGCCTGAAAAACCGACGGACCAGCTTTACGCTCAACATTGATACCATGCCGCTTGACCGGCTGTCTGAACTGACAGGCAAGCAAAATTCAAACCCGGAATTCACCGGCAACCTGCGAGGCTCCCTGCCCGTCGAATACCTTGATTCGACCATCAGTGTCAATAACGGCAACATCAGCGCCGAAGCGGGCACCCGCCTGATTTTCCGGAAAAGCAACGGGAAACCGATGATCTCTTTCGATGCGGGACAAACCAAGGGGGGACCGGAGATGATCAGCAACCTGAAAGCCTTAGTTACGCTCACCGGTGGCGGCAGCAGGCAAGCCTCAACCGTTGCCCTCAAGGATTTTTCATCCAGGGTGTTCGGCGGATCGGTCACCATAACTCCGGTTTCAGGACCGGTCGCAGGCAAAAGCTCCTTCAACGTGAGATTGACAGACCTGCCGATCCTTGACCGTATCCGGCTCCACGACAATTTCAGAGCATCGTTGACAGGCTCGATCAGTGGCACGATCCCAGTATCAATCGATCAAAAGGGTATTACGATAAGCAAAGCGCGCCTCAGCTCGAAAGGCGGCGGTACAATCCACCAGTCGGTGCCTGTAGCCAAACAGCAAGCTGATGCCCCCTTCCGATCGGTAACGGAACAGGTCTCATGGAGCTTCAGCGAACCATCGATTCTGGTGGATCGCGATTCAGGCGGCAAGACCCGCATCGGCTTCACCCTTAGCAGCCTGAGCCGCAAGGCAGGCGGCGGAGAACTGGTGCTTACGAATCCGAAAGGCACGATCGGTATGCTGGAGAACCGTACCAACCCTTCGTCAATTTCGCTCTCGGACTTCTCAGCCGGACTGTTGAACGGCTCGCTCGACATCGGACATATCGATTACGACATGAAATCAGGACATGCAGAAACCGTCCTGATACTCAATGGTATTCCCTTGCAGAAGCTCCTGGACCTCCAGGGCGTGGACAAAATCCATGCGACTGGTAACCTGCATGGCCGGATACCGATAGTCATGGATGGCTCCTCTTTCAGTATCCCTGACGGAGGCATGGATTCCGAGCAATCAGGGCGGATCAACTACTCCTCCACTCCGGAAGAGCGTGCCGTAGCAAACCCCGGCATGAAGATCACCTATGAAGCACTGGACAACTTCTTCTATTCGGAACTGGTTTCATCCATCACCATGTCACCTGACGGAGCATCCCATATCGCCCTGCAGATCAGCGGACGCAATCCGGACTTTCAGAAAGGACGACTGGTCAATCTTAACCTGAACATTGAGCAGAACCTGCTCGACCTTATGCGAAGCCTCTCCGTCTCCTCAGGCATAGAACAGGAGATCTTCGAAAAAGCATCCCGCTCCAGGAATAAAAAGTAAGACACTCCCGATTCAGGCGACCTCCGCTTTCATTCGAAAATGTATTTTCTACACCATATCCTACCAATACGTATTATCCGACCCTCTGCAGCAGTACTCGCACCAAACACCCAATTCATTATCACAATATGATATAGCAACAAAAACCACATCATGGCATGATTGTTGCAGTTATATTTGGAAACATAACGTTTTCGCTACGCCACAAAACAGGACAAATCATGACCACTTTCACCACCGCATACGGAGATCTCGAAGGAATAGAATTCAGGACGCTCTACTCGAACGGCAAAACCGATGGGTGCCTCGTCAGCCGTGAGAATTTCCTCAGTACGCCTTACGGCGACCTAATCCCCCAGTATGAGGCTGAAGACATGGGCAGGAGGCCTGTCAAGCCGCTTTATTTCTACAAGAACGGCGCAATCAAGTCGATCGCCCTGCAGTCGCAGACGCTCATCCGAACGCCTGTCGGCGGGATACCCGCTGAACTGGTCACCTTCCACGAATCAGGAAGCCTCAAACGCGTTTTTCCTCTCGACGGAAAGCTCACCGGTTACTGGACTGCGAAAAACGAGTATGAGCTCGCTGAGGCGGTCACGATAGAATCCCCTCTCGGGAACCTCTGCTCGAAATTCATCGCGTTGCAGTTCCATGAAAGCGGAGCTTTAAGGAGCGTCACCCTCTGGCCAGGTGAGTTCCTGACGCTTACGACGCCTGCCGGACAGATCAGGGTCCGCACCGGCATCGCATTCTATGAAGACGGAAGGATCAGATCGCTGGAACCAGCTGGAGTAGTCCGTGTGGAGACCCCGGCCGGAACCATTACCGCTTACGACAATGATCCACAGGGTATTCACGGAGACCTGAATTCGCTCGAGTTCAGCCCCGAAGGCTCGGTCATGGCCCTCAAGACCACTTCAGAGGAGATATCGGTGATCGACCAGTCAGGAAACGAGCACCGGTTCGCACCGAGACTCAAAGACAACCCGTGCGGAACCGAACGCAAGGTGATCGTTCCGATGAAGGTGCGCTTCAGCAAAGGAAGGATCATATTCGAAGATCATCAGGAATCGTTCAATATGGAGCAGTGCAAGATCAAGATCAGCCCGTACGACAGGAAAACCGACGACTCGGCCTATTCCTGTGCGGTCTGAGGCCCCCTGGCGTTGAACAGACTCCTTGCGGCATGGATACCGGCAACCCAGCCGGTGGAAAATGCTGCCTGGAGGTTGAACCCGCCAACCTCACCTGCATAATCGAGCATTTCACCGCAGCAGTACAGGCGGGAATGAAGCCTCGATTCCATGCTTTTCGGATCGATCTCTGCCAGCGATATGCCGCCGGCAGAGACTTCTGCCTTGTCGAGGGGAACCTTGCGCACTGTTCCGAGAGGCAGCCTCTTCAAGACGGATACCAGAGTCCTGCGCTGCAACCTGGTGAGGCAGCTCAGGACCTGCTCGGAATCGATACCGGCAAAACGCATGATTTCGGCAGCAAAAGCGTTCGGGATGGTCGTCAAGGATGCTGAAGATGGCTCAGCCGTCGTCGTGAGGCTCTCGGGGGCAAGCGGGCATCGCTGCAGAAATGTTCGCACCAGCTGCGTGCCATGTCGCGCGGCATGGTCGAGTATGAATGAGGAAAGAGCACCTTCGTCATGGCCCGGAAAAAGGTCGGCCATCATCCTGACCTGTTCGGAACCTGAAGCGAGAAATCCGGCGACAGACCTGGACAGAGAGAGGCAGGCGGGACCGGACACCCCCCTGTGGCTGATAAGCACATCACCCTTCCTCGAATCGGAGGCGCCCGCCGATTCGACGACAAGCCCGATACCGCGAAGAGAAACCCCTACGAGTTCCTGTTTTGGGGGGACGGTAAAAAATATCGGTGCGAGCGCCGGCAGCGTTGGAACAGCGTGATGACCTGCTGATGCCGCAAGCCGGATTCCGTCACCGGTCGTTCCTGACGACCCCCATGAGGCTCCACCTGCAGCCAGAATCACAGAATCCGCATTGTAACATTCCGAACCTGCCCGAACAGTGAACCCCTGAGCTGAAATCTCGAGCCCGTCGACCCTCACGCCGGTCACGATCCCGGCAGAAGCATCTTCAACCATTCGCTTCATTACGGCCAGCACATCCCCGGCCCGGCCTGACGCAGGAAACACCCTGCCGTCTTCCCTTGCAATGGTCTCCAACCCGTAACGCCCGATGAGGGAAAGCAGTTCGGCGTTCGTGAACCGGTGGATAGCGTGACGTACGAAACGCTGTTCGTTCTTCCTGAGGAATCCCTTCTCCAGGAGCCGATCCACAGTACCGTCGTGAGTGAGGTTGCAGTGGCCGCCTCCCGATATGGCGATTTTGGCACCCGGCCTGTTGTTGCGCTCCAGCAAGACGATGCTGAACCGGTCATCGGCGATACCAAGACTCCGCGCCGTCCGTCGCGCAGATACTGCCGCAAGCATGCCGGATGCACCGGCGCCCACGATAATGAGCACGGGAACGACTGATACGGATCCCTGCTTTTTGGTCGTAGTCAACAACTCGTTTACCTTACTGCTCCCTTTATTAATCACTGCAGAACCCCATACATCTTTATTTATCAGCCCTCCCCAATCAGCAGGAATCTTCGCATTTGATGCCGATTGACCCCATTGGAGCTCCTTGAAAAGGTCAAAATATCGATATTACAGGCTCTTGCCAGCAAATAATATTGAATCACCACCCGTCAAGGCGTCGATTTTTCTTCGGTTTTGCTGAACATGGCTGTTACCATCACCATTGCGGCATTCGCAAAGTCACCAACCGCTCCTGGGATATCCCCCGAGCTGAATTTAGCTGTGCCGCGACCAGTGAAGGATCCTGCGGATCCGGGATCAAGCTCTATGGCTTTCGTGAAGTCCAGAATGGCGCCAGGCTTATCTCCGATGGCAAACTTCACAGTTCCACGACCGGCATAAGCCTTGGCTGATTCAGGGTTATTATGAATTGCCTTTGAAAATTCCGCAATGGACCCCTGAACAGCTTCTTTACCGACTTTCGAACCGGTACTCAGCAGAATGTTTTTTGAGTTTTCATTAGCGTTATCACAAGCCGAAACACTTATAAGCATAAAAGCGACAAGCGTTCCGAAAACAGGGCGGGAAATAGTATTCACTTGTTACCTCGATTTGGATTCATTGGACAAATAAAGCGGCAGGATCATTTTTGATATAGCTGGCATCAGCTCCTGACGATCAATCCGACTTATGTTTCTGATTATCTGAAATATTTTTTACGGTCCAATCCACTTTGTGTTTAAAGGGTTTCTGACGCATGGGGCATGCCTGTTTCTGACAGATGCCACATGAATAATCGAGACATCCGTCGGTATGCACGAACAATTCGATACTCTGCCCGAAATTCTCGTTGACCAGCTTGTTCAGGTTGTCAATCTCCCGATGAGCTTCATGAACGTTGAGATACCATGGAACCGTCAGATGGCAGTCGAGATGGAGGGTGCTGCCATACTTGATGATGCGCATGTTATGAAGATCGATCCAGTTTTCGCTTCGATTTGCTTCCAGCAGGCCGACCATTTCAGCCAGCAAAGCTTCATCCGCTTCATCCATGATGCCTCTGAGCGAATCACGGATAATCCTGAAGCCGGTATAAACGATGAGAAAAGCGAAAACCAGGGCGACAGCACTGTCAAGCCAGGCCATTCTGGTTATGAAAAGGAGGATCAGGCCAACTATTATACCGATCGTTGAATAGGTGTCTGACTGCAAATGTTTTCCGCTGGCAATCAGGGCAAGGGAATTATTGTTTTTCCCTTGTTTAACTGCAAGCGTACCGACCAGATAATTGATTATTGCAGTTATACTTATCAGGATAATGCCATAATCAAGCTTTCCGATTGGCTGGGGCTCCATGAAGTTTTTGACAGCCTCATATATAATCAGCAAACCGGCCACCGAGATCAATGTACCTTCAATTGCAGCTGAAATAAACTCGACTTTTCCATGCCCATAGGGATGATGGACGTCTTTAGGCTTGGCGGAAACATACAGACTGTACAAGCCTATAAATGCGCTGGTGACATTGACGGTGCTCTCAAGGGCATCGGTCAGAATGGCCACGGAGTTGGTCAGATACCATGCTCCCAGTTTGACGATAAAGAGGAGAACTCCCGTACCGGCGACAATTTTCTGGAAATTGAAGTTTTGCTTTGCGGTGGTCATGAATGTGGTATTCCCGGTGTGCTTGCTCAATCGAACAACTCGCCGAGGAATCCTAATGGACCGCCTTTTCTCTTTCTTCTACCGGTTTTCGGGTCGATGTAGTAATCGTGATCATCGTCGTGATGGCCGTGATGAGACTCCTCTTTGTAATAATCCCGAGCGTGGTTTACCGGGCGGGACTCGATCGCAGACCGCTCGATGATTTTATCAAGTTCTCCCCTGTCAAGCCAGACTCCTCTGCATGTGGGACAATAGTCAATTTCAATACCCTGACGCTCGGAAATCAGGAGGTCGGTTTTGCATTCGGGACATTTCATGATGTGCTCCTTTGATAAAATTGTTCATCTGCTTATAACCCATAAGCCGTTACAAGAACAAAAGCCATTGGCGGACACATTGATCCAGGTTTCCGCGACCACTCCGCCGGTCACCTGGGCAATCATCCGTTTATGGCCGCAATTTACCAGCACGTTGCTTAAAGGATTGTAAAGCCCAGCTTAAAAAACACTTAAATTTGTCATCGGGCATGGGATACCTTACGAGAGGATCGATCCCCGGCACGACATCCAACAAGAATGATTTTTTTAAAACTGGAAACCGTCATCAAACCGATACCGTCACGCGACGGCTCACCGGCTCGAACTATTGATCTCAGCAACGACACCAACGTTAAGCAGCTGTCTTGTGGCAGGTATGTTGCAGGAGTCCCCAGGAGACCTTCCCCTTCATTATGCAAGCATCGACGGCGCCAATCGTCCAGGATTTTCGGCGTTGTCGTCTGCCCCGTTATCGTAGAGTTCTTTGAGAAAGGGGAGCGATTTGCTTTGAGAACTTCAGGGAAAATCTGGTAGTGATTCAGGAACCAAACATGAAAACGGTCCCTGAATCACGGAAAGGGATAGCGAATCTATGGACAAGGATACTCCTCTGGCCGTAACCATTCAAACGAATCGCAGACTTCAGTCATTTCTGCTGCACCGAAACACGCATTCCATCCTTCAGTTCGTTGACCGGATGAAGCACGACCTTCTCCCCTTCTTTGAGACCGCCGGTCACCTCGGCATCATAGACACCGCGAAGTCCCGTCGTCACCTTGCGCTCCCTTGCCCGTCCGCCATCGATCACGAAGACCCTCCATCCCTCACTCCCTCTGAACAGGCTGCTCACCGGAACCCTGAGGACACGGTCCGCCTCCTGAAGCACGATGGTCGCCTGCACCCGGAAGTTGTCTCCGAGACGCGGCTCAGGGCTGTCGAGAAGAGCAATGATATTCACCCGTTTTTCTTCGATTCCAAGTGCCGAAACCTTGGTAAATGCCGCGGGCTCTTTCCTTTTGACCGTCGCATGCAGCGTACTCGGCCCTCCCCACTCATCGATAAGCACCCTCTGGCCCGCCGTGACCTTCACGGCATCGGAGGAGAGCACGTCGATGACGATCTCGATAGAACCGGGATCGCCAACATCGAAAAGCGGCGTACCGGCAGGAACAACCTTCTCGCTCTTCTCGTGTATCCTGAGCACCCTGCCGTCCGCCGGCGAGTTCACGACAAACGGTTTGCCCGACACGCCCCCATCGATCCGCGATTGCGCAGCCTCGAACTGATGCGACGCTGCCTGGACAGCCGAGGCCGACGCCAGCCGCTCCTTTTCGAGCACCTCTGCTTCGTTTCGCGCCTGTTCCCAGCTCTCCCTGGAAACCGCCCCTTCGCGATAAAGATTTTCGTAGCGGATCTTGCGCAGTTGGGCCTGGGCAAGGTTGACCGAAACCTGGCGTCCCCTCGCATCCGCTTCCCTGAAACTCGCACGGGCCGAAGCCGCGAGTGCCGCCCCTTCGGTGAACTCCCGGGAGTTGAGTGCTGGTGGAAGGATCGCTCCGACTGCCCTACCCTTCTTGACCAGATCACCCTCTTCGAGGCCGGTTCTCATGAACCTGCCCGAGACCGGGGCGGCCACCGTAAAGCGATCGACTACCCTGGAAATCCCTTCGTCCTCGAGCGTCACCTGCAATGGCCCCCGGCTGACCTTGCCCGCATCGACCGGCAACGGTGCCGGACGCAGAACGAGCAGGAGAAGAAGCAAGGCCAGCAATACGCCTGCCCCGGTTATGATTTGCGTCCTTGATGGAGGTTTCATGTCATTCCCTTGTTTTCAGTACAGCGATCAGATCAAGCGTGATCAGCTTCTGCCTGACGGCGAAGCCGGAGAGTACGGCCACGGTGATCAACACACCGAGCGCGAAAAGAAAGTTGGTGGAGCTGAACGCCAGCGGTAGCCGGTAAAGTTCGGAGCTGAGCGCCACGGATAAAAGCGCAGAAAGCCCGATGCCGATGAGGAAGCCCAGCGGTACGGCCGCGGCACAGAAAATCGCCTGTTCACCGAGAAGAATGAAGGCGATTTCGCCTTTCGTCAATCCGAGCACCCTAAGGCTCGACAGCTCCCTCGCCCGTTCGGAGAGCGAAATACGGGCGCCGTTGTACACGACTGCGAAGGCCAGGATACAGGCGAACGTTGTCAGGATGAGGGTTGAAGTGGTCATGCTTTCGGCGATCAGTTCGTCGAAACTCTGGCGCAGCGCCTTGAGCATCATGATGCCGGAGACGCCCGGCATGTGCTTGAAGCTGCGGTACAGCGCATCCTCCCTGCGCTTGTCGATCCTCAGGCTGGCCGCGTTCAGGGCTCCTCCGTCGCCGGCCAGTCGGTTCAGTTCATCGAGGCGCATGTAGGCGGACAGGCCGAGGATCTCATCGATGGTGCCGGCCACAGGCACATCGGCCGAACGCCGCGCACCCTGCAGCAGTTCAACGTGCAACCGGTCTCCGGGTTTCACCCCGAGCAGATCGGCAAGAGTCGAAGTCAAAAGAATTCCCGACGCGGGAAGAGGGTGACTGCGTCTGTCCTTGTCGACGAGCCGTTGGAGCCCATCCGTCGACTGGAGGCCGCGGATCGACTGGCGCCTCATCCGGTGCCCGAAAACCAGCCGTGCGGGCTCTTCACGGTAGTACTCGTGTTCGAGCACCCCGTCGAGAGAGGCGATGGCGTAAGCCGTGGAGGGGGGCATTTGCGTGTTGAAGATCACCGTCACATCCTCCCTGTGTTTTTCGCCGAACTCCACCGCGCTCATCCGGTCGACAGCGTCGTAGGTGTATCGCCCGGCGATGAGAATGGCCACCGAAAGGGAGATCATCGTCACCGATACAGCCGATTTCCATGGTCGGCGCTCGATATTGCGCACGATGATCCTCACCGGCACAGAGAAACGCCTGCCGAATTCGCCCCGATCGAGCAATCCCGGGCGATAGACAGGCGGCGCCTCGGGCCTCATCGCTTCGGCCGGCGGCAGGAGCACTGCGTGGCGAACGGCCGCAAGCGCACCGACCAGCGCCGCGAAAACGCTCAGGAACACTGCCATGACGGCGTTTTCGGCACGAAACACGTAGACCAGTTCGGCAAAATTGTAAAACTCACCGTAAATCCTGACCAGGTTGGCGCCGAGCAGGGCCCCGATCACGGTGCCCAAAACAGCTCCGACAGCCGTCGGCACCATGGCGAAGCCGAGGTAGTGCAGGCCGATCTCCGTGTTCGAATACCCCATGGCTTTCAGCACGGCGATCTGGTCGCGCTGCGTGCTCACAAGCCGCTGGAGTACGATGTTGAGAAGGAAGACCGCGACGAGCAGGAATATGGCAGGAAGAACCGTGATCTGCGTACCGAGCTGCTTGATCTCATCCGAAATGAAACGGTCCGAAAGCTGCTCGCTGCGACCGTAGGCTCCGAGCGATCCGTATCGCGCGAACATCTGGTCGAGCCTCATGATCACATCCTTTTCCGAAGCCCCGTGGGAGAGCGTCAGCGACAGGTCGTTGAACGCGCCGCTCATATCGAGGGCAGATTCGAGCGACTTGCGACTCATCCAGAAAACGCCGAACCGGCGTTTGTCGGGGAAAAACGCCCCCGGCTGCACTTCGTAGATATACTCCGGCGACAGGCCGGAGCCCACGACCCTGAGCTCCTTCCAACGTCCGTTGATGACCGCCCCGATCCGGGCTCCGGGTTTGAGGCCGTTGGCTCCGAGAAACGGTTTGCTGGCCACTATCTCCCCGCTCGCAGAGGGTTCGATCGTACGGCCTGAGGCGATGAACAAGCCATTCAACAGAGGTTCACCCCGCTCCGGGATGGAGATAAGACGAGCCGTGGCCGGTTCGTCCAGCCCCGGCACATCGATGGTGACGTCGGTCACTATCCGCGTGCTCACGGATGCCACGCCCGGGATGCGCCTGACAGCCTCACCAAGAAACTCCGGCGCCCGTTTGAGCTGCATGAACACATCTCCGAACCGGTACTTTCCGTAATAGTTCGTCCTGGAGGCCTCGAGAGAGAACTTCACGCTGGTCATCGATACAAATACAGCAATGCCGCAGGCCACCACCGCCGAGACGGCAAACATCTGACCCTTGAGGTGCAGGAGGTCCCGAAAGAGTTTTCGGACAAGTGGTTTCATCTGGAAATCACCATGACAATTCTGAAGGCGATATCTTCGTGACATTGCGCCGGTCTTCGGCGATCACCCCGCTTCGCAGGGTAATGACCCGATCGGCCATTCCGGCGATCGATACGTTGTGGGTAATCACCAGGGTCGTCGTACCGAGCTCGCGGTTAACCCTTTCGATCACTTCGAGCACCAGTTTGCCTGTCACGTAATCGAGCGCGCCGGTCGGCTCGTCGCACAGGAGCAGTTCAGGGCGCTTGGCCACAGCGCGGGCGATGGCGACCCGTTGCTGTTCGCCGCCCGAGAGCTGCGCGGGAAAATGGTTCATGCGGTCACCGAGTCCTACCAGCCTCAGCGCCTCTTCAGCAGGCATCGGGGCCTCGGCGATTTCGGTGACCAGCTGGACGTTTTCAAGTGCGGTCAGGCTTGAAATCAGGTTGTAGAACTGAAAAACGAACCCGATGGAACGGCGACGAAAGGCAGTCAGCTCAGCCTCGGAAGCGACAGTCAGTTCTTTTCCCCGGAAAGTCAGCTTACCTTCAGACGGCACGTCCAGGCCGCCGATGATGTTCAGCAACGTCGATTTTCCGCTTCCGGAAGCGCCGAGGAGCACGACCAGCTCTCCGCTGTAGAAATCGAGGCTTACGTTATCAAGGGCCTTGACCGGAACCTCGCCCATCCTGTAGATCTTCGACACATGCTCTACCTGCAGCACGGAACTGCTTTGTGCGACAGGCATCATATCGTTGCTCCGGAGGGGTCACTCACGAAACTGCCTGCCGGGGCAGCAACAGGGAGTTGAAGAAAAAAGGAGATTGAATCGTTTTTCATGATGACTCGGGATCGCGTTGAACTGCACTGGATTAATAACCTCAACCGTGCTTATTTCATTTCTTTGGCGCCATTAAGAATGTCCCGAAATTCAAGATCATCTGCTTGTCCTGCTCGAAAGGGCATAAAAGCTGCCTTTTGAGCCCTCGCTCCCGACCCGGGAACGGGATTCATAACCGATATTCGTATTTTCGCTTATTATGGGGCTTATCCGTTTTTTGTCGTTCGTAGGGGCGGTTCGAGAACCGCCCTTTCAATACAATTCGGACGGAGCCCTGGACCCGGAGTGTCCCGACAAGGCGGGACATGGGAATTTCGATCCCGACGTATCGGGGCCAACGGCTCAATCGGATTGCAGAACAAATAAATGGTTGCGCTTTTTGTATCCATTCCAGAAGTATACCTCATGATACCCAACATCTATCTGACAGCGACGCTCGCCCTGTTCACAGGAGTCACGGCAGGAATTCCCATCGGCATGTTGCTGAGGAAAAAACAGCCACCCATCCAGCGGGGAGTGGTCGGAATCGCAGCGTCTACTGTCGCCGGGCGTGGTGCTTTTGCCCTTAAATCGATAAAAAAGGACGAAATCGTGGAGCAATGCCCGGCGCTCGAAGTGACCGACCGCGATATCGGCGGAGAGCTGGTCAACTACGTGTTTTACGGAAGCGCCGAGAACAGGAGGCTCGTCGCGATGGGCTACGGAATGCTCTTCAACCATTCGTCAGAGCCCAACGTCGCCTACTATCGGCAGGACGCCCCGACAGGGGCCGAACTGGTCATCTATGCGCTGCGCGACATAGGAAAGGGTGAGGAGCTATTCTACAATTACGGAGACGAGTGGTGGAGCACCAGGGGGTGAAGAATAAAAGAGGCCTAAAGCCGGGCTGAGAGGATTCGTCTCATGGCGTCCCGGTCGAGGCTGACTGCGTTGCCCCTGCTCCGTGTGGCGGCGATGATCGTGTCGAACTCCTGCTCCCGTACACCGAACTCCGCGAGCCGGGGAAACCCGAGTTGCGTCTGCCACTCTTCGAGCCGGGCCACCAGGCGATCGCATCCCACCCCGACACTTTCAGCAGGCTCGCCGGTCAGGAGCTCGCCGGCTTTCGCAAATTTCGCGAGTGCAGGATGATCGACGTTCAGCGCACGAAGCTGCAGTATGTTCTGCCTGGTCGATTCGGCCAGGAGGGTCGCGCAGAGAGTGCCGTGCGGAATGTCGAAAAGGCCACCGACCGACGATGCGAATCCATGAACGATTCCCAGCCCTGCGTTTGCAAGGGCGATGCCTGACATAAGTGCACCATAGGCCACGTCCGCCCGGACGGACACATCCTCCGCACCGCTACCGCAGGCTTTCACGAAAGAACGGCTGAACCGCTTGAGCCCGCTGCAGGCGACGGCATCGGTATAGGGGTTGGCGAAGGGCGAGAGATACGCTTCGAGAAGCTGGGTGCAGGCGTCCATGCCCGAAGCCGCCGTAAGTTCCGGAGAAGCCGTAAGCATGAGTTCAGGATCGATGATCGCGATATCGGGTACGAATGCGGGGTGCCTCAGGGACCGTTTGTAGCCGCCGGGCCCTACCCTGCTGATGACAGCATTGTTGGTGACCTCGCTACCGGTGCCCGAAGTCGTCGGCACGGCAATGAACGGAACCTTGCGACCATCATGCGGCATGAACCCCTCCTGCCCTTCGATGAACCGTTCGACGGAGCAGTGCTGAAGCAGCATGGCCGAAACAGCCTTTCCTGCATCCATCACGCTTCCCCCTCCGACTGCGACGACGACGTCGAAGTTCTTTTCGCGACCCATGGCAACAGCAAGGTCGATCAGTTCAGGCGAAGGTTCACGATCGACCGAAAGGTGCGTGCAATCTATCCCTTTGCGTCCGAACTCTTCAAGCAGAAAGGTCAGGCGCCCGGAGCGCTGCATGGTCTGCCTGCCGGTGACCAGCAGAAGGTTTCTGCCATAGGTCGAGCAGGATGATACAAGCTCGGAAAGACGTCCCGCTCCGAAATGGATGCACGGCAGTGGAAGCAGGAAAAAATCGGCCGCCTTTTCAATCGACACTGCTGAACCTCCCCTTGCGGATAAGCGGCTTGTCGCAATGGGGACACCTTTCGGTCCTGCAGGGGGCACCGTTGAGATGGGGCTGTTCGTAACCGCAGTAAAGGCATATGCAAGTCGCTGTGGCATCAGGTTCTTCACAGCCACAATTCCGGTCGATATTGCCGCCCTCGATGCAGATGGTCTTGCCTTCGACAAGGGCTTCGGCTACCTTCCTCCTTGCCGATTTTATGATACGGCCGAAGGTCTGGCGGGAAACGTTCATCTTCTCTGCAGCATCGGCATGATATAGACCGAGCTTGTCGGCAAGACGGAGGGACTCCACTTCGTCGTAAGAGAGCACCACATTCTGCTGCCTTGCAGGAGAAACGCCTTCAGGAAGAAAACAGGTCACCTTTGGAATGCCTTCGACAGACCGGCAGTTGACCGGTCTGCCTGCACGAGGGTTTTTCATTAATCAACGTATATCTATTCTGCGAGCCCTCCCAGGAACAGGGCTCACGGAAAAAGCCGATCGCCCCGGATATAGCCGGGTTCATCGACTGTAACAGAAATCAAGCCCCCACGGTTTCTGTCCTGACCTCGAACACCGGGGGCTCCATAATATGCTTTTTGACCGCACAGAGATTAGCGGCATTGATGACGGCATCCTTGTATTTGTCAGGAAAATCCGGAGGGAGTTCTATGGTCAGGGTGATCTTGCCAATCCCCCTGCCCGACTCTTTTGCAACATGGCTCTGGACGATTCTGATTCCGTCGGTCGGAATGCCCCTGCTCTGGCAGAAGGAAAGTACGAAAATACCTGCACAGGTGCCGATGGATGCCAGGAAAAGGACGAATGGCTCAGGAGCTGAACCCTCTCCGCCGGCATAGACGCCCTGGTCGGTCTTTATGGTAAATCCGTTAAACTCGGCATTGACCTTTTTGCCGCCACCGAAAGATACGATCATATCACTGCTCATAAAACTGAAAATCTTTTGTTTGTAATGAAATTTCTTCCTCTTCAATTATAAGCATATGCTCATAAACAAACAAAGATAATCGATATCGATCGCCGGAGCAGAGGCGCTCAAAGCGTGCCTGGAAACGGAAATTTGCAGACAAGTGCTGCCGAAAGCCAGACGGCTGCTTCAGTCAGTTCGCTGCAAGTGCCGAGTACGTCACCTGTGACGCCGCGGATTTTGCGCCAGCTAAGGAACCCTACCGCAGATACCGAAACGACTCCGCTCCCCATCAGGACAGCCGCTTTCAAAAGATCGAAATTGACCAGGGGCAAAAGCAGAAGCACGCTGCACAGGAGCGCGACCAGAAGATGCGCAGTGCCGGCCCCCTCGACAAATGCCGTTGCAGTCCCCCCTTCCGCCCTCGCGTAGGGAAGCCGGGCGGCGAGCAGGACCTGCGCCATGCGGGCAATCATCACGCCTGCGGCAAGCATGCCGAAAGCGCCGTGACGGACCAGTTCAAGCAGGCAGATCCATTTGAGCAGCGTCACCACGATCAGGGCCAGCGCTCCGAACGAACCGACATTCGGATCTTTCATGATGCGAAGTGCGGCTTCCTTGCTGCGGCCACCGAAAAAGCCGTCGGCAAGGTCGGCAAGGCCGTCGGCATGAAGACCTCGAGTCATTATGACGCCTCCTCCCAACGCGAGCAGTGCGGCCAGTTCAGGCCAGCCTGCTGCAGCACCGGCCCGGGCAAGCCCGGCCTGAACGGCGCCGATCAGCAGACCGACGATCGGAAACCAGTAAAGTGACGAACTGAAGCGCTCGGCATCCTTTCCCGGCACCGGCAGGAGCGTAAGGGTCCTGAGCGCAGTCACCAGACCGTTCAGCATATCAGCGGAGCCCCCTGACAAACGCCTGCACTCCCCTGACAAACGCTTCGGGCTGCTCCTCCTGCGGCAAATGGCCGCAATCCGGGATCACCAGCAACCCTGCCCCGGGAAGCTCACGAGCCAGGCGAAGGCTCTCTTCGGTTTTGACCGTGAGGTCATGCTCCCCCGTTACGACAAGGGATGGCAACGAAAGCGTCGCGAGACGCTCGTCGAGCCTGAGATGGTGGGTTTCGAGAAACAGCTCCCAGAATCCCCTCGACCAGTCGCCGATCATCAGGTCGCCACGGAACGCGGCGAGGGTTTCATCCGACAGGCGCTCTTTCACATGCCAGAACCCGCGGATATTTTTATCGAAAAGCTTCGTGATGAGTACTTTCATCAGCCTGGAGAATGCCGGCGTCATGGCTTTCATGAACGGTTTCATGAACGATGGCACCTCGCTGGTGGCGTAACCGCTATAGATCATGGCCCCGACGAGTACCAGTCCCTGAACCCTTCCGGGATGGCGCAGGGCCGTGAGAAGCGCCATCGTGCCTCCGGTCGAATTGCCGACAAGCACCGCGCGGTCGATTCCCAACCTGTCCATAAGGGCGACGATCAGGTCGCTCTGGGCTTCGGGTCCATAACGGGCTTCGTTCTCTTTCGACGGTACCGGCCGCGAGGTCAATCCGAAAGCCGGACGGTCGAAAGCCAGAACCGTAGCACCGTCGGCCAGCGGCTTCATGACGTCGCGCCATGAGCGGATGCTCAGGAAGCTGCCGTGAAGAAGCACAATAAAAGGCGCACTGCCGGTCCCATACATCCTGTAATGCACCCTGAACCCGCTGCAGTCGATGAACCGGCTGTCGGCATCAGCCCGTCGCTGCTGCTCCATCTCGAAAGTATCCATGGTGTCAGCTGTTTTTGCCCGAGACCCTGGCCGAACTGAAGGTGGCCATCTCGTGATAGATTTTCACTGAAGCTTCTATAACCTGCATAGCCAGCGCAGCACCTGTGCCCTCGCCTAACCTGAGGCCGAGGTCGAGTATCGGAACCGCGCCGAGGCTCTGCATGACCACCCGGTGCCCCTGCTCGTTTGAAACGTGGCTGAAGAAGAGGTAGCCGCCGACGTTTTCGGAAAGCTTCATGGCGCAGACCGCTGCTGCGGTCGATATGAAGCCGTCCACTACGACAGGAATGCCGACTGAGGCCGCACCGAGAATGAGGCCGCAGATACCGGCGATCTCGAAGCCGCCGAGTGCGGCAAGCGTCTCGAGCGGCGTTTCGAGGTTCCCGCTGTTGACCTCGATCGAGCGGCTGATGACCTCTATTTTGTGGGCGAGCACCGCATCGTCGATGCCTGTGCCGCGACCGGTGATCAACTCGACCGGAAGGGAGAGCATGGTAGCGTAGAGTGCTGTGGCCGGGGTGGTGTTGGCGATGCCCATTTCACCGGTGGCGAGCAGGTGGTATCCCTGATCCCTGGCTTCAAGGGCGAGAGTCGCCCCGGCCATGATCGCCTGAAGTGCTTCGTCGACCGACATGGCCGGGCCCTGCGCCATGTTCGACGATCCGTGGCGCACCTTGCAGCGACGGAGCATGGGGTGGCCGGGAAAATCGTGGTTCACGCCCATATCGACCACGTCGATCTCGGCGCCGGCATGACGGGCGAGCACGTTGATGGCCGCACCGCCGCCAAGCATGTTGTAGACCATCTGCGGCGTCACCTCCGCCGGAAAAGCAGAAACCCCTTCAGCGGCCACTCCGTGGTCGGCTGCGAAGCAGAACACCTTCTTTTTCGAAAGCACAGGATCTACCGTTCCGGTCGCAAGGGCAAATTTCATGGCGATATCCTCGAGCTCTCCGAGGCTCCCCTGAGGTTTGGTCAGGTCGTCGAGGCGTGACTGAACGGCAGCCGTCAGGGAGAGATCGATCGGCTTGATGGCAGATAAAAGCAGCTGAAAACGGTTGATCATGGAAAAAATATTTGAAAGTTAATGCTGTTTCAGAACCAAAGGCAGGCCGCTGCAGAGCAGATAGGCCTGCGTGGAGCATTCGGCGACCCTGCGGTTCAAAGTGCCGGCAAGGTCCCGGAAAGATCGGGCCATGGCGTTTTCCGGCACGATTCCCAGGCCGACCTCGTTCGACACGAGAATGATGTCGCAGGGCGGCGCTTTAAGCACATCGAGCAGGGCCTCGATCCGGGCGTTGATCGCCTCCTCGTCACCAAGATAGTGCATCATGTTACCGAGCCAGACGGTCAGGCAATCGAGGAGCACGACGCCACCTTCCGGCAGCTGGCTGATTGCCCTGTCGATGAAAAGCGGCTCCTCGACGGTCGTAAAGGCGCTGCCGCGCTCGTCGCGGTGACGACCGATACGGTCCCGCATCTCGTCGTCGAAGGCTTCTGCTGTGGCCAGAAACGTCCGGCGTTCATAGGGTTCGGCAAGCTTGAGGGCGTAGCTGCTCTTGCCGCTTCTCGCCCCGCCGGTCACATAGATAACTTCATGCATGGAAGTAATGGAACAATTTGCGGCCGAACGACCGATTGGTAAAACTTGGGCACATCGCTTCAGGATGAAAACCGTTCGAGGGCCCGGCACGAAGAGACGAAATCCGGCTCTGAAAAAATTTCAAGAGTGAAGACCTTCGGCTCGCCGCCCGCAGCACGAAGCGATTCGACGACCAGATCAAGCGCCTCGGTACTCATGAAGGCGAGTGAATTGTGGTCCCGACCCTCCTTCGTTCCGTGCATGTGCAGCACCCTGGCATGTGAAAGGTAACGCTGCAGGTATTCCGCTGTCGGAAATCCGTAGAATTCGAGATGGCCGACGTCGAGCGTCACCGAAAACCCGGCCTCCTGGACGACAGGCCAGACGAGATCGAACGGGTAGTTCAGGTTTTCGGCGCAGAACATCGATGCCGGCTCGCCGCATCCTTCGAGCAGCAGTTGGGCCGAGTCCCGCAGAGAGTCCAGGAAGCGATTCGACTCGTCGCCCGAAAACCTGTTGATGTCCACTCCCGGACCCGATTCAAAGTGCATGACGAACGCCGATTTCGGAAGGTCGCGCACCAGATCGATGATCCTACGGCACTTGCCGACCGAGCGCTCACGCTCCTGCCGGTCGCCGTTGCCGAGATAGACATCCATCGGCAGATGAACCGAGTAGGTAAGGCCGTGCTCCCCTGCCATTTCGGCGAGAAGCGCAATATCCTCCTTCGACGGGAGGTTGCAGAACTCGTCAGACTCGAACAGCACCAGTTCGATATCATCAACCTTGTCACAGAGGTACCGCACGTTAGGAATGATATCGTCCGGGACGATATAAGAGGTGGTTCCGAGCCTGAAAGGGTACTTGTTCATCTCACTCCGGCTTCAGTTTAAAAGCTTCATGCTTGAGCCGGCTCATCAACTCATGGATGCCCGACCACTCCTGCGCCCCTGCGGCACGCAGCTGAAGGGCCATGGCGGCAGCGGCCCTGCCTGCCGTGTAGTCCCGGGCGTCGATGCCTGCGGCCATCCAGACCGGCTTGCCTGCCTTGAGCGCTCCGGCGGCCAGTTCAAGGTTGACGAGGTTGCCCGATCCGAACGGCACCAGGCCGACGATGACGCCGTCCGCCTTTTCGACCATGCGCCGCGCCTCTTCGCAGGCCTCCCGGCCGACAGCCGAAAATGGTTGTTCGAGCACGCACGGTATGTCGAGCGCACGGGCAGCTTCGGCATCGGAATCGAGGCGGTTGAGCACACCTGCCGTCACGTCGAACCCTTCGATCAACAGACGCCGGAAAAGCTCGATGCCCGACCCGCCTCCGCTGATGACGTGAAGCCTCTTCTGGACCGGGGTGCGGCGCAGCGCCATGTCGAGCGCGCCGGTAACCACGGGATTTCCGGAGTATGGATCCTTGCGCACCCGGAGATCGCAGTCGTAAACGCGGCTGAGCAACTCCTCCTGCATGACCTCGCCCGGCGAACCGTTGCTCACGAGCCGGCCGCCATCCATCAGCATGAGCCTGTCGGCGATCTGGGCGGCGAGGTTCAGGTCGTGGCTGACCAGCAGCACCGTGATCTTCTGCTCACGGTTGATGTTCATCAGGATCCTGAGCACCTCCTGGCTGTGGTTGATGTCGAGGTGCGCAATCGATTCGTCGAGCATAATGATACGCGGCTCCTGGGCCAGGGCCATGGCAAGGGCCGCCCTCTGCTGCTCGCCTGCGCTGAGCTCGTTGAACTGGCGGTCCTTCAGGTCGAACACGTTCGTGTAGATCATCGCCCGCTCTGCGCTGTCGTAATCCTTCGAATCCGGGCCTCCCCACCCTCCGCGGACGCTTCTGCCGAGCATGACGATCTCGGCCACCGTGAAGGCCATCGGGGATTCGAGCTTCTGCGGCACCACGCCGATGAGCGAAGCCCTGTCGCGCGCCTTGAGCGAGGAGACTTCGCGCCCGAAAAGCTCAACCCTGCCCTGCGACGGCTTGATGAGGCCGGTGGCAGTCTTGAGCATGGTGCTTTTGCCGGAGCCGTTCGGCCCGATCACGGAGACGAACTCCCCCTCGGCGATGCTGAAATCCACCCCGTGCAGCACCGGCCGCGCCTTGTATCCGGCGGAAACGCCCCTGAAGGCAAGCGCCGGCGTACCCATGTCAGTCGATCCAGGCATATTTCATCTTCCTGCGCAGCACGATGAGGAAAAACGGCCCGCCGGCAAGCGCCGTAACGACGCCGACAGGGATTTCTATAGGGGCCATGACGCTTCTTGCCAGGGAGTCGCACAGCACAAGGAAGGTGCCGCCGCCGATCGCCGAAGCAGGCACCAGCCAGCGATGGTCCGGGCCGAACAGCGCCCTCATGACGTGCGGCACGATAAGGCCCACAAAGCCGATCATCCCCCCCATGGAGACTGCCGTTGCCGCAAGCAGGGTGGCCAGAAGCAGGCTCGACACCGTAACAAATTCAGCATTGAGACCCTGATAGTGAGCCATCTCACGGCCGAGCGTCAGTACGTTCAGGGCGGGAGCGAGCAGCCACAATCCGCCGATGGCCCCGGTGATGATCAGCACCGAAACCAGCTGTTCGGACCATGAACCCGGCTGCAGGTTGCCCAGCATCCACCATACAACGGTATGCATGCCGTCGATGTCTGCCGTCGAGACCAGGAACATGATGACGCTGGAGCAGATGGCGCTGACGATCACGCCGCTGAGAATAAGGCTGTAGACCGATGGAACTCCGCCCTGGTTCGCGATGCCGTACACGGCCATAAGGGTAAGCACCGCGAAGAAGAACGCCGTCAGCGGAAGGCCGACTGCGCCCAGCAGGCTGCCCCCGACAAGGATGCTCAAGGCAGCGCCGAGTCCCGCGCCGCCGCTGACGCCGAGCACATATGGTTCTGCCAGCGGGTTTCGCAGGATCGCCTGGAACACGGTGCCGGAGGCTGAAAGGGCCGCACCGACCATCATGCCCATGAAAAACCGCCCCAGCCGAAGGGAGAAAATCGCCTGTCCTGAAGACGTCGCCATATCGGGAAGGCCGACGCCGGAAGGGCCGAGCAGCAGCGACACGCAGAGAAGCACCGGCACGGCAACCAGGAAAAGCAGCGCCCTGCGACGGTTCGGTGAAACCTTGACGGGAAGAGGCCGGCAACCGTCGCCGCCACACTTTTGGGCCTTGGCAGGCAAGCTCACTCCTCCACCCCGGCCTGTGAGGGAAGCCCCTGTTCGTAACCGTGCTTGACCATGCGCATCTCGGTGACCGTGTCGGCGATATCGATGAGGGATTGCGGTGCGTTGCGTCCTGTCATGACGATGATCTTGCCTTCAGGCGCGTTGCGAATCGCCTCGATCAGCGGCTCGACAGGCATGAGCTCCTGCGACAGTGCGAAACAAACCTCGTCGAGGAGTACGAAATCGTATTCCGGCGACCGGATGGCTTTGAGCGCCTCATCAAGCCCGATTCGCGCCGCCTGCCGGTGCTCCTCCATGGCCGGGCTTGACGGATCCCGTGGCAGGAACCCCTTGCCGTAGTGATCCCACTCGACGTTGTCGAACTGCCGGAAGAACACCATCTCCCCCACATCCTCCTGCGATTTGACGAACTGGACTACCCTGGCTTTCATGCCGTGGCCGAGCGCACGGGCGAGCATACCGAACGAGGCCGTGCTCTTGCCCTTGCCGTTACCTGTAAAAAGGAGAACCCGCTTCTGTTTCATGGACTTCAGTTTGTTTTTTTGTTCTGCGGGCATCTTGTCGAGCCGGAAACTCCGGAAGATCGACGCTACCGCGCAGGTACAGTCAAATAAAATACATGCTGCCCCGTCAACGGCAAAACTGCGTGCCGCTGAACGATAGCTTTTTTATGACACAGGCGCATCGATGCCTGCGATCCTGAAAAGTGTGCCAAGATCGAGGCTCTCCTCGAAATGGGCGGCAAGCCGGTCGAAAACATCCTCTCCGGAACCGGTGCTGCCGTTTGCCGGCTGGTAACGACCGTCGAGCTGACGGAGAAACCAGTTCCTCACACCCGGCTCGTCGAAAAAGCCGTGGAAATAGGTGCCCATGACCCGCCCGTCGTCGCTCCGCGCACCGTCAAGTCCGTCCGACGAAACGCCGTTGCGTTCAGTGACTTCGACCATCCCTTCCGTTCCGGGCACCACGTTAGTCCTGCCCATATGGATCTCGTAACCACGGACGCGCAGAGCTGTGCCGGCGATGACGCCGACCGTATTGCTCAGCTCTTTTTCACGTTCGAGCACCGTCTCCGCAGGCAACAATCCGAGCGACCTGCTGACTCCGGGAGCGCCTTCGACTCCATGCGGGTCGGCGATTGACTCGCCCAGCATCTGGTATCCGCCGCAGAGCCCGATGATGAGCCCCCCGTTAGCCCTGAAGGCATCGATATGCTCGCGCCAACCCATCGAGAGCAGCCAATCGAAGTCACCGCGCACATTCTTCGATCCGGGCAGCACCAGCGCACGGTAAGGGTCGAGCGGTCTCGGATAATGCAGGTAATGCAGCTCGACCGACGGGTCCTGTTCGAGCGGGGAAAGGTCGGTGAAGTTGGATATGTGCGGGAAATAGATCGCTGCGATACCGATCTTTTCCGGAGAGGGATCACGCTTCGGATCGACAATCGAGGAGAGCGGCACGGCATCTTCAGCGTCGATCGAAAATCCGCGATAATAGGGAATCACGCCGAGAACCGGCACCCCGGTCATCGACTCAAGCATCCTGACGCCATCTTCAAAGAGCGATTTGTCTCCACGGAACCGGTTCACGATAACCCCCCTGACCAGTGCCCGGTCCTCAGGGGGAATGACCGAAAGCGTTCCGGCGACCTGCGCGAACACCCCGCCGCGATCGATGTCCGCGACAAGGATGACCGACGCGCCGGCTTTCCGGGCTGTCCTGAAATTCACGAAGTCACGTTCGTAAAGGTTCATCTCGGCGCACGAACCGGCACCTTCGATGACGATCATCTCGTGGCGGGCGATCAGGCGTTCGAGGCTTTCGAAAGCCGCCTCAGCCCACCGCGAGGTGTCCCCGAAATACTCCCTTGCCGTCCGGTCTGAACAGACCTTGCCCTGCAGCACCACCTGGGCGCCGGTGTCGGTATTTGGCTTGAGCAGCACCGGATTCATGTCGGAATGAGGTGCCACGCGCGCAGCAAGCGCCTGGACGATCTGCGCACGCCCCATCTCATCCCCGGCAAGCGTAACGCCCGAGTTGTTCGACATGTTCTGCGCCTTGAACGGAGCCACGTCGATTCCTGCGTTGCTGAAAATGCGGCACAGGGCGGTCGCGACGATGCTTTTGCCGACGTCCGACGCCGTGCCGAGAATCGCAATATTTTTCATCGAATCATCCTTTTATGACGCATTGGGCATTTCTGTTAACCGCATCAGTTTTTTGAATAATAACCCATGTTACCATTGCCCTTCATGGATCAGCTCTTCGAGCTGCATGCGCGGCAGCCATCCCGCCTGTTCGAGTTCCGGTGTTTCATGGAAAAAACTCACCTGGCCGATACAGAGCCATGCAATCGGCATGACATGTTCCGGAATCCCGAGCACCTTTCGGACTTCGTCGTGATGGATGATGCTGACCCAGCCGACCCCGAGGTTCTCTGCCCTCGCGGCAAGCCAGAGGTTCTGCACAGCACAGACCGAGCTGTAAAGGTCCATCTCGCGATTAGCTGTCCGACCGATCACCACCTCGCCCGTACGCGTCCGGTCACAGGTGACGCATATGCCGAGAGGCGCGTCCATGATTCCCTCAAGTTTAAACGTCTGGTACTTCTCGCGCTGCTCCCCTGAAAACATGGAAGCAGCTTCAGCATGAGCGATTTCGAACCCATCCTTGATCCGCTGTCGTACGTCCGGATCTTTGACGACGATGAAGTCCCACGGTTGCATGAACCCTACGCTCGGAGCATGATGAGCCGCATCGAGCACGCGCCTGATCACCTCATCGGGCACAGGTTCGGGTAGGAATTGGCCCCGTACGTCCCGCCTGCTATAGATAATCTTATAGAGCGCTTCACGCTCATTATCGGTAATGGCAATATTCACACTCATCTCACAATTTTATATAAGTTCAAGCAGAGGAGCGCACAATGCGCTCCATCCGCTTCATTCAGCCGACACACATGGAGCTTAGATATCCGCTTTGATACCGACGGTCAGGGTGCGTCCGGGCATTGGATAACCCCTGACGTACTCGTAGTTCCTGTCGAACAGGTTATTGACTTCGGCTGAGAATGTAACCCCGGGACCACGTTCCCTCTCATGACCGAGAAAGACCTTTTTCGAGACAGACAAACTAGCTACCGGAAAACCGGCCTTCGTCACAACCCTACCAGACCAGTCCTCCCAGACCTGAACGTTCGTCTTGCCGGTATAGGCAAGATTGAACATTCCTTTGAACCCATACTGATCGTGCACAGAGAAGCCCGCCGCGGTTGTCCATTCAGGAGTGTAGAGCAACCGCTCCCCGGTTGTATTGTCAGTGTAATCGTTCAGATAGGTGTAGTTGATAAAGGGAGATAGCGCCCATTCCGGCCCGAATGGATTCATGGTCCATGACAGACCAGCCTCTAATCCGGAAACCGTTGCTCCAGCAATGTTGACCCAGGTGGAATTTCCGCTGATAATCGCCGTCTGGATTTTGTCCTTGAAATCTGTAGTAAAAAGCGTTACAGAACCGTTCAAGCCATGGTACTTCATATCGACACCGACTTCGTAGGTTTTGCTTGATTCGGGTTTGAGATTGGGGTTACCCACGTAATGCGTTCCCCAAGTGGAGATATAATCAGATGCGAGCTGTTGGGCCTCAGGTATCCTGAAACCCTCCCCATAAGTTGTCCGAAGCTTAAAGTAGTCGTTGATGCTCCATGCCGCGCCCACATTCCTCGCAACATTGTCCGTACTTCTTGATGTGCCTATCCCTTCAGGGAGGTTAACTTTGTAATCGTCATGGCGAATGCCGCCCGTAAGGAACAGGCGATCACTGAACAAGCCGTATGACCCTAAGACAAACACGGCCGGATTTTCATATGACGAGGTAGTCGGATCCGACGTCGATTCAAGATTGTATTTCAGCCAGTCGGCGCCTGCAGTAACCTTGAGGCCTCCGTCTTTAAAGGTCACCTGTCCCTGTGCTCCCCTGTAATCGACATTGCTTGCATAAGGCAAACCATCCTCGAAAAATGAGGCATCGGGGTTGCTTGCCACCGGATCATATTCGGTATACCGGTCTTGTCCAGTGTAATAACGGGTCATCCAGGAAAATCGCTTATCGATAGTGGCACCTTCATAGATGAAATCGACGGAACGGTTTTTCTGAATAGTGTAGTCATCGAGGTCGTTCAGGCTCAGATATCCGGGAGAACCGATCTTGCCTGTTTCGAAATGGTTGTATATCATGCCGATCCTATGGCCAAGTACCAACTCGTATCCGATGTTCAGGCTTCCTCTTTTCAGATCGTCATAACCAGTGTTCCGGAATTTTTTCCCGTCACCCGTCTTGTAATCACCCATCTCGGAAATCGAGAAACTTCCCGAATAATCGAGGTTTCCGACCTTTCCCGAACCGGTTGCCGTTGTCTGCTTGTAAGCGTAAGTGCCGATTTTTTGCTCCAGGGAAAAAGCGGGAGCAGCATGTCCCCTCGCAGTAATTACATTCACGATGCCGCCAATCGCTGCCGATCCATACTGAACAGCCGCCGGACCTCGAATGATCTCGATACGTTCGACGTTCTCCGTGGCGATTTTTGCAAGATTGCCGGTAGCTATGCGCCTTCCGTCGAGAAGCACCAGCACTTTGCCAAGTAGATCGTGACCATGCTCATCGCTCCTGAACCCCCTAATACCTACAGCCGTTGTCGTGCCGGGATACTTGTGAATATAGCCGACACTGAGTTCTGCGAGCAGTTCGCCGAGATCCTTTGCAGAGGACTGCGCGATCCTCTCCTTGTCGATGACGGTAATATTTGAGGTGACGCTTTTCTTCAGTTCCCCGACCCGGCTTGAAGTAACCACTACCTCCGGGCCGATATAGCCGTTCATTGCCTCTTCCGCCTGCAGCCCTTTGCTGCAGAGCATCGCAGCCATGAGAATGGCAAGCTTTTTCCTGTTCATGCTGTTGTCCTGTGTTGAATTAATGAAAAATATCAACAGACAGGGGTTAACGATAAAGGCAGTTCGCGTACTGGCGACAGAGCCATGAGATATGGATCATCGAAAGAGCTTACTGATCGGCCGGACAGGAAAAATCACGCCTCGGCTATGCAGGAATCGATGACAGCTGTTAACTGAAAATCACGGAGATCACCGGAAAGTACGCCTTTGCCTGACTATAACCCGTAGTCGTGTCACTGAGCAAAGAGCTAACTGGCAGGTCTCCTGACTATGCGGCCAAACCGATACAGCCTTCCCACCCCGTCCATGGAGGACCTGGGCAGTGACTTGCATCGACTGCAGCTTTCAGACATGTGGCCATGCCTGTCAGCGGCAGCTTGCCGTTGTACAGTTGCGGGTACAGTGTACGAATCTCACGTACTTCCCTATTCTCCGGCTTTCAAGCCGGCACCAGCTATCATGTAAAAGAACACCATCTTTGCGGCACATAAATAACAAATTCCGGATAAAAATGCAATCGGCCTCACGCCATCCGCCCAAGAATTTCACCTGTCCGCCGGCGCCTGTATTCGAACACCTCGTCGAGGCGGCGACCGACGATCAGCGAATCGACCAGATCCCCGAACGCATCCATCGGCAACCGGTACTCGACGATGTCGG
>Ga0326729_1000054_pt1 | contig 37593 bp, 24 predicted proteins | sample MHFSIPfraction_2_FD_207744 | JGI IMG/M metagenome (GOLD analysis project Ga0326729, IMG submission 207744) | Lab enriched peat soil microbial communities from Michigan Hollow, Ithaca, NY, United States - MHF6AY SIP fraction | ecosystem: Environmental > Terrestrial > Soil > Wetlands > Peat...
TTCCGAAACTGAACTCCTCGATCGATACTGAGAGGTCTGGCTCCAACAAAGAAGGCGCGATTCGGCCGTATCTCCGATACGCGGCGACGCTGGTGTTCGCGCCCCATTCGTCCGATGGCGCAAGCGACGGTAACGCAATAATATACCTATGCTTACGCAGCGGTATCGGTGAGCGATGGTGTCCTGGACACGCTGATTCTGCCGCATGTGAACAGTGAATGCATGCAGCTTTTTCTCGATGAGGTCGCCGCCAGACGCCCGAAAGATCGAATCGTGATGATCCTCGATGGCACCGGTTTGCACCGGTCATCTACGCTCATAATACGGTTTTGCTCATTGTTGGTTTCATTCCCGTCCTATGCCCCAGAACTCAACCCCTTCGAACACTTGTGGGAGGAACTTCTTCGCGAAAAAGCGTTGGGCAATGTGCTCTTCGACAGCATCGATGCTCTTGAAGAGCACCTGGAGGTTTCGTTGAAAGCGATGGAGCTTAATACTCAGAAAGTCCGCTCCATCGCCGCATGGCCTTGGATTATAAGTGCTTTGTTGAAATAGAAATGGAATAATAGCATTGATGTAAACAATTATTATCAATAACCTGCACACGATATGTTGAACTTAAAAGACGGACAGAAAAGCGAATCTGACTGGAAGCGGTAAATATCCGGTTCATGATGCGACTTGATGGACTATCGCTAAAATGAGTTTAATGATTCATTTTTTTTGTCAATGAATGGCTGTGATGTGAAGTAAATATTTTAATGCAGGAATTCGATTGATATGAGAGACTCTTTACAAAGCAGCGCCTTTGATTGACTGGTATTTATTTTTTGCGGATGTTTTTTCGCATATGCAGGTGGATATTCTTCTCTTTCAGCTTTCTTTATTAGATTCACAATTCGCTAAAAAAAATGAACTACACTACCGAAAAAACTCATTACCCGACATATCCACCTGCAAATACATGCTTTGTTCTTCCAGAGTTCGTCCGGCAAAAGTGCATCGAATTCTGGACGGCTCCAGATTGATCCTGCGGAAACACCCTTCACGCATTCAAATACAGGAACAAGATGTGCAACGAGCTTCATTTTGTCTGTGAGACCCCCCACTTCTGAATTGATTTGTGACAGTATCTCTTATTGCAGTTGCGCATCAGCATCCTTGACATCGATGCGCTTGATCAACATAATGCCCTCTCCTGAAACCGATTTACCGATGCATTGTCATCGTGTTTTGATGAACTGATTGGTTAGCAAAAAGGCCATCGCCAAAGGTTGTGGGGTTATCGGTGAACTGGTTGAATCGAACGAGATTCAGTTCGCTCAGGAAGTTCGTTCATACGTCTCGCTCCTTCTCAATGTTGCTGTTGCTGAGGATTACGTCGTTTTTGCTTTTATATCAAACCCGTCCTTTTCTTGAATCTTTGGGTAAGCTTCAGCTTTTCTGACCCTTTACCCCTTTCTCTTTGTCCCAAACATTCGCGTATCATGCGAAATACCGAGGTTCAAAGCCATCGATTACCGGGTGCCGACGACTGGCTTTCGCACTCCAAAGTCCTGCCACATCCACTCAGGAAACCCTTCTTTATAATATGGTGTTGATAACGTATTATGAAGTATGCGTATCGGCCTCACCAGGCGGGTACGGTTTGTGCACCTGACTTACATCCATGGAAATCCTGATTCTTTTTTTTCTTCTCATTATCCTCAACGGGCTGTTCGCCATGTCCGAGATGGCGCTGATCTCCGCGAAGCGTTCACGGCTGGCTAAACTTGCCGAGGACGGCGACAGAGCGGCGGCGGCGGCCATCAAGCTCGGCCAGGAACCGACGCGCTTTCTTTCGACCATCCAGATCGGCATCACCGCCATTGGAGTACTCAACGGTATTGTCGGCGAGTCCTCGTTCGCCCCGCCTCTTGCCGCCATGTTTCAATCCCTGGGCCTCGACACAGAAATCAGCCATGTCGCCTCAACGGCGATCGTCGTCGTCACGATCACCTACATCACCATCGTCATCGGCGAGCTGGTGCCCAAGCGGCTCGGCCAGAGCGATCCGGAGGGTATCGCCCGCATCGTCGCCCGCCCCATGCAGATTCTCGCCACCGCGACGCGCCCCTTCGTGCGCCTGCTCTCGGCATCGACCGACGCCCTTCTGCGCATGATGGGCAGACACGAGCAGACCCAGCCGAGCGTCACCGAGGAGGAGATTCATGCCCTGCTCGAAGAGGGTTCTGAGGCGGGCATCATCGAGCAGCAGGAGCACGAGATGGTGCGCAACGTCTTCCGCCTCGACGACCGCCAGCTCGGCTCGCTCATGGTTCCACGTGCGGACATCGTCTATCTCGACACGGCGCTCCCGGTCGAGGAGAACATGCAGCGGGTCGGCGATTCGGAGCATTCGCGCTTCCCGGTTTGCCACAACGACTTGCAGTCGCTGCTTGGCGTGGTCAATGCCAAGCAGTTGCTCGCCCAGACGATCAAGGGGGGCGTCACCAATCTGGCCGATCATCTTCAGCCCTGCGTCTACGTGCCCGAAACGCTGACCGGCATGGAGCTGCTCGACCACTTCAGAACTTCCGGCACGCAGATGGTGTTCGTGGTGGACGAGTATGGCGAAATTCAGGGGCTTGTCACCTTGCAGGACATGCTCGAAGCGGTCACGGGCGAGTTCGTGCCGCGCAATCTCGAAGATTCGTGGGCGGTGCAGCGCGAGGATGGCTCGTGGCTGCTCGATGGCCTCATTCCCGTGCCGGAGCTGAAGGACACGCTTGATCTGCGCTGCGTACCGGAGGAGGAGAAAGGCGTTTACCACACCCTCAGCGGCATGATCATGTGGCTGCTCGGGCGGATGCCGCAGACCGGCGACATCACCCTTTGGGAGAACTGGCAGCTCGAAGTGGTTGACATGGACAGCCAGCGCATCGACAAGGTGCTGGCCGCCAGAATCGAAGAACCGCCCGCCGAAGCACAGAAAAAGGAGTCATGAGCGGCGGTTATCTATCGATTTCTTGATTGCTTCTGGCGATTAAATGGGCCGATAACGTTTGCCACAGACTTCAGTCCGATCGGATGATTACGGGTTTTGTTGTTGAATGATAGATGACGCTCGTCGTTGTTGAGCGATGCATGAATCGAATGGTTGAGGAGACCTCCAGGCATGAGCATACCGCGAAATATCACGATTGAACGGAGCGATGCCGTTCCGATGGACGGGCAGCCGTTCGAGCTGGTCGAGCGCAAAGGCATCGGCCATCCCGACACGATCTGCGACTCGATCATGGAAGCGGTCTGCATCGACCTCTGCCGCGAGTACCAGAGCCGGTTCGGACACATCTGCCATCACAATATCGACAAAGGACTGCTCGTGGCGGGCCGCAGCCTTCCGAAAACCGGCGGCGGCATGATGCTCGAACCGATGAAGCTGATCTTCGGCGACCGCGCCACCTACAGTTGCAACGGCCAGCTCGTGCCGGTGAGCGAGATCGCCGAAGCTGCCGCAAAGCGCTGGATTCGCGAGCATCTGCGACTGGTCGATCCCGACGAGCATCTGCTCTTTCAGAACGAGATCAAGCCCGGTTCGCCGGAGCTGACCGACGCCTTCGCCCGCAAGGTGATCGGCGCGAACGACACCTCGGTCGGCGTTGGCTACGCGCCATTGAGCGAGACCGAGCGCATCGTGCTCGCCGTCGAGCAGTTCCTCAACTCTCCCGATCTCAAAGCGCGATTCCCGGAGGCGGGCGAGGACGTCAAAATCATGGGCTGCCGCAACGGACGGAAGCTGCAACTGACGGTGGCGATAGCTTTTGTCGATCGCTTTGTCCAGAATCCGCAGCACTATTTCGAACGCAAAGCCGCCCTGCACGAGGAGATACAGCACTTCATCGAAACCCGGAACTTTTCGTTTGACTCGGTTGAAATCGACATCAACACCCTCGACGATCCATCACGCGGCGATGCTGGCCTCTACCTCACGGTGCTCGGCACCTCGGCGGAAGGGGCCGATGGCGGACAGGTCGGGCGCGGTAACCGGGTCAATGGCCTCATCGCCTTTGGCCGTCCGCAGACCACCGAAGCCGCCGCCGGAAAAAATCCGGTCAATCACGTCGGCAAAATCTACAGCATCCTGAGCCACAAGATCGCCGCCAGAATCCATCGCGAAGTCGCCGGAGTGCGCGAGACGACGGTGTTCCTGTGCAGCCAGATCGGCCGACCAATCGACCATCCGCTGATCGCCTCGGCCCGCATCACGCCCGAACCGGATGCCGACATGGCGGAGATCGGCAAGCACGCCACCAGCATCATCGACGGCGAACTTGCAGGGATCGACTCGTTCTGCCAGAAGCTTGCCGAGGGTAAATACCGGGTGTGCTGACTCTCATCGCTCGCGAGGAAAAATCGTCTCGAAGGCTCATGGCTGTTATCCGGCAAATCTTTATGTTTGGTCAGCATAGCATGAACATCAACCCTGTCAGCCAATGAGCAGCCACGAAGAGAAAAAGCAGAATGTCGCCCTCAGTTCGGTCGTAGCCAGCCTGCTGTTGACCGCCATGAAAATCGTGGTGGGCCTCATGACCGGAAGTATCGGCATTCTCTCCGAAGCGGCGCACTCGGCGATGGATTTCGGCGCGGCGGCGCTCACCTGGTTCGCGGTCAGAATCAGCGACAAGCCCGCGGACGAGAAGCACCACTACGGTCACACCAAAATCGAAAGCGTCAGCGCCCTCATCGAAACCGGTCTGCTCTTCCTCACCTCCATCTGGATCGTTTACGAAGCCGTCGTGCGGCTCATGTCCGGCAAGGTCGAGGTCGAAGTCACCTGGTACGCCATTGCGGTCATCGTCATCTCGATTGTGGTCGATATATCGAGAGCGGCGGCGCTGAAAAAAGTGGCGAAAGAGACCAAAAGCCAGGCGCTCGAAGCCGACGCGCTTCACTTTTCGTCTGACATTGTCTCCTCGGCGGTGGTGCTCGCAGGACTGGGATTCGTCGCGCTCGGCATTCAATGGGCCGACGCCGTCGCGGGTATGCTCGTGGCGGTGCTGGTCGCTAAAGCCGCGTGGGAACTTGGGCGAAAAACCATCGACGTGCTGGTTGACGCCGCGCCGGAGGGACTTGCCGAGCAGATCGAAGCGATCGTCATGAACTCGCCCGGAGTCATCGCCATCCACAAGATGAGGATCAAGCCTGCCGGGCCGTTTGTCTTCATCGATCTCACCATCTCGGTCAGCCGCACCCTGCCGCAGGAGAAGGTTCTGGCGATCTGCGCCGGAGTCGAAGAGCGTCTGAAAGCGGAGATTCCCGACAGCGACATCACGGTTAACGCCCGCCCGGTGGTGCTCGACAGCGAAACCGTCACCGAACGGATTCACGCCATCGGCATGAACCACGGCCTGCACGCGCACAACATCGTCACCTCGCTTTCCGGTGACCACAAGCAGATCACCTTCGACGTCGAGGTCGACAGCAGTCTGACGATTCGCGAGGCGCACGACTCGGTAACGGAGTTGGAAAAGGAGCTGCATCGCGAATTCAACAGCCAGATCGATCTCTGCATCCATCTCGACCCGCTCAATAACGAAGAGCGTCACGCGCGCCCAATCGAGCCCGGCAAAGAAGCGCAAATCACCGCCGTGATCCGTCAGGCAGCCGGAACCATCTCCGGCATTCACGACGTCCATGATGTGAATATTCATGTTTCGGAACACAACAAACTCTGCATCACGCTCCATTGCAGCTTCGACGACAACACCGTCCTGGCCGATGCTCACACCCTCACCAGCCGCCTCGAAGGTCTGATCTATCGAGATATTCCCGAAACCTCAAGAATTATCGTCCACGCCGAACCGGTGAATGCGGTGGATTGAAGTATTGAGGATAAATCAGAATATTACAATTCGTATACCATTTTGCTGACAGTGAGATGATATTGTATAAACAGAATCTCGGCAATCTGATACAAAGACGTCTGCCGCATGTATAATGACAGGAAATCCAGATTTTCATGATTTGTAAGAAATATTTATTTCAATTAAAACAATATTCATTGCTAAAGTCAAGACAAATCTGTTTAACAAAGACTTATAATACCAACAGCATATTTATTTATACGGATATAACAATCATCATCTTACCTTTAAAAATATCAAAAACTAAAGCAGAGATCCTAATGCCTGAAATAACGAACCAAGCGCAATAAGCCACATACCAAGCTGAAAGTATCTTTTTTCAACTTTAGCACGATTGAATTCAATTTTTCCTCCATCAAAAAAAAGACCATAGTAGGGAGTTTTTAGTGAAGCAATAACCACACCAATAATATCAACATTTAATCCAGCAACCGAAAGCAACTTTTTTATAAAGTTATCATTCATATCCGCCTTATAAATGAACAAAGGCCAAATAATAAGCACAGACAAAACAATAATTACTTTATGGACTACTGTCCACTCAACTTTAATCTCATCTTCTTTTGGGTATTTTGGCGTTTCATTCATAATAATTTTCAAAAATAAATTCAACTTTTTTATATAAAAAATCATTCAACTTCATACCAACTTCAAAGTAATCTCAAAAAATCGAAAATTCAGACAGCATTGCATTCATTTTTTTCAATGGACATACTTACGGAAGCCCCCTTCTGATCAAGATTGATATAGATATTCTCACTAATCTCCTTCATTTATTTTACAAAAATATCAGTATGTTTTTTATAATCCGCGTCCGTATCTGAAAAATATTTAATCCTCATGCCTTTACACCCCATTTGAATAAATATTAATAGAATGTAGTAATCAATCAGCAAAAAGCCATATGAACTACTTTCCACTAATACAGCATCGCAGTAACGGCTTTTCCTGAAACGCTTTTGCAGAATATGCTGTTAATAACTTAATTACTTTACGGCCTGCAACATCATGCGTCACTCATCACCCAATCCTCTTCAGCCATGACACTCACTCCGGAAAAACGCGCGCGGATCATGCAGGGCGAGATTCTCATCGATCTCGACTGGCTGCCGGATGGGGTCATCGGGGCGAGCGGCAGCGTGTTCATCGAGGCTGAGCCGCCGGTTGTGTGGCGGATGCTGACCGATTACGACCACCTCTACGAAACAATGCCCAAGGTGGTGTCGAGCCGGTTGCTGGAGAGCAAAAATCAGACGAAGATCATCGCGCAGTCGGGCAAGTCGGGTATTTTCATCTTCGAGAAGACGGTGAATTTCACGCTCAAGGTGGAGGAGGTCTTCCCGGAGCACCTCTACTTCTCGCAGATCGGCGGAGATTTTCAGGTGTACGAGGGAGAGTGGCGGCTCGAAGCGGTCGATAGCGACAGCGGCACGGGCACGCTGTTGACCTACCAGGCGGAGATCAAGCCAGACTTTTTCGCGCCGCAGTTCCTGGTGAGCTTCGTGCAGAGCCAGGATCTGCCGACGATCCTCAAGGCGATCCGCAGCTACTGCGAATCGCGGGCCAACGGCTGAGCCGGGCGGCGCAAGAGGAAGATCGAGAGCGGCGCGTGTCGGAAAAGCTCCCGGTCGCTGACGCTTCGCGCCCGCTGAATCGCCCGACGCTGCCGAAGAGTCTTCGGCAACATCTGCAGCACATCGATGAACGCCCGGCCAACCTGCGCGGCTCTGGCGGCGCCACCACTTCCGCCCGCGAGATAGAAGAGCATCGCCGCCGCTTCGAGCGCGAGGCGCAGCGGCAAGAGCGCGATGAGCGGCGCTGCGCTCCGGTTGCGCAGCAGCGTGAGCAGGGCGTTGCGGTGATTGTAGTACACTTTCAGCGGCGAACCATCCCTGAGCGACGCGCCCCCCTCGTGCCACGCCACCGATTGCGGCACGGAGCGCACCTTGAATCCTGACAGCAACATGCGCCAGCAGAGGTCGATCTCCTCCATGTGCATGAAAAAGCTCTCCTCGAAGCCACCAAGCCGCTCGACCAGTTCGCGCCGGGCGAAGAGCGCCACGCCCGACGCCCAGAAAATCTCCTGCGAATGATCATACTGACCGCGATCCTCCTCCCGTCTGCCGAAGCTCCTGCCGAGGCAGTAGGGATAACCGAGACGGTCGATTAGCCCGCCCGCCGCTCCAGCATAATCGAACACTCTTTCGCCTTTACGACGCTCTGGCAGTGAGAGAATCTTCGGCTGCAACGCGCCAACCGCCGGATCGCGTTCCGCCGCCTCGATGAGATGACCGAGCCACTCAGGCTCGACGACGGTATCGTCATTCAGGAAAACAACATACGGCGAATTCGCGAGCTTGAGGGCCGCATTGCAGCCTCCGGCATATCCGGCATTGGCGGGCAGACGAAGCACGGAGACGCCGGGATAGCATGATTCGAGACCGGCAAGATCGGAATCCTCGCCGCCATTATCAACGACGATGACGGTGAAGTCGGTGAAGGTTGTTTTGCGAAGTGCATCGAGGCAGGTATCGAGCATCGGGCGGTGCCTGAGATGCGGTATGATAACCGTCACCGCCGGAGCGGCTTTGCCTGATGTTTGCATGGTCGGAAGAATCGACAGGGGGTGTCGGATTTACAATATTTGCTGCCGTCATTGCGAGGAGCGAAGCGACGTGGCAATCCAGCTCACTGCATCGCCGCATGGATTGCTTCTCCCGACAAGTCGGGATCGCAGTGACAGTGCGTGAAAGTAGAGATCAAGGTAACATTGTTCTGTCATTCACTTCTGTAGGGGCGGGTTTCATGCCCACCCTTCAATGACGATCCTCCGCCACCAACATCACCGCAGCGACTTCCAGAAATCGGCAGCCATCTGCGCGGTTTCCTCCGGCGTGGTTGCCGTGGCGACGTGTTGCAGCAGCGCCGAGCCGACTACCGCGCCGTCGGCCAGCTCCCACATCTTGCGCACTCGCTCGCGATCCTTGATGCCGAAACCGACGACAAACTTCTTCCTGGCGTGTTGCCGGACGCGGTGCAGATACTCGGCGATCTTCTCGTCCATGTCGGCGCTGTCGAGCTTGCCCGTGCCGGTGGTGGCGTTGACCGCGATGCAATAGGAGAAGTCGGTGGACATGCTGTCGATCAGCTCGATCCTTTCGGGCGGCGTGACCGGCGAAATGAGATAGATCACCGAAAGGCCGAAATTCCGGGCGCGTTCGAGGAAATCTTCCGATTCCTCGGGCGGCAGGTCGGGAATCAACAGGCCGTCCACGCCCGCCTTCACCGCGTCGTCCATAAAGCAGTCGCCGCCGTAGGCGATGAGCGGATTGCTGTAGCCCATGAGCAGAATCGGCGTGGTGATCTTCTTGCACCCCTCGCCGTTCCGCGCTTTTCTGACCATTTCGAAGATGCTGCCGACATGCACGCCATGGCTGATCGCCTTGTGAGCCGCGTCCTGGATTACCGGCCCGTCGCCGATTGGGTCGGAGTAAGGCATCCCGAGTTCGATGAGGTCGGCCCCGCTCTCCTGCAACGCTTCGAGCACGGGCAAAGTCGCGCCCGGCACGGGAAATTCAGGCATATAGTAGGCGATGAGCAGCTTTTTGTTCTGCTTCATCAGCCGGGTAATACGGTTTTCAGCCATGTGATAATGTCAATGCATGTATGAGTAAACGAGGTTCGGTATGACGAAAATATCGAGTATCATCGAGAACATGGTGATCATGTGCACCAGCACGCTGCCCCAGACATTTTTCGATTTGAGCGCAATATAACCGCCGAGCATGCCAATCGGAAAAGCCATCATCGCCATGAGACCGCGCTCCTGCATCCCGACGGGCGCGACGGCGTAATGGTTGAGCACATAGAACATGGCGGTCACGAAAACACTCAGGTGTGGATTGATCCCCTTCTCGACCATCGAAGAGAGCATCAGGCCGCGCCACAGGAACTCCTCGGCCAACACCAGCACCGGGAACAGGTAGAGGAAGTTCATGTTCACGAGGATGCCCTGCATATCCATCATCGGCGGCTTGCCGCTCTTGTACCACATCACGGTGTTGAAGACGTCCATGCAGAAAAGGATACCGCCCGCGATGCCGCCCCACTTGAGCGACTTGCCGCGATCTCCGCCCGCGATATACATCTCCGCCCATTCGCCTTTGCTCGTGCCGCGCCAGATGACGACGCCGATACCGCCGATGACGTAGAGCGCCAGCGCGGGCCATTCCAACAGCGGTGTGAAGTGACCGACCAGGCCGGTGACCCAGATCAGGGCCGTCAGGCCGAAGGCGAGTTTGAGGCGCTCATTGAGCGACGAGGAACCGGAAGCAATCGCGTTGACATTTTCCATGATTGTTCGGGAATTTCTTGGTTTCGATGATTACTGTAAATAGTTGGGCCGCACTTCATACTCGACCGGATCGTCGATTCCGGCAGCGGCGAACGCCCGCAAGCGCCGGGCGCAACTGTCGCACACGCCGCACGCTTTGCCCTCGCTCTTGTAGCACGACCAGCTGAAGTGAAACGGCGCATCGAGTTCCAGCCCGCGCCGGACGATCTCCGCCTTGTTCATGGCGATAAGCGGCGTCACGATTTCGATGCGGGTTTCGGGCCGCGTGCCGAGGTCGATTACCTGGTTGAAGGCGTCGTAAAACACCTTGCGGCAATCGGGATAGCCGGAGGAATCCTCCTCGACTGCGCCGATGTAGATGCGGCTCGCGCCGATCACCTCCGACCAGCTCACGGCCATCGAGAGGAAATTGGCGTTGCGGAAGGGCACGTAACTGGTGGGAATATCGGTTCCTGCGAGGTCAGCGGGGCCGACAGGGATGGCCGCGTCGGTCAGCGACGAGCCGCCGATAGCGCCGAGGAACAGCGCGTCCACTTCGAGCCGATGCTGAATGCCGTAATAGTCGCAAATCTGTCGGAAGCATTCAAGCTCCTTCGTCCACGTCCGCTGCCCGTAATTGACATGCATGGCCGCCAGCTCAAACCCCTCATGATGCGCCAGCGCAGTAGCCACCAGGCTATCCATCCCGCCGCTGACCAAAAGTACTGCCTTCATAGCTCTCAAAATCTCCAATCGTCAATAATCGCGTAAAAGATCGTCAGGTATTGTACGCAATCTGCGAGAGAATAAAAAAAGCCAGAAGTAAAACTTTCTCATCGCAAAAGAATTTCAATGCCCGCGATCACTCTTCACGCAATCCCTTGCTGAATACCGTAACGAGCGGGTCAAACAAATATTGGAGAAGAGTCCTACTGCCTCCATCCACATAGACCTCGGCTGGCATACCGGGAACCAGATCATGGTCTCGTATTTTTTTCATCTCATCACTTTTGATTATAACCCGCATCTGGTAGTAGGACTCGCCTGTCTTTTGATCAGTGAACGCATCGGGAGAGACACTCTCTACGACGCCATTCATTTGAGGAGTTGTCTTTGCCCGAAATGAGCTCAATTTCACTGTTGCCTCCATACCAGTAGCAACCCCATCTATGTCGAGAGGACTCACTTTTGCCTGTATCACCATCTCATCTCCATCTGGAACTATATCCATGATCGGCTTGCCCGGACTTATTACACCGCCTATAGTATGAAACTGAAGTCCAATAATCGTACCATCGATAGGAGCTTTAATGACAGTTCTGGCAAGCACATTTTCAACTGCATCAAGTTTGCTTCGAGCTTCAATGAACGCTTCCTGCGTTTCTGACAGCAGCGTTGACAACTCCTGCTGCCACTCCTTCTCCACCTGCAATGCTGTTTCACGAGCTTCGTTGATTGCAAGACTCGTTTCCCATACTTCGGATTTGATATTTGACACTTCGCCCTGCTGGTGAGTCAGCATCTGCATTCGGTCAGCAACCATAGAAGATTCGACAAGACGCTTGTCATGAAGCGATTTCAGGCGTTCAACCTCTTTTTCTAAAAGGCTCTGTTGTTGGGTAGCCGTTGCGAGATATTCCATGAGGCCAGCCTTTTTCTGCTGAAGTTGCTTGACTCTAAGCAGCGCAATACTCTTTCGCCCCTCATGCTCGTTACGCAGCACTCTGAAAAGGTTGTCCTGAATAAATAAAAGATCCTTCACCGATTTCTGATGGCGATTGATCGTGAGAAGAGAATCAAACGCCACATGATCAGATCCTGATGCAAGTGCGCGAAGGCGGTCAAGCTCGGCAAGTTTCATCATGAATCGTGACCATATCATGGTATGTTCTGATTTTGCTGAAGTATCGTCAAGTTCTATCAGTACATCATTAGCTTTAACTTTGCTTCCTTCCCTGACGGCAATCATTTTTATAACACCACCCTCAAGATGCTGAATAGTTTTCCGCTGACTGTCCACGATGATAGTACCCGGAGCGACAATCCCTCTTGCGAGAGGGAAAAGAGCCGCCCAAAGCAAAAAACCGATAAACGTGGCGATGAGGACAATACCAAGGAGCTGTTTGTTGTCGATCTGCCGACCCTTCCAACGTTGTATGAAGCTTTCAATCGCTTCAATATATCGATTCACGATGCACTCCCTGCTTTGAGTTTCTGTAAAAGCTCAACAGGTTTTCCAAAAAAAGAGAGCATTCCGCCAGAGAGCATTAACGCTTTGTCGGCATATCGCATCAACCTGATATTATGGGTTATAATCACTATTGTTACTCCTTTTTGCTTCATTGATACAATAGCCCTTTCAAGTGCCGATTTTCCTTCGAGATCAAGATTGGCATCCGGTTCATCGAGAACGACCAGCGATGGATTCCCATAAAAACTTCGAGCGAGAGCCACTCGCTGACTCTGTCCTGCAGAAAGAGATCCGCCTCCCTCACCAAGCTTGAAATCATATCCGTTCGGCAATCCAAGAATCATCTGGTGACATGATGCGTAATTTGCCGCCTCCACAATAGAATCAGCATCAATATCTTTGAATCTGGAGATATTCTCCTTCACTGTTCCTTCAAGCAACTCTACATCCTGCGGGACAAATCCAATATGATTGCCGAGCTGAATCGGGTCCCACTGGTGAAGCGATGCGCCATCGATACGCACAATGCCTCTGGCCGGAGTCCATAACCCGACAAGCGCTTTAGCCAGGCTCGATTTTCCAGAGGCGCTCGAACCGACGACAACCAGCACTTCCCCCTGATGCAACTGAAAGGATACATTCTGTAACACGGGTTTCTGGGAACCCGGAGGAATAAGATACAAACCCTCAACCTGCAACTCTCCTTTAGGCGCTGGAAGCTGCATTTGCTCATTGACTGTGCCATGCTTGACAAGCAGGCTGTCGAGACGCTGCATCGCAAGTTTGGCCGATAATAGTCCTTTACTTGCTGCAATCGAGTGCTCAAGCGGTCCTATGGCCCGGCCAAAAATGATCGAGGCTGCCACCATGACACCAGGAGTAACCCCTCCCTGCAAAACCAACCAGGCACCTGTACCAAGGATCGTACTCTGAAGTATAATTCGTAAAGCCTTGCCAGAACCTGAAAACGATGTTATCTGCTCAGCTGTCTCTGCGCCAAGCCGGACTGAATGACTGTAATCATTCAGCCATCGAGCACGAATGGCTGGGGTCATTCCCATAGAGTGAATGGCGTCGACATTTCTGAGACATGAATCGATAAAACGAGAAGCTCTTATTTGTAGTTTAGACGTATCCGCAACCTTTGGTCGAGTCATTCTTTCGCTTAAAATCGCCAGAAACAGCGTCACGCCAGCACCAGCAAAAGCAACTCCTCCAAGAATCGGATGCATCACAAAGATTAATGCAATGAAAAAAGGAGCCCAGGGAAGATCGAATAGCGAAATCAGTGCATGTCCAGCTATGACACTTCGCAAGGTTTCAAGATCACGCACAGACTGAGCGCCTGTTTTTTGAAAAACAAGCGCCTCCCGAAAAACGCTGTCAAACAACACCTCGTTTAGTCGCTCATCGATCTCGGTGCTGATATCAATCATCAAACGTGAACGGATAACTTCCAGAAAACCGTATCCAATAAAAAGAAACAGGGCAATAACCGAAAGAGCCGCCAATGTTGCGATGCTTCTGCTTGTCAACACCCTGTCATACATTTGAAGCATATAAAGCGGAGAAGTGAGCAACAGGACATTCACAGCAAAACCAGCCACCATAACGAGAATCAGTGTTCTTTTTATGGATGGCGTTATCATCCTCTCACGTATCATCACGGGGAGAAAACTCATAGCTTTAGAGGGATAAAGATGTGGACTTCGGTATCAAAACCGGCAGCATTCCGGACTCACCGAGAAGTTGAAGCCAGGCAAGATCCTGTTTCAGCAGTTGATCAATCTTCTCCAGCTTTGTTTCGACAAGCTTTTTTCTTGCATCCAGAACAGTAAACAGGGTTGCCGCACCGAGTTCAGCCTGTTGCTCCGTCATATCAACGACAACAGAATCATTCATTTCAGCTCGTTGAAGTGCTTCAAGCGCTGATTGTTCCGATTGAAATCGTTTCCAGGCGGTAATAACACGTTCGCGAACCAAGCTCTCTTCCTGATTTCGAGCGGCGATGGCGGCAGTGAGTTGAAACCCGGCACTGCTTGCCTGTGAACTCGTCGTACCACCTTCGAAAAGAGGTTTATCAAACTTGAGATAAATTCCTTCTCTGTTAATCTGCCTATCACCATAGCTGCCCCTCTCCGCCTCAAGCAAGAGACTGAGCCGAGGCCAAAAATTGGCAACCGCTCCAGAACGAACCGCCCGGGCGTGGCGTACCTGCGCATCGGCATTACCTATCGATGGGGAAGAAAAAAGGGCTGACTCAAGAAGCGCTTTCTGATCGAGAGAGACAAAGGTTTTGAGATCGGTGCGCTCTTTTGTGGATATTGTCTCGGGCAGATTTCGCTTACCAAGAAGTCTTTGCAGCCGGGCATGCTGAATATCAAGTTCAGTCTTTGCCCTGTCTCGCTGAGCAGAGGTCGATTCCAGAAAAGCTTTGGTGCGATACAAATCGGTTATGACGACGCCACCGCCACGAACCGCATCTTGAAGAGCTTCGACCTTTCTGGATAGAAGCTGCATTGATTCGTCATAAAACGCAAGGCGCTGTTTTGCCGCGTCAATCCGAAAAACTGTTTCATAAAACTCAAAAATCACCTCCTGTTGCACAGCCTCAAACGAAGCATTTTCCCCGCTCAGCTTTGCTTTGGCTTTTTTCACTTCCGAAAGCTCACGACCGAACAGTGGAATCGACTGCGCCACTTCGATGCCCCAGGTCATCTTTGCGCCAGTATAGGTGTAGGGATCATTGTCACGACTATTCCCTCCGGATGCTGTCGCGTGAATAGCCGGATAAAACAAACCCCAAACTCCCTTTACCTCATACTTAACGGCATCTACCCTGGCTTTCGCAGCAACAACCCGAGGATCTTCGGCAACCGACTGACTTGCCAGTGACAGCCAGTCAGTTGCCCAAGCCTGAGCGGCAATGCAATGCAGGAAGACGGCCATTGCCACCGAAGAAACAAAACGACTCACTGAACTGATTAGGAATAAATGATTATACCAGCATGAGATCTATTCCATATTCAGCATCCTCGGGTAACACCATATCAACCGGGATATCTACCAGCGTTGGGGTATATATGGCCGCCTCTGGTTCATCAAAGTAGGTATGCTCCGTCAAAGACCAGCCATCCTCACCAACTGCATGAGGCAACTCCTTACCGAGCACCTCACCTTCAACAAAAATTGTCTTTGTATTCAGATCGAAATCGGCGACAATACCAGGGGCAACACCCAAATCTCCTGAAAGATCGAATTCGGCCCAGATATTAGTCTCCCCAGTAAAATCATCCGGAACGGTAAACGAGAAGTCATCTCCCAGAACGCCTGAATGAGTCTCACCCCATGAAGAGTGCAACGTGACAGCGACCGTACTGTCGGGAATGTATTCAACCTTGAACGAAGGTGAAAGACCCAGCACCGCGTCAAGACTGAAAGCGCCATAATCGATCTTTGTGCTCAAATCGATTTTCCCCAACAGCGGCACATCGATTTCTTTGATCGACCTGAAGTATTCATCGAGGCGGCTGATCGCCTCGCCCGCGACCGGATTGCCAAATCCGACCAGCTTGCCAATGATATCATCAACGTCGAAAGTGAGGTCAAGCACAGGATCGGTTGTTGTCACGCTTCCCGAAATATCCATAATGGTATCGCCATTGAGATCCTGAGGCTTCACATCACCCGAGGCATCGAAATCGGACATCGCTCCCGGATTCAGCGTTAGCTCAACGTAGGGATTATGGTAAATGTATTGCCCTCCTAAAGGCTTGTGAGAGATTTTACCCCCCGTATTGAGCAGCCATGACTCTTCGTAATCCGGAAGCGACAGGAGTGACATCTCATATGACTTTACCCCGTCGGTTGAATAATCGACCAGCACAAACTCATCATCCACCTTTGAATCAAGCAAATCTCCCGTGAGATCGAAATTCCAGCCATAAGGCATGGACATATAGGCGTCGATATCATACTCAAACACCGCCTTCACATCCAGCGTTGCCTGGGGGCCGTCCAACACCATTGTCGGATCGCCAAGCAGGGTCGGAGCAAAGGATTTCACCGTAAACGTTTCGCCAGCGGATATCTGCTCAGGATATTCAAGCGCAGTATTCATGGAATATCCCAAAGCAGCCTCTCCAAGCGATATCTCGACAGTGATAGGTACGCCAAATTTCACATAGCCGTCAAGACTGTAATCCACATTGGCATACACCGATCCATTCTGACCAAGCACGCTGCCTGACCAGTCAAGAACCGACAAGTTTCCGGAAATGTCATCGAAGGTGATCGTCTTTACAAACCCTTCATAGGTGTAATCGATGACCTCGCCAGAAAGAAGCTTTTCAAACGGTAAAACAAAATCCACATGGGCTATGCCTTCATCCGGATCTGGAGCTGAAAGAGAGACATCGCCATCAGCAAACCTCAATGTTTCGAAATTTTTCAGAATATCCGAGCCATCACGAGAAAGGTTGGAATCGATAATTTCCACCTGATAACCGAGGTTATTGATCGTGTAATCCGCAAAGTTACCTCGATATACAGCAATATCCGAACCATCCCCGCCATCGATGGTATCGTTTCCGGCCAAACCGGTTACGATATCATCTCCACCCAAAGCATCAATGGTATTACCGAGGCTGTTACCGTCGATAATGTCGTGAAATGCGGTACCCTTGATATCTTCGATGAAGTCAACCTTGTAATGCTCGAGACCTGTTTTTATCGCATTGACAATGTCGCTGCTGTTCGAGGAGAGACTGACAACCGCGCCCCGATCATCGAACTCAGACACAAGGTTCTGATACGTTGAAATATTGGCACCGGTCACGGTAAAAACGGGGAAAATATTGGCATCGATCAGAGCCGCCTTGACCTGGGCAACCGAAGGATAGTCTTCACCCGTACCCGGAGGCGTTCCGTCCAGCACGGTGTCACCGTTGTTCGGAGCAACCGGGTTGTCTCCCTCCTGGTGATAGTTTGCATCTGTCGCTATCACGACAACTCTTACAGCTCCCGGGCGGAATCCGATTTCGTTATCACCTGAGGTATTGTCATCCTGTATTGCCCGAAGGGCGACCTGGTAGAGCGCCTCCAACTGCGCTTCTGGCCAATCATAACCATTCAACACTACCATGCTGTCGAACGAAGCCTTGACCAGGTTCGGATCGGTATCGATTGCCGACCATGTTTTGTAGACATAGTCACCATAATAATAATCACCAAACGGCGATTTCGGCTTATCGACAAAGCTTCCGGCACCGAATGCCGAGTTGGGCTGCATATCCTGGATTTCACTGATAAGATTGTCCAGCAAAGCCCTCACCGTAGCCACGTCATCACCAAACGAACCAGACAAATCCTCCGTGATAAACAGATCGAGCGGCTGTTTTGCGGTCGCTACCGATCCGTAACCAAGAAGCACTTCGACATCGTCGGTGTGACCACCGTCGCTGAGAGATATATTCACGCCCGAGGTTGCCGACGAAAAATCGATCATATCCCGCCCGCCACTGTCGATAATGGTTTTCTGGCCCGTGCCCGAAATCACGAAGATATCATCGCCATCCTTGCCTGAAAGAATATCGACGCCATTGCCGCCATCCAGAATATCGTCATAGCTCGTTCCGATCAGATAATCGTCACCATCTCCGGTAACTAATGGAACGCCTGGGCTTGCGTGGTTGACTTCATGAACCGTCGCCGAGCCACTCGCATCGGAGCCATCGGCATTCAGAACCGTGAGCGAATCCACTACAGAATAGCTGTCTGGAAGGTCGATAGCTCCCGAAATTCCCTCGATCGTGCCACTGCCCGACAAAACTCGCGCTCCGCCAAGCTGATCGAGGTTTTCGATTTTCAGGACGACATTGGGCCCAAGCGATATTTCACCGATTCCTGAAAGATCGAAGCTGCCATCCATCGTCAGCACCAGAGGATCATCAGGCGTTCCTCCTGCAATCCGAAGGATACTCGAGCCATCCCCGCTCAGTGTCACGCCGCCTGTAGCAATCAGATCCTGGAAAAACTGCTCGCCAAAGGTCACATCCGAGCGAATCTGAATATCTTCGATCCCGGTAATGGTGTATGCTGAAAGATCAGCGGTGCCATATACATGAAGCGTATCGTAACCATCACCACCATCGATGATCTCCGCTGCGCCATTCTCATCTTCATTCAGATCGAAGCCATTGAGATCGGTCAACGGAAAACCGAGCGCCGCTGTATCCTCGACCGAATCGACCTTGCCTCCAGCACTCAGATCGCCAACAATTACAAAATGGTCGTCTCCGTCACCCCCGTACATCTCATCGATGCCAGCGCCGCCTCGCAGCACATCATTTCCCTCATTGCCATGCAACACGTCATCCCCGCCTTTTCCATCGATCCGGTCTGCAAGGCTCGAACCGTCCAGGGTATCGGAGGTCTCATATCCCACAAGCACCGATCCATCAACGGCATTACCACCACAATCGGCAGCATCGTCGAAACCGAATTTATCGACAACCGAAACACTGTAATATATACCATCCAGACTGAGCGAACCCGTTGCATCTGAAGCCTGAAGCGTACCTGAACCGCCAATAAAGCTCAATGCATCGACACCGGTTTGATCGACAATGACAGTCACATCCTGATCGATAACCAGAGAAGTGAAACCAGTAAAGATCATTCCGCTCAGGTCAACGACTACCGGGCTGCCAGCATCGTTGACAATTCTCAGCGCCGACTCGTCGGTTCCTGCAAGCGAATCGAGCGACAGATCGTTGAGCTGGCTCGCGGAAATAACAAGAGAAGAGTTGACCTGGATAGCCGATATATTGCTCAGATTCACGTCTCCCAGATTAACTATACCATAGATGAACAGCGTATTCGAACCGGCACCGCCATCGATGCTCTCACCAGCGACAGCTTCACTGACAGCTCTGCCATTGAGCGTATCAAGAGTCAGAACTCCTGAAAGATCAATACCGCTGCCTCCCGGATTGGTGATATCGGATAGATCGTACTGATGGGCTCCCGTTTGGCCGACAATGATTACCACATCATCGCCATCACCCGTAGTGACCGAATCGGCGCCCTCGCCCGCTCTCACTATATCATCGCCCTGACCAGTATTAATGGTATCATTACCTTTGCCAGTCAGAACCGTATCGTCGCCTCCAAGAGCACTGACTTTAAGATTTAACGAAGAACCGCCATAAAGCAAATTGTCGGCATTTTCGGTTCCGGTAATCACCGATGGATCATGATCGACATGATCATTTCCATCGTGTCTGCTTAACGCCACTGCAATACCAACAATACCGATACCCGCAAGAACCAGCACTGCCGCAGTTGAAACGCCACCGTGTGCCTCGGCAGCCGGTGTTGGCTCTGTAGCGACAGTATTGACCTCGGCACCAGCCGCCGCCGAGCCGCTTTCATTGTCAAGAGCAAGCAATTGCCATGCCAAATCACTTGATGGGGACATGCTTGCATCGTCCTCACCCGCAGAAATGTTCTCATTAACCGTCACATCAACCGAAGATTCAACCAGTTGCTGAATTTCCGGATCCATCTTCTTGAGTTCCTCCATGGCCACCAGAATATCTGCCTGCGCATTTGCAGATGAGGCCGTTAAAGTAATTCGATCGACCTGCAATCCATGGTCTTGATGCAAAGAACTTTGATGCTCTTTACCAGTTTCAAGGGCATAAGCCGCCCTAAGATCATCAAATATTCCTGCAAGAGCCACCAATAAAAAAGAAACAGTTGACTTGTCTGCATTATTCTTGATGTTAGATCGCAAGAGTTTTGACAAGCGATCAAGCCCCGAACTGATTCTGACTTGTTTCATAAGGGGAAAATGATTGATGTTCAGAAACCGATAGACTTTTCTACACAGCTATTATATGATTTTTTTTACATAACATCACACAAGAATTACCACTTGCATCTCCAACGAGTATGCAAAAAACAAGATTATATATAAATATCATATTTTAATATATAAAAACAGATAGTATAGTTATTTACTGACGGACAGAAATATTACTCTGCATAATTTGTGAGGGAAATGAAAAAAAGGAGGATGGATAGCGCAAGATGTTATTTAATTGTTAGTTAACTTATTTAAACCGATGCGATATATTCATGCCCCTTTTTCGAAGCATAGAAGTAACGGGGAAATTTTCATCACGATCTCTTTTTTCTTGTGCTATCGCCGTCTTACCGAGACGGGTCAAGGGTAAAATAATCACGTTGTATTTTCACTGAGCCGACATCAGTAACAATGCCGGAGGGGTTTCAGCCGACCTGTTCTTTGGCGGCTACGCCGTCATCCAGCACTACGTCCTGCGCTTTCTGCTCTGGCGTGAAGGATTTGCGCCGTTGCGGTATGTGCGGTTTCTGGATTATGCGGCGGATATGCTCTTTCTGCGCAAGGTCGGGGGCGGGTACATCTTCGTGCATCGCATGATCATGGAGCACTTCGCCACAATGGCGGATACCGAACCTGCCGCCTGACCATCCGTCCGTCCGCCTATCGCCCTCCGCCATGGCCTCCTCCTCCGCGAATTTTCTTCCATTCCGCGCACCCCGTTTCAAGGCAAAATGGTGTTTTCACTATACGTTATCAAAAAAAACAAGTATAATGACATAGTTGTAGTGTCTATCCCTCCTCTATTTGTAAAACACTTCGTTTGTCATGCATAACGACCAGTTTGACAACGCCGAGGAACGGCAAGGAGTATCGCCGGAAAGCAATGAGGTGAATACGGCTGGAGCGCCGCAGTGCGAAGAGCGTTGCATGACGCTGTTCGGCAACCATCCGGCGGTTATGCTGCTTGTCGATGCCGAAACGGGCGCTATCATCCATGCCAATGCGTCGGCAGCGAAGTTCTACGGCTGGCCCGCCGAGCGGATCTGCTCGATGAACATCAGCGAGATCGATACCTCGTCACGCGCCCGCGTTGCCGAGTCGCTGAAGGAACTGGCGGAGCGGGGGCAAGGCCGCACGGTCTCGCTGCATCACAGGGCAGACGGCGCGTATCGCGAGGTGGAGGTGAGCTGCGGCTCGATCCAGCTGGAAGGCAAAACGGCGCTTCTCTTCATCGTGCAGGACGACAGCGAGCGCCAGCACTTCGAGGCGCTGACGGCGTTCCGGCTCCGGCTGCTCGAAATGGCCGACACCGCCTCGACAGAAGAGCTGCTCACCTTCACGCTTGACGAGGCCGAACGGCTGACCGGCAGCAGACTCGGATTTTTCAACCTCGTGACGAACGAACAGACGCTGCTGCGCCACGCCTGTTCGAGCAACTCCAAAACGGATAACTGCGGCCACGCCCGTCATCCCTCGGTGATCGACTTCGGCGTTTCGGCGGATGTCATCCGCGACAAACGCGCAGTCATCCACAACGATCACGCCGCGCTCAGGCACTGCAACTGCAAATTCGCGCCGCACCACAGGGCCAAACGCGAGCTGATCGTGCCGATCATCCGCAACGGCAAGGTGATGGCGACGCTCGAAATCGGCAACAAACCGGTCGATTACGAAGAGAACGACATCCGGCTGGTGAGCATGGTGACCGGCGTGGCCTGGGACATCATCGCCAAAAGGTTCGCCGAGGAGTCGGAACGGAAGATGCAGGAGGCGATGCAGCATACCCAGAAAATGGAGCTGATCGGGCGGCTGGCGGGCGGCATCGCGCACGACATCAACAACGTGCTCACGGCCATTCTGGGACACGCCGAAATCGTCATCGAAGACTTGCCGACGACCAGCCCCTATACCGACAACCTGCTGAACATCCGCGACTCGACCTTGCGTGCGGCCAATCTGATCCAGCATCTGCTCGCTTTCGCCCGCAAGCAGACCATCCAGCCGGAAGTACTGCATCTCGATGCGGCCCTCAATGACGAAATGCCGATGCTGAAAGAGCTGACCGGCGACGAGGTGCAGTTCAGGTGGCGTCCCGGCGCACGCGATGCGCGGATTTTCTTCGACCCCTCACAGCTCGACCAGATCATGACGAACCTCTGCGCCAACGCGCGCGACGCCATTACCGGCAAGGGTTCCGTGGCGATTGAAACCTCGACCATCCAGTTAGACTCCTCCGACTGCTTCGGGGGACACCCCTGCCAGACACCGGGCAGCTTCGTCGTGATTTCGGTGACCGACACGGGTACCGGCATCGATACGAGCGTGCTGCCCCATATCTTCGAGCCATTTTACACCACCAAGGAGGTCGGCAAAGGCACCGGACTCGGACTCTCGACCGTCTACGGTATCGTCAGGCAGAACAAGGGCTACCTCGAATGCGAAAGCGCTCCGGGCCAGGGCTCGCGTTTCACGGTCTATCTGCCTCTGCACGACGCCGACGAGGGAGAGTCAGGCCGGAAGTCGGGTGAGCTTGCCGGTATCGATGACAGACCAAAATCGATACTCCTCGTCGATGACAATCCGGCCATCGTACAGGTCATCAAATCCCTGCTCGAAAAAAGCGGGTATGAGGTGCTCTCGGCAACGACGCCGCGCGAAGCCCTCGAAATCGCCATGGAACCCGGGTGTTTGATCGATCTCTTGCTGACCGATATGGTCATGCCGGAGATCAACGGAAAGGAGCTTTCGGAAAAGCTGCTCGCCATAAGCCCCGACCTGAAAACGCTCTTCATGTCTGGCTACACCATCGACATGACCGCACTGGACGGAACGGCTGAGCATGAGACGCGCTTCATCCGCAAGCCTTTCAGGATCAGCGAACTGACCGACGCCATCCGCGCCATTCTCGCCTGAGCAGAATAGGGCGGATCAGTCGGATCGGTCCGGGAGGCAACATTATTATTACTCCGGCAACAATAAATCGCAAAAGCTGCCACAGCAAGAATTTGGGCTAAAACCCTGATTTATTATGCTTTATCCGGATACCCCGGACTGAAGTCCGGGGCAATTGTTTAAGATTTTTAATGGCCGGAGCAATAACGAGTGCGATTGAAAAAGATACAACGCCAAAAGCCCCGGATTTCCGGGGCTTCTGCATCGTCGTGGACAATCGGGATCAGTACATGCCACCCATGCCGCCCATTCCGCCCGGAGGCATTGCGGGCATGTCGGCCTTCTCTTCCTTGATGTCGGTGATGGCAGCTTCCGTGGTGAGCAGGATGCTGGCGACCGAAGCGGCGTTCTCGAGAGCGCTGCGGGTCACTTTGGTCGGATCGACCACGCCAGCCTCGACGAGGTTCTCGTACACTTCGGTGCGGGCGTTGAAGCCGTAGTCACCTTCAGCGTTCTTCACCTTTTCGAGAACGACGGCGCCGTCGGTCGTGCCGGTGTTGGCTACGATCTGGCGAAGCGGCTCTTCAAGCGCACGGCGAACGATTTCGATACCGGTCTTCTGGTCTTCGTTGTCGGCAAGCGCGTTGGCAAGGCCCTTGGCTGCGCGGATGAGCGCGACGCCACCGCCAACCACGATGCCTTCCTGAACGGCTGCGCGGGTTGCGTGCAGCGCATCCTCGACGCGGGCTTTCTTCTCTTTCATCTCGACTTCGGTCGATGCGCCGATGTTGAGCACGGCCACGCCGCCGGAGAGCTTGGCCAGGCGCTCCTGGAGCTTCTCGGTGTCGTACTCGGAGGTCGATTTGTCGATCTGACCCTTGATCTCGGCGATACGAGCCTTGATCTCCTCCTGCTTGCCGCGGCCTTCGACGATGGTGGTGTTGTCCTTGTCGATGGTGATACGAACAGCCTGGCCGAGGTAAGAGAGGGTGGCGTTTTCGAGCTTGTAGCCCTTCTCTTCGGAGATGACGGTGCCACCGGTGAGGATGGAAATGTCCTCAAGCATGGCCTTGCGGCGATCACCAAAGCCGGGAGCCTTGACGGCGGCGACTTTCAGTGTGCCACGGAGCTTGTTGACCACGAGGGTAGCCAGCGCTTCGCCCTCGATGTCCTCGGAGATGATGAGCAGCGGACGGCCAGACTGGGCGGCTTTTTCGAGGATCGGAAGCAGCTCTTTCATGTTGCTGATCTTCTTGTCGTAGATCAGGATGAGCGCTTCGTCAAGCTCGGCTTCCATGGTCTCGGGGTTGGTCACGAAGTAGGGAGAGAGGTAGCCGCGGTCGAACTGCATACCTTCGACAACCTTCAGTTCGGTCTCCATGCCCTTGGCCTCTTCGACGGTGATGACGCCGTCTTTGCCGACTTTGTCCATCGCGTCGGCGATCAGCTCGCCAATTTCAGGATCGTTGTTGGCCGAGATGGTGCCAACCTGGGCGATCTCTTTCTTGCTGGAGATGCTGCGGCTGATGCTGCGCAGCTCGGCGATCACCTCTTTCACGGCGCGGTCGATGCCACGCTTCAGGTCGATCGGACGAGCACCGGCGGTGACGTTCTTCAGACCTTCGCGGTAGATAGCCTGCGCGAGCACGGTTGCGGTGGTGGTGCCGTCGCCAGCGACATCGCTGGTCTTGGAGGCGACTTCGCGAACCATCTGTGCGCCCATGTTCTCGACCGGATCGACAAGCTCGATCTCTTTTGCGACGGTTACGCCGTCTTTGGTGGAGGTCGGAGCGCCGAATTTTTTGTCGATGAGCACGTTGCGACCGGCTGGGCCGAGCGTGACTTTGACGGCATTGGCGAGTTTATCGACGCCGACCTTGAGTTTGGTCCGGGCCTCGGCGTCAAAGAGAATATCTTTAGCAGTCATTGTAAAGCGTTCCTCCTTAAGGATTTTTTAAAAACTGTTGTGAATTGATCAGCCAAGAATCGCGAAGATGTCGGACTCACGCATGATGAGGTAGTCCTCGCCTTCGACGTGAACTTCGGTGCCGGAGTATTTGCCGTAGAGCACTTTGTCACCGGCTTTCACCTGCATCTGGACAAGCTGGCCATTGTCCGCCACTTTGCCTTCGCCGACGGCGACAACCTCGCCATACTGCGGCTTTTCCTTGCCGGTGTCGGGAATGTAGAGGCCACCCTTGGTTTTCTCCTCAGCCGGCGCGGGCTTAACAATAACTCGATCAGCTAATGGTTTCAAGTTCATTGTCTTCTTTCTCGTTTGAGTTGGTTAATGGATCGATTGTAATCTGTAAAAGTCAGAAACAGCCTGATTACGAAGTTCAGGCGGCATTAGCACTCAACAGAGGAGAGTGCTAACACGGGGATTATTATAAAAAAAAGATTTTCAGGTCGCAAATATTTTTTTATCGTAAGGCGCTGGAACACCATGAAACCAGATTCGCTGTTATGAACACAGATGATCGCAACAGAAGAGCGCCCGAAGCGCTCCGCGCCATAGGCAAGGTGACGCTCGAAAAGCTGGAGAGCCTCGCCTCGAAGATCATGGACGACGTCGCCACGGAAGCCGACCGGCTCAACCACGAGATGCTGGGCGAGATTGTGGCGCTCGCCATGAACCGCGTGTCGGTGACGCAGAACGAATCGGCGGTCGAGCAGGGCGCCAGCGCCTGGACAGAGCGCACCGCCTCGCACTACCCCCACATCCGCCTCCACGGCGGCGCACTCGAAGACGATCCGGTGAAAATGAGGATTTAGGTGATTGGGGGAGTTCTTCATTTTTCGTGAGCTTAGCGTTATAGGTCGTATAGGTCCTGCAAGTCCTATACGACCCATAAGAACTATTACCGCTGAGCTGTTCCGAGCCTACAAAATGCCTGCCCGTGAGTCTTCTTACCGTCGTGCTTTCAGGCGGCTGCAGTGAACACCGTATACCTCCTGTTAATTTTCGGAACTCATCTTCTCAAGTCGCTCCATATATATTGTTAATAATATTGTACAGAAACCTTGAGAAATAAGATTTATTCTCAGTAAACTCTGGTAGTTTATCGAGAGACATTCATTGCATCATTTTTTCCTGCCGCCATTACTCGAGCTTCATCAGTAACCTTGCGTCTTTCATCTCTGTCCATTTTGAGGTAACGAGGTAAAATAATACCGGGTATTATGAAACAGGGAACAGGAGACCTTGAAAACTGGTACGGCATAGCAACTCCTCTTCGCCATTACGGCCTTTTCCAGTGCCTGCATGAGCTGTTCCGAAAACAGGCCGTTCTCCATCCCGACCACCCTGCGGTTCTTGACGGCGCTGGAACCCTGACCTACCGGGAGCTGAATGACGCGGCTGATCGTGTTGCCATCGCGGTTATACAGAAAGGCATCGAACCCGGCTCGTTTATCGGTTTGTGCGCCAGCCGTTCCTCCCGTGCTGTTTCGGGACTGCTCGGCATTCTCAAGGCTGGATGCGCCTGGGTGCCGCTCGACGCGGGCTACCCTGAAGAGCGTCTCCGCCTGATTATCGATGACGCCGCGCTGCCGTTGATTCTGACAGAGCAGCGTTTCCGGGAGAGGTTATCGTTCTGCCCCTCATCGTCGCTGCTCTCTCTGGACTCCGATTTGTCCAATGAGTCCATTGCCGCGCCTTATTCTCCTCCAGACACCGCTTCAGGAGATACAGCCTACGTCATCTACACCTCCGGCACCACGGGGAAACCAAAGGGCGTGTGCTGCCATCACAAGGGCGTCGTCAATCTGCTCGATGACTTTCAGCAACGCCGGATGCTTGGGCCGGAAGACCGGTGCAGTTGGTGGACGACCCTCAATTTCGACGTTTCCATCTACGAAATCTTCTCGCCACTGCTTGCCGGGGCGACGCTGCTGATCGTTCCCGACACCGTTCGCATCGACAGCTCCGCATTCATGGAGTGGCTGCATGAGCAGCGGATTTCGAGCGCCTACCTGCCGCCCATGATGGTTGCCGATTTCGCGGAGTGCGCCGCGCAACGCTCCGACGAGAGCCATATGCGCCGTCTGCTGACCGGGGTGGAACCCATACCCGGCAAAACGTTGCTGAATCTGCAAAACGCACTGCCACAACTGACCATCATCAATGGTTACGGCCCGACTGAAACCACGATCTGCGCGACGCTGTATACCCTCGATCCCGAAACGCTTCAGCACGAAATCGCGCCTATCGGCAAAGCGGTCCAGAATATGAGGGTCTTGCTTCTCGATGAGAACGGCAATCCGGTAGCCAAAGGGCAGACCGGCGAGGTATACCTTGGCGGCGTGGGAGTATCGAGAGGTTATCTGAACCGTCCGGAGCTGAACGATGCGCTGTTCGTGCCCGATCCCGATTTCAGGGAACCGGGCTATCGTATGTATCGCACCGGTGATCTCGCTTTTTGTCTTCCTGACGGGAACCTCGTATTCGCGGGCAGAAAAGATTCCCAGTTCAAGTACCTGGGCTACAGAATCGAGGCCGGAGAAGTCGAAACCGTACTGAAACGTCATGAGGCGGTCACTGACGCCGTGGTCATGCTTCGTGAAGATGAACCCGGTTCCAAAAAAATAGTGGCGTACTGCGCCGCCGAACCATCCGGTAGCGTCACCCCGCAGGAACTTCACTCCTTTGCAGCAGCAGCGCTTCCGGCATACATGATTCCGGGTGCTTTTGTGTTTCTGCCAAAAATCCCGATGACCCCCAATGGCAAAACGGACAGAAAGGCATTGCCGCCGCCATCGAGAGCCGATTGGCTGCAAGAGGGATCGACACGCTTTGCCGCGCCTGCCAGCGATCTGGAGCAGGAGCTGGCGGCTGTTTTTTCGAGCATTCTCGGCCTCAGCGCAATCGGCGTCGATGACAACTTTTTCTTTTTCGGCGGTCATTCGCTCCTGGCAACCAGGCTGTGTTCTCAGATACGCAAACAGTGGAGCGTCGATCTCCCGCTCGCCTTTGTGTTTGAGCATTCGACGGTAAAAGAGATCGCCGGTGAAATCGCCCGAAAGGAGAAAAGCGTCGATGCCGCCAGCCGGATCACCCCGTCCGAAGCGGATCGAACGGTTTTTCCCGCCTCTCTGATCCAGAAAGGCATCTGGCTGTTTCAGCAGTATCAGGAGGAGGGGACGCTCTTCAACATTCCGGTCGTCGTTCGCTTTTCAGGCCCCCTTCAGATAGAGCAGCTCAAAAAAGCTTTCGGATTTCTTGTCGATCGGCACGAGTCGCTGAGAACCATCTTTGAACTTGAGGAGGAGGAGCTTGTCCAGCGAGTACTTCCATCGATGGCCGTTGAGATGACGGTGAGCGATCTTTCGGCTCGTCACGGAGAGACGCTGTCCGCAGCACTCGAAAGTATCCGGATGGCGGAGGGCCGACACCGCTTCAGCACCGACAAGGGGCCGCTCTTGAAGCTGCATCTGGTCATTCCTGGCGAGCGCGATTTTCAACTGTTTCTGACCTTTCATCACCTCATCATCGATGGGTGGGGAGCCTCGGTGTTTTTCAGGGAGCTGGCCTCCGCCTACGAAGCATTGACCGAAGGCAAAACCCCTGAGCTGGATGACAAAAAAATCTCTTTTGGTAATTTTTCCCTCTGGCAGCACGAGCAGTTGCAAAGCCCGCATCTGAAACAGCAGATTGAGTACTGGACCGAACGATTACAGGGCGCTTCATTCATACAAAATATTCCGTACGACTATTCGAAAACATCATCCCACTCTTTTTCAGGCGCGAGGCATCTGTTTTCGGTTCCGGCGGACACGGCGAGTGCTGTCAGCGGCTATTGCCAGCAGCACAGTTGCACGCTCTTCATGTATCTCATGACCGCTTTTCAGATTCTGATCCACAGATATACGGGAAGAGATGATGTCATCACCGGCACGACCATCGCCAACCGCAATCATCCCGATACCGAGGCTGTGGTGGGTCTGATGACGAACAGCCTCGCGATCAGAACCGGTTTTGCCGGGGAGCCGCATTTCGCGGAGCTGCTCATGCAGGTCAGAAAAACCTCCCTCGATGCCTTTGACCATCAGGATGCGCCGTTCGAACTCGTAATTGAAAGCGTTGTCCGGCATCGTGAAAGAGGCCATCATCCGCTCTTTCAGAATCTGTTCATCCTTCAGAACACGCCCGAACCGTCGTATCGTGCCGGTGATGTCGATTTCACGTATGTGGAGGTGGGAAACGAAACGGCCAAGCTCGATCTGTTGCTGAATGCGGAGCCGCGGAACGGCTCGATTGAATGCTGGATCGAGTACAACACCGGGCTGTTTCATGGCGATACCATCGGCAGGATCGCACGGGATTATCTCTGGATCGTCGCTCATGCCCTGAAGGATGCAGATACTCCCGTTTCGCGCTGGACGTTGCCTTCGGTACCGGAAACATCGCGATATGCCGGAGAAGAAAAACCGCTCGAAGCCGCCTGTTGCCACCATCTTTTCGAACGCCAGGCCGCACGAACGCCGGAGCGAATCGCCGTGCGCTGCGAGGCGCTCTCGCTGACCTGCCGTCAGCTCGATGATGAGGCGAACCATCTGGCGCACCTGCTGATGCAGCGCGGAGTCGGAGCCGGAGTGCCGGTCGGGCTGTGCGTGCAGAGAGGCGCCCGCATGATTGTGGGCATCCTCGGCATTCTCAAAGCCGGAGGCTGTTACGTGCCTCTCGACCGTCATTACCCGGAAGAGCGCATCCGGTATATGGTACGCGACTCCGGCATACGGCTCGCGGTCACCGATTCCCTCTCGGCGCACGCCCTGTCATTCGACCGCTCGATCGGTCTGGTGTGGCTCGACCGGCTCGACGATGCTGACGCGGCACGCCCCGGCGACCATCCGGCTTCGCAAGCGGACGCTGAAGATACCGCCTACATCATGTACACCTCCGGCACCTCGGGTAAGCCGAAAGGGATCATGGTGCCGCACCGGGGCGTCACCAATCTCGCCCTCGCGGCGGCGAAGGCTTACGGAGTGACGGAGAGCGACACGGTGCTTCAGTTTTTCTCCGTGAGCTTTGACGGATCGGTCGAGGAGATATTCATGACCCTTGCCGCCGGAGCGACGCTCTTCATCAGGACTTTCGATCCGGCAATTTCGGCGCCCGATTTTCTGGCGTTTATCGAAAGCCATGACATTTCCGTCATCGATCTTCCGACAGCGTTCTGGAAAGAGCTGGTGCACGGAGTCTCGATAACCGAGACCCGCATACCGGCCTCTCTCCGAACGGTGATCATCGGCGGAGAACAGGCGTCGGTGACGGACTTCCGCAAATGGCAGCAGGCTTGCGGCGACCGGGTCAGGGTGATCAACACCTACGGGCCTACCGAGTGCACGGTGGTGTCGGTTTGTTGCGATCCGGGCACGATCTCCTTCCGTTATGACGAGAGCCGGGGGCTTCCGATAGGCAAGCCTGTCGCCAATACGCGGCTCTACGTCGTGGACGAGCAGTTGCGCCGGGTTCCCAGCGGTATGCCCGGCGAGCTGCTGATCGGCGGCGCGGGCGTCGCGAACGGGTATCTCAATCTGCCGGAGTTGAGTGCCGAGCGCTTTATCGACGATCTTTTTCATGAGCATCCGGCGGAACACCGGCTGTACCGGACGGGAGACATCGTCCGCAGCCTCTCCGACGGCAATCTCCAGTTTCTCGGAAGGCGCGACAATCAGGTGAAAATCAGGGGATTCAGGATCGAGCCTGGCGAGATCGAATCGCTCCTCAACCAGCATGAACAGGTACGGCAATCCGCGGTCATCGACAGCGCCGATGATGAGGGGAAAACTTCGCTCTTCGCCTACTTCGTTTCGGACAACCCCATCCCCTCCTCTTCGGAATTGAGGCAGTACCTGGCGCAGAAAATGCCTGAATACATGGTGCCTTCCCGCTTTATTCGGATCGAAAAGATCCCGCTGCTGCCCAACGGCAAGATCGACCGGAGCGCGCTTCCCAGGCCCGATGCTGACATTGACCCTGAAAGAGTCAGGCACTATGCCGCGCCGGGAAACGAAATCGAAAAGGCGCTTGTCGAAATCTGGGAGGAGGTTCTCGGGGTTCGTCCGATAGGCATCACGGACAACTTTTTCGAGCTTGGCGGTCACTCGCTTCTGGCGGTGAGATTGTGCTCGCAGATTCAGAAGAGGATCGACCTGAAGGTCACCCTCTCCGCTCTTTTCCAGAGCCTCACCATCGAAAAGCTGGCCCGAAGAATCATCGACGAGGAGTGGATCGCCGAATCGACGCCCGTGGTCTGCATACACTCCGTCGATGGGAGCACGGCGTTTCCGCCACTGTTCTTCATTCATATTCTCGGTACAGGATTGAAGTTCTGTCGGCCTATGGTCAAGCACCTCTCTCCTGAACTGCCGGTCTATGGCCTCTCCATTCACCTGCTCGAAGAGTATCCGCCAGAGGGATTCAGAACAGGGGAGCTTGCCACGCTCTATGTCCGCGAGATGAAAAGGATTCAGCCACGCGGGCCGTATCTGCTGGCCGGCATCTCTTATGGAGGTATCATCGCGGTTGAAATGGCCAGGGAACTGCGAGCGGCTGGAGAGGATATCCGCCTGGTGGCGCTCATCGATACCCGCCTGCCCGGAGCGCTTCATGCCGCGTCAGGAGAGGAGAAGATGCGCAGGCATCGTGAAAAGTTAAGAACCGAAGGACTCGGCTATCTGGTCGGCAAATCAACCGAAAAGTTGCGATTCAAATGGCTGGAGTTAATCGAACAGTGCGCTCATCTCTATTCCAGGATTCTTTTACGGCTGTACATCTTCCGGTACGGCGCTAAAGAGTTGCCGGTTTTTCTCAAGGAGTTTACCGCAAACAACCAGAATGAAAAGGCGTTAAGTCACTATCAGCCGAGGCCTTACGACGGAAACGTGATCCTTTTCAAAAGCAGTGAACGATTGCATGGTGATTTTTTCGCCACTGACCCTCAATGCGGGTGGGGCGCGTTAGCCACCGGTGGCGTTGAGGTTGTCGATTGCCCTGGCAACCATTTCGCCATGCTGGCCGATCCTCATGCCGGAACGCTCGCCATGAAGCTGAGGCACGCAATCGAGCGAAGTCTGCAAAAAACAGCGCCGGTCGCTGAATCTGCAACGGAGGGCATGATCATCAGGGCGATACAAAGAGGCGAGCAGCAACTTTTCAGGGATGTTTCACTGCGTTCGATAAGCGAGTCCCCCGACGCTTTTGTCGCCACGCTCGATCAGATTCAGGATGAACCACCGGCATACTGGGAGCAGTTGCTCGATTTCATCGTCGAGTCGCCGCTCGATGCGATCTATCTGGCATTTTCGGGCCAGCGCTGCATCGGCTTTACCGCCGCGAGAATCGATTCGAACGATCCGGCATTGTCCCAACTTCGCTGGATGTGGGTCGAGAGCGATTTCAGGGGAAAAGGGGTTGGCGCTCGCCTTCTCGATACGGTCATCGAATGGGCGAACTCAAGAGGCATACGGAAAATGGAGCTGCGCGTCTCCGAAAACCAGATGGCGGCAATCAGGCTGTACGAATCGAAGGGGTTTGCCGACACAGGAGAGAGAGGATTTCTCCGCCCGGGATCGGCCATACGCGCAAGAAAGATGGTGTACGAAGCGAATCGCGGTGGGTAGGAGCGCTGGAGAGGCTGAAAAGCAAGGAAGATCAGGGACTTAAAGGACGAAAAGGACTTCAGTGTGAAAACGGATTCCTTGACATTGCTGTCCTTGCAGTCCTTGCAGTCCTTTCTTCTCTTACAAATACCCCCGCAGATGCTTGCCCGTGAGTGAAGCCTCGCAGGCTACAATCTCCTCCGGGGTGCCAACAGCTACAATGTCGCCGCCGCGGACGCCAGCGCCGGGGCCGAGGTCGATGATCCAGTCGGCTTGCTTGATGATGTCGGGGTTGTGCTCGATGATGACCAGCGTGTTGCCGCGAGCCATCAGCTTCTCGAAACAGCGCACCAGCTTCAGGATGTCGTCGAAATGAAGGCCAGTTGTCGGCTCGTCGAAAAGGAAGAGCGTGTTGCTCACGTCGGAGCGCGAGATGAAGTGCGCGAGCTTGAGCCGTTGCGCTTCGCCGCCGGAGAGCGTGCTCGATGACTGGCCGAGGCGGATGTATTCGAGGCCGACCTCCTGCAACACCTGGAGCTTTTTCTGGATCGCCTTTTCCGGGCCGAAGAATTCGACCGCCTCGGCGACGGTCAGGTCGAGCACCTCGGCGATGGAGAGGCCGTTGTAGTGGACGTCGAGCGTCGAGGGCTTGTAGCGCTTGCCGCCGCACTCCTCGCACACCGCCTCGATGTCGGCGAGAAACTGCATCTCGATCTTCACCGTCCCCTCGCCCGCGCACGCCTCGCAACGCCCGCCGGGGATGTTGAACGAGAAGTAGCCGGGCTTCCAGCCGCGCGATTTGCTCTCGCGGGTCGCGGCGAAGAGCTGGCGGATGTCGTCGAAAATCTTGAGATAGGTCGCCGGATTGCTGCGGCTCGATTTGCCGATGGGCGACTGATCGACATGCTCGACCTTCTCGATCAGCTCCGTGCCTGATATGGCGCGGTGCGTGCCCACCTTCTCCCGCGAACCCTCCTTCTCGCGGATGATGCCGAGTTTGAGAATGTCGTTCACGAGTGTCGATTTGCCCGATCCGCTCACGCCGGTGACGCAGGTCATGATGCCGAGCGGGAACTTGACGTCGATGTTGCGCAAGTTGTTCTGCATCGCGCCGGTGATCTCGATGCAGCGCGAAAAGTCCGGCTTGCGCCGCTCCGCTGGCACGGCGATATGCAGCCGTCCCTCGATATAGTCGGCGGTCAGCGAGCCTTCGGCTGCCGCCATCGCCGACGGCGCGCCGTGGAAGACCACCTCGCCGCCGAGTCGTCCGGCGCGGGGGCCGAGGTCGATCACCTCGTCGGCGGCCTCGATGATCTCGCGGTCGTGCTCGACCACCACCACCGTGTTGCCGAGGTCGCGCAGACGGCGGAGCAGCGCCACCAGTCGCGCCGAGTCGCTCTGGTGCAAGCCGATGCTTGGCTCGTCGAGAATGTAGATCGCCCCGACCAGCGGTGAGCCAAGCGAGGTCGAGAGGTTGATGCGCTGGAACTCCCCGCCGGAGAGCGTGTGGGTCAGCCGGTCGAGCGTGAGGTAGTCGAGGCCGACATCCATCAGATAGCCGAGCCGCTTGTTGATCTCCCGGAGTATGGCGTCGGCCACGGAACGGTCGAAGGGCGAAATCTCCAGCCCCGCGAAAAACGCCTGCGCGTCGGCGATGGTCATGCGCGTCACTTCACCGATATTTTTGCCGGAAACCCGCACCTGAAGCGCATCGGGATTGAGGCGCGAACCCTCGCACTCCGGGCAGGTGGCATAGCCCCGGTAGCGGCTCAGGAAGACCCGGTAGTGCACCTTGTAGCCCGCATCCTTCTCGATCTCCTCGAAAAAGGGCCACAACCCCTTGAAGCTCCGTTCGGGAATTCCCTTCCAGAGCATCTCGCGATGCACGCGGCTCAGCTTCTCGTAGGGCACGTCAATCGGAATGCCCACCTCGGGCGCGATCTTGAGCAGTTGCCGGAGGTACCACGAATACTTCTCGGAGTTCCAGCAGGTGATCGCCCCCTCCTTCAGGCTCAGCGATTTGTCCGGCACCACCGCATCCTCGTCGATCCCCGCGATCCTGCCAAAACCCTGGCAGGCGGTGCACGCGCCGATGGGGGAGTTGAAGGCGAAAAGCTGCGGTGAGGGCTCCTGGTAAACGACGCCGTTCAGTTCGAGCCGGTCGCTGAAGCGGTACTCCTTGCCGCCCGCCAGCCGGATGATGGCGTTGCCGCCCGACTCGGCGAAGCAGCTCTCGGCGGCCTGGGCGACGCGCCCGTAGACCTTCTCGTCCTTCTTCGCCACGAAACGATCCACCAGCACCAGCAGCTCCGCAAGTTCCTGCCGCTTCATCGCCTCCACCTGCTTGCGAGCCTTCTCGTCGGAGATGTCGATGACGCTCTCCTCCTTGAGCAGCCGGAAAAATCCCTTCTGGAGAAGGTTTTTCAGCTCCTCCGGGACCGACCGGTCATGCTGGCGCTCGTCGTGATGGCTCGGAAAAGCAAAGCCGACGTAGAAGCGCACGCCATCGTCGAAGAATCGCGCCTGCAAGCTCACATCCTCGGGCGTGTGCTTCAGCACCAGCTCGCCGGTGTCGCGGGAGTAGATTTTGCCAATGCGGGCGTAAAGCAGGCGCAGGTAGTCGTAAATCTCCGAGACGGTGCCGACCGTCGAGCGCGGATTCTTGGGCAGCGCCTTCTGCTCGATGGCGATGGCGGGGGCGATTCCCTCGACCGTCTCGATCTCCGGCTTGGGCATCCGTTCGAGAAACTGCCGAACGTAGGCCGAGAGCGATTCGACGTAGCGCCGGTGCCCCTCGGCGTAGAGCGTGTCGAAGGCGAGGCTCGACTTGCCTGAACCGCTGAGGCCGGTCAGGACGACGAATTTGTTCCGGGGAATGCGGACGGTTACATGCTTGAGATTGTGCGTCGAAACGCCGCCAAGCACGATGTCGGGAAGTCGGGTTTCCTGTCCGTTATCGGGAGCGGAGGCCGCGAGCGTTTCCGGAAGTTCTGCGCCGGGGTTCTGAATGGATGACATAAATAGCGACGATAACAGGCGATAAACGGATAATCAGAGATCGGGGCACGGCGACATCCCGGCGCATTGACCGGTACTCCGTGCGACAATCAGACAATAAACGAAACAATCTCCGTTTGGCGGTACAGGAAGCAGAAAAATCGCCTCATCGTTGAAGTTCAACTGAATTTGTCGAGAAGCATGGCCACGGTCGTTTCGCCGAGAAGCTGCTGGATTCGCTTCTGGAGATTGAACATGTACCCCTTGTGGTTACAGGTCGATTCGATCTCGCACTGACACTCGACGCCGGAACAGCGCATCAGGTGCGGCTCTCCCTCGATGGCCACGCCGATGTCGCCGACGGTGATCTCTTCGGGCTGCCGGGCGAGCGTGTAGCCTCCCTTGACCCCCTGCACCGAGCGGGTGATGCCCGCCTTGTTCAGGCTCTGCATCGCCTTGGCGAGAAAGACCTGTGAAAAGCCGATCTCACCGGCCAGCTCCTTGACCGTCACGACCCGCTCGGGGCCTTTCATGGCGAGGTAGGTGACGGCGTGCAGGCCGTATTCGAATTTTCTGGATACTTGCAGCATAAACGAAAAAGAGGTGATGGCAAAGCAGGATTAACCCGCGCCTGTTTCAGGAAATTCCCGAATCATCTTTAATCTTTCCGGTTGCCGATATATTTTAACGACATCATATCCACCAATCGCCTTTGGCTGGCACATCCCCCATTCGACGCATGAAAAGCTCATCGCAAGACCGCTGGTTCATCTGGCAATTCACCGACGATCAGGAGGCGAAAATCCGCTATCGCGAATACGGCCCGGCAGACTCCGCGCTGCCGCCGCTCATCTTCATCCACGGCTACGGAGGCATGATCGAGCACTGGGACGACAACATCCCGGCATTTGCCGACCGGTACAGAATTTACGCCATGGATCTGATCGGTTTCGGCCAGTCCGCCAAACCCAACGTGCGCTACAGCCTGGCGCTCTTCGCGGCGCAGATCAAGGCGTTCATGCATCTGAAAAAGCTCGACAAGGCCGTGCTGGTGGGTCACTCGATGGGCGCGGCCAGCAGCATCATCTACGCGCACCACAATCCCGACAGCGTCCGGGCGCTCGCTCTGGCCAACCCCTCAGGGCTGTACGGCGACAGCATGGACGGCATGGCCAAGGTCTTCTTCGGGCTGGTCGGCTCTCCGCTTATCGGCGAGATGCTCTTCGCGGCCTTCGCCAATCCGGTGGGCGTCAGCCAGAGCCTCACGCCCACCTACTACAACCAGAAAAAGGTCGATCTCGCCCTGATCAACCAGTTCTCGCGCCCGTTGCAGGATCGCGGGGCGATGTTCTCCTTCCTCTCGCCCTCCAAACGCCCGCAGGACTTCCTGCTCGACAGCTTCAAGCCCTGCAACTACAAGGGGGACGCCTGGCTGCTGTGGGGCGCGGAGGATACCGCCCTGCCTCCGCACAAGATCATTCCCGAGTTTCAGGAGCTGCTTCCGCAGGCCGGGGCGTACATTATCCCGAAAGCTGGCCACTGCATCCATCACGACGCCCACGAATCGTTCAACGCCCGTCTGGCGCAACTGCTCGACAAGCTGGAGTGACCTTAGTACTCTTACAATAAAAAAGAACTCAGGCACAGGGGGTGTCATTCTGAATGCAGCGAAGCGAAATGAAGGTCGTATGTTAAAAATGTGGGGCAAGTAAACGCTTCTCCGGAGATTTGTTTTAAGAAAGAAAGGCCAATTTCTTCTGTTCAACCAATCTGCCGGAGGAGCGATGAGACAGTTCGT
>Ga0326729_1000055_pt1 | contig 37430 bp, 34 predicted proteins | sample MHFSIPfraction_2_FD_207744 | JGI IMG/M metagenome (GOLD analysis project Ga0326729, IMG submission 207744) | Lab enriched peat soil microbial communities from Michigan Hollow, Ithaca, NY, United States - MHF6AY SIP fraction | ecosystem: Environmental > Terrestrial > Soil > Wetlands > Peat...
ATTGCATCGAGGTGTAAAACATCAAAATATAAACAGTTAAAAAATCACATAGAAACTATATTAATCAACAAACGAAAAGATATTATTTTTCATATATCAACAACACACATTCACTCGTCCGGTTAACGATTATCTCGACTCAGATTAACGAGATAACTGACATCCAATCATCGCTTCCACTACCTCTTGGCGGTATCGACAGATGCCCTTCCTGCTCAGGCGACGATGTCAAAACAATGAGAATCGCAAAATTACCAGAAAAAACCGGATTGCCGCGTCGCTGCGCTCCTCGGCGTGGCAGAAGCCTGCCGGACTGTTTGCCTTTGACCTGGCGGCCGTCGGCTCAGGCGGTTTTTGTCGTGAGCGCTTCTTCAGGCCATCGGGCGAACTTGCCGGAAATCTCCACTGGTACAAGCCGTGGGACAAGGTGCTCGACGATTCGAATCCGCCGTTCTACCGGTGGTTCACCGCGGCGTGACCAACACCTGCTACAACGCGCTCGACCGGCACGTCGATGAGGGGCGCGGCAACCAGACCGCGGTGATTTACGACAGCCCGGTGACCGGCACCATCGAGAAGTTCACCTTCCGCGAGTTCCGCGACAAAGTGGCGCTTTTCGCGGGAGCGCTTCAGGCGCGGAGCGTGCGCAAGGGCGATCGGGTCATCGTCTACATGCCGATGATTCCCGAGGCGTTCGTGGCGATGCTCGCCTGCGCCCGGCATGGGCGAAATTTAATTGGCAGTATCAGATATTTTGCAGTATGTTTTCTGTTGAACGGCAAAAGCCAAGTTCAGGGGTGGAACTTTAAGGGCGAAACGTTACTGAAACAGGCGTCATGTCAAAATCAAAAGAAACGATGAACAGCCAGCTTACTCAAAAACGCGACGAGATTATTGGAATAGCAAGCAAATATGACATCCATAATATCCGGGTGTTTGGATCGACAGCGCGAGGTGACGATAAAAAAAATAGTGACATTGATTTGTTGGTAGATATTGAAGAAGGAAAAGATTTATTCGATCTTGGGGCTTTTTCGTTCGATATAGAAGCGTTGCTTCACAAAAACATCGATGTGGTGACTGAAAATGCACCCCATCAAAAAATTCGCGATACCGTTCTTAAAGAAGCCGTGCCGCTATGAAATCAGCTCAATCAGCTCTATGAACAAGCAAACGGGATAGAGAAAAATGCAACGAACCATTGAAGAAATCACTGCTGAGCTTATCAGATTGCCGAAGAGTGATCGTCTTGAAATCGCCAGATTTCTTCTCTTTCTCGATAATCGCTCTTCGGATATTGATGAGACAGATGCTGCCTGGGAACAGGAAATTTCTGACAGAGTGCTCGCTGTCAATGAAGGCACTGCAATAGGTGTTGATTATGATGAGGCGATGAAAATAATTGATGAAAGATTTTCATCATGAAGAAAATATTACTTCAGGAGGCGTTTGCAGAGCTGAATGATGCTATAGCATATTACGAGGAACAGCAGCCTGGCTTAGGTCTGAAAATGAAGGATGAGGTTGACCAGCATGTCAATTGGATTCTGAAAAATTCCACCATACCAAGAATTCGTAATGGCGGTTATCGTCGTGTCAATCTCAAGATTTTTCCATACTATATCGCTTACATCGTTCATCAAGAGACATTATGGATTCTCGCGATAGGGCACAGTCACAGGAAGCCTGTATACTGGATAAAACGAAAAGAGAAAATAAGTTAACGCTTCAGAGAGCATCCGGCACGTTTTTTCCAAGAATGTTCTGACGAAAACCTATGATCGTCATAACCAAAATATCATTGGCAGAATCGGATATTTTCGCCTATATTTTGCTTTAGAATCGGAAAAAATCTTAAGCGGATTATAAATACAGTATCGAAAGCGGAAGAAAAAAGAGATGACATATTAAAATAAACATTGTTTCGCGATATTTTAAACATTCTCTATATGTGTTTTATATGGGCTAAAAAAACTAAAAATACCGCATCTTATTCAAATTAAAATAAATATTTTCATGCTAAAATTAAAAACATTCAAGGAGTTTTTGAACGAAGATGGAATTGACTACTTTATCATCGAAATACCAGAAGCATTCGTTCCCAATATCGCTCTTCTCAACGAAGGCAGATGGGTTAAATCAGGAACAAAAGACTACATGCAAAGAGTTGAAAGGTCTATAAACCAGAACAGACATGTGCATATTGCTAAAGCAAAGCATATTTCAAATAAAAATATGCAGGTATCCTGGAAAGACGATGGAACAAAACATGATAAAAAAACTTTCAACTCAAAAATAGGCTCAATCTCTGCCGTTCAAAATATAGCACGACAAGCATTAGGGTTACCAAGCAACTTTAAATTAGAAGAGGCAGCAAAAGATTCACAATTACTTGTTCAAATTAACGAGGCGATTGATATTGGTGGAACGCCAGTTCTTTTCATCGGAAAATTTGCATAACCATCGTTTACAGACGACGACAAAAATTCGCATCTTATGCGGATCAATCTAATAAACGTTTTCCGCAAGGCTTATGACTATCAAGCGCGAAGCAGCATTTCACGAAGCTGGCCATGCTGTTGCAGTATACCGGTCACGTTTCTACAAAGTAGCGGGCCCAATAAACCTTGAACAATATGGCGCTGGTAGTATAGACGTCGGTCTGAATAAAAATAAGTTAAAATCAAACGGTAAGCCTGCAGACAAATCCGCGATCTTAGATAAAGAGGTTAATACTGACCTCGCTGTTATTCTTTGTGCTGGTCTTGTCGCTGAACGCATAGCTGAACGACGAATAGATGGTATAAAAGCTAATCCAAAATGCGCCAAACCGGATCACGAATTCCTACGAATAAAGCTCAAAGAAGCAGGTCTTTCCCAAAAAATTGATGGGTATGAAAAAGATGCAGAAAGACTACTGGAGCAAGAGTGGAATCTGGTGATGGCGTTGACAAATTATTTACTTGAAATGACATATATTTATCCCGATGAACTTCATAATTTCATTAAAGAATTTTTGCAACGCCCAAACACTATAACGCCTATCCAAACAGTTGAGCAACCATACTACAACAGACGGTTCATCTCGTATTTTAAAGGTTTGATTTCATACGTCAGAAATTTGATCCATGACTGATAATAACCGCTCCTCGGTTATTACGCAGGTAATCGCAGGTTTAATAATCGCCGCAACTCTTGGTGCAATCTCATTTATTCTTAGCACTTTCAAATTGTTCATTGTTGTCGCTAAAGATTTCTTAAACCACCTACAGGAAACCTCTGAGTGGCCTAATTGGTGTTTGTATCTTTTGGTTTTGATGAGCATCTATAACCTTGTGTACTGGTTGGCTCGATTCATAAACTTAATAAGGCCAAATGTTGAGACATACAACCATGACACTTTTTTGAACCTTCAGTGGCGCTGGTCATACATTTCTGGCTACCCCGCAAACGTTCAGGCGTTCTGCCCTCACTGCGAAACAATGCTTGTTTATTCCGAAGTTGGTGGCCATTTTGACATTCACAGAGAAACCATCCTTACCTGCGAAACATGCAACCGTGATCTACTTAGCCTCGATGGAGACAAAGACTCTCTGGTGCTTAAGATTCACCGTCAGATCGACAGAAAAATTCGCACTGGTGAGTGGCAGAACGTCGTTGAAAAATACCCCAAATAAATATTGCGATCAATCTCGCTTTTACTAATCTCTGCTTAATACGCCGTTTTTATTTCGTTAATCCAATACACATTCGATACATAATCCAAAATAGATACGAACATTCTTTTCATCAGCCATCCCACCCACTATAACGCAGAAAGCCGGACTTCACAGCCCGGTTTTCATCACAATCTCCCTCAAATCCAACCCTACCTCACTCCAGCGTGAGGTCGATGGTTCTTCTTGTCATATCGACTTCGTGCACTTTCACCTTCAACCGCTGGCCGATTTGTAGTTTTCGTTTTTTGCGTTTGCCGACGAGCGAGTAGGTTGACTCGTCGTATTCGTAGTAGTCGTCCTTGAGGTTGCGCATGTGGACGAGGCCCTCGATGGCGAAATCGACCATGCGCACGTAGATGCCGTACTCGGTCGCGCCGGTGATGACGCCTGCGTAGGTGTTGCCGAGGTGCGCCGACATGTACTCGACCTGCTTGAGCTTGATCGATTCGCGCTCCGCTTCGGTGGCGATCTTCTCGCGCTCGTTGGAAATCTGGCAGACCGAGCCGAGCGTGTTGGTGATCGCGGCAATCCGCTCCGGCGAAATCTTCTTGCGGGTTTTCCTCGACGCCTCGTACTCGAACAACATGCGATGCACCAGGAGATCGGGGTAACGCCTGATGGGCGAAGTGAAGTGCGTGTAGTGCTCGAAGCCGAGGCCGAAGTGGCCGTCGTTCGACGGCGAGTAGACCGCCTTCGACATGGAGCGCAGCACCAGCTCGTTGACCAGGAACTCCACGTTGGTGCCATGCACCTTCTGGAGCAGCTCGCGCAGCGCTTTGGACGACACCGTGGCGCTCTCCTTGCCCTTGCGGTCGAGTTTGAGGTCGAAGCCGATCTTGCGCACGAAGTTGGCCAGCACCGTGACCCGCTCCATCTGCGGCGCGCCGTGCACGCGGTAGATCACCGGATGCGGAGCTTTCTCGTTCTGGCCAAACTTCGCCGTCAGGTAGGCGGCCACCGTGCGGTTGGCAAGCAGCATGAACTCCTCGATGAGGCGGTGGCTGTCGAGCCGCTCCTTCTTGATCACCTCGATAGGCTCGCCCTTGCTGCCGAGCCTGAAGCGCACCTCCTCGGTTTCGAAGTCAAGGCCGCCCGACTCCATGCGCTGGGCGCGAAGGATCTTGCTGAGTTTTTCGAGTACTTGCAGCTCGCCGAGGTAGTCTCCCTCGCCCGCGTCGAGAATCTGCTGCACATCCTCGTAGCTGAAGCGGCGCTTGGAGTGGATGACCGTTTTGTTGAACTCGAATTTCTTGACCTCGCCGCTGTCGGTGATGTTGAAGAAGACCGAGAAGGCCATGCGATCCACGCCGGGATTGAGGCTGCACACCTTTTCGGAGAGGCGCGACGGCAGCATCGGAATCACGCGGTCAACGAGATAGACCGAGGTGGCGCGTTTGTGCGCCTCCTTGTCGAGCGCCGAGTTTTCCGGCACGTAGTGCGAAACGTCGGCGATGTGCACGCCAACGCGGTAGTTGCCCTTCGAGAGCGGCTCGATGGAGAGCGCGTCGTCGAAATCCTTCGCATCGACCGGATCGATGGTGAAGACCACCTTGTCGCGAATGTCGAGGCGATCTTTGAGATCGGCGTCGGTAATCTCTTCGCGGATATTTTCAGCGAAGTTCAGCAACTCCGTGTCGAAGGTTTCGTCGATGCCGAGGCCGCGTGCGATGGCGCTCACCTCCACCTGCGACTCCCCTGCCGTGCCGAGCACCTCGATCACCTTGGCCTGAATCCCGCCTGTCTTGAGGAACTCAAGATCGCCGACGAGCACCTTGTCACCCGCTTTCGCCTTTTTGGAGGCTCTGAGCGGAATGTGGATTTCGGGCAGAATCTTGCGCTGATCGGGCTTGAGCAGGAATCGCCGGTTCTCGCGGTGCAGCGTACCGACCACGGTCACGAGCCTGCGCTCGATCACGTTGACGACAAGCCCTTCGCAACGCTGGTGCGGCGACTGCTTGGAGACGTAGGTTTCGGGTACTTTGGTGACGAGCACCTCGACCTGGTCGAGATGCAGCGCTTCGCCAAGCATTTCGGCGCCGATGAAAATATCGTCGTCGAAGCCCTCGACATCCACGAATCCGTAGCCGTTCGGATGGGTCGTCAGCTTGCCCTGGTAGGTCTGATCGACCTTGTAGCGCTCCTTGCCGGGTTGCGGGAAGTGAGGCCCCTCGATGAGGTGCTCCTCGTAAGTATCGGCCTCCAGGCCGGCCCAGCCGTAGCAGCGGTCGCTGTCCTTGTCGACGACGCCATCCTCCTGCAACTTGTGCAGCACGTACCAGAATCCGGGAAGCTGGCGGGACTCGCCGTAGCCCATCTTTTTGGCCAACTCGACGGAGCGGAAACGCTCGCCTTCGTGGTCGGTCAGAAATGAGATGATCTCAGCGCCGAGCGACGTTTCACCGCGCCGGAAGAGGAATTCGTTGATGAGAATATGATCGTTCGCCCGTACCTTTTCGGTGCCGTCCGGACGGGACGACCTGTTTTTCCTTTTCTTCGGCGGACGTGTTTTGGAAGTCTTTTGTTGTCTTGCCACTCAATTATAATTGAAAGATTGGTACAAATATATTCACGATGTCATGGGTATAACTCGCCTGTTCGTCACAATCCAGAACACGAAACGCCATCGCGCCGTTACTGCTGACATGGATGGAAGTTACGAACATTGCCCGGCATTGCTGCCCGGCACTCTCGGCCAATTGCCTCGACCGGCAGGAACGGAATTGAAAAACAGGCTTTGAATTTAATAAATAAGCATCGTTTTCCGATACATTTATTGATCCCTTCGTTCCGTAAAATCCGAAGCCGAATATTCCCATAAACACCTTTCACCGCTAAAAAAATCTACGCACCGATTCTCCTCCGCCATCACCGCAACTCGCGGCGGGTCAAAAGCAGCCCTGGAATCATCGGAAGCCAGACGGTGAAGCCGCGCAGAAGCAGCGTGGCCGTCAGTGCGCTCTCGACCTTCGCGCCCATGCTCACCAGCAATCCGGTACAGGCCAGCTCGAACGAGCCGAGGCCCAGTGGTATCAGGCTGATCGTGGCGACAATCGAGGCGACGATAAACGCTGGAAAGGCCACCAGGAAGCTGGTCGGCTCGCCAATCGCCGCGAGCATCGCCCAGAGCGTGGCGGCGTCGAGCACGAAAATCGCCGACTGATAGAGGGTTGCCTCGAAAAAAAGTCCCGGCTTGCGGAGCATATCGTCCGGCGCATCATCAAACGTTCCGACCACTCCGGCGATCACCGGCAAGCGCATCAGCCACAGCGGCAATCCGTTCTGGATACCCCGTTTTTTCAGCAGCAGAATCGCCCCCGGCACGGTGACGACAAACACGAAAAAGAGTCCGGCCACGATGACCGTCCACTCGTGAACATCGTGATAGAGCGATAACGTGAGAAACGATGCCGCGGCGACGATAGCAAAGGCGACGTAGTTTGAAAGCAGCGTGAGCAGCATCACCCCCATGCCGACAGGCGCTGTAACACTGCGCTGCCTGAAGGCATTGATGACGAACGCGATGCCGCTGATGCCCGCCGACGGCAGCGCCTGATCGGCAAACAGCTTGGCAAAGGCGAGCGGAAAAAGCCTGCCGAGCGGATAGGCGATGCCGTTGACGGCAAACGCGCGATACCACGCCAGCGCGAGCGAAAAGTAGGTGGCCACCTGAAACAGGCTTGCCATCACGATCCAGATGGGGTTGATATTGACGATGAGCTGCGCGAAGCGCGACAGTTCACCATAATTCATACCCGCATACACGAGCGCCGCCAGCAGCAGAAGGCCGAAGATCAGCGCCATGTATTTGCTTCTGTCCATACCATCGCGACGGAAAATGTTCAAAAAACCTGCAAGCACTCGCTTTCCGGCACAATCCGGCGGGCAACGCGACGCGCCATCGATGATCGAGCAGACGTCAGCCATCATAATCGATTGCACCGCGCATCAGTTCCGCAAGTATAAACAGACGCATCGAAAAGGCGGAAATCGCGGTAGAGGATGGTCGTGATGCCTGACCGTTCCCATCGTGTGCAGTATCCGACCGGATACAGGCAGCTCGTAATGACAGGGATCCATAACTGTTTACCATTGACACACCACTACTGTCAAGTCAATACGAAACTGTCATGTACATTCCCCGTCATTGCGAGGAGCATAGCGACGTGGCAATCCATGCGAAATCAGTGAACGCAGTTAAAGATGGATCGCCACGTCCTGAAAGTTCGGGACTCGCGATGACGAATCTCCGTTATTATTCTTTTTTAACACACCACTACAGTAAAACCGCCATATCCATGACGAATCGCTATCGTTGAAGCCGTGGCAATCGAATCCGAATTACGCTGCTTTCCATCACTCTGCCGCCTCGCATCATCGATGCCTCTCCGCAACCATGCCCGATGCGGATGCGTATTGATAGCGGATCGATGGCTATATTGCCATGTGCCGTTATCAGGCCGGAACAACGCAAAGGATCGAGCATGTCATCACTCAGCATTCTCATCATCGACGACGAGGCGAACATCCGCAAGACGCTCACCATCTTCATGGAGTCGCGTGGCCACAAGGTGAGCACGGCCAGCAACGTGCGGAGCGCAATGGAGGCGGCGGCCTCGCGCCGGTTCGATCTCGCCCTTGTCGATCTGCGGCTCGGCACGGAGAGCGGCCTCGACCTCATACCGGCGATGGTGAAATCGTTTCCCTTGATGAAGCTCGTGGTCATCACTGCATACGCGACCGTCGAGACCGCCGTCGAGGCGATGAAGCGCGGCGCGACCGATTACATCACCAAACCCTTCGACTTCGACCGGCTCGACCATGTGACGGCGCAGCTCGCCTCGCTCTGCGAGATGGAGAAGCGCCTGATGCCATCATCCGGCGAGATGGAGATCGAAAGCCGCGAGCCGTCGATGCAACGCGCCCTGGCGCTGGCCCGGCAGGTCGCCTCGTCGGAAGCTGTCGTGCTGATTCGCGGCATGAGCGGCACCGGCAAGACCGTGCTCGCCCGCTCGATGCACCTGATGAGCAAGCGGGCGAAGGGGCCATTCGGCGTCATCTCCTGCCCGACCCTGAGCAAGGATTTGCTTGAGAGCGAGCTGTTCGGCCACGTCAAGGGAGCTTTCACCGGCGCACTCCGGGACAATCCCGGCAGGATCGCCGCGTGCGAGGGCGGCACACTCTTTTTCGACGAGATCGGGGATTTGCCGCTCTCGATCCAGCCCAAGCTGCTGCGCTTCATCCAGGAGCGCGAGTACGAGCGCGTGGGCGATCAGCACACCCGCAAGGCCGATGTGCGCATCATCGCCGCCACGAACATCGATCTCGAACAGGCGGTCAAAGAGGGGCGTTTCAGGGAAGACCTTTATTATCGCCTGAACGTGGTGCCGATCGAATTGCCGACGCTCGCCGAACGCCCCGGCGACATCGAACCGCTCGCCAACAGTCTGCTCGCCTACTTCAATGCCGAAAACGGCAAGGCAATTCAAGGGTTTACGGACGACGTTCTCGCCATCTTCAGAAGCTACGCCTGGCCGGGCAACATCCGGGAGCTGCGCAACGTCATCGAACGGGCGGTGATTCTCTGCAACGCGAGCCAGATCGACGCCGATTTGCTGCCGGAAACGATGGCGGCGAACAAAACAGCGCTCCGTCTCGGCGACCCGGTCACGCTCGACCGCATCGAAGAGCAGCACATCCGCAAAGTGCTCGCCGAAACCGCCTCGCTCCAGGAGGCCGCCACCATCCTCGGCATCGACCAGGCGACGCTCTGGCGAAAACGCAAACAGCTCGGCATCCGCTGAAGCAAGTCCGTCTGATCAAGGAAAAAGCGTTCCGCCGTCGCGACCTGCGTGGACGGCTATGTCGTTTCATTGCGGCTGGGCATTAAAACCCTTAAACAATTGCCCCGGACTTCAGTCCGGGGTATCAGTATAAAGCATAATAAATCAGGGCTTTAGCCCAATTTCTTGCTGTGACAGCTTTTGCGATTTATTGTTGCCGTTTTAATAATTGAAGCACGGTGAGTGTTTCGACGGAAACGCCGAACTCCAGCCTGGGATATGTTTTTTGTTTTGCGGCTCAGCGAGATCGGCCGGAAGGGTTGGTTGTTTTGCTGGGCGATTTCCAGTAACTTCTTTGTATCAAGTCAGTTGTTTTTCTCTGAATCACCTGTTTAAAACTATCCCTCAAAGGAGAAAGGTTATGAAACAATCGGTTAAAGGCGTGTTGGCATCGATTGGCATTTCAACCCTGATCGCCGGGGGCTCGCTTCCACTTATGGCCGCGGATCAGCCCGAAAGCCCGCAGCTCAAGGAGGGCATGGCCGGGAAAAAATGCGCGGGGATGAAAAAAATTACGCCGACTGTCAATGAGAGCCAAGTCATCAAGAGCGCGGCAGAGCTGAAAGATCTGCCGGCGGGTCGCAGGTGTGGAGGCATCAAGCCTGCTGCCGACGCCACAGCTCCTGCCGGAGTCGCCAAATAGTGGCAGTCATTTTTTCCAGTATCAGTTACTGAAACAGGCTGATGGAGAGTCGGGGACGCGCAAACCGGTACCGGCTTGCTGATTCGCTCAGGCTGGAGACTCGTGGCGGTGAGGTTCATCTCACCTGGCTGGATCCCTCCAGCGGGCGGATGCAGCAAGCCCCGGCGGACAATGATGATCTGCTTGGCCTGAAAATCGTCACCGAGCATCTGAATCTGAAGCGACTCGCCGAAGCGCATGATCTGCCCGTCAGCCGCTTTTACCGGCTGCTTTCCTGGCTCGACCGCAAAGGAGTTCTCAAGGCCCCGTCAACCCTGTTGCGCCGTGATCCCGAGCTGTTCGGCCACGACCTGAAAGATGACCTCTTCACCCTTGCCCATTTCGGTTTGCAGTGGCATATCACCAACGCTTGCGACCTGCACTGTCGGCACTGCTATGACCGGAGCGAGCGTTCCCACCTGACCGAGGCGCAGGCGATTGGCGCCCTCGACCAGTTCCAGAGCTTCTGCCATGAACACTGGGTGGCTGGTCACATCGACTTCACCGGAGGCAACCCGTTTCTCTATCCGGGATTTTTCGAACTCTACCAGGAGGCGGTAAACCGGGGAATCGATGTCGATATTCTCGGCAATCCGGTCTCGCGGGAGCAGCTTGAAAAGCTCTGTTCGATTCAGCCGCCGGGGCAGTTTCAGGTCAGCCTCGAAGGCCGAAAAAGCTGCAATGACCGCATCCGGGGAGAAGGTTCCTTCGAGCGGGCGATGGAGTTTCTCGAACTCCTGAAGCAATACAACATCCCGTCAGCCGTCATGCTGACGCTGCACAAGGAAAATCTCCGCGAAGTGTTGCCGCTTGTCCGCGAGCTTGAGGGGCGGACCGATGCATTCAACTTCACGCGCCTCTCGCAGACGGGCGAGGGCGCCGCGCTCATGCAGATTTCTCCCGAAGAGTACAAAGCGTTTCTCGAAGAGTATCTCGCCTATGCGGAGAACAGCCCCATTGCCGCGTACAAGGAAAATCTCTTCAATCTGATACGCTGGGAGCGTGGTGAACAAACAACCACCGGATGCACTGGCTCCGGTTGTGGTATCGCTTTTGACGGGATAGTGCTTCTCCCCGATGGCGAAGTTCACGGCTGCCGCAAAGTGCCGTCACGCATGGGCAATTTGTGGGAAGAGACGCTCGAAGAGGTCTATTTTTCACCGGCCAGCGCCGCCCTCCGACGCGGCATGAAAGCCTGCGACGGCTGCCCGATCCGCCCCATCTGCGGCGGCTGCATCGCCGCATCAACACTCTCGCCGACCGGCTTCGCAGACACCGTAGACCCCTGCTGCTGGAAATTGCGGCGGGAGTAGGATGAATGAGTTAGGACTACCATCATTTTTTGATGTGATGTTTCATGAGTTTTTCAAAACGGGATGCTAATTCTTTACATTGAGGATGCACCAGCATTTAGTAACACTTTAACTTCGTCGTAAAATGATTTATTTAAAGAATCGAGAATGCCTTGCTTAGAGAATAAGCAATATTATTAATAAATTATTCCTTAAAATGGAAGTATGGCAGGAGACGGATTATGAAGGGCTTGTTCACGCCCTGCATGAACTGATAAGTGATATTGAGAATATCAAATTAAGGATAGAAACAGAGAGTAAAGTTCTATCTAAATCAAAGGATGCTCGTCAAATCGCACTCAATGGCATGCAGATTGATATTTCGGTATGCTGTAATTGGATAAATACTCTCATAAATTTAAATCATCTTTCTAAAACGCAGTATGGAGATAACTGGAAACCAGAATACCTAAATATGATTGAAACGGCATTACGTGTTGATGAATCAGAAGTATCAAGCGCTATCCCGGTAATTGAAAAACATATGATAGATTATTTAAGAAATACACTAACAACCAAATTGCACTTCAAAATCGAAAATCTTTTTAAAAATATATTAAAAGCTCTTGATTGTAAGCCGCCTTATGGTTTTACTAGAATCAGCAATCAAATGCTTCGCGAGGCAGAAATTTCTTCAAAAGAAACAGAAGTTGCCTCGAAAAATGAAGCACTGATAAATATTTTCCCGGGTTTAAGGAATATAATGCTTGCAAGGGAAAGAGAAGCAACTCCAAAAGATATTCTTAAAGTGCTTGCGTGCATGAGAAACTCATTGCATACAAATGGAATACATACAGAAGATGATTTGTTCTGTTCTATTGATGGCGATGATTTCAAATTCCACAAAAATAAACCTGTAACTTGTGCTTCATGGCCGCATATTGTGAAAATCATAAAGGCAAATATTACTATTCTTGAATCTGTTTTGTTTTCAACAAGAGTGCTGAATTTGAGGGAAGAGATTAAAGATATGTTTGCGGAATCTATGTATCGTATTCCGCCTAAATGAAAAAAGCTTACTTTGCAGCTATTAGTATTTCGATTATGGATAAAAATGAATTATGTTGTTCATTAGAAAGCAGGAATACGAGCACAAAGCCTTGATTATGCTGAGGGCCGAAAACGGCAAAGCCGTAGAAAATGATGAAAGATCGAAAAGCGGTCTTGCACCCGGCCTCATTTTGTTATAACATGTGGTATAAAAAAAAAATGGAGGTGCTCTTATGCGTGCTACGGTAACAAAGATTGGGAACTCGACAGGGGTTATCCTGCCGAAGGCAGCGGCTGAACGGCTTAAGGTCAAGCAAGGTGACGTCGTGTATTTAACGGAAACGCCTACAGGATATACGGTTACGCCCTACGATCCTGAATTTGCCGAGCAGATGGAGGCGGCGCGTCAGGGAATGTCTGAATACCGGAACGCTCTCCACGAGCTTGCCAAATGAGCTGTTCCTAAAGTTCCCAGAGAATAGGGCGGACACGCAGGTCTGCCCCTACAAATCACCTTCACCCTTTTCACCTCAACCCGCCGCCGCAACCCCCTGCCTGACAGGGGTGATTTCCTTCAGGACGGACTCCTCTAATCGGGTTGCTTCGTAGAGTTCGCAGTGTTGCTGGAGGTTCATCCAGAAATCTGCTGAGGTGTTGAAATATTTTGCCAGACGCAATGCCGTGGAGGGCGTAACCCCCCGCTTGCCGTTGATGATTTCATTGATCCTCTGATAAGGCACATGAATCGCTTCGGCGAGTTCACGCTGGGTTATCTGCATCGGATTGAGAAACTCTTCGAGCAGCATCTCTCCGGGATGCGTCGGCGGTCGGTCGGTTGGTATGCGTATCATGGTTGTGTTGACAAGAAATTGACGCTTGTAGAAAATATAGTGCGTTTTTTTCTCTTGTCGTTGGGCATTCGTTCGGGGTAGTCCCGGCTATTCAGGCCAATCTCTGCTGGCGTGTCAATGGTAAACGGTCTTGTAGCTTCTGTCATTGCGAGGAGCATAGCGACATGGCAATCCAAGTGGAGTCAGCAACGGCTGCAATAGAAAAGATGGATCGCCACGTCCCGACCTGTCGGGACTCGCGATGACGAATCTTCGTTAATCGAGGAGCAGACCGACATACTCAAATCAATAAACACTGGACAAATATATCCGTCAGTTTTGCTCGACACACCCTACAAATCACCCGTCACGTCCTTATCATCTCCACCGCATCCCCCTCGCCAACCCCCAACTCCTTGTTGGCGTTGCCGTTGCGGATGGCGATTTCGATCATGCCGCTGCTGCCGGTGTAGGCGAGCGGCTGGCCCGGCTGGACTTCGCCGTAGGTTCGGACGATGGGGAGCGGCGGCGCGTTGCCGACAGTGATTGTCCAGTTTCCGCCATCCGCATTCATCGATCCTTCGAGGGTGGTGATGAGGTTGCCGAAGTGGTCGGTCGTTATCACTTCGCCTTGCCAGCCGTTGCCGTCGTCGAGGGGGCGGTTGCGGAACAGCTCGATGCGTTGGCACTTCGCGACGTCGATTGCCGGGCCGAAATCGTCCAGCGGGACTCCGGCGGCGAGGTGGGCAGCGGCGGGGCTGAAGAGGTCGCGGCCGTGGAAGGTGGCGCTTTTGTTGGGGAGCTGGTAGGCTGCGTTCGTTAGTTCGTGGCAGCGAGCATTCGGCCAGCGCTTGAAGATTGGCGTGAGCAGGCCGTTGTCGGGCGCGATGAAGCGGTACGGGCCAGCCTCCACGCCGATGGCTCGACGGGCGGTGCCGACGCCGGGATCGACGACGCAGACGTAGATCGTCTCGTCGGGAAAGTAGCCGATGGAGCGTTCGAGATGGAACGCCGCCTGCCGGACATTCTGGGCGCTGATGGCGTGGGTGAGGTCGATCACGTGGGAGTCGCGCCGGATCGAGGCGATCACCCCTTTCATCACGCCGACGAAGGCGTCTTCGAGGCCGAAGTCGGTCATGAGCACGATGAGCGGCGGCTGGAGCATGTGCGTCAGTGGTTTGCCGAGCGGTAGAGCACAGCTCCGGCGGTGATGAAGAGCAGGTCGGGCAGCCATGCGGCGAGCAGCGGATTCACGAGGCCGTTGTAGCCGAGGCTGCCGATGGTTTTGAGCATCCCGAGATAGAGCAGGCCGACAAGCAGACTGATGGAGACCTCGACCGCAAGCCCACTACGCTTTTTCTTCGAGGAGAGCGGCACGCCGATGAAGACGATGATCATGCTGGCCAGCGGCAGCGCGATCTTGGTGTGCAGCTTGACCGTCGCCCGTTCGAGTCCCGGCAGGCCGGAGCGCTCCTTCTGGCGAATGAAATCGACGTGCTGGAGGATGTTCATCTCGTCTGGGTCGGTGTCGATCATTTTGAAAGTACTCGGTGCCAGCGAGAGCTTCAGCGTGTCCGCGCCCGCCTTCGTGGCGAGGGTTTCGACGCTGCCGGAGAAGCTGCGCTGCTTCGTGTTGTAGAAAATCCAGTACTTCTCGCGGGTGATGATGCGGAGCGAATCGGCGTCGAGGCGCGAGACGATTTTGCTGCCGTCAAAAGTTTCGAGCGAAACCATCGTGGCGCTTTTGCGGTCGGGGCCGATCTGTCCGACGGTCAGGATGCGGGTTCTCGACTCCCGGATGTGCAGCGGCCCGCCGTCGTTCTCCTTTGGATTTTTCAGATAGCGCTTTTCGTACCCCTTCGACCAGTCGTAGAGCGACGGAGCGATGAAGCAGGAGTTGACCGTGTTGAGCGCGGTGATGGCCAGCGTCACGACGAGAAAGGGCTTCATCAGGCGCGTCAGGCTCATGCCCGCCGATTTCAGCGCGGGCAGTTCGCTCTGCATCGAGAGTTTGCCGGTGACGAAAAGCGAGGCGAGCAGGGCGCTGAGCGGCGAGGTCAGCAGGAAGGTGTCCGGCAGACCGCTCAGGTAGAAGAGGATGATCCTGCCGACCGGAATGTGCCGGTCGAGAAACCTGTCGAGATTTTCAACCAGGTTGATGATGATGAAGAGCGCCGCGAAGCTCAAGAGCGCGAACAGGAAAATCGTCAGGAATTGCCGGGCGATGTAGCGGTCGATGATGGTCATGCCGCCGATGCCGGACAGCTTCGGAGGTCGAGGCCCCCGGCTGCCCGGATCGTTCAGTGTCGCTTTGCCGTCGCGCATAGGGCGAGCTCCCGCTCAGTAGCCGAAAATCTCGCCGAGCGTCAGGAAGCTGATCTCGCCGTACTTGCGGAGCGTTTCGAGGTCGAGCTGCTCCTTCTTGCCGAGCACCAGCATGATCTGCGGCTTGTCGCGGAAGCGGGTCTCGTGGAACCGCTCGATGTCGCTGAACTCCATGCCGGGGGTCTCGCGGAAGACATCCTCGCGGATGTCATGGTCGAGGCCAAGCCGCCTCGCCTCTTCGAGCGCGAAAAGTACGTCACCCCTGGTGATGTGTTCCGTGCGGATCTTCTGGTCGATGCCCGCCTTGGCCGAAGCGAACAGCTCCGGCGATTCCGGGAGCTTGTGCATCAGCGACTGGAACCCTTCGAGCGCTTCGGGCAGCTTGTCTGCCTGCGTACCGATGTAGCTGAAGAGGTAGCTGTGGCGCTCCTTCTCCTTCGGCAGACGATAGACCGAGAAGACTGAGTAGGCGAGAGCCTTCGCCTCGCGCATCTCCTGGAAGACCACCGACGACATGCCTCCGCCGTAATATTCGTTGAAGAGCGTGATGAGCGGCACCTTCGTGGCGTCGTACCCCTCGCTCCGCGACAGCATGATGATTTCGGCCTGGGTCATGTCGTAATCGACAACGTAGACGTGATTTTTCGCGGTCTCAAGCTCCACATAGGGATCGGTTTCGGGCACCGGCCTAAACGCCTGATTGAAGTGGCGCGTGGAGCGCAGCTCCTGCATCACCTTCTCGGGCGAATCCGGGCCGTAGTAGAGCACGCGGTGACGGTAGCCCATGAAGTTTTTGATCTCGCCAAGCAGCTCTTCCGGGGTGAGCTTATCGATCTCCTCGTCGCTCAGGACGTTGGTGAAGGGGGAGTTCGGGCCGTACTTGCCGTAGTTGACCATCGCCTCGAAAAGGATTTTACGCTTCGAGAGCTTCTCGTCGGCGCGCTCCTTCTGGAGTCCCTCCTTGAGCTTTTCGAGCGCCGGAGCGTCGGGCTGGGCGTCCTGCAACAGCTCATCGAGCAGGGCGATCGCCTGCGGGAAGTTCTTGCGCAGGCCGGAAAGCTTCACGTAGACGTAATCGTCGGCGGTCAGCACGGTGAACTCCGCGCCAAGGCGGTACAGCTCCTGGCTGAACTCCGCGGGCGAGAGGCGCGAGGTGCCGAGGTAGGAAAGGTAGTCGAGCGCCGTGTCGATCTTGCGGTTCTGGTTAGAACCGGCGTCGAACATGAAGTAGAGGCTGTACAGCTCGTTTTCTTTGTTCGGCGCGTAGTTGAGGCTGATCTCCGGCGTGAGGTCGTAATAGCCGATGTCTTTTTTAAAATCGACGAAGACGGGATTGACCTCGCCGCTTTTTTTGGCGAGCAGATTCTCAGCGAAGGCAGATGAGCGGTCGCGGTTGACCTTGATTGGCGTAATCTGCGGCTTCTGGATTTTCGCCTCGCTCTTGCGCTGACCGTTGTTTTTGCAGACGGCGACGTAGTTTTGGCCGTAGTGCTTCCTGGCGAACTCGACGATCTCTTCCTTCGTGATCTTTTCGAGACGCTCCAGGCGATGGACGTGGCGATCCCACTTCATATCCCAGACGAAGGCGTCAACGAACGCCTCCGAGCGTCCACGATTCGATTCGCACGCCTTCAGCTCTTCGAGCTTCAGGTCGTTGATGACCGCCGTCGTCAGCCAGTCCGGGAACTTGCCCTCCTTGACGAGATCGAGCTGTTCGAGCAACAGCGACTTCACCTCGTCGAGACTCTGTCCCTCACGCGGCTTGGCGCTGAGGATGTGCGCCGAGTAATCCTTCATCAGCACCAGCATCGAACCCCCTTCGAGCACCTTCTGCTGCTGGTTGAGGTTCAGGTCGATCAGGCCGGCGGTCTGGTTGAAGAGAATCTTGTCGACGAGCGTCAGCATGTCGGCGTCATGCGAATCAGCGCCGCCGAAGCGGAAGCCGAGCACCAGCTCTTCGGCCTCCGGGCCGGTGACGGTCTTGACGACCGGCGCGGTGATGGGCGGTTCGACTGGCGGATGGAACTCCGGCACCGCCTTCTTTTCGAGCTTCGAGAACTTCTCGTCGATCAGGCGGATGGTCGCGTCGGGATCGAAGTCACCCGCGATGCAGATCGCCATGTTGTTCGGCACGTACCAGGAGCGGTAGTAGTCGATGACGTTTTTGATCGACGGCTTTTTGAGGTGCTCCGCCTTGCCGATAGTGGTTTGCGTACCGTAGGTGTGGCGCGTGAACAGCCCCTCGAACAGCTCCTCCCAGAGCTTGCGGCTGTCGCTGTCCATCGTCATGTTCTTCTCTTCATAGACCGTTTCGAGCTCGGTGTGGAAGAGGCGCATCACCGGATTGCGGAAGCGCTCGGATTCGATGGTCAGCCAGCGGTCGAGTTCGTTCGAGGGAATGTCGTTGATGTAGACCGTCTGCTCCACCCAGGTGTAGGCGTTGGTGCCCTTCGCGCCGATGGAGTTGAGCAGCTTGTCATACTCGTTCGGCACGGTGAACTGCGCCGCGACGTTCGAGATGCTGTCGATGTCGCGGTAGATCGCCGTGCGATGCTCCGGGTCGCTCGTGGCGCGGTACTTTTCGTACAGCTCGATGATCTTTTCAAGCTCGGTGTGTTCCTTGGCGTAATCGAGCGAGCCGATCGAGTCGGTGCCCTTGAAGAGCATGTGTTCGAGGTAGTGCGCAAGGCCGGTGGTTTCGGCGGGGTCGTTCTTGCTGCCCGCCCGCACGGCGATGGAGGTGTAGATTCGCGGCTCGTCGTGGTAGGGACTCATGTACACGGTCAGGCCGTTCTTCAGCCGGTAGATTCGCGTGTGCAGCGAGTCGCCGGGCACGGTGTCGTATGAATAGCTGTCGGTCTGGTGCGTCTTGTTTTCACTCATGATTGATCTGCAGGAGATGAGATGGAGCAGCGCCGCGCAAATGGCGAGCACTCTGCCCGTTGATTTTATGGTAGAAAAGCGCTGGTCATGCTTCGTTATATGGCAAAATCCGATCATGCATCCATCCGCTCGTTCCGGTTCAAACAAAACCCTACATTACGAAAAATCCGGCAAATTGACGTTAAAAAACCGGCACGCTCGCCGGTATCGTCATGTCATCAGGGTTGGACTCAAGAACTATCAGCAGACGTAAATAGTTTTTGTAATAGCTATTATCACCGCTTATGTGAATTACGGAGGTTTCGGATATATGATGTTTAAAGATGGAAATCGGAGTGGAACGTTCAAACTTGCAAGCCCTTACAGCCCGATGGGCGATCAGCCTGCGGCGATCCGGGCGCTGACCGAGGGGGTGCTGCGCGGCGACCGCTGGCAGACGCTACTCGGCGTGACCGGTTCGGGCAAGACCTTCACGGTCTCGAACGTCATCGCCGCCGTCAATCGTCCCACGCTCGTGCTGAGCCATAACAAGACCCTCGCCGCACAGCTTTACGGCGAGCTGAAGCAGTTCTTTCCTGAAAATGCGGTCGAATACTTCATCAGTTACTACGACTTTTACCAGCCCGAAGCGTATATCCCGTCGATGGATAAATACATCGCCAAGGATCTGAAGATCAACGACGAGATCGAGCGGCTCCGGCTGCGGGCGACGAGCGCCCTGCTCAGCGGACGCAACGACGTGATCGTGGTCAGCTCGGTGAGCTGCATCTACGGCCTCGGCTCGCCAGAGGACTGGATGTCGCAGATCGTCGAGATGCGGCGGGGCATGGAGCTGGATCGCGACGAATTCCTGCAAAAACTCGTGTCGCTGCACTACTTCCGCGACGACGTCGATCTCTCGCCGGGGCGCTTCCGGGTGCGCGGCGACGTGATCGATCTGGTACCGGGCCACGAGGAACTGGCGCTGCGCGTCGAGTTTTTCGGCAGCGAGATCGACTCCATCCAGACCTTCAATCCGCAAACCGGCGAGATCATCGGCCAAGACGAGTACGCCTTCATCTACCCGGCGCGGCAGTTCGTGGCCGACAGCGCAAAACTGGAGTCGGCGATGCTCGCCATCGAGAACGAGCTGGCCGGGCGGCTGAACGCCCTCCGCGCCGAAGAGAAGCTGGTCGAGGCGCAGCGGCTCGAAGAGCGCACCCGCTACGACCTTGAAATGATCAAGGAGCTGGGCTACTGCTCCGGCATCGAGAACTACGCCCGCCACATCGCCGGACGCAAACCGGGCGAGCGCCCGTGGTGCCTGCTCGATTATTTTCCCGACGATTTCCTCGTCGTGGCGGACGAGTCGCACGTAACCCTGCCGCAGATTCGCGGCATGTACGGCGGCGACCGCTCGCGCAAAACGGTGCTCGTCGAGCACGGCTTCCGCCTCCCATCGGCGCTCGACAACCGCCCGCTGCGCTTCGAGGAGTTCGAGGAGCTGGCGCCGCAGGTGATCTGCGTCTCGGCCACTCCCGCGCAGCACGAGCTGATGCGCTCCGGCGGCGTGGTGGTCGAGCAGCTCGTGCGCCCAACCGGTTTGCTCGACCCGCAGATCGAGGTGCATCCCGTGGCGGGACAGATCGACCACCTTCTCGCACGTCTCCGTGAGCGGATGGCCAAAGGGCAGAAGTCGCTCGTCATGACGCTCACCAAGCGCATGTCCGAGGATCTTCACGCCTATTTCCGCAAGGTCGGGCTGCGTTCGCAGTACCTGCACTCCGAGATCAAGAGCCTCGAACGGATGCAGATTCTGCGCGAACTCCGCGCGGGCGACATCGAGGTGCTGGTGGGAGTCAACCTTCTGCGCGAAGGACTCGACCTGCCGGAGGTGGCGCTGGTGGCGATTCTCGACGCCGACAAGGAGGGATTTTTGCGTGACGCCAAATCGCTCATGCAGATCGCCGGGCGGGCGGCGCGAAACCTCGACGGCAAGGTGCTTTTTTACGCCGACAAGATCACAGACTCGATGCGCGAGGTACTCGACGAAACCGACCGCCGCCGCCGCATCCAGCAGGAGTACAACGAAAAGCACGGCATCGTGCCGCGTTCGATCATCAAATCGGTCGATCAGGTGCTCAACACCACCAGCGTGGCTGACGCCGAGGAACGCTACCGCCGCAAGCGTCTCGGCCTGCAGAAGCGCCCCGAGCTTGAGTTGCAGGGGTTGCTCAAGAGCATGAGCCGCGAGGATGTGGTGCTGATGGTGGCGGAGATGAACGTCGAGATGCAGCGGGCCGCCGTGGAGACCGATTACGAAAAAGCCGCATATCTGCGTGACGAAATTCTGATGCTTCAGGAGCGAATCGAGCAGATGACGGAGTAAAAAAGCATTGACCTGAAGCGCCGATTTCATATATACACTAAAGAGGTAAAATTCAAGCGACAAGGGCGCTTTTCAATCGGAGAACCAGAGAGCAATGCTTGCCCAGATAGAACAGGAACATTACGCCAAACTGCACGAAATACTGCGGCTGTGCCGGGCGAATCTCAAAAATTACGACGAGTCGCTCATCCAGCGTGCGTTCTACATGTGCTATCGGGCGCATGACGGGGAGAAGCGTGCTTCCGGCGAGCCGTTCTTCTACCATCCTGTCGAGGTAGCCAAGCTTCTCGTCACCGAACTGCCGCTCGATGGTGTCTCGGTCGCGGCAGCATTGCTGCACGACGTGATCGAGGATAGCGGCTACACCTACGAAGATATTTCGGCGGAACTCGGCGCAGAGGTGGCGGAGATCGTCGAGGGGCTGACCAAGATTTCCGGTATCATGATCAACCGCGAGACCACCGAGGCCGAAGGGTTCCGCAAGATGCTGCTCTCGATGGTCAAGGACATCCGCGTGATCCTGATCAAGTTCTGCGACCGCCTGCACAACATGCGCACCCTCGACTCGCTGCCGGAGCACCGTCGCGTGCGCATGGCGCTCGAAACGCGCGACATCTACGCGCCGCTCGCCCACCGCTTCGGCCTCGGTAAAATGAAGGTCGATCTGGAGAACCTCGCCCTCAAATACATCGACCCCGAGATGTACGACTACCTGCTCAAAAAGGTTCGCCTCAGCAGGAACGAGCGCATCGCCTACCTGAACAAGATGATCGAGCCGATCAAGGCGGATCTCGAAAAGCAGGGCTTCAACGTCGAGTTGCAGGGACGCGCCAAGCATCTCTACTCGATCTACAACAAGATGCGGATGAAGAACAAGGAGTTCGACGACATCCACGACCTCTACGGCATTCGCGTCATCATCGATACGGACAGGCTTTCGGATTGCTTCGCGGTGTACGGCTACATTACGCAGCAGTTTCCACCGATACCGCAACACTTCAAGGATTACATCTCCATCCCGAAGCATAACGGCTATCAGTCGCTCCATTCGGCGATCATCGGCCCGCGAGGTTACGTCATCGAATTGCAGATCAGAACACGCCGGATGCACGAATTCGCCGAACTCGGCGTCGCGGCGCACTGGCGCTACAAGGAGAAGATTTCGAGAGATGACGCGGCGGTAGACTCCTTCCTCAAATGGGCACGAGAGCTGATCAAGGACGCCGATTCAGCCTCGGCATTCATGGAGGGGTTCAAGCTGAACCTCTATCACGACGAGATTTACGTCTTCACGCCAAAGGGCGACATGAAGATTCTGCCCGCCGGAGCCACCCCCATCGACTTCGCCTACGCGATTCACTCCGAGATCGGCAACGGCTGCATCGGCGCGAAGGTCAACGGCAAGATCGTGCGGCTCACCGCCGAGCTGAGGTCCGGCGACCGCGTCGAGGTGATTACGTCAAAGAGCCAGAAGCCAAAGGCGGACTGGCTGAAGATCGTCATCACGCACCGCGCCAAGCTCAAGATCAGGGCGGCCATCAACGAGGAGCGCCGCCAGGAGATCGAAAAAGGGCGCAGCATCTGGGAGAAGATGCTCTCCGGCACCAAGAAGCTCCTCTCCGCCAACGACGCCATCCAGGCCATCCGCCAGCACGGCATCAAAACGCCCGCCGATCTCTTCAGTGCGCTCGCCAACCAGGAGATCAGCAGCGAGGAGGTGATGGAGAGCATCAGCCGCCCGCACAGGCCCACGGAGGCTACGGAAAGCGCCATGCAGGCCAAAGCGCCGCACAAGGAGTTCGCCGAAATCGCCCGCGAAGTACAGGAACGCCCGAATCAGGGCAAGGACGAGGTGATCATCTCCGGACTGAACAATATCGCCTACGCATACGCCAAGTGCTGTAATCCAGTGCCGGGCGACGACATCATCGGCTTCGTCACCACCGAAGGCGCGGTCAAGATTCACCGCAAAAACTGCGTCAACGTCACCAACGAGAACCTCGTCAAGAGCGAGCGGATCGTCTCGGTCTCATGGAACCGCAAAGTTGACACTGAATTCCTTGCCGGCATCCGCATCATCGGCGAAGACAAGATCGGCATGACCAACCAGATCACCGGCGTCATCTCCCGGTTTGACACCAACATCCGAACCATAGCCCTGAACGCCAAAGACGGCATCTTCACCTGCAACCTGACGATCTTCGTGAAAAACACCGACAAGCTCACCACTCTGATGGACAAGCTCAAAAAAGTGCAGGGAGTGTTCACCGTGGAGAGGCTGTCGAATTGAGGGGGCGTGATGTGAAAAAGTAAGGGCGGACGAGCGTATCCGCCCTTTTGCTGTGTTTGCCGGTCAGTCGTGTCAAAAAGCGTGAGCTGTTTCTTACTGGGGGGGATGACAGCACTCCCCAATTCCGGGCATCAGCCCGATCTTTTTCCCCCAAAATGTTTTTACCTATCTGTGCAAAAATCAAGCTCTACTCTTGAAATATGATGTATTTTTTGTAAATATTAGTTGTAAGCCAAGCCGTCGAGCTTATTCAGTCCTTCCGAGAAGGTTCCAATTTAAGCATTATTTTTGAAGGAGTGTGCGTAATGAATAAAATAAATTTAGGTAAGAAAATAGCTCTTATTATAGGGGAATCATTTAAATCTCCAACAGCAAATTCTTATATAACTCTTAATAACACGGAAAATATTGTTCTAAGAACAGGCGGGAATTATGAAGGTATTGATCTATCTGGCGTTAATCTTAGTGGTATTGAACTGAGTCAAATAAATTTAAAGGGTGCAAACTTAAGTAATTCTGATTTGACTGGTACAAAATTTCGCAATACAAATCTTGAAGGCGCAAATCTGAAGGGTGCTATTATTTCAAATACTGATTTTACTGGAAGTAAGATTGATAAAAAATCTTTACGAGAGGCGATAATACGTTTGCCGTCCAAAGGTATATAGTTAATTTAAGTATCTGTTTTTTTATATAGAATAAATTTATAGAAGGAATAAAAAAAATGGAAATAAGTCCGCATTTTAAATTGATTTTTATTACTTGTGTTTGCATAACTCTGCTCTGCCTTATGGGGATTTTTTATTTAACCATATCAGTGGGAGTTAATACACCGGGAGTAATGCAGACAAATTTTTATACAGCTTGTAATTTTGGTTGGCAAGCTGGTCTTGGAGCAATATTTGGCTTGATAGGAGGAAAAGTGTCGTGATTGATTTTGGTGAAAAAATATTGCAAGAAGAATTGGATAAAAAGAGTGATTATTTCATTAATTTACAATGAACTTTTATTGGTTTTATTATTTTCTTTTTATTATAAAAAGAGTTATTGATGTTTTTATTGGTATAGTTCAGCAACCAATAAAGCTTGTGACAATTTAAGACATGACCGCGAAAAAGGAAATTATACATGCGACTGAAAGGCTTCCCGCTGACAGAACGATTGAGGACGCTATGGAGCGGTTTCTTTTTCTGGTAAAAGTTGTAAAAGGACTCAAGCAGGCAGATAACGAGGAAAGCGTCTCGCTCTTGGAGTTCAGAGAGGGGTGTCCCTCTGGCTGAAGTGAGGCAGACACAGCAGACAGTTTCTTTCAAGTGCAGCAAAAATGCTTAACATAAGGCTGGTCAGAACAAATAAAATACCACTGCGATGATCCCTCCATTCTGGTTTCGCTGGTTTCAGGTCGCCACGATTGGCGTTATTCTGTATGGTGTGTGGTTGATCGTCATGCCAGGACTTACACTGGATTTTTTCAGTTTTATATTCTTTGGCAGAGCCGGTGGATTTCAGGCGCGGTATCCGGTGGATGCCATAGAGTACATCAGGTTTATCCACGGAGATCTTGGTTCGATAATTATCGGCTGGGGAGTGACCTTATATCTGATTCTGAACGGGCCATTTCGCCGAGTTGAGTCGGGGACATGGACAATATTCGCTTTGTCAATGGTGGCGTGGTTTGTCTCAGGCGCTGTTCATTCATATTACGCCGGTTTCTGGCACAATATTGTTTTCAATCTGGTTTTTCTACTGCTTTACGCCATTCCTCTCATGGCGACACGTAAGTATTTCAAAAGAGAGAGCTGACACGTTGCCGCCGCGGGCTACCTCTCGCTCGGCTTCATCGGCAACCCGCTCGACCCGTGGTCGCTCATCTTCTTCGTGCGGCTCGGTCATCGGCGCTTTCAAGATCAGCGGAGCCATACGCATCCTTTACATTACCACCACCGGAGGCCGCCTCTTCGACGGCATGAGTCCCAAATCCCCCTTCATCATCGTCGGTGTGGTGAATCTGCTGTTGATGGCGGGCGGCATGTGGCTGCGGGCGCGTGAGGCGAAGGAAGGATGAACATGTAGGGACGGGTCTTGTGCCCGTCCTGAATGACGTGCAGGGGCGGGTCTCGCGTCCGTCCCTCTTGAAATGCTAAATTATCCAGCAATGAATCAGCAAGGCGCAATCAAACCCTATCGACACAGCCGCCAGAGAGAGCGGCTTCTGGCGCTGCTTCGCTCGACGGACACCCATCCCACCGCATCGTGGCTCTACGACCGGCTGAAAGCGGAGTTTCCCAGCCTCAGCCTCGGCACGGTGTACCGAAACCTCGCCATCCTGATCGGGCAGGGCCAGGTCAGAAAGATCGACGCAGGCAGCACCTTCGACCGGTTCGAGGCCAAAACGACGCCACACTACCATCTGATCTGCAACAGGTGCGGCAAGATCGTCGATTTCGAGGAGATCCTTTTCCCGGAACTCAACGCAACAATAAGCCATTCGGCGGACTTCGACATCGAAACCCACCGGATAGATTTTTTCGGAACCTGCCCCGATTGCCGGACAAAAAGCTGAAATCCTCTGGGAATATGGGGATATTTTTTTAGCCTGCTATTGATAATCATTCCGATTAGCGGCATTGATATCAGATTTCATCCCGCATCATGAACCGGGATTTCAAAGAGGTTGTTAAAAATAAGCAGGGTCGGAACATTCACGTCAAGAACAGGAGACAACATCATGAGCGAACAAAGCAAATGCCCGGTTACAGGCAGAACCGCCGGTCAATCCACCGCGAGCGGGGGACGGCCAAACCGCGACTGGTGGCCGAACCAGTTGAATCTCGACATGCTGCATCAGCACTCCTCCCTGAGCGATCCGATGGGGCCGGAGTTCAACTACGCCGAGGAGTTCAAAACCCTCGACCTCGCGGCCGTGAAGCGAGACCTCTACGCGCTGATGACCGATTCGCAGGAGTGGTGGCCCGCAGACTACGGGCATTACGGCGGGCTTTTCATCCGCATGGCGTGGCACAGCGCGGGCACCTACCGCACCAGCGACGGGCGCGGCGGCGGCGGCACGGGCAACCAGCGTTTCGCCCCGCTCAACAGTTGGCCCGACAACGCGAACCTCGACAAGGCGCGGCGCCTGCTCTGGCCGATCAAGCAGAAGTATGGACGTAAAATCTCCTGGGCCGACCTCATGATTCTCGCGGGCAACTGCGCGCTTGAGTCGATGGGCTTCAAAACCTTCGGATTCGGCGGCGGGCGCGTGGACATCTGGGAGCCGGAGGAGGACATTTACTGGGGCAAGGAGGCCGAGTGGCTCGGCAACAATCGCTACACCGGCGAACGCGATCTCGAAAACCCGCTGGCCGCCGTGCAGATGGGGCTGATCTACGTCAATCCCGAAGGGCCGGACGGCAACCCCGACCCGGTTCTGGCGGGCAGGGACATCCGCGAAACCTTCGCCCGCATGGCGATGAACGACGAGGAGACCGTGGCGCTGGTCGCGGGCGGGCACACCTTCGGCAAGTGCCACGGCGTCGGCGATCCAAAGCTGGTCGGGCCGGAACCCGAAGCCGCGCCCATCGAGGAGCTGGGCCTCGGCTGGAAGAGCGGCTACGGCATCGGCAAGGGTGACGAAACCATGACGAGCGGACTGGAGGGGGCCTGGACGCCAGACCCGATCCACTGGGACATGGACTATCTGGGGATGCTCTACAAGTACGAGTGGGAGCTGACCAAAAGCCCCGCCGGAGCCTGGCAGTGGAAGCCGAAAGATGTGGCTGAAGAAGACCTCGCCCCGGCGGCCCACGATCCGTCGAAGCGCGTGCCGACCATGATGACCACCGCCGATCTGGCGATGCGCATGGACCCGATCTACGGGCCGATCTCGCGCCGACTCTACGAGCACCCCGAGCAGTTCGCCGACGCATTCGCCCGGGCGTGGTTCAAGCTGACGCATCGCGACATGGGGCCGCGCTCACGCTATCTCGGCGCAGAAGTGCCGGATGAAGACCTGATCTGGCAAGACCCGGTGCCGCCGGTCGATCACGAGCTGGTCGGCGACGAGGAGATCGCGGAGCTGAAAAAGCGGGTACTCGCCTCCGGTCTGTCGATCCCGGAGCTGGTCTCGACCGCCTGGGCGTCCGCCTCGACCTTCCGAGGCTCCGACAAGCGCGGCGGCGCGAACGGCTCGCGCATCCGGCTCGCCCCGCAGAGAAAGTGGGAGGTCAACCAGCCGGAGCAACTGCAACGGGTGCTGGGAATAATCGAGGAAATCCGCGCCGCATTCAATAGCGAGCGGAAGGACGGAAAACGGATTTCGCTCGCCGACCTGATCGTGCTTGGCGGATGCGCGGGCATCGAAGAGGCCGCCCGGCGCACAGGCAGCAGCGTAGTCGTCCCCTTCACGCCAGGGCGCACGGACGCCTCGCCGGAGCAGACCGACGCGGAGTCGTTCGCCGTGCTCGAACCGAGAGCCGACGGGTTCCGAAACTACGTCAAACAAAAATACAGCGTTTCGGCGGAGGAGATGCTGGTTGACCGGGCGCAACTGCTGACGCTCACCGCCCCGGAAATGACCGTACTCCTTGGCGGCCTGCGCATCCTGAACGTCAACGTCGGCCAGTCGCCGCATGGCGTATTCACCGAGCGACCGGAAGCGCTCACGAACGACTTTTTCGTCAATCTGCTCGACATGGGCACAGAGTGGAAGCCGGCGTCGGAAGAGCACGACCTGTTCGAGGGGCGCGACCGCAAAACCGGCGAACCGAGGTGGACAGCCACCCGCGTCGATCTCATCTTCGGCTCGAACGCAAGGCTACGGGCCATCGCGGAGGTCTACGGAAGCGACGGCGCGCAGGAGAAGTTCACGCACGACTTCGTCGCCGCATGGAACAAGGTGATGAACCTCGATCGCTTCGAGATTGGGTGAGATGTAGCGGGGAAAATCCCGGCAGGCCGAGGGATCACGGTTAACCTGAGACCTGACGGGGTTTTTCCTGTTTTTACATCCGTCCAGTAAAAATCGAAAAATGTCCGATTTCGAGAAAACAGGTGGCGGGTAAACTGTAGGAGCGGACATGCGTGATTGCCCTCCACTAACCAGCGAGTAAAACATGAAGATACGTAACAAACTCTGTCGTCTCGACAGGAAGGAGATCGAGGAAAACTTCGATGCCCTTGCTGAGCTGGTCTCACGCCCAAAATACATCTGCCTGAGATGCGGAAGAGTGTGCAGGAAAAAGGGAAATCTTTGTAAACCGAAGAAATTGCCAGCGCGGTTTCGCCGCAAATCATCTTGAGCGATGCAGCCGGTGGGGGGATTCGATGACGGAAAACAGCTTTGCCGATATGCACTAAAGCGATTTTTTCAGTACATTCTTATAGTTCTGAAAATATCCCAATCGCAGAATTTCAACCCCGGAGGATCGGACGATGAGCAAACCGGCATCTACCACTTATGGGACGCAAGGCAAGGCGACGCATCAACCACGGCATGTGCCTCAGGTTATGGTTTCGAGTACAAATCGGCTTTGATATTCGGGCCGTACAGGATTGGGAACAAAAACGCCGCAAATCGGAGCGCTCGGCGCGAATGCTGCCGACCGAAATCGCCCCAGAACCAGAAGCCATCAGCAAGGGCGTTGTTTGAGTGGGTAACTCAACGTTTTCAGGAACCTCCCCAAGCTCTGATTCTTTGAGACTGTACCCATATCAGCTATATTTCTGTCTATAATGGACAGAATAAAGACGGGAGTAGGCGACTATGGAAAACTGGCAACTACAGAAAGCGAAAAATCACTTCAGCGATCTTGTTCGCAAAGCCGAAGAGCAAGGGCCTCAAACTATTACCAGACATGGAAAAGCTGCGGCTGTTCTGCTTTCGATGAAGGATTATCGCAATCTGATGAAAAAGCAGGAATCGCTTTCGGAATTTTTTCGCCGTTCCCCATTGAAAGGCGTTGAGCTTGATTTGGAGAGACGAGCAAAGTTCCGCTGCTATTCATGAATAATGTCCATGATTGATACTACCACCATGTCAACACCTGCCATCAGCACTGAATATTTGAAGCTTTCCGTGTCCGAGCGGATTCAGCTTGTCGAAGACATTTGGGACAGCATTGCCGCCGAGGCATCGGAGACAGTTGAGCTGTCACAAGCGCAAATAGATGAACTGCACCGCCGCGTGGCCGAGCATCGCGCTGATCCCTCGACAGCCGTTCCGTGGGAACAGGTCAGATCACGATTGTTTTCCGGGAAAATTTGCAGGAACGGATGTCTCCAAATTCTCAAAAAAGGAGATGAACTATGACAACAAAAGAGAAAATTATTCAGGTAGCTGAAACGCTTCCTGCTGACGCAACAATCGAGGAGGCTATGGAGCGGCTTCTTTTTCTGGCAAAAGTTGAAAAAGGACTCCAGCAGGCAGATAACGGAGAGACTGTCTCGCACATGGAGGTCAGAGAGAGGATGTCCAAATGGCTGAAGTAAAAGGTGGACGCCACAGGCTGCTGATGATCTGGAAGCAATTACAGCATTCATTGCTGCGGGTTCCGCCTCTTATGCAACGCTTTTTGCACTAAATTCGCTGGCGGCTGTAGAACGGTTATCAGAGTTTCCTTATTCCGGCAGAATCGTACCGGAACTGAACGACCCGGCCATTCGCGAAATTCTGTTCGGAAACTATCACATCGTATACCGGGTAAATGAAAATCTGGTAGAACTTCTGACGATGTACCACGGAGCCCGGTTACTTGATCCATCAGGACTGATCGGTAACACAGATTGTGATTCCAATTTTCAATCATAATGATTGTGCTGTCCAAACTGAAACCAGACACCGGGTAAGTCATTGTCATGCTGATCCCGAAAACAGCTCCGCCGATATGCACTGAAGCGATTTTTTTCAGTACATTTTTTATTCCTGAAAATATTCCAATCGCAGCACGTCAACCCAGGAGGATCGGACGATGAGCAAACCGGAGCGGTCGGCGCGGGTGCTGCCGACCGTCATCGCCCGCGAAGCCGAAGCCGTCAGCCGGTCGTTGGCGGAATGAGCATCTGATTTTTATTTCAATGGCAAGATTCAGGTGAGCGAAAATTAATCTATGGCATGGTCTCAGGTGTGTATGGAATATTAACCATTACACGCCCATTAGATTCACTGTAGTGAATACCCAGCACCTTGAATACATCGTCAACCAGTGCCATTAAAGTTTTTAGTTCGTCAAAAGAAGTCCATGATTCACGTCGCTCATCCAGTCGATCGAGTTCCCCAACAATTGCAAGCCATAAATCCCAGAAGCCTGCAGAACGTAAAGCAGCAACACTACTTGGAGCGACCTGTTCTAATGATGTGCTGTTTGCAGATAAACGGCCAAGCGCATAGCCAAAGCTCTGAAACAGGAAACAGATTTTCTTTACGCAAAATTGTAAAAGCTCATCCAGCTTGGCGTGAGTCCTATAACTCTTGATAGCATTTCTTATATCTTCTACGACACTTGGTACAACTTCAGAGAGGTACTGCGGGTGCATGTTTGGACTGGAATATGTCGAGTTGGAGTACTTATTTGCGAAGTACTCAGACCATGCACTTTCTGCTGCATTGAAGACGTGTGAATTAATTGGCGAGATTTTCCATATTAGGAATTCATGTTGGAGGAGTCTTCGCTTGCGACCGTAGTCATAAACATGGCAAAGTTCGTGAAGTATGGTGTCAAGGCATAAATTTTTTCTTTCAGGATCACTCTCATCAATAATAGATAGAGCTACGCCAGCATCAAATATTACCGCACATTTTTTTTCAAGAGGAACTACCATTGCGATTCCTATTCCACTGGGTTCATTTGTCGCCTGACATATACGACCAGTGCGTTCACTTATCTCTCGGAGAGCCAATGAATAGTCTGAGTGAAATACTATCGAATCCAAGTCGTCAAAATTTAGCCAAGAATGTTTTTGTTTTAAGCAAAAGGCCTGTATTTGCAATTGTACCATAATGTTATTTATGGTCTCTTCATCACCAAGGCCGGTGTACGAAATAGAACACTTAATTGGCGGATTCGAATTCAGCTCCTCCATTATCTGAGCGATCAAATTGTTACAATCATCGTTATCGAATTCATCTGCATTTGTGTCATTTTCAACCGAATCAGCTTCCAGTTTTGAAGATGTAGGAATTGCCTTATTGGTCATTGTAGTAACGTGAATCTAAATAATGAAAAATAAGGGGATCCCCCTCAAACCTCAACCTTAACGCATCCCAATACGCTTCAAGCTTTTCTGCAATCTCTACCATGCGATTCCAGCGAATCTTTTCCAGCAAATCGTCCCGCATACCGGAAGCGACGACGGCTTCGGCTCCTACACCGTCGAACGCTCCCGGCAACTTTTCACGCCCCCAGAATCACCCCGCAAATCTGTTCGATCTCATCTTCCTTCAGGTACGGGTGCATCGGCAAGGCGAAAACCCTTGCGCTGAAATCTTCCGTGATCGGGAAGTCGCCCGGTTTGTAGCCGAGGTTTTCGTAGGCTTTCTGGAGGTGCAGCGGGATGGGATAGTAAATCGCCGAGGGGATGCCTGCCTCCTTCAGCGCTCCCATGAGTTTGGCGCGGTCGTCGGTCGAGTTGGCGAGCACGGAGTATTGCGCCCAGCAGGAGGTGTAGCCCGCCGGAACTTCAGGCACCTCGACGCGGCCTTTGAGGCGGGCGCTGTAGGCGTCGGCGGCCTTCTGGCGAAGGTCGAGTTCGTCGTCGAAGATGGTCAGCTTTTCGAGGATGACCGCCGCCTGGATGGTGTCGAATCGACCGTTGAGGCCGATGCGCACGTTGTTGTAGCGGTCATCGCCGCCGCCGTGCACGCGGACGGAGATCAGAAGTTCAAGCAGCTCGTCGTCGTCGGTGAAGATCGCGCCGCCGTCGCCGTAGCAGCCGAGCGGCTTGGCCGGAAAGAAGGAGGTCGCGCCGACGAGTCCGAAGCTGCCCGCCCTTTTGCCGCCGACCGTGCCGCCGAAGCCCTGCGCGGCGTCTTCGAGAATCCAGAGTCCGTGCTCGGCGGCCACCTTTTCGAGTCGGTCGTAGTCGGCGGGCAGGCCGAAAAGATCGACCGGAATCAGCGCCTTCGGATTCAAGCCTTTGGAGCGAGCTTCCGCGACCGCCGCGCCGACCTTGTCGGGGTCGATGTTGAAGGTGCCGGGCAGCACATCGACGAATACGGGCGTCGCGCCCGCGAGGCTGATCACCTCGGCGGTGGCTACGAAGGTAAATGGCGTGGTGAGCACCGCGTCGCCGGGGCCGATGCCTTTCGCCATGAGCGGAATGAGCAACGCGTCGGTGCCGGAGGCGCACGAAACGCAATGCTTCGTGCCGACGTATTCGGCGAGCCGCTTCTCGACCTCGACCATTTCGGGGCCCATGACGAACTGGGCGCTGTCGATGATCCGCTCGATGCGCTTCATGAGGTTCTCGCGGATGCGGTTTTTCTGCGTGATAAGGTCTATGAACTGCATGGAGTTGGGGTCTAAGAATTTGAAAGTGAATTCGATCCGTTATAATACGGATTCATCGACTCATTCCCGAGAGTTCAAGCAGCGACTACTCGTGTATCAAAGGGATAAAATGACGAAGATTCGTCATCGCGAGTCCCGACAAGTCGGGACGTGGCGATCCATCTTCAACGGCCTTCGCTGATTCCGCATGAATTGCCACATCGCTACGCTCCTCGCAATGACGGATAATACACGAGGCGATTTGACATTGACTTGAAGCTGCTCTGTTTTGCGAGGCTGGCGATTTTCTGTACTATTGAGATAGTTCCGGGAGAAGAGATGTTACTAACCTCTCCCCGGTTTAAAAACCGGGGCAACATGAAATGTAAAAGTTATGAATGTCCGTCGGGATAAATCCCTCCTGAATCTCACTATTCAATCGCACACCTTGCATCAACCATGAGTTCCATCTATTTCATCGGCATCGGCGGCTCGGCTATGGCTTCGGTGGCTGTGGCGCTTTCACATATGGGCCACGCTGTCACCGGCTCGGACGTTCAGCTCTATCCTCCGATGAGCACCTACCTCGACAGCCATAACATCCGCTATTTCAACGGCTTCTCGGCGGAGAACCTCAAAGGCTCCGCGCCCGACCTCGTCGTGGTGGGCAATGCGATCAGCCGGGGCAATCCCGATCTGGAGTATGCACTCGACCAGCACATGGAGCTGATTTCGATGCCGGAGCTGGTGAGCCGCGAGCTGATCGGCCAGCACACCTCGATCGTGGTGGCGGGTACGCATGGCAAGACGACGACCACCTCGCTCGCGGCATGGCTGCTCGAAGCGGGCGGCCTGTTGCCAGGCTTCCTCATCGGCGGCATTCCCGAGAACTTCGGCGACGGCTGCCGTCCGTCGGGCCTCTCGGAGCCGGGTTTTTTCGTGACCGAGGGGGACGAGTACGACTCGGCATTCTTCGACAAGCGCAGCAAGTTCCTGCTCTACCGCCCCGACATCGCCATCATCAACAACGTCGAGTTCGATCACGCGGACATCTTCGATTCGCTCGACGACATCAAGAAGAGCTTCCGTCTGCTGGTGAACCTCGTGCCGTCGAAAGGACTGCTCATCGTCAACGCCGACGATCCGGTCGCGATGGAGGTCGCCGCGAAGGCTTTCTGCCGCGTCGAGACCTTCGGCCTCAACGGCAACGCGGAGTGGACGGCGGCGGATATTACGCCGAACGCGGAAACTACGTCATTCACGGTCGTGCGGAATGGCGAAGCTATTGGCCGGGTCAAGGTGCCGCTCTTCGGCAACTACAACGTGATGAACGCGCTGGCCGCGACGGCGGCGGCCATTCGCGCCGGAGTGAGCTTCGATGCGATCACGCGCGGTCTCGGCAGCTTCAAGCGCCCGAAGCGCCGCATGGAGCTGGTGGGCGACTACTCGGGTGGTGTCACGCTGATCGAGGATTTTGCGCATCACCCGACGGCCATCCGCCTCACGCTCGGCGCGATTGCGGAGCGCTACCCCGGTCGGCGCATCGTGGCCTGCTTCGAGCCGCGCTCCAACACCACCAGCCGCAACATTTTCCAGCGCGAGCTGGCAGAGTGCTTCGACGGCGCGGCGGTGGTCGTGCTCGGCAAGGTGAACCGCCCGGAGCGCTACGCCCCGGAGGAGCGGCTCGACGCGGCGCAACTCTGCCGGGAGCTTGAGGCAAAGGGCAAGCACGTCTTTGCCGCGGGCGGCGAGAATTATCCAGAGGACATCGTGGAGTTTATCGAGAGCATACGCCTGCCGGGCGACGTGGTCGTGCTGCTGAGCAACGGCAGTTTCAGCGGGCTGAAGGAGCGGCTGGCCGAATGTTTTGAAAATATTTCATGAAAGTTTCACAGACGATATTCTATTTTTCTATCTTGCAGTACTTGTTCGGCGGCAGAGCCTGTTTCACGCCGCCGTAGAATTGACTTGGAATTGAGCTGTCATTATTATCAACATATCTGTTAAACCCATAGAGAAAGACCCGTTATGGCGAAAGTAAAAGTTGGCATCAATGGTTTTGGCCGCATTGGCCGTCTGGTGTTCAGACAAGCCGTTGAGAATCCTGAAATCGAGATCGTCGGCATCAACGACCTGACCGATGTGAAAACCCTTGCCCATCTGTTGAAGTACGACACTTCACACAAGAAGTTCAAAGGTGAAGTGAGCATCGAGGGCGACAACCTTGTCGTCAACGGCAGAACCATCGCCATCTGCGCGGTGAAAGATCCCGCCCAGCTCCCGTGGGCTTCGCTCGGCGCGGACATCGTGGTCGAATCGACCGGCATCTTCACCAGCCGCGAAGCTGCGTCGAAGCACATCGCCGCTGGCGCGAAGAAGGTGATTATCTCGGCCCCTGCGAAAGACAAGATCGACGCCACCATCGTCATGGGCGTCAACGACAAGAGCATCACCGGCGCCGAGGAGATCGTATCCAACGCGAGCTGCACCACCAACTGCCTCGCCCCGATGGCCAAGGTGCTCCACGAGAACTTCGGCATCGTCAAGGGTTTCATGACCACAGTGCACGCCTACACCAACGACCAGAACATCCTCGACCTTCCGCACAAGGATCTGCGCCGTGCGCGTGCTGCCGCCTGCTCGATCATCCCGACCTCGACCGGCGCGGCCAAAGCCATTGGTGAAGTGCTGCCCGAACTTGCCGGAAAGCTCGATGGCTTCGCCATGCGGGTTCCAGTGCCGGACGGCTCTGTCACCGACCTGTCGGTCATCGTTGAAAAAACCGCCACCAAAGAGGCGATCAACGCTGCCATGAAGGCCGCCGCAGAGGGCGACATGAAGGGCATCCTCGAATACAACGTCGATCCCATCGTTTCGTCGGACATCGTCGGCAACGCCCACTCCTGCATCTTCGACTCGCCGCTCACCATGAGCTCCGGCACCATGGTAAAGATCGTCGGCTGGTACGACAACGAACTCGGCTACGCCACCCGCGTGGTTGACCTGCTCGGCATCTACTCGAATTTCATCTGATTTCCGAGAGTTACGACAGTTACGTAATCAAAAGGGCTGCCTGAAAAGGCGGCCCTTTTGCGTTGGGGGTAGTGAGTGCATAGGGCATTTTTCCCATGAGACCTATAGGACTTATAGGTCGTATAAGTCCTATAGGACAATAAGAGGAACGACTCCCCCACCTCATTCCCGATTTTGCCGTGAAAGAGTAATGTCTTATTATTCCGCTACATTCCAGAGTCAGGCATAACCATACTATCACGCCTATGACCAGCACTATCGACAAACCCGGAAAGGCGATAATCCTTTATGACAGCATGTCCGTCGGCGGTTCGACCGACAAGTTGATCGACTCTATCGGCAGAAATCTTGCCGAAGCCGGAGCATACGTGGAAAAAGCCCGCTGCAAGCCCAACGCGGATTACAGCTTCGTCAAGGAGTTCGATCTCGTGCTTCTCGGAGCTCCGATCTACTACCTGCTCGTCGCCTCGAAGCTCAGCGGCTCGCTCTCGCAAAGCAACCTGAGAGCCGCGCTCAAAGGCAAGAAAGTGGCCCTCTTCGTCATCTGCGGCAGTCCCGAGCCGATGGCGCACTTCCTCTATCTGCCGCAACTCAAAATGCATCTCGAAAACCCGGTGATCCTTGCCGAAAAAGTGTTCTCGCCCGCAGAGACCAGCGATCCGAAAGCTATCGCGGAGTTCACGACGAACATTCTCGATGCCTACGGCAAGGCAAACTGATTCAACGAAACCCATCCCATGACGCAAGACAATGACCGCCAGATGAGGGCTATCATCCTCTATGACAGCCGCTCCACCGGTGGTTCTACCGACAAACTGATCGACGCGATTGGCCAGCAGCTCGCCGAAACCGGAGCTTATGTCGAAAAAGCCCGCTGCAAGGCGACCGCCGACTACAGCTTCGTGAGCGATTTCGACGTAGTGATTCTTGGCGCTCCCGTCTACTACCTGGTGGTCTCGTCTCAGTTGCTCGGCGCACTGGTACAGAGCAATCTGAAGCGCTGCCTGAAAAACAAGAATATCGCGCTCTTCGTGACCTGCGGAAGCCCCGAGGCGATGGCGCAGACGCTCTATTTGCCGCAGCTCAAGATTCATCTGATCCGCAACCGGATTCTCGCCGAAAAGGTGATCGCGCCGCATCAGATTGGCGACGAGGAGATCATCGCCGACTTCGTCGAGGAGATCGACGAGGGATTCCGCCGGGCCAGCAGACCTCGCTATGGCTCTCGCTCCAGCAAGCTTCAGTGGAGCAGCGAAGCGCAGGAGATGATCAACCAGATGCCTCCCTTCTTCGCCGACAAGATCAAGGCCGCCCTCACTATCTATGCCGAAAAGAACGGCATCACCTGCATCACGCCGGAAGTGCTCGACGTAGCGAGATCGAGTCCGATGGGCATGTGAGAGTAAAATCACGATAAAACGAAAAAGCCGTCACATTGCGATGACGGCTTTTTCGTTTTATCAAGATGCTGTTTTAAAAGTCACGCGATCACGACAAGTTGTGTCTTTATTCGATTGTCATTCTGAACGCAGTGAAGGTCGTATGTTAAAAATGTGGGGCAAGTAAACGCTTCTCCGGAGATTTGTTTTAAGAAAGAAAGGCCAATTTCTTCTGTTCAACCAATCTGCCGGAGGAG
>Ga0326729_1000056_pt1 | contig 36899 bp, 36 predicted proteins | sample MHFSIPfraction_2_FD_207744 | JGI IMG/M metagenome (GOLD analysis project Ga0326729, IMG submission 207744) | Lab enriched peat soil microbial communities from Michigan Hollow, Ithaca, NY, United States - MHF6AY SIP fraction | ecosystem: Environmental > Terrestrial > Soil > Wetlands > Peat...
TTACGCAAAGCATAATCAAACGTTCAGCGGGCACACGCGTAAAGGAGATTATCAACCATTACCATGACATCGCAGCCAACATGGATGTCATCATGTACGTGTACGTGACGGATCAGGCTGATACGCTGCACGGTGTGGTCGATCTGAGGGATCTGCTCAATGCCGAGCCGGATCAACCGCTTTCCGAAATCATGACAGACAGCCTGATCACGCTGGGCCCGGATGATACGCTGCATGATGCCGTGGAGTTTTTCTCAAGGTACTCTTTCAGGGCCATTCCGGTTACCGACGATGAGGAAAAACTGCTCGGGGTCGTATCCTTCCATCATATCAAAGGCATCAAGCCCCGCCTGGATTAGCTGAAACAGAAAAGCACGGTGGAGTTCCGTGCTTTTCTGTTTTGAGCCTCGCTGAAGGCCTGACTGATCGCCGTTTACTTGACTTCGGCTTCGTCAGTCTTTTTTACGGTTTTTTTTGTGGCTTTCTTCGTGGCTTTCTTCGCCTTTTTCTTTTTTACCACTTTCTTTGCTTCTGGAGCTTTCGTTTCAGGAGCTTTCATTTCAGGAGCGGTCTCTGTTGCGGGAGCTGCCGGTGCCGGTTTTGCTGGCGCAGCCGGAGCGGTTGCGGCCGGCTTTGCTGCGGGAGCATCAGCAGCGAAACACACATTTCCGAAAGCTTCACTCATGGCGAGAGTAACAATAAGGCCTGCGATAATTTTTCTGGTGTTCATAGCTTTGTTCATGGTTCGTTAATGTAGTCAACAAAAAAGGCCATCAGTGCGCCTTCATTATTGATTACGCACCGTGCGGCTATTTTCTTTCAATCCATTTCGGGCACTTCGACCATAGACTCCTTAAGGCGCCACACCTTTTATTGATCCGTCATACATCGGACACGACATGACTATGCTGAGTGCTCTGCGGGTTCGAGCGTCGCCCTTATGGTGAATATGCACTGTCGTCTGTTGTTTTAAGCTGTTTTTTAACAATCGTTAATACCGGCTTAAGAATAGATATCTATTATTGAAGTGTCGGTTGAGTAAAACGGCCGCTAATTGTTGCAGAATCTGCGAACCGCAATGCGTTGCGTTTCAGCAAGAAACTTTTCAACTCAACACATTCAACAAAAGGAGAGATCCAATGAAAAACATCATGTCAGGTTATTTTTCGAAGTCGCGCATATCAGTTGCGAAAATTGCATTGCTTTGCACCATTATAACTCCAGCGGTCGCTCCTTCGGTCCATGCTGCCGAAACGGCTTTTGCTTCCCCGGCACCTGGAGCTCTCAAAATAGGTGACAGCTATGGCGGCGGGAAGGTGGCGTATCTGTTTCAGTCTGGAGACGAAGGTTATGTGGCAGGCCAGACCCATGGACTGATCGCCTCAAAACAGGACCTGGGCAGCGGGACCACCTGGGATAATGCGGTGAAAATATGCCAGCAGCACAAGAGTGGCGGTTTCAGCGACTGGCGTCTTCCGAACAAGGTAGAGCTGAACAGACTTTATGCCAGCAGAACGGTTGTCGGTGGATTCAAGAATCACCACTATTACTGGAGCTCGACCGAAAGCGATAAAAACGATGCCTGGGACCAAAGCTTCCGAACCGGCGTTCAGAACCTCGGGTATAAGTTAGACAACAATTATGTCAGGGCAGTCCGTACGTTTTAATCGTGCGTCGTTCTGATCGGGAGGCTTCAGGGCGGGGTGGTTTTGCAGCCCGCTGTCTGAAGCCTTTCGAGCCTTTGGGCAGCAAGGAAACTGTTTCCGAATCCTTTCGCCATCGAGGGTAGAGCAGAACGCTTCTGTCCTGAACGTTTGCCGTCGATTTCTTATCCTGGGGTAAACCTTCCCTGCGCTCAATAAAGCCCGCAGGGTTCCGGAATGAGTCGGATGGCTGTATGAACGATGAACAAAGTATTAAGTGAATTTTAAGATTAACCTAAGGCTCCTTTAAATGTCGTCCGCTTATCTTGTTTTGTGTTGATAAAGCGTCCGCATCGACGGGAGCACAGGTTGAATAACAATGAACATGAACATTTGACAGTATATGAACGCATCACTTAAACCATGGGCAACTCCACTTGCGACCGGGGCATTCCTGATTTCTGCAGTTACCGGTGTCCTGATTTTTTTTGATATTGAAATGGGCGCGGTCGAACCAGTGCACAAATGGCTCAGCTGGCTTCTGCTGGGCGGCGTCGGAGTGCACATATTTTCCAATTGGAATCAGTTTTCGGGATATTTTTCGAAAAGGCCGGCATTGGGCATCATCGGAATGGCGCTCGTGGTGACCGTCGCGTCGTTGTTGCCGGTGTTCAGTGAAAAGGAAGAAGGGGGGGGGCGAAGTGCGGGAATCGCTGCCAAAGCTCTGGAATCCTCATCCCTGGAGACCGTTGCCCTGGTATTGAAAACCACACCTCAGGTTCTTGTTTCAAGGCTTGAAAAGAGTGGCATAGTTACCGTTGCACCGTCTTCGACCATTCAGGAAATAGCTGCGCGTAATGGAAAAAGCGGCAAAATGGTGCTTGGTGCCTTGCTTGTCGGGCCGGAGAAAAAAAGTGACGCCGATCGCGACGACCGTTAACCATTGATTACATGAGACTACTTGTTATCGAAGATGAAACGGGAATTGCCCGTTTTCTCAAAGAAGGGCTGGAAGAGGAGTACTTTGCCGTGGATGTCGCTTTTGATGGTAAAAGCGGGCTCGATCTTGCAATGACCAATGATTATGACCTGATTATGGTGGACTGGATGATTCCCGGCATCAGCGGAGTCGAAGTCTGCAAGCAGATACGCCGGTCCGGCAGCAGTGTGCCTATTCTTTTCCTGACAGCCAGGGATACGCTGGAAGATGTTGTGTTCGGACTGGATTCCGGAGCCAACGATTATATCAAAAAGCCGTTCGAATTCGAGGAGTTGCTTGCCCGGATAAGGGTACAACTGAGGAAAAACAACCAGGATGCCGATGCCCTGACCGTTGGGACTCTGACGATCAATGCCGTTACCCATCAGGTTTTCTGCGGTTCGAAAGAGTTTACCCTGACGCCGAAGGAGTTTTCCCTGCTTGATTATCTCGTTCGCAACAAGGATCGTCCCTGCTCAAGGAGCCGCATCATCGAACATGTCTGGGATATGCATTTCTACTCCGATACCTCGGTCATCGATGTCTATATCAATTTCCTGCGCAAAAAACTTGAACAGGCAGGGTGCGGCAACCTCATTCAAACCATCAGGGGGGTCGGCTACATCGTCCGGGAAACTCGGCCCGAATCTGAATGACAAAGCCAGGTGACAAAGCGCGTGAACGGCATGAGACGAGATGGAAATACCTTCCCTCAATGAGCCTGCGCAACCGCATGGCGTTCTATTACACTGTTGCGACGGCATTTCTGATGGCTGTTGTGTTCGCAGCCATTCTGCTCCTGGTGGACCGCATTGTTTTTATGCATTTCGATGAGGAACTCAGGCATGAAGTTGCCGAAACGTTTGAAGATGCCCATGTGAAGGGGCAGGTTTTCAGCGGATTCGACAGTTTCAGGGCTATCAACGGCACCGAAGGAGAAGCTGAAGAGCATGAAGGGCAAGCCAAAAAGAAGGAGCTCGATTCGGAGTTCATTCAGCTCGTCGACAGTTCAGGTCGAGTAGTCACAAAATCGGCCAACCTTTCCCAGAACATTCTGACCGTCAATCCTGCTTATTCCGGTGTTCGCTATTTCAACAGCGTCGTTGGAGGCGAGCAGGTAAGGCAGGTGCAGGTGCCTCTCGTGAACAGCAAGGGGATCGCTGAAGCTTACCTCATTGTCGCCGTTCCCATGAAGAGCGCCATGCTCGTTCTGCTCGATCTGCAGAATATCATGCTTGTTTCGTTTCCTGTCATCATACTGATCCTGTTCATCCTTACCCGTGCAATCGCGGGCAGAAGCATACGACCTGTAGAGAAGGTTATCGCGACTGCCCAATCAATGACTCAGGTAAATCTCGACCAGCGCATTCCCCTGCCTCACAACCACGATGAACTGTATCGGTTATCGGCGACCATCAATGCCCTGTTCGATCGACTGCAGGATGCGTTTCAGCGGGAAAAGCAGTTTACTGCCGACGCATCACATGAGCTCAAGACTCCGCTTGCCGCAGTCAAGGGCACTCTTGAGGTCCTGGTTCGCAAACCGAGGGATACTGCGCACTATGAAGAACGGATCCGTTATTGCCTCGATGAACTGAGCCGCATGGCCAGGCTGATCGACCAGTTGCTGATGCTCGCGAGGTATGAGAACGATACGATGAACCCGAATATCGCGAAGATCGATATCGCAGTATCGCTTAAGTCTGTCATATCGAGATTGGAGCCGTTGGCTTTCGAAAAACTGATATCGATCAGGATGGAGAACACTCCATCAGGAACCGTTGCTGCCGATCCGGCGATGCTTGAAATGATGATCGGGAATATCCTTTCTAACGCGATCAAATATTCCCCGGCCGGCTCTTCGATCGAAATCGGTACTGCACGCCGTTCATCGCTTCTTGTGTGCAGCATTACCGATCACGGGGTCGGAATTCCAGAAGAAAAACTGCAGAATGTTTTCGACCGGTTCTACAGGGTCGATGCATCGAGGAGTTCGAGCACCGGTGGATTCGGGCTCGGGTTGTCGATCGTAAGGAAGCTCGCCGATCTCCAGCATATCGGAATCTCTGTGTCGAGCAGGGAAAATGCAGGCACAACCTTTGAACTGACATTCCCATCCGCCTGATTTTTCAGGAAATTTTAAGGTGGCGTTCAGCTCCTTTTAAGATGGGCCGTATATCTTTTACCCTACAAATCCTTTAAGGGTAAATATATCTCATATGTGGAATTCCGTCCTTGTCAAGCGAGCCATACCGCTTTCGTTTTCCTATCTGCTGCTTGTCACAGCTTCGCTGGCACTCGACTTTATCCTGCATGCGGCCGGTCTCGATTGGACAGGCCGGTATCTGGGGATTGCCGGAACGGTGCTTGTCGCCTTCTCCTTCGGTTATTCGGCCCGTAAAAAAAAGCTCATAGCAAATGGACCCCTCAGCGTTTTTCTGAGGCTTCATTGCAATGCCGGCTGGATCGGCACATTGATGATCCTGGTTCATTCAGGAATCCACTTTAACGCGATTCTTCCCTGGATGGCAACCGCGCTGATGATGGTGGTTACGGCCAGTGGCCATGTCGGGCAGTATCTGGTCCGCAAGCTCAGGGAGGAGGTGAAAATGAAAAAAAAGAAGCTCGGTATCGAGGATGGCAATGCAGACGGCCTCGAACAGCAGGGGTACTGGGATGACGTCACCCTCAGGGCCTTCGAACAGTGGAGGCACATCCATATGCCGATAGTCTCTTTTTTATTGGTCCTGACATTTATCCATATCGTGTCCGTAACGTTTTTCCTGAACTGGAGGTAACCTGTTGAGACCAATATTTTATGCTGTTGCGTTCGCCCTGGTCCTGACTGCCCTGGTCATTGCGTTTCCCGGCAGGATGATCAACCCCGGCCCACTAATGGAAGGGCATCAGAAACTTGAAAACAACTGCCTGGGCTGTCATAAGCCCTTTGCCGGCGCATCGAAGCAGTGCATCAGCTGCCACAAACAGGCAGATATCGGCGTCAGGAACGTCGCTGGCCAGGCGTTGCCGAAAAGGAGCGGAAAGACCCTTTTTCATAGTGGGTTTGCCGCGAACTCCTGCGTCGAATGCCATACCGATCACAAGGGGCTCAATCCGAAACGTGCAGTCAAAAACTTCATGCACGACTCTCTTTCTGCATCCCTGAAGAACAACTGCAATGCTTGCCACCGGGATCAGAAACCTCAGGATAATCTGCACCGCCAGGTCGGGGAAAGCTGTGCATCGTGTCACGATACCGTCAAATGGAAAAATGCAGCTTTCGATCACACCCGATTGGTGTCTGGACAACAGTGTATCAGCTGTCACAAGAGTGAGAAACCGGGGGATTCGCTTCATCGCCAGGCAGGGGATAACTGTACCTCGTGTCATGACACCGTTAAATGGAAGAATGTCTTTTTCGACCATAGCCAGTTGTCCACAAACGGGAGGAAGTGTATTACCTGTCACACGAAGGATGTGCCCGGCAACGCACTGCATCGACAGGCCGGGGAGAACTGCTTGTCCTGTCACGATACCGTCAAATGGAAAAATGCCGTTTTAGACCACAGCAAATTTGCCGCTTCGGGAAAACAGTGTATTACCTGTCACAGTAAGGATGTGCCCGGTGACGCTCTTCATCGCCAGGCCGGGAAGAACTGCTCGTCCTGTCACGATACCGTCAAATGGAAAAATGCCGTTTTAGACCACAGCAAATTTGCCGCTTCGGGAAAACAGTGTATTACCTGTCACACGAAGGATCTGCCCGGTGACGCGCTGCATCGTCAGTCGAAGGCAAACTGTTCGGAATGTCACCAGACCAGCCGGTGGAAGCCGGCGACTTTCGATCATGACAGATATTTCAGGCTTGATGGCGATCATCGTGCAAGCTGCGTCACCTGCCATCCCAATCCGAAAAATTACAAGGCATATACGTGCTATAACTGCCACGAGCATTCGCCGTCCAGGATTGCGGCAGAACATCGTAAAGAGGGGATCCGCAACTATGATAACTGCGTAAGGTGCCATAGGGACGCAAGGGGAGAACACGAAGGCGGGGAAGGTCGGGAAGGCGGGCATCACAGGGAAGGCCGGGATGATGACGATTGAACGGACGCGTTGAAGTGCCGATATCGATAAGGACTCAGGCCGGCTTTTCAGCAGCGAAGATCGCCGGCCTTGAATCTGTGACGGAAGGAATTTACTCGAACTCGATCAGGGCCTGACCGCTTTTAACGGCTTCACCCGGAGAGGTCATGATTTTCTTGACGGTACCGGCAGCATGGGCTGTGATATTGGTCTCCATCTTCATGGCCTCAAGCACGACCAGCAGGTCGTTCACCTGGAGTTTCTGTCCGACCTGGACGTTTACTCGCTGCACGACGCCCGCAATAGGGCTGCGGCAGACCTTTTCGTCAGGCAGGCCGTCCGCGACAGGTTGCACTGCGGCGACCTGGGGAGGCGGTGCAACCACCTGCTTCGACTGGATGGTAGAGGTCGGTTCCGGGAACGAGGCCGGCATCCGTACCTCTTCTCCTTCCAACACCTCCACGTCAACCACATATTTTTTCCCGTCTATGGTCAAGGTCAACTGCACGGCAAGACTCCTTATTTTGTAATGCTGAATGTATGTGATGATTGAATCGAGACCCGTCCCTGCTGGGACCATGAGCTTGTGCCCTGGTCGCTGATGAAGCGGGCCCTGCGGATCCGGAAGTTCTTTCCGAGATATGCGGCGATAGCGGCCGACATAAGGATCAGCAGTTCAGGGGTTATTTCCTGTTCAGACATGGTTGCTCTCGTTTATTGGCGTTACAGGGGAATCAGGCCGTGTTTCTTCTGCGGTCTGAATTCCCGTTTGGTATGGAGGATATCGAGCGCCATGGCCAGATATCGGCGCGTTTCTGCCGGCTCGATGATGTCGTCCACCTTAAGTCGCGCGGCTGCGACGAACGGGCTGGAGAAGGTATCGCGGTACTCCGTGATCAGTTCCTGCCTGCGCGCCACAGGATCTGCAGCCTTCTTGATCTCGTTTCTGAAAACGACATCGACGGCCCCTTCTGCGCCCATGACTGCGATTTCGGCCGTAGGCCAGGAGATGACGCGATCGGCGTCAAGATCCTTGCTGCACATAGCCAGATAGGCGCCGCCATAGGCTTTCCGGAGTATCACCGTGATTTTAGGCACCGTGGCAGCGGAGTAGGCGAAGAGCATTTTTGCGCCATGCCGGATGATTCCGCCGTACTCCTGCTGGACACCGGGCATGAAGCCGGGGACATCGACCAGCGTGACGAGCGGGATGTTGAATGCATTGCAGAAACGGATAAAACGAGCTGACTTGTCTGATGCGTTGATGTCGAGCACGCCGGCCATGACGCAGGGCTGGTTTGCCACGACGCCTACCGAACGCCCCTGGATCCTTGCGAAACCGATGACGATGTTTGGGGCGAAGGAGTCCTGTACCTCCATGAAGTCGCCGTTGTCCATGATATGTGCGATGACCTCACGGACGTCGTAGCTCTGTTTCGGGTCAACGGGAACGACTGTGTTCAGGCGTTTGTCGGGAAGAATCACGTCGTTGGCCTCCAACTGGGGCGGGTCCTCCATGTTGTTGGACGGCAGGAACGACAGCAGGCGTTTGCAGATCGCCATGGCATCCATATCGTCTTCAGCGATGAAATGGACGACTCCCGAGTTGTTCATCTGTGCAGCCGGTCCGCCCAGATCTTCCGCGGTCACCTCTTCGCCGGTCACAGCCTTGATAACCGATGGGCCGGTGATGAACATCCTTGCAGCTTTCGTCTGTATGATGAAGTCGGTCAGGGCCGGGCTGTATGCCGCGCCGCCGGCGCAGGGGCCGCAGATCAGCGAGATCTGGGGGACCACACCGGAGAGCATGACGTTGTTGTAGAATACCTTTCCATAGCCTGACAGGCTGTCGATCCCTTCCTGGATCCGGGCGCCGCCTGAATCGTTGATGAATACGAAAGGGGAACCGGTCTTCAGCGAACCTTGCATCATCTCTACGATCTTGTCGCAGTGAACCTCGCCGGCAGCTCCACCTGCGACGGTGAAGTCCTGGCTTGCGAGATGAACCAGCCGGCCGTTGATGCTTCCGGCACCGGTGATCACTCCGTCAGCAGGCATTTTCTTCCCAGCCATGCCGAAGTGTGTGCAGCGATGCAGCGCAAAGAGTCCTGATTCCTGGAAGCTGTCCTGGTCGACGAGCGCATTGATTCTCTCACGGGCTGTGAGACTTCCTGACTTGTGCTGCTTGTCGATTTTGTCATGTCCTCCGCCGAGCAGCAAGTCGTCCTTTCGTTGGTTAAGCGCCTCTATTTTTTCTTCAATATTCATGGGGTGCAGTATGAGGAATAATATTCGTGTTGTGATTACTGGTAAGGGGTTACCATTACCTTGTGTTGCCGTCCGCTCAGGGTCACGGTGTAGGTGATCGGGCCGGTGATAATGCCCTGGTGCCCTTCTGCAGGATGAGTTTCTGAAACCCCTGTCGCCGGGTCCTTGCCCAGGTTGCGAGGGCCTTCATGACGTTCTGCAAAGAATTTCGGGGCCACCTGCGGGAACATCGCGTAGGTCAGCACATCTTCATCCGTACCGTTGCAGCCTGTAAGGGCAAGCGCCTCGGAACGGAGCTTGTCCCACTCCGGCTTCAGGAGGTCTGCCGGCCGGCAGGTGATCGGCTCCTTCTTGGCATGATCATGTGCCATTTTTATGACCTCCGGATTCTTTTCACCGGGACCTGCGCCGTAATATCCGAGCATGAGGTCGGCAAACTCTCCGGTCAGTACCTTGTATCTTCCCATCAGGACGTTCAGCACAGCCTGTGTGCCGACGATCTGGCTGCTGGGAGTGACCAGCGGCACATAACCCGTATCCTTGCGCACCAGCGGGATCTCCTCAAGGACCTCTTTCATCCTGTCGCCGGCGCCCTGCTGCCTGAGCTGGCTTTCCATGTTCGAGAGCATTCCGCCGGGAATCTGGCTCTTGAAAATCTCGGTATCCACGCCGGTCACCTTCGATTGGAACTCGCTGTAGCGGCCAAGAACCGATACGAAATGTGATTTGACCCGCTCGATCCTGTCCACATCGACTTTTGTGGAAAAACCTGTGCCTTCCAGCATTTCGATGAAGCTCTCCGTCGGGTTGTGCCCCGGTCCGAGGCTCATGGTGCTGATAGCGGTATCAACGCAATCCGCTCCTGCTTCGACTGCCTTCATCAGGCTGACCAGGGTGACTCCTGTAGTCGCATGGACATGGATATGGACCCGCAAATGCGATCCGCAAGCGTCCTTTATCCCTTTGACCAGATCGAAAGCGGCCTGCGGCTTGATGAGGGCGGCCATGTCCTTGATGCAGATGGAGTCGACCCCCATATCCTGGAGTCTTCTGGCCTGATCGACAAACAGTTCGGTTGTATGGATCGGGCTGACGGTGTAGGAGATGGTGCCCTGGGCGTGCCCTCCGGCCTTTTTGACTGCCTTTACCGAGGTTTCTATGTTCCTGAGGTCGTTGAGGGCATCGAAAATGCGGAAAACGCCGATGCCGTTTTCTGCTGATTTGTCGCAGAAGCGCTCTACCACTTCGTCCTGATAGTGGCGATAACCCAGAAGGTTCTGGCCGCGCAGCAGCATCTGAAGCGGGGTTTTGGGCATCAGGCTCTTGAATGTCCGCAGCCGTTCCCACGGGTCCTCGTTAAGATAGCGGATGCAGGCGTCATAGGTGGCGCCGCCCCAGCACTCGATCGACCAGTATCCGGCTTCGTCAAGATCTTTACAGGCTCCGGTCATGTCGTCTATGCCAAGCCGGGTAGCTATCAGGCTCTGATGGGCGTCGCGCAGGGCGAGCTCGGTTATATCTATGATTCGGTTGATAATAGCTCCACAGTCTGATTATAAGAAGTGCGGTACTTTCGGGTTTTTCCCCGGCCCGGAATTACAGGCCGCCGCTTATCTGTTTATTGCGTAACTCATTGCTGAAATTGCTGAACATAATGTGTAATATATTTTATGCGAATGCAAATCAAGGCGTCAGGTTTATATCCGGTTTTCCGGAAATTGCTATTTTTTTACACGAGCTTCATAATCAGTGCAGTTGTGCCGGATTTGCCGGGATGAGCATGCACAGGGCGGCAACACCCATGACAACGGTGGCGATCCAGCCGAGCCAGATTATTGGCCTGCTTGCAGTGTAGTCGCCCATAATCGATTTTTTCGTAGCCAGCAGCAGGATCACGGCCATGAGCGGCACGGCGATGACCCCATTGATGACGGCGCTCCAGAAGAGGGCTTTCATTGGGCTGATCGGAGTATACTGAATGAACAGGCCGGCCATCACGCTTAGCGCTATGATGCCGTAGAATCCGCGCGCCTCGGTCGCCTTGCATTCCAGTCCCGAATTCCAGCCCATAGCCTCGGAAAGTGCGTAGGCCCCGGAACCGGCGAGCACCGGCACGCCGATGAGGCCGACGCCGAGTATCCCAATGGCGAACAGATAGAAGGCGAACTTACCGGCAAGCGGCTCGAGGGCACTTGCGGCCTCTGCTGCGGTGTTGATATCTGTTATTCCTGAAACGTTGAGTGTTACCGCAGTTGCGAGGATGATGAAATAAGCTGTGATATTGGAATAGAACATGCCGGTCCAGGTGTCCCACCTGATGCGGCGAAGCTCCCCCCTCGCACTGGGTTTATCTCTCAGGAGCGGAGCGGAGTCTGCGTTCGTGTGCATATCCTCCACCTCTTCCGATGCCTGCCAGAAGAAGAGGTATGGGCTGATAGTGGTGCCGAAGACCCCTACGATCACCGCCGCGGCATCTGCATCGAGCTTGAGTCGGGGCAGCACTGTCCTTTGCGCTACCTCGCCCCAGGGTACATCGACGGTAAACAGCACGGCCGCATAGGCGAGCAGCGAAACGGTCAGCCACTTCAGGAAGAATACGTATCGATGATAAGGGACGAACACCTGCATCAGTAAAGTCCCGAATACGAACACAGCTGTCATGATGTGGCGATCATGGCCAGTGATGAGTTCGGCGACTTCCCCCATTGCGGCGACATCTGCGGAGATGTTGAGTATGTTTGCCAGGAGCAGGAGCGTCACGACGATTTTGAGGACGATGGGTGGGAATGCCGACTTGATGTTGGCCGCAAGCCCTTTTCCTGTGACCCGGCCGATATCGGCGCAAACGGATTGGATAGCTGCCATCAACGGATAAGCCAGCGGCATCGTCCAGAGCATATCGAGGCCATAGCGGGCTCCAGCCTGGGAATAGGTGGCGATGCCGCTCGGATCGTCGTCGGCCACACCGGTGATGAGGCCAGGGCCGACGCGGGCCAACGGGTGTTCCTTCAGCCGGTCCCGGAAAAATTGGATGATACTCAATATATGGACTCCATCGATGTTCGTTCGGCAGATCTACCAATATGCATACATCGATAAATGCACAAAAGTTGTCGGTTCTGTCGCCTGTGTAGAAAAAAAGTTGATTTTCCCTGATTTGAGCAATCTCATTCTTGACAGGGCACCGATTCAGCCCGTTGATCCCTTCAGACACTAGCATCAGGTTTTACTGAACGCGCCGAACCATATGACTTTGTCGTGTCCGTTTTTTCCGGGAGGGGATTGTGCGCAGCGGCACGATTACCAGTTTCGGTGATCTGCTCATTCGCTTGTCATAAAGCCTGCTCAGGCTCATGTGTAGCCCAATCATCACCTGAAGGGAATTTCATGACCTTTCATGTCGGAGCGCATTCGGTATTTTACTAACTTGCTTTGAAAAGCAAAGGAATGGGGCGCATGACACCTGAATGTGACGATGTCGCTATCAGCATCGAAAACCTCACACGGGAGTTCGGCCGAGTCGTTGCGGTACGATCGCTGAACCTTGTGGTACCCTACGGTGTAATTTTCGGGCTGCTCGGTTCGAACGGAGCAGGCAAAAGCACCACCATCAAGATGCTGACCACCATGCTGCCTCCCACCAGCGGTAACGCGTTCGTCGCCGGATACAGCATTCTCACAGACGCAGTCCAGATAAGGCGTCGTATGGGATATGTTTCGCAGATGCTTTCTGCCGACGGAGCGCTGACCGGCGCGGAAAATCTGATGCTTTTCGCAAAGATTTACGGTATTCCAAGGTCTGAACGCAGGTCGCGTGTCGTGTCGGCATTGCAGTTCATGGGCCTGTCGGATGTCGGCACTCATCTTGTCAGCAGCTATTCCGGAGGCATGATCCGTCGTCTGGAGATCGCGCAGTCGATGCTGCATCGGCCGAGGGTCCTGTTCCTGGACGAACCTACAGTCGGACTGGACCCGGTTGCGCGTCATCAGGTCTGGCAGAAGCTGAAAGAGATGCGTGCCTCGTTCGGTACGACGATACTGATGACGACGCACGATATGGAAGAGGCGGACGAACTCTGTGACCGGATTGCCATTTTACAATCCGGGAATCTCGCGGTCGCCGGTTCTCCTCAGGAGCTCAAGGAGCTGGCCGGAACCGATTCGATGGATGCTGTTTTCATACATTTTTCGGGAGGGACCAGTGAAACTGCAGCGAACTACCAGGATGTCAGGCAATTCAGGCGGGCAGCACGACGAATGGGCTGAGAGTTATGGCCTGAAGGTGTTCATGCGCGACACCGCTGCTATTGCAGGCATAGAACTGCTCAAGCTCAGTCGCGATCCTGGCGAGATTCTCATGCGATCGGTCCAGCCGGCACTCTGGCTGCTGGTGTTCGGTCAGATTTTCGGACGGCTGCATGCCGTGCCTACAGGGAATCTCGATTATTTCACTTTTCTCGCGCCAGGCATTCTGGCCCAGAGCGTCCTGTTCATCTCGATCTTTTACGGAATCAGTGCCATATGGGAGCGGGACCTCGGTATTCTGCAGAAGCTTCTTGCCAGCCCATCACCCCGAACTGCGCTGGTTCTCGGTAAAGCGTTATCGGCCGGTCTCCGCGCGCTGGCACAGGCCGTCATCATCTATCTGCTGACCATGATCATGCATGTGCCTCTCAACTGGTCGCCATGGGCTCTTGCTGTCGTTGCCCTGTCGGTAGTGCTTGGCGCAGCCCTTTTTTCAACCTTTTCACTGATGATCGCCTGCATCGTAAAAACCAGGGAGCGGTTCATGGGCATCGGGCAGGTTATGACCATGCCGCTGTTTTTTGCCAGTAACGCCATTTACCCGATTTCAATCATGCCTGACTGGCTCAAAACGATCGCACATCTCAATCCGCTCACATACCAGGTCGATATTCTGAGATCGATGATGGTCATCGGCGGAACGAGCTCATTCGGTATAGGCCAGGACCTGCTGATACAGTCGATCATTCTTGCCGGCCTGGTGCTTGTCACCTCGAAGCTCTACCCCTCGATTATCAGGTAGATTCCCTCCTCACTGATTCGGCGTAACTCTCCAGATACCAGATAGTAGACCCTGAACTGACAGACTTTTGCGGAGCTGTGCTATCAGGACTAACAGCATCGGTGACAAAAACCCGCCTACCTGATAGCGCCTTAATTTATTCGAGCCTTTTGGCTTTAAGGACCGGTTTTATTGGGATAAAGCTTAATCGACATAAAATTTATTGCATAAATGTATATTTTATTAAATAATTTGTCTTACTTTTCAAATGTGCCTTAATAATTAAAATTCATTGGTTTGCGGGATTTGCCTGGTCCGAACAGGATTAACTCTGGAGCAGGCGGTGAATCGATTGAAAAAAGATTCCCGACTTTTCGGCTGTGAACACCTGAGGGCATGGAAACGAAAGCGTTGGGGGTGATTTTCAGGCAGGCGGAAACAGCTCGATTACCGGAATGAAAAATGGCGGGCCACAAGCTGATTGAAATGTTTTTTGATGGCTTGAAAATTATCGGGGGAATCAGGGATATAACCGGCTTGCCAGTTATGGTCCCTCCATCCAACTGAGCAGTTCGACGTCTTTGTCGGAATCAGTTTATGAACCTGCAGGATCAGAGTCCTGGCAAACAGTTTTTTCGATTTGTTGTATCGTAAATCAAAATAAATGAGCCATGAAATCAGTAGCATCAAGCCCCGGGAGGGATGACTATTTTGCCCGAATCAGGGAGAATATGTCAAAACAAAAAAACTGGAAACTTGGGGCAACCATTTTTGCAGGTAAGATGATCGGACTGTTTTTAGTCCTTTTGTCGATGAATACGTTGTCTGGAGTCGTAGGTACCCCGGCGATGGCAGCCATAACCTATACTCCGGCGGAAACGACCCTCGTCAACTCCATCAACACTGTATGGACATTGGTCGCTGCAGCCCTCGTATTTGGAATGCAGGCGGGATTCGTAATGCTGGAAGCCGGTTTTGCCAGAAAACGCGAATCCGTTAACGTGTTGATCGAATGTGTGCTGGATACGGCTATCTGCGGTATCTCCTTCTGGGCTATCGGGTATGCATTCATGTTCAGTGAAGGTAACGGCTTCATCGGTCAGAAGTGGTTCTTCCTGCAGGGCGCACCTGCGACTTACGGTACGACCGGTGTAGCGCTTCTTGCACACTGGGTTTTCCAGTTTGCCTTTGCCGACACCGCATCGACCATTACATCCGGCGCCATGATCGGACGTACCAGCTTCCGTGGCGACATCCTCTACAGCATTGTCGTTACAGCGCTGATCTATCCTATCATCGGCCATTGGGCATGGGGTCCGGACGGCTTCCTGGTAACCATGGGTTCAAAAGGAAACTTCCTGCCTGAACTTGGCAACCCTTTCCGCGATTTCGCTGGCTCGACAGTCGTACATACAATCGGCGGTGTGGTTTCACTGGCGGGAGCCATTGTTCTCGGGCCTCGCATCGGTCGCGTCTTCCTGCGCGATGACAAGGAGAGAGGCGGTCTGCCGGCGGCTCACAACTTGCCGGTTGCTGTTACCGGTGCCTTCCTGCTGTGGTTCGGATGGTACGGGTTCAACCCTGGCAGCACGCTGTCTGCAATGGATGCTGTCGGTATCGGCCGTGTAGCTGCAAATACGACTCTTGCAGCTTGTGGCGGAGCTTTGAGTGCAATGTTCCTGGCCTTTTATATTGGTTCTTTCAAAGGGAAATTCGACGTCGGCTTTACGGTGAACGGTCTGTTGGGCGGATTGGTTGCCATCACGGCGCCATGTTACTGGGTGTCTCCGTTTGGCTCTGTCATTATCGGTCTAATCGCAGGTGCGATTGTTTTCGGTGGCATCTACCTGCTTGAATACCTTCGTATCGATGACCCTGTCGGCGCGGTTCCTGTACATGGATTGAACGGTATTTTCGGGACCTGGGCTATCGGTCTGTTTGCCACGGGAGAATATGGATTTGCCACTCCTTTTGGCCCTGACAACTCTGCACCTGTCGCAGGACTGTTTTACGGCGGTGGCTGGAATGTATTCCTTGCACAGTTTGTAGGAAACGCGATCGTTGCCCTGACGACCTTTGCCGTCGCAATCGTTACGATGTGGGTAATTAATAAATTGCCATATCCCTTTAAATTGCGCGTCGAGCCTGAAGGTGAAACTGGTGTCGGCGGCCTGGACGTGTTCGAGCACGGTGCTGAAGCATACACCAACTGATCTGACTGCGGCTGATTGAAGACAGGGCAACAAATTGGTCGTCCTGTTTTCAATCAGCTGATAATCACTGAAATGACAAACCTCCATTCAGGAGTATTGACTTTGACACTGACGGCAGGTTCTCATTTTTTTCAAAAAGATTAAATCATCAAAAATTCATCAATTATGAAAAAAATAGAAGCGATCATAAGACGCTCCAAATTCGAAGAGGTCAAGGCGGCGTTGCACGCCATTGATATCGACTTTTTTTCCTATACCGAATCGTACGGGGTAGGAAACGAAAGGAAAAAGAAAGGTGTATTTCGTGGCTCTGAACATACCGATTACATCTCGCGTCTGACCTTATCCATCGTCGTTCGCGATATCAATCTTCGGAAAACCGTGGACTGCTTGTTGAAATCAGCTTACACCGGTGAAGTGGGTGACGGAAAGATCTTCGTCTGGACCATCGAAGAGTCCTATCGTATCCGTACAGGGGAGAGCGGTGACGACTCCATGTATAACAAGGATTAGTCGATCGATCGAATACCGGTCCCATAGAGCATGATAAAGGAAGAGGCTGTCTCATTATTGTTATCTGGGACAACCTCTTTCTGTTTTTGTATAAAATTGCAAGGACCAACGGGACGTAAAGGACAAAAAAGACATAAGGGGTTCAGGAGGAAAGGATGATGCGGCAGCGCCTCTTCATCTTCCGGAAACGACGGTCTCCAGGCTTGACATAAAAAAGGCTGCCTCACTTTGATTTTTGAGACAGCCTCTTTTTGTTTGGTTCCGGAATCTGTATTCAGGTAAGACTTCATGAGGGAATCGCCGTTATTCGTTCCATCGTCTCTAAACAGGCAGCGTGAAGTGAAATACGCTGCCTTTTCCTTTTGTGCTTTCCACCCCGACTGTTCCGCCGTGAGCAGTTACGATCTCCTTGACTATCGAGAGGCCCAGACCTATGCCTGACTTTTCGTCCTGGCCGGGAACCCTGTAAAACTGATCGAACAGGCGTTTAAGGTGCTCTGGAGCAATGCCTTCGCCCGTGTCTTCAACCGAGAATCGGATTCCTGAAAGCTCGGCTTCAGCTTTGACGGTTATCGTGCATCCATGCTTCGAGAAACGGAAGGCGTTCGACAGCAGGTTCGCAAACACATGTCTGATGCTGGCAGTATCAGACATGACATCGGGAAGTCCGGGAGGAATTTCGACGATTATGGCGACTCCTTTTTCCGCCGCTTCGTTCATGAACGGTTCGATCCCTGTTCTGACGAGTGTTTCAGGCTGATGTGGCTGCATGTTCAGACGTGCCCTTCCAGACTCGATCCTGTTCAGGTCGAGCAGTTCATCGAGGATGTCTGCAAGGCGATCGCTGTCCTCACCTGCAGTATGAAGCATTTCGAACTGTTTTTCGTTCAGGGGCCCGATCCGCTGTTCGAGCAGGAGGTGAACAGCCATCCTCAGGGATGTCAGCGGCGTCCGGAGCTGATGTGATACGGTCGATACGACCCCGCGTTTCAGCTCTTTCTGTTCATGTACCTGCGTCATATCGTAAAGAAGAAGGACGGTACCGTTTGTACCGATCGTTCCCGGGTCGCGCGATATCGGGACCGCTGCCGGTTTGAAAAAAAACTCACGGTTGTCTATAAACTTCTGGATGTAGCCGTTTCCGTTGAATTCCACCGGTCCGCCTTCCATGGCAGCCCTCTCCAGTAGTTCAGGCAGCCATGCATAACCGAGGCTTGCAGTGACAGCTCCCGGTTTCAGGCCGAAAAACCGCATTGCTGATTGGGTAGCTACATCTACACGTCCCTCTGGATCAATAATGGCTATAGGGGTCGGCAGGATGTTCATGACCTCCTGTGTGGCCCTTCGTGTCCGCTGGAGCTTGTCGTTGTCGCTTTTCCGGATCTGACGCAGTGTCGAAGTCATCTCGCTGAAGGCATCCGATAGCTGGCCGATTTCATCGTTTGACCCTGTTTCAAGTACCAGGTCCAGGTTGCCGTTCCTGATTTCGTTGGCTGAAGCGATCAGCTTTCCGATAGGCTTCAGTATCCATCTGCGCAACTGATAGCTGAACAGCAGGGCGACGGCAGCACAGGCTACAATGGCAACGAGTATTCGGTTATGGGCCGATGCTGCAAGCGTTCGTGCCGCATGGTTCGCTACGTTCATGTTTGCCTGGTTCATATCCAGGATCTGCTGGGTGAGGGTCTTCATTTCCGCCAGCAACGGGAGGATTGTCGTGAAATAGGTCGTACGCCTTTTTTCGAGGGGGATAGAGCCGTCGATGATGCGACGGATCGCTGTGGCATAGCCGTCGAACAGCAGTGCGAGGCGTTCGGCTTTTTCTTTTTCTCCCGGAAGGGTGATGTTGCCGAGCTCCACCTTGAGCGCCTGCCTGAATTTCTGTTCGCTGTTGCCGATGTTGCCGGTACCGGTTTCATGGTGGTCTGTAAAGGAGATCAGGATGTCGCTGTCCATCCTGTCGAGAGCTTCCTTCATCTCCTGGCTTGCGGTGACGCTTCGGTAGTTCTGCTTCAGGATGACGTCGATAGCGCTCCCGAGCTGGTCGATCTGGCTGATGGTCAGCGTGCCGATGACCGCTATGATGGCCAGGAGACCCCCGAAACCGAAGGCAAGCTTATGTCTCAGACTGATCATTGTCCACTCTCCTTATATAAATCATCCCAGGCCTGTGGTTCATCTCAATCAGGTTTTCCGGTGACGGAGGCGCTCCCGGTATTGTCGACGTGACTGAATCATACCCTTATTGGCAAGATAAGAAATGGTATGCCCTGGTTGTAAAGGCTCTGCTGTACGGCAAATACCGTATAGTTGTGCAGCCACCGATCCATCAACGACTCCCTCGTGAAAACGAGCTGACCGCCGAAAAAGACGATATCGGGGAACCTGTCGGTGATCCGAGGTACAAGCTTGTTGATCTCATCGACCACATCGGTTCCTATCGAGGTGAATGCCTCTGCATAGTAACCGTGCTCTTTCATGTACTTGACATACTTGCCGCTTTCGCTGTTGACATACTCGTTGAGGTGGCCGATCTCGTCGGCCCCTTTGAAATTGCCGGCATCGATCGGACCGATTTCCACGAAAACAAAGTTTTTGTAGACGCCGCTGAACAGACGGGAAACGCTGAAAAGGGTGTGCAGGCCGAGCCCGTTGAAGCCGTTGACGAGGATGGCGGCAGTTTTGCCTTTCGGGTTGTAAACCGGTTCTGGCGTATCCTTCTCGTTGAGGTCTGAGCCTGACATGACAGCAGCTTCCACGATGATATCCAGACGTTTCAGCGTTTGATAGGTTTTATTGTAATGTCCCTTGATAATAAAGGTGATCATCACCAGCATACCGGTAATCAGTATGGTTAACCAGCCGCCTTCATCGAATTTGAGTATCAGCACGGAAATGAGGATGAATGTCGTAAGGATAAGGCCGATGCCGTTGATCGCGATTTTTCTTGCCCATAGCTTTTCAGATCCCCGCTCCTGCCACCAGTGCTTCACCATGCCGAGCTGGGAAAGGGAGAAGGTGATGAATACGTTGATGCTGTAAAGTACGATAAGAAAATCTACCGATCCCCTTGATCCGACCATCATGAGCAGCGAGGCGGCACCCATGAATAGAATACCCCGTTCCGTTACCAGCCGGTCGCTGAGCATGGCGAACTTTTTGGGCAGCCAGTTGTCGAGCGCCATGTTAGCCAATACCCTCGGGCCGTCGAGAAATCCGGTCTGTGCCGCGATGAACAGGAGGACGGCTTCAGAAAGCAGGGTGATCCATACGAAAGCGATGCCGGTGTATCCTCCCCACGATGCAGTTATCGAATTGAAAAGCACCGCGTTCAGGGTTTTTCCCGGTGTATCTTTGACATTCAGGAATATATAGGCGATCATAAGCCCCATGACGGTTATCGATAGCGACCAGGCCATGTAACGCATCGTTTTCCTGGCGGTGTGAATTTTCGGTTCACGCAGAATTGGCAGGCCGTTGCTGACGGCCTCTATGCCGGTGAAGGTGCCGGCCCCCAGGCTGTATGCCTTCAGGATCAGGAACAGCGTGCCGAAAAGACCGAGGGAACTGAAAGAGTGGGCAAGCTCGGTTCCGGTTTCATGATACACCAGGCCGATGTTCATGACGTGTGAGCTTACGGCAACGGCGATGGCTATGATGTGTGTGATGACGAACAGCAGAAAGACCGGCACAAGCGGCATGACCGCTTCCTTTATCCCCCTGAGGTTCATGACGAGGAGCATTATTACACCTGCAATCGCGAACCATAGCTTGTATTGGAGCATCTGGGGCGGAAGGAAGCTGAAGATGGCATCGGCACCGCTGGCTATCGAAATGGTGATGGTCAGCACATAATCGATGAGCAGGGCGCTGCCGGAGACGACGCCGATTTCCGGGGAAAGCAGCTTGCTTGCCACAAGGTAGCCGCCGCCGCCTGACGGGAAAAGTTCGATGATGTGCGAATAGCTCGAAGCTATGATCAGAATGGTCAGGCCTGTGGCGATCGCCACGAATATACCGAGGGTCGGGTGACCTGATAAGGCCTTGAAGGCTTCAGCAGGTCCATAACACGACGACGAAAGTCCGTCGGATCCGAGCCCGACCCAGGCAAGAAACGCCGTGAGAGAGATCGAATGGAATATCCTGCTGTCCCGGAAATCCCGGGAACCCCCTATGAAAAATCTTTTTGCCTGCCGGAATCCGCTTTTGAACGTCATTTGCCTGTAATGATTGTGGTAAAGCTGCAGAATGAGCAGTCATGAAAACAGTTCATGGTATTGTTGCCATGATGAGGATTCGTTACCATGCCCTGAATTTTCCGAAAATCACGCAAGCATTTCTGCTTTCACCGTGGTTTCGGTTTAAACACATTTCTTTGTCAAAAAGCGGGCCAGAATCGGACAGGGCATGCGAAGGCCTGTTATGCAAGGCTTTCGGGATGATGAGGGGAATGTGATTATCGGTGGGGTCCTTGCAATACACAATGACTTGCCGCACCTTGCTTTGCGTTTTGCAAGGCGCAGGCTACCGGATGCCGAGCTGTTTGCGTTTTCGCCAGAGCGTCGCCTGGTCGATTCCGAGTATGGCTGCAGCGTCCTGAAGGGAGGAGGTTTCTGCCAGAATCCTGCGGATGTGCTGTTCTTCGATCGTTTCCAGGGATACCGGATCGCCGAGTCTGAGCGGCGTTTTTTTCGATCCGATCGTTTCCGGTAACAGTTCGATGCCGATCATGTCTGCATTGCAGAGGATGACCGCCCGCTCGATGACGTTGCGAAGCTCCCTGATGTTTCCCGGCCAGGAGTATTGGCGTAACATGCAGCGAGCCTCGTCGGTGAACCCGTGGATCGCCTTCTGATTTTCCGAATTAAAAAAGGCAAGCATGCTTTCCGCCAGCGGTTCGATGTCGTTGGGGCGTTCGGCCAGCGAAGGAATATCGATCTGCACCACATTCAGCCGGTAGTAGAGATCTTCCCTGAACCGGCCTGCCTTGACCGCCATCTCCAGATCGAGGTTCGAAGCCGCGATAATCCTGACGTCGGCCTTTCGGGTGCATTGGTCCCCGACACGCTCGTATTCCCGTTCCTGGATGAATCGGAGCAGTTTTGGCTGGATCGCCAGGGGCATGTCTCCGATCTCGTCAAGGAACAGCGTCCCTCCTGCGCATGCGGCGACTCTGCCGGGATTGTCTTTGTATGCTCCGGTGAACGCACCTTTCACATGGCCGAAAAGTTCGCTTTCGAGCAGTTCCTGGCTGAGGGACGGGCAGGAGATAACGCCGAACGGTTTCTGAGCCCTGCTGCTCATCAGATGGATAGTACGCGCCAGAAGCGTCTTTCCGGTGCCGCTTCGTCCACGAAGCATCACGACGGCTTCTGATGGGGCCACCTGTCTTGATAGATCGATGATCCTTTGCATTGCGGGATCCCTGGAGACGATGCATCGTTCGGGATGCAGATCGTCCGGAGCATCCAGGGAGGCTGCTATGCGTTTTTCCATTTCGCATTGGGACGCGATCTGTTCGGTAATGAGCTCCAGCTGGCCGGGAGGAAACGGTTTGGTGATATAGTCTGATGCACCTCGTTTCATGGCGTCAACAGCTGTATCGATCGATGCATAGGCGGTCATGACCACGATTTTCATCCATGGGCAGGCGTTGTTCATCGCAGGAATCAGTTCGAGCCCGCTGTCAGTGCCGAGCCGGAGATCGACCAGGGCCAGATCGAACCTCGTAAGTTCGGCCACTTCAATAGCGCCACGGGAACTGCTGGCCGTTTTGACCCTGTGGCCGCGAGACTCCATGAAGACCGTCAGGGTTTTCCTGATGTTTATCTCGTCGTCGACGATAAGGATATCGAGTGTTGACATGCTCAGGTTGGTGATGCGATCGTTCTTGTGGTCAATATAGGCAACATGGTAAGTTTTTGGCGTTTTTCAGACGCCGATAAGGCGGATTGAATTCATGCTCATCATGAGGGCCGGTTTTTATCCTGTTTTTCTCCAAAGGGCGGTAATATTGGCGGATACACCAGATAATACTGCAAAGGCAGTGAGCAAACTGCTGTGGCCTTCTGTAAAGTCGATGAAAAAAAAAGAGTAAAAAATGCGACAAGTGCTTAGATTACAATCATTAGTAATACCGTTCGCAATTCCTGTCCGAAACATGGCGCAGGAAAATATTTTCAGGTGTGCCCTCAATCCTGGCGGCCATCATTTCAGAAGCGGACCGGTACTCTCAAATCCCGGAAAAACAGAAGACATTGTTGATCAAAACTAAAAGCGGTCTCAGGGCAGTTGCGATATTTGAGACGGTAAAAGGGCTCCTGGTGCTCTCTGCGGGCGTCTATCTGTTCATGCTCTTTCATCAGGACGTTCAGGGAGTTCCCGGGCAATTCGGCAATACTGCGCAAATCGGTCCGTTCAAACATTTTCCGAACATCTCCAGGATGCTCTTCCAGAACATGAGCGAAGATCGTCTGCGCTTTCTGGAGTTTATCGCGGTGCTCTATTCATCCATGCGATTCATCGAGGCTTTTGGGCTGTGGTTCGGGATGCAATGGGCGGAATGGTTCGCATTGTTGAGCGGAAGCGTTTATCTGCCGATCGAGGTTTATGAGCTTGCGAAGGGTTTCACATGGATTAAAATCGGGTTGTTGACAGTCAATCTTTGTATAGTGCTTTATATGGCCGTCGTGCTGAGGCGAAACCGGCTCAGCCTGATAAAGGAGTCTTCGTCCGGGTAAACGTAATGACCTTTTTACCAAAGCTGATGCACAAGTTGTCCGTCAATCCTTTTTTTTTAGCTTCATCGAGGTCGTTGTTTATAATTAGGTCCGGCAAGAGCCGGTAAGTGTTTAAGGACGCCATTGCCGTGCATGCAGCATCGGGCTGCTAATCATGACTCTTAACCATCATGCTGTCGAACCTCAGGAATTTTCAGGAAATATGGCCGGCTTTTCTGTGAATCAGGAAAAACAGCAGTACAGCGATCAGGAACTGGTTGTCAAGACCCTTGATGACAAACAGAAGTTTGCTGCGATAGTTCGTCGATACGAAGCTCCTCTTTTTCGATATATCGTCCGTCAGGGGTGCAAGGATACCGGTATGGCCCAGGACCTTCTTCAGGAGGTATTCATCAAGGCCTACCTTCATTTGAACGATTACGACCCGACCCTTACCTTTTCGTCCTGGATCTACAGGATCGCACATAACGAAACAGTCAGTCACTTTCGAAAGGAAAAGAACCGCCCGTGCGTATTATCAAGGGGGGAGGACGATCTCCTTTTCGAAAGGATTGTCGATGGCCTCGGGCTTGAAGAGCCGGAAAACCAGAAACATCCCACCTCGGAGATTCAGGCTGCAGTCGATGGACTTGAATCCAGATATCGTGATATCATCGTTCTGAAGTTCTTCGAGGAAAAATCCTATGAGGAGATATCAGACATCCTGCAGATGCCGGAAGGCACTGTTGCTACGCTGATCAATCGTGCAAAGAAGAAAATTAAGGCTTGCCTAGAAAAGAAATAGTGGTGGATTATTATGCCAAAGAAAAGTTCCGATCTGATTCTTGATGAAATCGAAAAGAGAAAAGTCGTTCCGATACCCCGCTGGCGTTTTATCCTGAAACGATCAATCTTCTGGATCCTCGCTGCGATTTCGGTGATAACCGGCAGTATCGCGATGGTTACGGCCATATACGTTTTTCTCGATAACGATTTCATTGTCGACCGAGCCAACATTGACAGGCTTTTTGCCCAGCGGCCCTTTATTGAGGAGGTCGTCGAAAGCATACCGTATGTGTGGCTGATCGCGATGTTTTTGTTTATTCTCGCCGCCTATTACGGGTTCCGTCATACGAAAAAAGGCTATCGTTATCCGATGCTGCGTATTGTTACCGGTTCCCTGCTGGTGAGCCTGTTGATCAGCGGGGTGTTGAATATTTTCGATGTTGGAAAGTACATTCACCGCTATCTCATTGAAAACATCCAGGGATATGACCAACTGGTATATACTAACGAAATCCGATGGACCCAGATGGATAAAGGTCTGCTGGGAGGCAAGGTTGTAAGCCAGTCGATACCTGAACACATCATTGTCGTGAGAGATTACAAACAAAGACTGTGGACAGTCGATATCGCTTCTGCCGACATGAATTCCGGAATTCGGATCATTCCTGGTAGATATTTGAAGATCACCGGTATTAAAACCGGTCCCAAGACATTCAAGGCCAAATCGATACGGCCTTGGGTCAGAAGGGCTCACAAACCGGTCCAGCCGGTGACTACGACTCCCCCCGCGAATCCTTCGCATCCCCCGTCAGCTATTCCTGCAATAACGAAGCCGGAGATGTCGACCCATTGAGGTCGGGTTCACGCTGTGGAGGTGTCGATGCGGTTCCGTCTCGATGGATCGATGTGATTTTCCGCGCTGCCGAACGATTTTCACGATACAGAAAAAAAAATGAAAGAAAATCGAAAGGCATGCGTACCAATAGATAGGAAGGGAACTTGAAAGCTTCCAAAAATGAAGAGTGCATTACCTTAAAATCCAAATACGGACAAAAATGAAAAAGAATTTCCTCTCTGGCGTTATCGTCGCCCTGGCTATCACCGGTATTTCTGGCATCTCTTTCGGTGCTGATGCACCTGCTGCAAAGCCTGCTGCTGCTCCTGCCGCTGCTGCTGCTCCTGCCGCTGACGCAAAGAAAGCAGAAGCTCCGAAAGCCGAAGCTAAAAAAGCAGCTCCGAAAAAGAAAGCCGCTAAAAAAGCTGCCAAGAAAGCAGAAGTTAAGAAAGCAGAAGCTCCGAAAGCAGAAGCTCCGAAAGCAGAAGCTGGCAAGTAATCAAGGCTTTACCCGCTGAAGAGGTTAAGCATAGATGAATACGAATAGAGTGATGTAAACACATAGAGAACAGGCTGTTCGGCGGTACTTTTCAGGAAAGGCCCCTTCGATTGGAGGGGCCTTTCTCGTTATAGGCCGGTTGATTCAGCAGGACTGCCCATCGGCGCGCTCCATCGTGGAACCAATTGTGCCTTGCTGTCGATTATGTTTTTTGTATTGGATATTCCGACGGCACGGTTTTCATGTTTGCCCCTGATATGAAGATCGATATTCCAGCGGTGTATTATCCGTAACGTCGTTTTGCACATGGGGTGCTGTTTTCCTGCCGGGATTTCTTACTCAAAGGACGCTATGAAAAAGGGCCGGTACAAGGCGTTGCTCGCTGGTGTTCTGATTCTGTCGGCACTTGTCTATGCAGGAACACATTACGGCGACTTGACACTCTTTATTGAGCTTCTCAGCCATATTGATCCTTTCTGGATCGTGATTGCCGGCCTGCTTCAGGTAGGTACCTACATTGCTCTTGCCATGGTCTGGTATCGTGCTTTGTCGTACAACGGGATCCTTTATCCTCTTGAAAAGCTTATCCCCCTGGCTTTTGCCAAGCTTTTTGCCGATCAGGCGATTCCTTCGGGAGGAATAAGCGGCATAGCCTTCATCGTTAATGCCTTCAGGCAGCGAAATGTCGCCGGTTCGATCGGTATGGGGGTCATGCTGCTCAGCCTTCTTTCCTACTATGTATCATATGCGCTTGTCGCCGTCGCAGCACTTCTGACTTTGTGGATCTATCACGATATCCATGAGTGGATGATTTTCGTCGCAGCACTATTTTTTGTTTTTGTCGTAGCCGTTCCCGGGACGCTTCTGCTTTTGATGCAATGGGGGCGACAGGATCGTTTACCTGCATGGCTCTTCCGTCTGCCGATCATTGCCGGCATTCTTGAAACCTTCGCGGATGTATCCAACGATGCAGTGCGTAAGCCGATGCTCCTTGTCGAAGCGACTGTGTATCAGACGGCCATTTTTGTGCTTGATTCTGCAACTCTCTGGTCGATGTTGCATGCGCTCGGATCGAATGTATCCTGGTTGCTTGCCTTTCCCTGTTTTGTCGTCGCATCTATCGTTGCCATGCTCAGCCTGATTCCATTGGGACTTGGCACTTTTGAAGCCGCCTGCGTCGGACTGCTTGTCACGTTGGGCATCAGGGTGGAAACTGCGTTGACGGCAACGGTACTTCTCAGGGGTTTCACCCTCTGGTTGCCCATGATTCCCGGGCTAGTGCTGACCCGTCGGGAGTTTCGGTAAAAGTGCTGAGTTTAAAACGAAGCACGGTCTCTTTTTGACTTCGATCCGTTGATTCCGGCGCGCTTCACCGGTCAAGGGTATGGTCATTAAGATGGAACGATTGCTTGTGCTCAGGATAGATGTTTGCTTGTCACGTTGAGCCTCGGGAAAAAATTGAAATGAAAGCAAACTGCGCTATGAAATCACTTTTGTGAAGATCCTGCTTTCTTTGTTCCGTCTGTTGATCCCTGCCATTTTTCTGAAGGTATACAACAGGAAAAGCGGATTTTTCAAAACCGGCAGGATGACCTGAGTACAGGAGTGAATCATGTTACGATGAAACAGGAACAGCAGGGGGGAGACTGGTGCTCCTGCTATTTTCGATCCTGTTGAATCCAATATGGTCAGGCGGGCTCATCATTATTGCATGTTTCTCCTTTTCTGACGGACATTCGCAACAATGAAAGAGTTCGATCAGGCAACAGGAAAATGTAAAGGTTTTGTTAACTTTATATATATGGGTTCCTTCATCGATACAGATGTCAGGAGCATCAAAATGGACGCGGAGCTGCGGATTATGCCCCATGGAACCTGTGCAGTATAAATAACAGTGAAGTGAATAGTCGGTGGTAATGCTGTGCAATATTCTTAACTTCCAAACACGTCAAGCCTCCCGACAGGCTGGTTTTGTATGCCTTTAAATCACGGCATGCAGGATTGTTTTCTTCTGAGAATCATCTTGAACGCATTCGCAACATTTCAACAGTAATTGAGTGGCAAGACAACGAAAGGTTTCCAAATCACGTCTCCCGAATAAAAAGAAACACAGACCAGCCAGGCAGGATGGCTCTGAGAAAGTACGGGCGAACGATCATATACTGATCAACGAATTCCTGTTCAAGCGCGGCGAAAGCTCGATGGCGGCCGAGATAATATCGTTTCTGACCGATCACGAAGGTGAGCGTTTCAGATCGGTGGAGCTCGCCAAAAAGATGGGTTACGGAGAGTCACGCCAGCTTCCGGGATTCTGGTATGTCCTCCACAAACTGCAGGAGGACGGAGTCGTGGACAAGGACTCTGACCGGTGCTACGGATGGGCAGGCCTGGAAGCCGATACCTACGAGGAGCACCTGGTTGACGCCAGGCAGTTCCCGCTTCCGGGAAAGCAGCGTTACAAGGTCGATAACAACTATACCGGAAAGCTTTCCACCCATCCGAACGGATACGGTTTTGTGGATATCGAGGGATTCGACGACGATATTTTCATTGGTGCTGACAAGCTTGGCCAGTCCCTTCACGGCGACGAGGTTGAAGTGCTGGTGACGAAGGTACCTGACACCTATGTGTCGAGGCAGTCGCCTCACCAGCGTTGCGAAGGTCTCGTGGTGAGCGTCGTCACCAGGAAGCTGGTGACCATTGTAGGTACCCTTCATCGCGAAAACAGGCGGTTCCTGCTCAAGCCAGACCAGCGCAAGATCCTTCCCGAGATTCATATCCCGCTCAAGGCCGCCGCAAAGGCCAAGGCAGGCGACAAGGTGCTTGTCGGTGAACTGGAATTTCTGAAGAACGGTTCGATCCAGGCGAAGGTCATGGAGATTCTCGGAGTCGCAGGTGAGTCACAGGTCGAAGTGAGCGCGATTGCCAGGGGACTTGGGATCGACGAGACTTTCGATGAGGGAATTCTCAAATTCGCAGAAGATATCCGTGAGGAGATCACCGATGCGGACCTGGAGGGCAGGCTTGACATCCGGGACAGGACTGTGTTCACCATCGACCCGGTCGACGCGAAGGATTTCGACGACGCACTGTCGATCGAACCCCTCTCGAAAGGGCTCTACAGGGTCGGGGTGCACATCGCCGACGTATCACACTATGTGCCGGAGAATTCGGCCCTCGACAAGGAGGCCCTTAAGCGCGCGACCTCGGTTTACCTCGTCGACCGCGTGATACCGATGCTTCCTTCGAGGCTTTCCGAGAAGGTGTGCAGCCTCAATCCCGGCGTTGATCGCATGGCGTTTTCGATCTTTTTCCATATCACGCCGACAGGAGAGATCAAGAAGTTTGAGTTCCACAAGACGGTCATCCATTCCAAGCGCAGGTTCACCTATGAGGATGTCCAGGAGATTCTAAACTCTGGAAAGGGCGACTACATCAAGGAGCTGAGGCTGCTCGACAGCATCAGCACGGTTTTGCGCGAACAGCGCTTCGCCCAGGGAGGGCTTGATTTCGAGACCGAGGAGGTCAGATTCAGGCTTGGCAGCAAGGGAGAACCGATCGAGGTTATCAAAAAAGAGAGGCTTGGCAGCCATCGCCTCATCGAGGAGTTCATGCTTCTTGCCAACCGCAAAGTGGCCGAATACCTTACGGCGACGTTCGGCGCCAACGAAAAGACACCGCATCCGGTCATCTATCGTATTCATGGCGCACCGCAGATGGAGAAGGTCGCGGTCCTGGCCAATTTCGTCAAAAAGATCGGTTTCGACCTCAAGCTCGACCGAAAGGGCAAGGAGAGCGCTACAGTTTCCTCAAAAGCGCTCAGGGAATTGCTCCAGAAGGTGCGTGGCACCAATGTGGAGTTCCTGGTCAACGAACTGGTGCTGCGTTCGATGTCCAAAGCAGTCTATTCCAGCGACAACGTCGGCCACTTCGGGCTTGGATTCGAACATTACACCCACTTCACTTCGCCGATAAGACGTTACCCTGACCTCATCGTCCATCGCATGCTGTTCGAGTATGAAGCCTCGAAGAAAAAACGCAAGAAGCTGACTGATAGCAGGATAGCAGAGGTATCCGGACGCATAAGCTCCGTTTGCCAGATATCGAACGAACGTGAAAAAATTGCCGTTGAGGCTGAACGCGAATCGGTCAAGCTGAAGCAGGTAGAGTACATGTCAGCCCATCTGGGCAAGGTTTATCCGGGTATCATCTCGGGTGCGACGGAGTACGGGATCTATGTCAGGATGGTCGATTTCGCCATCGAAGGACTGGTCCATATGCGGAACCTGAACGACGATTACTACGAGTATGACGAGACGTCGTACTCTTTGGTCGGCAAGCGGAAGAAACGCCGCCTGCAGGTCGGACAGCGACTGAAGGTCAAGGTTCACGAGGTCGATATGACCAGGCGCACCATCGATCTTACCCTGGCGTAACCGCTGGTAACTGAAGACAAAAAAACCGGGTTCTTTCCTGCTTTGGAAAGAACCCGGTTTTTTTATGCCCGGGGAGTCCTGGTCTGGCGAGTTTTGCGAAGAGCGGCGATGTCAGGGCAGCAGGAACGACTTTGTCAGGAGTACGATTCGATATAACGCCGGACATCGAATTTCCTGGCGCACCCTGATGAGTTCATATACCGGATTTTGCCATATACCGGACGTTCGAACCAAGGGCGGTCATGCACGCCGCCTATCGACCAGGCGATGCCGGTGTACCCGTTCGGGTCACGCCCATCGAGGGCATATCGATCGTTCAGCCACAGGGCGATGTCGAAAGCCGCTGAAGGATTGACACTCCACTCGAGAATTTTCTTTGCCCAGTACATCCTGAGATATCCATGCATGACGCCTGTCTCGACGAGTGATTTCTGTGCGGCATTCCATAGCGGGTCGTGCGTTTCCGCCCTTTCGAAGTGTTCGATCGTATAGCAGTAATTCCTTTTATCAGCCGCGTGGATGAACAGGCTCGTCCTTGCCCAGTCAGGGATACCGTCGAAGTGATCATAACGGTTGTTGTAGAAACAGTAATTCTCGGCTAATTCCCGGCGGACGAAAAGCTCCTCGATAAAGGCATCCCTGTTCTCGTTTGAAGTAGCTTTTTCTGCAACACGAAGGACAACGTGCTGGGCGCTTATCTGCCCGAAATGGAGATAGGGCGATAGTCCGGAGGCACAGCCGGAGTTCGGGTCGTTCCGTCCTTTTGCATAGCATTTGAGCCTGTTGTCGAGGAACTCCCGAAGACGCTCATGAGCAGGGATTTCGCCCGGCTTCAGCCATGTGACAGGCCTGACAGATTCGTCGGCATCGATCGTCGAGGCCATTTTCTCCCACTCTACGGCTGGCTGTTCGAGTGTAGTCGGTTGATAGGCGGCCTCAGGATGCGGGAAGGGGGTCAGAAAAGCCTCGCGCAGGGCATTGAGCTTCGGCCTGATCGTCCTGGCGGCGAACTCCTGTTTGGGAGAAGCAAGCCAGCAGGGGACGATATTGTGGGCATCGACCTCGTAAAATGCGCATGGCAGCAAATCGGCGGCAGTGCCTTTCCAGTTGCGAACCGCTTTCAATGGTGAAAAATCGGTCACGACCGCTCCTGCGCCGATCTGTGATGCGAAAGTTGCCACTGTGAGGCCCGGGTTTCCGGTAACGACAGTCAGAGGAATGCCTGTGGCTCGCAACGAAGCTTCGACTTCGCGGAGCCCTTTGAACATGAAGTCGTAATGCCGTATTGGAGCACCGAGGAATGACGGCGCGAGCGTAAAAAGCACTTCCACCGGGCGGCCGAGTTCGTTGGCTTTGCTGCACGCGAAAAGCAACGCCCAGTTGTGCCTGAAACGCTGGTCCCGAGACATCCAGTAGATGACAGGGCCCTTCCTGTCCGGTTTTTCATTCAGCCGGCGCACTCGTCTGTTGTCGATTATGGGCGGCGTAATCATCGCAAGCGGCCGGTTAACTTTTCAAGAGGCCAGATTCGGTAAGGAAATTGAGCAGGATCTTCCGCCCTGTCGCATTGTATTCATCCCTGATGTTGTCGAATTCATGCAGCAGCTCAGTTCTGTCCATCGACTTGAGATCAGGATCGATGTCGATCCACATTTCGAACATGGCCCTGGTCATTTCGAAATGACACTGCAATCCCCAGGCGTTCGTACCGACCCTCAGAACCTGATTTTCGCATTCCCGACCTTTCGCAAGCAGTGTCATGCCGGAACAGGGGACGACAGTTTCACCGTGGAGCTGAAATACTTGCAGGTATTCGGGCAGTCCGCGAAACAGGGCATCCTGTTTTCCTTCTGATGTCAGCTGCACAAGGAACGGTGAACCATCCGCCTCCAGGAAGCCGATCTCTTTCCGATGGCAAGGAACAACGCTACCGCCGGCAGCGGAGACCAGGAGCTGAAGTCCGAGGCAGATACCGAGATACGGTATGCCGGCCTCGAGTGTTTCGCGAATGCGCTGCAGCTCGTGGCTGATCTGTGGGCTGGCGTCATTGGCGCTCTGCGGTCCACCGAGCACGACGATGCCCGGATAGTCCCGGGTATCGGGGATCTCGTCACCTTTTGACAGATCGTACAAATCGAAGCCAAGTCCATTTTCTTCAAGAAGCTCAGCAAGCATTCCAGGACCTTCATGGGTGATGTTCTGGACGATCATCAGTTTGTCAGGCATGGATACGATATTGTAGCGTTGATAGTAAGTTCAGGAAAGATAGTTTTTGCCAGGCTATCGGGAGAGCGATTTATTCTGTCGGGAACATGGGGATCTGGTCCATGAGGCCATCGGATGAGATCATGAAAGGAATTTGACCAGCTCGTCAGGGTGCAGCGCAAATCCTGCCAGCCCGGCAAGCCCCATGATCAGGCCAAAACCGCAGAAGACCCATGCAAGAACGAGTAGCTTGCGGTTCCCCGCGAGCGAGGTGATTGCCAGCATTGCCAGAGATATGGAAAGAGCGGCATCGGAAAGGTCGAACTGATCGTTCCGGAAATTCAGTTCGTCATAATGCTTTTCAAATCCTTTGGCCTCTTTATTCAATTCGGCGTTTCTCCGGCTTTTTGAAGAGGCTGACAGCAATGATATGCCCCGGGCTCAGCCATGGTGACTGTTCCGAAAGCGCCGCTCATGGCAAGTGAGTCCGCAAGGCCCCAAACGACCTTTTTGGTATTCATGGTCAATATGAATTGGAAATTGAATGACTCGAATAGCCGGAAGCAGCTTTTCTTCTTCAACCTGACAGTTGTACGGATAGCTAAAGTCTTATATTTCAAGAATGTACATCTTTGTCAGTCCATACGTTGCCTGTTTCAAATGTTCTGATCCGCTGTTTCATCCTGTCATTGCATCCCGAAGTTTGCAGATGGAATTTCGGTAGCCAATCCGGCTTTCTTGTCCTGCCATCGAGGAATTAAATGTGCGAATTACGATTTGTTATTGTAACCCTGGTCGGGAGGGATCGTGATGGTACTTCCAGCACTTTATTTCGGGAAAGACAGCACGATGAGCAGCTTTCGAACGAGCAACACAGGCTCAAAAATGTTGATTATTTCAGCGTTTTCTTCGTTTTGAAGTTCGGTAACAGAGGTGTTTTCCAAAACAGTTGGCTGGGGAAAAGGCTGATTGTTCAATGTTCGCTGTTTGCGAAGAGCACGGTCGGGAGATGGTGTTGCTGTGAACTGTTAACGCCGCGGCTCGGTCTGGTCAAGCGTCGGTTGATATGCTGTTTTCGATTCTTCCTGTTAACAGTCAGGATATCTGGCGGTATCGCTGTAACGAAGCGTTGTTCAGATCATCCTTTAATCGGAGGCATGATTGAAGCAGACAGAGAGGGCGCAGGAAAAGAAAATCTTCGGATTGGGCAAAAACGTATTTTTTGCCGGTCTTGTGAGCCTGTTCATGGATGTAAGTTCCGAAATGATCTATCCTCTCGTGCCGTTATATCTTGCTGATGTTCTCGGTGCCAACAAATCCCTCATAGGCCTCATCGAGGGCGTGGCGGAATTTACTGCAAGCTTGCTCAAGGTATTTTCGGGGTGGTTTTCCGACAGGATCGGCCGCCGCAAGGGCCTCATGCTTGCCGGGTATTTGATTTCGACGCTGAGCCGTCCAGTCATTGCTCTTGCCGGTTCGTGGCAGCAGGTTTTCGCCTCACGCTTCGTCGACAGGCTTGGTAAAGGGGTCCGCACCGCACCGAGGGACGCAATCATCGCCGAAACATCCGAAGCGGATCATCTGGCCAGGTCATTCAGCTATCATCGATCGATGGATACCATGGGGGCTGTTGTCGGCCCGGCCATCGCGTTTCTATGGCTCCGGTATCACAGTGGCAGCTACCAGGTGGTATTCTGGCTCTCCATGATACCAGGTTTCATTGCTATTCTGATCATCGTCGCCTTCATCAGGGAGAAAAAAACGGGACCCGCAGTTTCTTCAGCGAACCTGCGCATCAGTCTCAAGCATGTCGATGGCCGTGCAAAGTTTTTTATCCTGATTGCAGCTCTTTTCGCCCTTGGCAACTCGAGCGACGCATTTCTGATTCTTCGGTCGGAGCAGCTTGGTATATCCGCTACCGCCATTCCAGTTGTTTACCTGGTGTTCAATCTCATCTATTCGATCTCTGCTATTCCTGCCGGCATGGCTGCGGACAAGTATGGTTCGAATCGTATCATTCTCATGGGGTTTGTTCTGTTCTCGGCCCTGTATTACGGCTTTGCCGTGGCCCGTAGCAGCCAGGCGATATGGGTATTGTTTCCTCTTTACGGTGTTTTCATGGGGCTGACCGAGGGTGTGCAGAAGGCGTTTCTGGCCACCCTCATTCCTGTTGAATTCAAAGCTACAGCCTTCGGGCTCTTTGCAAGCGCAGTCGGGTTCGCAACGCTGCCTGCCAACCTGATCGGAGGCCTGCTGTGGGACCGGGTATCGCCAGCCGCAACTTTTTATTTCGGCGCAGCGTCGGCCGGATTGTCGTCAATTCTGTTTATGGTGCTGATCGCATATCTCAAAAGTTCAGAATTGAACCCACCATCACGTTAACGACAGCGTTCTTCATCATATTAAATACGTTTTCAGGTATGCCTATATTACATCAGGCGGGGGCGATCGCATAGATTCTGATTCTGTGTTTATTGATCGCTGACGTAATTGAATAGGGTTTATATATTTTTTGGACGTGTATACAGGGATTTTAATCTATGTCTATATAATATTGGTTTCTTAGAAGATTTTTTATTAAATTTATATACACGTATAGAAGTATCTGTCGTCATCGGTTATAAGTAAAATACAACAAATGTATTCAAGGGTTCTCAAGTTAAGTGTTGCAGTAATGTTCCTTTCTGCGACATGCCTCCATGCTGAGATCCTGCCGGATGCAGGCAGCATTCTCCGTGAACAGCAACCTCAAAGGCAGCTTCTTCCAGATCGATTACCCAAACCCGATAAGGAAAAAGTGATTGATACGGTTGATGAAAGCGCTGTGCGGGTGCTGGTGCACGGATTCACTTTCAAGGGAAATGAAGGCGTCATTACCGATGCTGAACTGACGGCGCTGCTGGCTGATTCCATTGGTAAAAGCCTCACTTTTGGAGATCTTCAGGCTTGTGCCGAAAAGATTACCAGACGTCTGAAAGAAAAGGGCTGGTTTCTTTCGAGGGCATATCTGCCAAAACAGGACATAACTTCCGGCATTATTCTGATCCAGATCGAACAGGGTAAGATGGACGGACGCATTCAGTTCAACCGGGACAAGGACGCCAGAGTCCGTATGTCCCTGCTTCGATCATTTGGTGAGCAGTCCGTCACTCCTGGTCAGCCACTGAACGAACGGGAGTTGGAGCGGTCGGTGTTGCTGATGAACGACCTGCCGGGAGTCAATGCAAAAGCATCGCTCGCTCAGGGCTCATCTCCTGGAACCAGCAGGGTGGATATCACAGTAACCGAAGGCCCGCTGGGTTCAGGCGTTATCACAGGTGACAATATGGGCTCGCGATATACCGGTATCTGGAGGGCCAGTGCTGCGTTTTCCGTAAACGATCTGACCGGTTATGGTGATAAACTCACCTTGATCGGGGTCGATGCTACCGGTATGAAACAAGGCAAGATCACTTACGGATTTCCTCTTTTTTACGATGGCCTGAGAGGCGCCGTCTCATATACGGCCATGAGCTACAAACTCTACAAACTAGGTCAGGATCTTGATGCTTTTGATTATAACGGCAATAGCCATGGTATTGATGCCGGGTTGACTTATCCGATTATGCGCGGCCGCAACGGCAGTGTGATATCCAGCGTCAATTACGGTTATCAGGAGCTTAAAGACATTTTGAGCGGAGTGACATACAGCGATAAACAGTCCCGATACCTTTCGATCGGTATGAGCGGAGATCGCTACGACTCTTATTTTGGTGGCGGTTACACCATGTGGTCAGCCGTAATGACTACCGGCAACACAGATTATGTCGTCAATCTTAAACCTGTAATTCCCCTTGTCGGGCAATACACACGATTTAACTTCACCATGTCGCGTCTGCAGCACATCGTGGAGCGGACTTCCCTGAATTTTTCCTGGACGGGGCAGATGGCAGCCGGGAACCTCAATTCAGGCGAAAAGATTTCACTTGGCGGGCCATACGGAATTCGTGCGTATCCGCTTGGAGAAGCATCAGGCGATCAGGCGCAACTTATTAACGTGGATCTGCGTTATACTTTACCCGTTACCTCGTTAGGTGGAACTCTGCAGTTTTCCGGATTTTTTGATGCTGGTCAGGTACAGGTTGAAAAATACAGGATAACGACTGATTTCGGGACAGCAACAAATCGCAATGTTTACTGGTTGCAGGGTTATGGCGCGGGGCTGAACTACGATTTTTCAGGAAGGTTCAGCTTAAGGACGACTTGGGCGCACGTCATCGGCAACAATCCGGGACGAAGTGTTACAGGCAACAATTCAGATGGGAAAAATGACAGGAGCCGCTACTGGCTTCAGGCCTTGATGTATTTTTGAAAAAATTCAATATCAGATGATGTAAGAAAATGGCTATGTCCCCCAAGCCACATTTCTGCGTTTTCAACCGTCTGTTTACCGTTAGTATCAGGCAACGCCAGCGTTCAGTGACATGGACTCTGGCGTTGCCGTTTGCGTTATTCGTGAGAATCGGGCATGAGTGCTTCATTGCCCAGCGCATCTACACGTTAGAGGCGTCTAAATACGTTGCTCATGAATAAGGTATTTCGCATCATATGGTCGTCGGTCAAGGAGAAGTGGATCGTCGTCTCCGAAAAGGCTTCCGCAAAAGGTTGCCCGATATTTACGGTCGGAGCCCTGAGTTTCGGGGCGTTGCTGG
>Ga0326729_1000057_pt1 | contig 36248 bp, 36 predicted proteins | sample MHFSIPfraction_2_FD_207744 | JGI IMG/M metagenome (GOLD analysis project Ga0326729, IMG submission 207744) | Lab enriched peat soil microbial communities from Michigan Hollow, Ithaca, NY, United States - MHF6AY SIP fraction | ecosystem: Environmental > Terrestrial > Soil > Wetlands > Peat...
TCTCTCAAAAGCAATCCTCTGATGGGTCGTCAGAGGTTAAACAGCAGCAGCAATCAGCTGCATGAACAACGCGGGTTACCAGCTTAAACTCGATCCAGTTTTGTCTGATGCCTGGGGTCCACTTCACTTCTTGCGTGGCGTTCGATGTGTCGAAAGCCTGAAAGATGCTCGGCTTACTAAGCATGGTGCCGCAGGACGAAGGCATCCGCCGCTCGATCGATTGGCTACAGACGGTCGAGCCGTCGCAGTGGAAGCTGAAGTGAGCCCCCCCCCTCTCACCAGCAGCCTTGAAATGCATATCTATCGAGATATTCCTGAAACATCACGACGAATTAAACTTGTTTTTAAGATATTCAAAGAAGAATCTTGCTGAAAGGTTTTCAGTATTCTTGCATGTGTTTGTTTCTTGATAATAATATTCTAACCACTCTTTTTCTGGAAATAATGTCCTGTATAACAGCAATAACCTGTCAGATTGCTTCTTTAGTTTTTTAATATTTATGATATACTCAGAAAATTTATTGTTGACCAAAGCTGTCTCTTTCGGTAAAAACCCATTACGCAATGAATCTAAACTCACGCATTCCATGAGAAGCTTATTTTCTTTTAATATTATCTCTGGTAAAGGAGTTTTGAAAATCGATCTTACAAGAAGCAAAACGGTAAATATTTTTTCTTTAAAGTCAATGCTTTTTGTATTCTCATAAACAACCTCCCAATCAATCACGCTTTCATGATTTCTTAGCAATTCATTTATATCGCAAAACATACGCAAACACAACACCCGTGAAGCATGGCTGTAAAGATGTGAGCAGAGATGTAAGAGCATAAATTCAGGACTTAGGCGATATATATAATTACTTTTTTTTGCAGAAAAGGCTGAATTTAGCGCATTTTTTGTTAAATAATAACTATCAGTTCCACCAAACAAATGCCAATGTATTTCAAGTGCTCCATAACGGTATAAAACAGCAGGCAAGTGCGTCACTCTTGCTGTCTGCTCTTTTGTCATTATTTCAATAAGTTTTTTGTGAACTGATGATTTGAATATTTCTTTTGTGACATCTTCATCCTCATACAACTGCTCCCTTATCAATTGTGCATCTTCACGTTCTACAAGTATATCGATATCTCCCATTGGACGTATGCCGATACTTGGGTAAAGATATTGCGTAAGATCAGCGCCTTTTAAAAGGATGATTTTCTTTTTTACCTTGTTTGCAACTCTATCTATAATTTGAAGAAGATTAGAGTTTCTTATTGCGGTCTGATAATAATCACTTTTAAAATCTGCATAGCAGTCTTGAGGAAGGATGTCTGATAACGAGTTTTTTGTTAGCGTGTGATACATCAATGGAGTCACGCCATGCATCCAGGCTTTTTTGTAAAGTTCAGGCCAGTCGAGTCCGTTTACTGCCAATGTTCGTAAAAGGTTTAAATCTTCATCCGCAGGTTTGAGTGTGGATGCTTTTATTATAAACAGGTCTTCATTCATAGTTATTTATCTCTTGTATATTATTCTGTATTTTCTTTATGGCTTATTAAAATCACAACTTTTTCATTTTTAATATTTTCAAGATTTTTGTAAAATACTTTTTGTGTTTCTCTATCCATCCAGCTTGTTGGTTCATCGAGTACTAATATTGGGGCATCTTTGAAAAGGCTTCTGCCGAGGGCGATGCGTTGCCATTGGCCCATGCTCAGTTCTTCGCCTTTTTCGAATTGTTTGCCTAATTGCGTGTTGTATCCGTGTGGTAAATTGTCTATAACTTCGTCAGCCTGACTGTGTTGCGCCGCTTGTCTGATGGCGGAATGGTTTTTATTATCAGTAACGTTGCCTAATGAAATGTTTTCGTGCGCTGTGAGGTCATATTGTGAAAAGTCTTGAAAGATTACGCTGATGTTTTTGCGGAGTTCTTCAATGTTGAATTTTCGGATGTCTGTGCCATCTATGGTTATTTTTCCGTCGTCACAATCGTAGAGACGGCAAAGCAATTTAATGAGTGTGGTTTTTCCGGCTCCGTTTTTCCCTTTTATATTGGTGATGGTTCCGGGAACGGCTTCTAAATACATTGAGTCAATGACTTTTTTCTCTGATCCTGGATAGTGAAATGAGATGTTCTCAAATTTTATGCCCTGCTTGATCGTTTTTGGGAATGGAATTGGATTGGGATCGTTTGCGATTTCTGGCTGAAGTTTAAGAAACTCGAAGAGGTTGGCGATAAAGAGTTTATTGCTGTAAAGTCCTGAGAGATTTGAAACGAGTCCTTGCATAAAACCTTGGCCTCTTCGGAACGCTTCGAAAAACATGATGAAGGTTCCTACGGTCAATATTCCTCTGCTTACCTTGTCGTAGAGAAGTGCAACAATCAACAAAATTCCAACGCCTTCTATAATCGCAGTGCCGAGGCTCATGCGAAATCTTTGGAGTAAAATAGTTTTTATGTTTTTCACAATTTCAGAGCGTGATGTGTCAAAGCGTTCCTGAAAATGTTTGGCAAGATTGAAAATCCTGAGTTCTTTTGCGTGACGGCGGTTTGTCAGCAATTCGGAATAATAGTTTGTCTTGCGAAACAAATTTGTATTCGATCGTTGCCAAAGATACAGTATCTTTGATTTGTACAGACGTATGACAAGAGATGGTATTGCTGTAGCAACAAGAATCGCAATAATCAACCATGAAAGCGAAAAAAGAATAGCGATGATACCGTCAAAGAGATTCTATTCTGTAAAATTCCAGTTATATTTTTCATTGCTTAATCTATTAATAAGTAAAAAAAACTAATGTGTAATTCCTTTTGCAGGACATGCTAATATCTTTTCGTTATGTAATAACCAACCACGAAACCAATATTGACATTTTTTCTCATCAAGTTCAAGTGAACCATTAGGGCGTAAGTGCCCAATATTATTCTTTGGATCATTCAGACTCACCATACATTTGCATACGTCACCATTGGGTCGAATAGTAAATGCATTATGTCGAGATGCATGACAAATATCGGGGAGATATATACGAGGGTCCCTTAATGATCTATCAAAAAACATATCTCCTATTTTTTTTATAATTTCTGGTCTAAAGCTTTTTGGTATCACTTTAAAATCCTTGATATCTGAATCACCAAGTAGGGCTACAGATTTCATAATTATAGAAAACCTATTATCACCTAAAAAGGTATTTTTAACGCAAGCTATAAAATCAGGCATTACTTTTAAATTTTGAGGAGTAAAATGGATCCTGATAATAATCTTGATAGGTAATCTGCTATTTTTAATCGTAATTAAATTATTCCATATTTTATTAAATGTTCCTTGTCCGTCATTACATGACCGTGTATAATCATGCAATGACTGCGGGCCATCAAATGTAATCTGAAAAGTTTTTACGCCAAAAGAGTATAAATGTTCAGCAACTTCAAAATCAAGAAGATAACCATTAGTAATGATCATAGATTCATAATAAAAATTTATTTTATTATGAATAATAGATAAAATACTCAAAGAGATATCCTCAATAACAGGAATTGCTAATAAAGGCTCGCCACCATACCATATGATTGATAATAAAGTTAAATTATTTATTTTTTGAGAAATAAACTTTTTAATCGCTTCTACTAATTTAGGCTGCATCATGCCGAGCACATGCTCTTCATAACAATACGGGCAATTAAAATTACACTTTTCTGTAGGAAGTAAAAATAATTCTAAAATATCTGTACGAAGAGAGTGTACTAGCTTTTCATAAAATGTATTCATAAAAAATAATTTCCTAATCGCAATCACAACCAATTTTAACACATGCATGTGCAGCAGGGGGTGGCAATAGTATTGTCGTTACCAAAGAAGCTGCCAAGGTTGCCGTTATAGCTTTTTTTAAAAAATTACGTCGATCGATATGCGTTTTATCAATCAATACATTCGAGTTTGCTACTAAACCCGCCTTACTTAGCTCTTCAAGTGCAAGCAAAGTTAGGGCTTCTGCTTCATTTTCTACTTCAAATTCTTTTGAAAGTTCTGATGCTATTTCGTTAACAGTAAGCTTTCCATCACAAGAACGTAAAACATACGCAGCAACGCGATTTAGACAATGAGCTTTTTTTTCTTGAGGATCAAAGACGATCAAGTCGTCACCAACTTGCTGCATTGTTAATTCACTAAATGGAACGATGGGTATGTATTTCATAAAAATTATCTTATAGTTTATATAAATATATCAAAGAATATTTATAAAAAAACATGGGATGATTAATGCAAAAATAGTTAATATCATTATTTTTGGAGAGCAAAATCATTAAAAATTATTGCATATTATCATTATTGCAAAACTCTATAATTGATGATACAACTTGCTCTCCAGTTGGGCGGAAACCACTGATCGCAGTTGATTGATTAGCCACATTAGAAAAAATAGAGATGGCTTGTTTGGTACGAGTTGTTGCACATATTGTGTTATCTAATAATCGTAAAACCGCTTTCCCTGGGCTTAATAAATACGGTTTCCAAATAGTATTTTCTTTAAAATGAGTATCAACAATCAATTTTGGAGAAATTGGATATTTTCCATTTTTACCACCAAATTCTGAGGCCTCGCATTTTTTAGCGCGCATTCCACACGAGCTTCTAATTGATAATGGTTTTGGATAAGGATGAATATAACCATTTTCATCAAAAACAGCGTATTCATCAGAATAATATTCAGCACCAGCTTTTACAAGAGCGGCAACTAGTGATGTTTTCCCACTCATACTCCTGCCAGGTATAACAATTGCTTTCCCATCCCATCCTACAACACCAGCATGAACAAATAGAAAAGGTGAAGCATATAAGGCAATCGCTTTATGTAATGCTGATACCAACAATTCTAATGCTTTTTTTAAATCTGGTGCCTTTGCAAGAAAATCATTGCCTTGGTAAAAAAAATATCCTCCAATATGGTTTGTATCATAAAAAAACAAAGAAAATTGTTCATCAGTTGCCCCCTCCTGTATACTTTCAGTTTGAGGCAATAAAAATATTTTCAATTTTTCTAAAAGATCAGGAATATTAGTTCGAACGCCTATGCGGCTGCCATAACTTGAGAAAATAAGTGTTGTCATTTTAATAGTAAAAACATAGGATTTAATAGTCGAAAAGTTAGTCAAGTGCAAGCTTAAAGAATCGATTCATATGTTTTACCAACCAAATCCGATGAGTATTTTAAAAAGAGCTTTAATGCACATAATAAAGGAGAAGGATAACAAAAATGCTCGATACCTTTAAAAAAAACTGCAATAAAACAGACATTAATAAAAAAAGGTACAAAATATAGAAGAGACGTAGAATTCAGGCCCGTTAAGGAAAGAATACTGTGCCTCTGCATCTGGAGAGCGTAACCTTTAAGAAAGACAGTTTACTCATTGGACTACGGGATTATTTTAAATAAAAATTTACAATGTCACAAATTATTTTTAACTACCTTCTGCATAATCAGCTCAAAATACGACAGCAGAAACCATACTTAATCACATCCTCATACAATTAAGAAATCACCAGAAAAACATGCAAAAACTATATCCAAAGAAATAATCATCAAACAGAATATCCAGAATCAACAATAATCACAATACGGCATCTCAAGAATATATCATTGTTATAAAATCACTTACATTTCGTCGAATAAAAAACCATCCTCATAATCAAAAATTCTTCAAATATAAAATTCATATACGCCATAAAACCATTCACAACCATTCCGTCTCACTCCCTCGCGTAAAATTTGTGTGAGTCGTTAATCGAGAAAAAAAAATATTTTTTCAAAGCTCGAAGCTTTTTCAAGCAAAAAATCTGAAACACGGTACGCCCGAAAGCTCTTCGTCCGACCGCTGACCAACAATTCATCGCGATAGACGAAAAAAACGGCGCCTTGTATGCCCGAAAAAATTTTCCATCCCGCCCCTCGCCCGGAAGTGCCGATGATGAAAGCTTTCGCGGGTATATACGTCTGTACTGCGCTGCTCGATCCCCGGAAAATTTCCCTCCGGCGTTGACCGCCTTCAAAAAAATCCTTACCATTGGGAGTTCTTTGAGCATTACGGTGCCGGGTGTTCGCATCCGGGTAAAAGGGAAGTGCGTGGGAATCGCACACTGTGCCCGCAACTGTAAGATGGTTTGCCGCACGATGATGGAGACAGCTCTGCCCTCATCGCCGCCGCGGATCGGGTGTATCCACTCTGCCAGCCTCTGATAACCACGAGGTATGCGGGGGAAGGTCGCCCGAAAGAAACGTCGAAGTAATTTCGCAGCCATCGAAGTCAGGAAACCTGCCGTAATGGTTGGCGCCGCGTGGCTCCGGGAACAGAGCTTGGCGTCCCGTTCAACGAATCGAAACCTGATTGTTCCTCGATTTTTTTTCGTCAGTTCGCCAAAGCTGTTTTCCGAGTTTGACGTGGGGGTTTATATTGCATAGAGCAATCTTCCGCCCTGTTGCGATCATGCTTCGCCGTGCGTGCTGACGTCAGGTAAGTCTTGGAACAAGAAGGATTTACCTATCTATAACCAATTATCGATTCTGGAGACTTCACATGAAAATCGCCCGCCTGTTTACCTCACCCGGTGAAAACGTTTACGACCGTTTCGAGTACACGCAGAGAACCTCCGTGCTCCGCAATACGGACGGTTCCAAGGTCTTCGAAATGAACGACGTCGAGGTGCCGGTTGCGTGGTCGCAGGTTGCCGCCGACATCCTCGCGCAGAAATATTTCCGTAAAACCGGCGTGCCGCAGCGCGACGCCGAGGGCAATCTCATCATCGGCGCGGATGGCCTCCCGGTGACCGGCAGCGAAAACTCCCTCAAACAGGTGGTGCACCGCATGGTGGGGTGCTGGCAGGATTGGGGAAAACGGCACAACTACTTCGATACCGACGACGACGCGCAGGCGTTTTACGACGAGGTGGCTTACATGCTGCTCGCGCAGATGGCCGCGCCGAACTCGCCGCAGTGGTTCAACACCGGCCTTCAGTTCGCCTACGATATCAACGGCCCGGCGCAGGGGCACTTCTACGTCGATTCGGTGACGGGCGAGACCAGGGAGTCCGAGGACGCCTACAGCCGCCCGCAGGCGCACGCCTGTTTCATCCAGTCGGTGCAGGACGATCTGGTCAACGACGGCGGCATTTTCGACCTCGCCATCCGCGAGGCCCGCGTCTTCAAGTTCGGCAGCGGATCGGGCACAAACTACTCCAATCTTCGCGGATCGGGCGAAAAACTCAGCGGTGGCGGCAGCTCCTCCGGTTTGATGAGCTTCCTGAAAATCTTCGATTCGGCGGCGGGCGCTATCAAGTCCGGCGGCACCACGCGCCGGGCGGCCAAGATGGTGATCATCGACATCGACCATCCGGATGTCGAAAAGTTCATCGAGTGGAAGGCCAAAGAAGAGGACAAGGTGGCCGCGATGGTGGCCGGTTCCAGAATCTGCTCACGCTTCCTCAAGGCGATTGTCGAAGAGGCGCTCCGGGGCGGCGCTGACCGGCTGGAGAACGAGGCGCTGAACCGCCTGATCAAGAACGCGCTTCAGCGCGGCGTGCCGATGAGCTACATCCTGCGCGTGCTGGCGCTGGTCGAACAGGGGTACACGACGCTCGATTTCGAGGAGTACGACAGCCATTACGAATCCGAGGCGTACCAGACGGTCGGCGGCCAGAACTCCAACAACAGCGTCCGCGTGACCAACGAGTTCATGAAGGCAGTGCAGAACGACGAGATGTGGGTGCTCCGCGAGCGCACCACTGGCAAGGAGGCCCGCGCCGTTCGCGCCCGCGACCTGTGGGAGAAGATCGTGATGAGCGCCTGGAAGTGCGCCGATCCGGGCTTGCAGTTCGACTCCACGATCAACGAGTGGCACACCTGCCCCAAGAGCGGCCGCATCAATGCGAGCAACCCTTGTTCAGAATATATGTTCCTCGATGATACCGCCTGCAACCTTGCCAGCCTCAACCTGGCGCACTTTCTCGACGAACAGAGCGGCAAAATCAAGGTTGTCGAACTTCAGCACGCTTCCGGCCTCTGGACGGTGGTGCTTGAAATTTCGGTGCTGATGGCCCACTTCCCGTCCAAAGATATTGCCCGCCTGAGCTACGAGTTCCGCACGCTCGGTCTCGGCTTCGCCAACATGGGGCGCGTCTTGATGGTGCTCGGCATTCCCTACGACTCGCCGCGAGGGTTGGCCATCGCGGGCGGCATCGCGGCGCTCATGACCGGCCAGGCCTACGTCACCTCCGCCGACATGGCCAAAGACCTCGGCGCGTTCGCCCGCTACCGCGAGAACAGCGACGACATGCTGCGCGTCATCCGCAACCACAGCCGCGCGGCTCGCAACAGCTCGGAGGAGGAGTACGAAGGGCTGGTTGTCAAACCACGCGGCATCGATTCGGAATATTGCCCGAAGGAGCTGTTCGAGGCTGCCGGAAAGGTGTGGGACGAGGCGCTGAGAAAGGGCAAGAAGCACGGCTTCCGCAACGCGCAGGTGAGCGTCATCGCGCCGACCGGCACCATCGGCCTCGTCATGGATTGCGACACCACCGGTATCGAGCCGGAGTTCGCCATCGTCAAGTTCAAGAAGCTTGCGGGCGGCGGCTACTTCAAGATTGTCAACCAGTCGGTGCACAAGGCGCTCGGTCGGCTTGGCTACACCGACGCGCAGATTGAGAAGATCGAAAAATATTGCAAAGGTCACGGCACGTTGCGCGGCTGCCCCGGCATCAACCAGCAGTGGCTCAAGAGCCGCGGCTTCACCGACGAGAAGATCGAGGCGGTCGAAAAGCAGCTCGAAAGCGTCTTCGACATCCGCTTCGCCTTCAACAAGTGGATCATCGGCGAGGAGTTCTGCCGCTCACTCGGCTTCACCGACGCCGATCTGAACGACGGCGGTTTCGACATGCTCCTCGCTCTCGGCGCGACCGAAGCGGACATCGAGGTGGCCAACGACTACGTCTGCGGAACCATGATGATCGAGGGCGCGCCGCACCTCAAGCCGGAGCACCTGCCGGTCTTCGACTGCGCCAGCACCTGCGGGCGCAAGGGCGAGCGCTACATCACCCACATGGCGCACGTGCACATGATGTCCGCCGTGCAGCCCTTCATCTCCGGCGCGATCTCCAAGACGGTCAACATGCCCGCCAGCGCCACCACCGCCGAGATCGGCGATGTCTATCAGGCCGCCTGGCAGTCGATGGTCAAGGCGATCACGATTTACCGCGACGGTTCCAAGCTTTCGCAGCCGCTCAACATCTCCTCAGCCTCCGACCTCGACGAGGTGATCATGCTTGGCACCGAGGAGGATATCGACGAGACCAAAGGGCCGAAAGAGGTGCAGGAGCGCATCGTCGAGCGGGTCTATCACCGCTCGGAGCGCCGCCTGCTGCCGAAGCGCCGCAAAGGCTACATCCGCGAAGCCTACGTCGGCGGCCACAAGGTGTTCCTCAGAACCGGCGAGTACGAAGATGGCTCGCTGGGCGAGGTGTTCATCGACATGTACAAGGAGGGCGCGTCGTTCAAGGGTTTGCTCAACTGCTTCGCCGTGCTCGCCTCCAAGGCGCTCCAGTACGGAATGCCGCTCGAAGAGCTGGTGGACAGCTTCACCTTCACCCGCTTCGAGCCTGCGGGCGCGGTGCAGGGCCACAACGCCATCAAGAACTCGACCTCGATTCTCGACTACGTCTTCCGCTCCATCGGCTACGACTACCTGGGCCGCAAGGATTTCGTCCACGTGAAGGCGGTTGACGAGGTGCCGGAAGTTCCAGCCAACGGCAACGGGAACGGCCACGCAGCGAAGTCAAAAGCCTCGGAGCCGGAACTCGCCGTCCACGCCGCCAAGCCCCACCACGACGAAAAAAGTGTCCTGAAAAGCCAGGCCGCCCAAGCAAGGGTGCAAGGCTACACCGGCGAGCAATGCGAGAATTGCGGATCGGTACGAGTGAAGCAGAACGGCACATGCAAAGTGTGCGAAGACTGCGGAATGACGACTGGTTGTTCGTGAGATGATTTGATTGACTCTGGAAGCGCCGGGTGCTCTCTCGGCGCTTTTTGGGGGGAGAATTTGGTTGTTGTTGTGTTAGTATCAATTATTATATTTTCTTTTGATGGTATGAGTAACAGGTTTTAGGTTTATTATTGATGTTATTTTTCTGTGTAAATAAATTATATGGAGATAGAGATGATAGAACTAAAAGAAGCTATAAAAAAAGCATACGAATATATAGATTTAATGTATGAGGGGGAAAAGCTGCCGAATAAATTATTAGAAGAAATTGAGTACGACGAAGGCGCTGATGCATGGAAGGTGGTTATTGGGTTTGATTCGGATCATATGACAACAAAAACAAGCGGTCCTTCTTTATTTCCTTCTACTATACGCGAAAAAGAAAGGAAATATAAACAAGTTAGAATCAAAGGTGATACTGGAGAGTTTATTAAAATGGTCGATCAGACGCTATGAGCCAATTGGATTATTTTGTTTCTAAGTATAATAATAAATGCGTTATATTAGATACAAATATTTTGCTTGTATATCTTGTTGGCTGTATAGATTTGCGGTTGTTATCTTCTTTTAAAAGGACAAGTAGCAGGTTTTGTGAAGATGATTTTGAGGTTTTGAATCAAATATTTTCAAAATTTAAAAAATTTATAACTACTCCCAATATTCTTACAGAAGTCAGTAACTTGGGTGGGCAACTTAGCGGAGATTATAAGATAAGGTTTTTTGAGATATTATCCGACTTTATCAACCAGACGCCAGAACAATATGTCAAATCATCCGATATTGCAATAGATATTGACTTTATTAAGTTGGGAATAACAGATAGAGGTGTTTTAGAGTTGTCGAAAGATGATTATCTGATTATTACGGATGATTATAAATTGTCAGCGAGGTGTTCAAACAGTTTGAATTATAACCACTTGAGAAGTACTCCAAAAAATTAAGAATGTGTTGCAAATGGAAAAATATATTAGACATGCCTGGCACTAAACACCACGCCGACAAACACGGCATCCTCAAAAGCCAGGCCGCGCAAGCGAGAGTGCAGGGTTACACCGGCGAACAGAGCGAGAATTGCGGATCGGTTAGGGCGAAGCAGAACGGGACGTGCAAGGTTTGTGAAGATTGCGGAATGACGACCGGGTGTTCGTGAGATTATTTAATTGTTTTGCCGTCCTGAGACTGAGTTTTCTGGATCAGGACGGCAGTGTTACTATTTTTCTGTTGGCTTCGTTATAAGTTCTTTAAATGGAGGTGTCTTTGAGGTTTATTGAGAATTTTTCTTGGGCAGTTCCGACAGGTTTCACCACTGTGCTTAACTCTTGTCGGTTTGAGTCCGGCGATATTCTTTTTGATAACAAAAAAGCATATGAAGGACGATGGGGCGATGTAAAAGAATATATCCGATATTCGCTTCAGGTTAAGTATCCGAAACGCAATGAGGTTATAAATAAGCCAGAAATAAATGCTGAATTATTTCAAAAGAATTGGGGCACTGAGGCGCATGTGGATTTGTATGAAAATAGTAAGTTCTTGCGTAGTATCAAGACGACGCAAAGTGCAATTTATATGACAATATGGAAAAATGATATTTCATACTTAGAAGATTCTTCAAAAATAAAGCCTCTTAGAACACTAAAAGATGTTGTTAAAAATCTTGACGATTTGAGAGATAGAGCGCTTGAGTTATCGAGTGGTAATAGCGTTTTTGTTACTGCTTTTGATAATGTTAATCAACTCTCTCTTGATAAAAAGAAAAAGTTAAGAACTACTATAGCAGAAACGTTTGCTCTTAAGGTTGTTGAGATGAGTCCAAAGGAGGCTGGTGTGAATGATTTTGGTCTGGTGGTGCCAACGATTGATATGGTATTCTTTGTGGTTGATAAAAAAGATGGCGATTTATTGACGGAAAAGGTTAAAGAGGCGGTTTATGTCCCTAATCCAAATGCCAAGAAAAGTTTGTTTTTAATCAAAAGGCATGGGAGCTTGTTTTGATGGAACAAATTGAATTTTTAGTTAAAGGCTCAAGCCTTGAGCCATATGTCGTGACTTTTACAAAAGAAAGCGATAATCTTAACGCATATTGCACTTGTCGCGCAGGTTTGGTTGGAACGTATTGTAAGCATCGAATCAATATACTGAATGGGGTTAAAGAGGGGATTGTGAGCAATAATGCTCGTGAAGTTGAAATCGTTATGAGTTGGTTGGTCGGCTCTGATTTAGAAAAAGCATTGAGTGATTATGAGGTCGAGGAAAATGTCTTTCAAGAAGCAGCGTTGGTTTTTGAGAAGGCAAAAAAAAGGTTGTCTAAAGCAAAGAAAGCAATTGCAGAGGCGATGAGGAAATAAAGGGAAAGTTTCAGCCTTATATTCCATCGCTGAAAAAACACAATTTATTGACCTGCAACGCATTCCCGGTTTCATTCTTTTTGCAGGAGTTTTTCGTAGAGAGATTCGGGAGCGATATCCGCTCCGTTGGGCCATGCGATCGATGGTTCCGCCTTCGATAAAAGCTTTTCTGAAAAAGCCCGGCTCTTTGAGTGGCGCGAACACTGGCCCTTTTGCTGGGTACTCCGAAAAATCGATCTCACCATGCAACCCATCGTCGAATAACGAGCACTCGTCATCGCGAGTCCCGACAGGTCGGGAGGTGGCGATCCATCGTTACTGATTTCGCTGATTCCCGACAAGTCGGGATTGCCACGTCGCTACGCTCCTCGCAATGACGGAGTAAAGATAACCACCGACGTACGTTATCCCGATCACATCATTCATGTTCTACATATCGCACTCTTCAATTTAACGGCTCGACAGGTTTCAATTCATGAGCCAACGTATCAGCGCTCAAATCCTGCTCGTTTGGCCAAGTGATTCCGCAAAACAAAGGTTTGACCTGTTTGAAATATGAAATATCCTGCAACTGCGTGAATACGCCTTTATCCAGATATGGTTTCATATCGAACACTCCCGAACGCCCATCAGTCAGTTCGACGAACAATGTGTAATCATTCTTTGCAACAACACTCTTTACCTTCAGCATACATCACCTCAACGGATCGATTTTAAACGGTTGCTGACCTTCAACGGCAAGTTTCCAGTCAGCCATTAACTCCTCTTGATGGATTTCAACCCACGCTTTTATCAGTTTGAGTTTATTATTCGGAAAATTTCCTGACAACACATCACCATCCGGTATCGAGATAATCGCATCATATTCAGCAAAATTGGCATGAATATGCGGTTTCGAATGCTCTTTGTTATCGAAATAATACATGTATATAATTATTCCGAAAAACATTGAAATAGTTGGCATGATACTCTCGACTCCTCGATTATGAATTTCAAAGCTCCGAAAAATATAATCATTTTCCTTTCAGCATTGCAAACCTATCGATCTCGCCAAGCCAACACTCTCCACGAATAACGAGCACTCGTCATCGCGAGTCCAGACTTGTCGGGGCGCGGCGATCCATCTTTTCCTCCATCGCCGATTCCGCATGGATTGCCACGTTGCTACGCTCCTCGCAATGACGGGGAAGTGTCACCGCCGATGTACGTTATCCCGATCTGCCTTGAATTTGGTTCTTTTCCTTATTATGCGCTGAAACCAACACGACTGCATCGACGAGGCTCCCGGCCTGAACACAAACCTGAACTGTTGTTCGGCTGTCGCGAACGCTTCCCGACGTGCTACGACCAGTCATCATTTTTCTCTTGCTTGTTATACGGCAATGCCGTATCATTTACTTATCCAGGTTGTCATTGAAACCCCCGATTATCTTGCCAACGCAAAAACGGCAGGATTGACTGATGACGAGCGACGCACCATTGTGGATTACGTTGCGCGGAATCCTGATGCTGGCGTGGAAATGAGAGGGACGGGCGGAGCACGGAAAATCCGGTTGCCGGACGAGGCAAGGGAAAAAGCGGAGGCTACCGGGTTATTACGTTCTATGCTGGAATCGACATCCCGGTATTTCTGCTGTCGATTTTTTCAAAAGGGGAGAAAGCCAATCTTTCGCAAGCTGAAAGGAATGAATTGAGAGAAATTTTAGGCTCGATTGCCGAGGCCTATAGAGTTGGAGTGAAATGCAATGTCAGAGGCAGGAAGTAAACTGATCAATTCGGCGCGGCAAGCGCTTGCCTATGCCCGTGGGGAAGCAACGGAAGGCTTTGTCGCGCATGTGCCGGAAGAGGTGGATGTGAAGGCGATCCGCAAGAGTCTCGGATTGACGCAACCTGAGTTTTCCTTGCGTTTCGGATTCGATATTCGGGCCGTGCAGGATTGGGAGCAGAAACGCCGCAAACCAGAACGCTCGGCGCGAGTGTTGCTGACTGTCATCGCCCGTGAACCGGAAGCCGTCAGCCGGGCATTGTCGGAGTGAGCATCAGATGAAGTTCCGGGAAGTGGTTCCGTTGCTGAAAATTCTACCCTTGAGCCTTTGGCTCAATGTGCAATCCCGACAAGTCGGGACCTAGGAAAATGCGCAATCTATTGATTCACAACAGAATCCCGGTTTTGTTCTTTTTGCAGGAGTTTTTCGTAGAGGGATTCGGGAGCGATATCCGCACCGTTGGGCCATGCGATCGTTCCGCCTTCGATAAAAGCTTTTCTGAAAAAGCCCGGCTCTTTGAGTGGCGCGAACACAGGCCCTTTCTCCGGGTACTCTGAAAAATCGACATCACCATGCAGCCCATTGTCGAAGGTGATATGGTAAGTATAATCCTTGACGTACGTTATATCGACGACATCATTCATGTCCCACATGGCGCACTCTTCAGTTTAAAGGTTCGATAGGCATCATCTCCTTGCTCGATCTGGCCAGCTCCCAATCTGCCAAAAGCTCGTTGGTGTGGAGGTCGATCCATTCTCTCACAAGTTTTACAGCAGTTTTTGAACCCAGCGAGCCTTTCAGAACGTTCCCCTGAAAATCAAAAACCGAGGTTTTTCCCTGAAACTCGGCATGAAAATGAGGCGGGTTATGTTCATCATAAAACATTCGGATGATAATCCCGAAAAATCTTGATATTTCAGGCATGTTGGTGTGTGAGTTTTCTTTTAAATAAAATTTACTGCATTTCTCTCGTTTTTAAAAGCCATTTGCGAGAAGTTCAATGACGTTGATCTGTAGCTAAAAATACTCTTATTGAGCCTTCGGCTCAACGTGCGGAGCTGGGGCTCCGCGTTCCCAGGGAGTTGTTCGTAGAGGGATTCTGGAGCGATATCCGCTCCGTTGGGACAAGCGATGGTTCCGCCTTCGATGAAGGCAGTTCTGAAAAAGCCAGGCTCTTTGAGAGGGGCGAACACAGGGCCTTTTTGCGGGTACTCAAAATTGACATCACCATGCCAGTCTCGCCTCGCATAACGAAGATTCGTCATCGCGAGCCGCCCGTATCCGGTACTCTACCGCACACGGACCTTGAACGAAGTACTCAATGCAGATGGATCGCCACGCCCCGACAAGTCGGGCCTCGCGATGACGGGGTCCGGGTTCAGGGGCGGAAAACCAAAGACGATTTCGATTTCGGTAATGCGAAATACTCACAAAACAATGCATGTTCATGGAAAGTCCCGAGCTGTCGGGGCGCGGCGATCCATCTTTTACTGCCTTCGCCGATTCCGCATGGATTGCCACGTCGCTACTCTCCTCGCAATGACGGGATAACTATAATCGCAGAAGTACGTTATCCCGATCACATCATTCAGGTTCCAAATGGTGCACCTGAAAGGGTTGACTTACTTTCTTTTGATCGATATATTAATCGTATGACGAAAATATTAACGATGGAGGATCGATGACAACCGTAACCATTTCGCCGAAATTTCAGGTCGTCATTCCAAAAGCGATGCGCGACCGACTTGATTTGCAACCCGGCCAGAAGATTCAGGCAATCGTGTATGAAGGCCGGATCGAGCTGGTGCCGATCCGCTCACCAAAACAGATGCGCGGTTTCCTGCCCGGACTCGACACGCAAGTGGTGCGCGAAGGAGACCGGGTATGAATGTGGTCGATTCATCCGGATGGCTGGAGTACTTTGCAGGCACACCCGCCGCTGACCATTTTGCCGCGCCCATCGAAGATTTCACGAATCTGATTGTCCCGGTTATCAGTTTGTACGAAGTGTTCAAACGGATACTCCAGCAACGAGGCGAAGGCAGTGCGCTTCAGGCAATCGCCTTCATGCAGCAGGGGCAGGTGGTTGAACTGACGGCCCCGCTCTCATTGACCGCCGCACGAATCAGCGCTCAGGAAAAACTCCCGATGGCCGACAGCATCATGCTGGCAACGGCGCGGGAGTATGGAGCGACGTTGTGGACGCAAGACTCCGATTTTCAGGGAATCGAAAACGTCCACTATTTCGAGAAGTGAGCCGGAGAAAGAGCGATGAGTAGCACATTCGAGAGTATAAAAAAGGGACTGGAAGAGGCGGCCGCGTATTCGCAGGGCAAACCGGTCAAGGTCAGAACTTATCATCCTCAACCGGTCGATGTGAAAAGCGTCAGGTTGCAGACCAAACTGACCCAGAACGAATTCGCCGCCACATTCGGCATCAGCGTTTCTACCCTGAGACACTGGGAGCGCGGAGATCGAAAACCTCAAGGCCCGGCGCTGGTCTTGCTCAATCTGGTCAAGAAATCACCTGAAACCGTGCTGCGTGTACTGGCTGATTGAAATATCAACGGACGCGATTGGCAGAAGTATCGGGACGTTTGAACGAGCCTTCCCGCCTGAACTCAACCCTGAACTGCAATGAACATCGACCGACTTGCAAGCGAAGCTCTCGAGCTCGATCCGAAAAGCCGCGCCATTTTTGCCGAAACCATTTGGGAAAGTCTGGAAGACCCATACCTCGTATCCTCAGACGTAACTGATGAAGAATCTATCAGTTTAGCCATAAAAAGAGACGAGGATATCAAAAACGGAACCGTCACGCCGCTCTCGCACAAAGAGCTGATGGACAGGTTGCGCAACCGTTAAGATTGAATACCATCCGGCCATAGAGGACGAACTTCGCAAAATTATCAACTACTACAACGATTGTTCAACAGGGCTTGGAACAGAATTCCTGAACGAATTCGAGCATCAAATGCTCAAGATTGCCGCCAATCCATTCCGATGGGTGGCGGTCAAAGGCGCTATCCGCAGATCACTGATGCACCGATTTCCGAATGTCATCTATTTCCGGGTTGTCAATGATCAGACGTTGCGGGTAACAGTAGTCAAGCATCAGCGCAGACATCCGAAAAGAGGCATAAGTCGGCGATAAGTAGGGAAGGAATATAGGGGACGTTGATCCGTTGCCGCAAATTCTACTGTTGATCTTCTGGGTCAATATGCGAAGCTGGGGCTTCGCGTTCCCAGGTGGATTCCCGATTTTGTTCTTTTTGCAGGAGTTTTTAGAGGGATTCTGGAGCGACATCCGCTCCGTTGGGCCATGCGATGGATGGGTGGAGAGGGGCGAACACAGTGCTTTTTTGCGGGTACTCTGAAAAATCGACATCACCAATCCAGCTCTCTCTACGAATCACGAGAACTCGTCATCGCGAGTCCCGACCTGTCGGGGCGCGGCGATCCATCTTTTACTGCCTTCGCCGCTTCCGCATGGATTGCCACGTCGCTACGCTCCTCGCAATGACGGGGGGAGTAGAACTGCAGAAGTAAGTTATCTCGACGACATCATTCATGTCCCACATGGCGTACTCTTCAGTTTAAAGGTTCGCCGGGCATCATCTCATTGCTCGATCTGGCAAGCTCCCAAGGGAATAATCTGGTCATAACCTGTTGCTTCACACTGAGTACTTTTCACATCTTCCCGATCTCATCCAGCAAATCGGGATGCCGGTCGATGAGTTTGAGCAATTTGAGCAGCGGCGCGGGCGGTCTGGTCTCCCCGCGCTCGTATCGTGAGAACGCGACCCTGCCGACGCCAAACGATGTGGCGAGCTGCGCCTGCGTCAGCTTCAGCTTTCTGCGGATGCGCCGGATGTCCGCCGCCGGGTCGCCCTCGATCGCTCGCACCAGCCCCTCCTGAGCCTCCGTATAGCGCCGGTAACTTTCGTCATCCCATATCCCTTTGCCACACACCCGGGCAGAACTGGCCGCGCATCTCATGCAGGGTCATCGATTTGCCGCCATAGCTGAGCGTTTCCTCCAAAACCTTGTCGATCATACCGCCGTGACCGCATGCTGGACATTGGATTGTGCTCATTGTTTGATTCTTATTTTTTGTTGAGAAGACAATATCATTGGTGAGAGGTTTCAGTGTTCGCTTGCCCGATCATCAATCCGAAAAAAATTCCTTCAGAAAATCAGCGGGAGTGAGGATAGGGATTTCGTTCCATTGGGCCAGATCGAGCAGGTGGGCGTCGCCGGAGATGATGCTTTCGGCTTGAGCTGCGCTGGACGCTTCGAGGACGCGGTTGTCGTCGGGATCAGCGGTAATGACCGACAGGCTGATTTCTGGCCGTACTATAGAAAACGTATCTCTGAACAACCGGATGATGCCGTAAACCTGCTCATCGTTCAGTCCGAATTTTGACCGCATCAAAACCGCTTCGACAGCTTTCAGCAAGGCCGGCGATGTGACGTTGGTGACTCTGCCGGACGAGCACAGCCTCAACAACGCTCTCGGCTTGCCGCCGAACAAAATTCCTGAGATGAGCACATTGGGGTCGCAAATGACTCTCATTGGCTGACAGCGTTTTTCTTTCGTGCGGCGTTGATTTCATCCTCGACATATCTGTCGGTCAGTTGTTTTATTCCGCTCAATTCATCGCCAAGTCGGAACAGCTCTTCCCACTGCTGCTGGCGTTGGATGTAGAGTCGTGCCGCTTCGTGCAGGAACTCGGAGTGGCTGCGGTGTTTCTTTTGAGCCGTTTTGTCGATTTCTTTCAACAACGACTCCTGAAACGAGATATTGTCGGTGACGGTGCCCATAGGTAATCGTTTATTGTATCTTCGATATACAAACCTTGTATTGGATAGCCGCTCATTGTTCGTGAAGGTTCCTTCTGAATTTTTTATCGGAGGCGCTTACAGCGAAATAAACTGTTATCCTTGGCTTGTCCGCTCTGCCCTCCACAGAGAGCTTTATGACCTCTTCGTTTAATTTCTTTCCTTGTTTATTACTCAGGATATTGTGAACTTTAAAAAATAGAAGTCGGCGTTGCCGCCTGCATGGCCTGGTGGCCGTTGTCTGTGCTTTTGAGGTCTTGTAGTTCATGGTGTTTTTCAAACAACCTGAAAGGAGGTCTCGCATGTCAAAGTTCATTTCAATCATCATCTCCGCCATGCTGGCGCTGTGTTTGCTGACGGCGCGAGCAGAGGGGAAAGCGGCTTCGGTCAGGCTGGGGCCGGAGGTTGCCCTTGGCGCGTTCATGGGGCTGGTCGAGGAGCATCTCGCGGGGATTCTGCGAACGGAAACGGTGATCGCCGCGTCAACCGAGGCGAAGTCTGCAAGCTGGGACGAGGTCAGGCCGTTGCTCGAACGCTTTCGCAATGATCTTCCGACCGATGCCACAATTTGGTTCATGATGTCCGATGGCAGCTACTACTCCACGGAGAAAGGTGGTCTCACCGACCAGAATCTCCGTGATCGCGCCTATTTCGCGAAGCTCATGGCCGGGCAGGATATTCTCGGCGAGCTGGTGATCAGCAAATCGACGGGGCAGCGCTCCATCGTCGTCGCCGCGCCGGTTCTCGCTGCTGATGGCAAGGTTGTCGCGGCGGTTGGCGTGTCGGTCGATTCGGTCAGGCTGGCCGGAGTTGTCGATTCAAGCATGACGTTGCCGGAGAACGCCTACTTTTACGCGCTCGATGCCAATACCAAAATCGTTCTGCACCGCAATCATGCCCGAATGTTCAGGACGGTCGCCGAAGTCGGTGACGAAAGCCTCGGCGATGCCTTCAAGGCGGTCATGGGCAAGGAACATGGAAGTTTCGATTATGTGCTCAACGGCAAGAAAATGACCTCGATTTTCCGTAAATCCCCGGCGCTCGGCTGGTACTTTTTCATCGCACAGGAGCGTAAATAGAATGGACAGCGATCAGGAGTTCATGGCGCTCGCCTTCGAACAGGCGAGGAAAAGCTACGCGGATGGCGGCGTGCCGGTCGGGGCGGTGATGGTCGAAAACGGGCAGGTCATCGCTGCCGGGCATAACCAGCGCGTACAGAATGGCGATCCGATTGCACACGGCGAGATGGCGTGCATCCAGCAGGCGGGCCGCCGCGCCCGATACGACGACGTGACGCTTTTCACGACGCTCTCGCCCTGCATGATGTGCGCGGACGCAATCGTCCAGTTCGGCATCGGGCGTGTCGTCGTGGGGGAGAACCGGAGCTTCAGCGGCAACATCGACTTCCTGCGCGAGCATGGCGTTGAAGTCACGCTTCTCGACGACGAGCGTTGTCGATCCCTGATGGACACCTTCATCGCCGAACGCCCCGAACTTTGGGACGAAGATATCGCCGGGAACGGGTGACGACGATGTTGCCTTTCGGGTGTGTTTATCGCATTGGTGATTTTCGATGTTAACACTTATTTTATAACACGTTATCCCATCGCTCGAAAGCTGTTTTCATACCAGTTCGTTCAGAAACGGATGGCAGCATGGTTATGCTTTAGCGAAAAGCAGACCGCAATCTCTTTGTTCCGCCATACCCGGTCATCATTGACGGGATTGTCAACGAAAAGTTTGTAAGTTTTGGGCAAGCATATGCACATTTGAGTGAAGCAGTGAGCGCCGGAAGGCGCAGGATAATGACAACATTCCCGGGAGCATCTCATGAAATTCGAATACTACAATCCTACCCATCTGATTTTTGGAGCAGGAAGCCTCGCCCGGCTTGGCGAAGTGACCGGCGCATATGGCAAAAAGGCGATGATCGTCACCGGCGGCGGCAGCGTCAAGCGTAGCGGCGTTTTCGACCGTGCGGTCGCGAGCCTGACGGCGGCTGGCGTGTCGTTCGTGGAGTGCGACGGCGTCGAGCCGAATCCGCGACTTTCATCGGTGGCGCGGGGCGGCCAGATCGCCCGGCAGGAGGGGTGCGACGTGGTGATCGCGCTTGGCGGCGGCAGCGTGATGGATGCCGCAAAGGTGATGGCGGCGGCGGTATTCTACGAAGGCGATTTGTGGGATATGTTCCCGCACGGGCAGGCAACCCGTCGGCTGCCGTCCCGGGCGCTTCCGGTCATCACCGTGCCGACGCTTGCCGCCACCGGTTCGGAGATGAACAGCGGCGCGGTCATCACGGACGAGAAGACGACCATCAAGTCGTTCGTCGGCGCGAAGTGCCTCTACCCGAAAGCGGCCATCGTGGATCCGGAACTGACCATAAGCGTGCCGAAGGATCAGACCGCGTACGGCGTCTGCGACCTCATCACGCACGTCACCGAGTCGTACTTCAACGGCATTGACGGCACGCCGATGCAGGATCGCTTCGCCGAGAGCGTCATCGCCACGGCCATCGAGTGGGGGCCGAAAGCGGTCGCCGACGGCAATGACCTCGAAGCTCGCGCCCAGGTGCAGTGGGCCTCGGTGGTTGCGCTCAACGGCTGGGTGCAGTCGGGGTGCCTGTCGCCCTTTCCGGTGCACATGATCGAGCACACCATCTCCGCGCTGCACGACATCGCCCACGGCGCTGGCCTCTCGATCGTCAACCCCGCCTGGATGCGCTTCGCCTCCAAGTCGCGCCCGGCCCGCTTCGCGCAGTTCGCGCATCGCATCTTCGGCATCGGGTTGAAAAGCGCGGACGACATGGAAGCCGCGCTTGAGGGCATCGACCGCTTCGAAGCATTCCTGCGCTCCATCGGCTGCCCGACGCGCCTCTCGGAATGCGGAATCGGCGACGAACTCCTCGCCCGCTACGCCGAAGACACCCTGCTCGTCGCGGGCAACGCCGAAGGCCAACTCGCCAGCAGGCCAATGATGACGAAAGCGGACATTGTCGAAATACTGCAAGCAACGTTGTGATGACACAGCTCCGTGTACCTCGTTGGTGAGATGCTCCCCGGCAACGACTGAATCTTTTTCAATCGTTGCCGGATGCTCCATTCTTGTCACTGCCGAAACAGGAAACACCTCGGTCAACACCGTTCACATCGTCCACCTGACTTCGTGCGACGATCCGCAAGAAGAACCCGCCGGGAATTAACTGCCCGAAATGGCGTTTGTATATGTAAAATTACTGTTCATCAATCAGCCATTCATCATGAACAACCGAATCCTTATCCTCGCGCTCTGCATCGGCCTCTGCCTTGCGGTCGGTTTTTGCGGAAGCACATTTACCCCCAAGCCGGGTTCCTGGTACTATACTACCCTTGTCAAACCTGCGTGGAATCCGCCCGACTGGCTCTTTGCGCCGGTCTGGACGGGGCTGTTCATCATGATGGGCACGGCGCTCGCAAAAGTGCTCGGCGCGGGTTGGCAGAAAAAGGAGGTCAAAGCTGGCGCGGCGCTCTTCGCGATTCAATTGATGCTGAACCTCGGCTGGTCGGCGTCGTTTTTCGGAATGCAGTCGCCGATGAAAGCGCTGGTCGTCATTGCTCTGCTGTGGATTTTCATTGTCCTGACCATGCTGGCCTTCTCCAAAATCTCGAAACCGGCTTCACTGCTTCTCGTGCCGTATCTCGCCTGGGTGAGCTTCGCCTCTTTTCTGAATTTCACTATCTTGCAGTTCAATCCGTGACAAGTCAGTGCGGGTGTTTGCGCGTTTTCGCGTAGTATCAGCTAAAACATCGCATAAAGGAGGCGGGAAGTAATGGAATACAGTGAATTTCAAAAACAGGAGTTCAAGCGCGAATTTGCAAGCAGACGTCTGAAACAATTACTGATTACTGGCCCTGTTGTTATGTTGATGATTTTTGTTTCGATGGCAAGTGAAGGCAAAATCTCGGTTCTGAATAGTTGCGCTCTTTCGCTGTTTATGCCTGTAATTTTATTTGTGGTCATTGGTGTGCTTGTTTTTTCATTGATCAACTGGCGCTGCCCTGCGTGTAACAGCTATCTGGGAAAGTTGATGAATCCGCGTTATTGTCCAAAATGCGGAATAGGCTTGAAATAGAGCGCTGAAATGCCGGACAGTCTGATGGGATGAGTTGCTTGTGGGCGGGCGGTTTCCCGCCAGAGGTGGTTCAGAACAACCGTGCGCCAGCGTCTTCAGCTTCAAGACGGCTATTTTTCCCGCCTTGATCAACCTGTTTCGCACAGTTTCGTTGCCGTTTTTTTTTGCTGTGTATTTATCGCAAAGGATTGTATGGTTTTTTTCTGTGAAAGCACTATATTAATCATTGATAGGGTTATTTTGTGTATTTCATTGTTAATGAATAGATAGTGTTATTTTATAGTTACATTAATTCTGTTTTAGATTTATAAGATAATAGTATTATGGCTGAATTAATACCGCAGACAACTTCGATACAAACATTATATGGTTGGTATCGAGAAGGTAAGCTGAATGTAAACAGGAGATACCAGCGAAAGTTGGTATGGACTCTTCTTGAAAAGCAAAAATTAATCGAGTCAATTTTAAAAAAATACCCTGTACCTGCCATCTTACTTGCTGAACAAGAAAATCAGGCCGGGTTTTATGAGATAATAGATGGTTTGCAACGTTTGCAAGCTGTGTTGTCTTTTATTGAGTTGGCATTTCCTTCGATTGATAATCGATATTTTGATATTAATAATTTCCCGACAGCAAAAACATTTGCAGATGAAGGGTTGTTTGATATACCAGAAAATGTTAATGTTATTGATCCTAAAGAGAATAATTCATTTCTTGATTATTCATTATCAATATCAGTTATGAGAAATGCAAAAAATACTGAAATCGATGATGTTTTTGATCGAATAAATACTTATGGTCATAGATTAAGTGATCAAGAGAGGCGGCAGGCAGGAGTTAAAACTAAGTTCTCTAATGTTGTGAGATCTATTTCATGTACAATGAGAGGAGATGCGTCTGAAGATATTGTATCGCTTTATAAAATGCCTGGAATTAGTATCGATCTTCCAAAAACGAAGCATGGTTATTCTGTAAAAGCTGAAGAGGTTTTTTGGGTTGAACAAGGAATTCTTAGATCAACTGATTTACGTGATAGTCTTGATGAACAATGTATAGCTGATATTTGCTCCAGTATTATTAATGGTCAGATTACTGAAAGATCGAAAGAAGCATTAGACAAGATTTACTCTGAAAGTTCGAGAGAGTGTTCGACAACAGAAACAGCGTTAGAAGTTTTTGGTTCTGATAACTTAAAGAGTCAGTTTACATTTTGTATTGAGGAAATAATAAAGATATGTAATTCTGGAAGCAAGGAAAAACTTAGAGACATTGTCTTTTTAAAAAGAAATACAAATGGATTTCCGTCATTGTTTAGTATTATTTTGATAGCAATTTATGAGTTGTTAATACAGAAAAATCTTAAGATAAGCAATTATGTTCAAGTTAAAGAGGCTTTAAAAGGTTGTGATGATAATGTCGAAACTGGAAATAAGGCATCTTCATCCAGAGATAGAAGAAAAAATGTGAATATTATAAAGTCTATTATAGAGACAAGTTGCGTTCCAAATGAAATCAATCCAAGAGTATTTACTGATAATACCGCACCTGAGATTGATGCTGCAATAAGAAGATCTGAGATTGAATTGCCAAATTATGAGCTTAAGCAAGGATTATTATTATTAGACAACACTCGATCAATAGATCGCGGAATGGTGCAGAAACTAATAAATACAGTGGCAGCTATTATAAATAATGGTCCAAATACACATGGAAAAATAATACTTGGTGTTGCTGATAATGAAAAAGATGCGAAGCGAATTGCATCGCTGGATAATGTTCAGTATCGCATTGTAAATAATAAGTATGTTGTTGGGATTAAGCGTGAGGCGATGCGAATGAATATTGCACTAGAAGAATATGTAAATATAATTAAGGTTGGAATTAACCAATCTGAATTGACCGAGGAGTTGAAGCCGAATGTGTTATCAAATATTGATTACAATGATTATTTTGGATTAGGTTTGATAATAATAAATATTTTGCCACAGAAAACCATGGCATTTGTTGGTGGTAAAGTGTTTTGGAGGAATATTGATTCAACAGAAGAAGTAAAGGATATGAAAAGAGTGAGTGTGATTGCTCAAAGATTTTAATATTCTATTTTTGATTATACGAATCATATCATGCTCATTCAAAACGAAACACTGTTCACCGCTCACGTCTTCGTCTGCAACAATGATCGCGGTGGCGAGCGTAAACCATTCGCTGATAATGAGATAGTCACCGTGATGCGCTACCTTGATGAGTGGTGAGAAACTTTTGCTTGCGGCTTTGCTGTTCTCAATCAGTAGCTGATTTAACGTATGGAGGGAAATATGTCAGAGTTATTGAAAAAAATTGAAACTGAGGTACTCAGTCTTTCTCATCAGGAGCGGGCATTTTTGGCTGATAGGTTGCTGAGCTCTCTGGGTGAGGATGTGCTTACAGACATCGATGCCGCATGGATTACCGAAGCGCAGCGCCGTTATAACGAGTATAAGGAAGGCCGTCGGTCTGGCATTGATGCACAGGAGGTTTTTGCTGACGCCGACAGGATAGTCGAATGACGTCAGTTATTTTTGATCCGGATGCACGAGCCGAATTTCTGGATACTGTCCGGTATTACGAAGAGTGCCAAAAAGGATTGGGCCGTCGTTTCCGGATCGCGGTTGAAACAGCCGTCTATCTTGTGTCACAGAATCCTTTTCTCTACCGATTGCTGAAAGCACCTTTCAGACGTTACCTTCTGCCGAAATTTCCCTATTCAATTATTTATTCCATCGAACCTGATTACATCTATATCATTGCATTGGCGCACAACAAACGCAAGCCGGGATATTGGTTGAAGAGAAGTTCCGGTTCTGGTAAGGAGCAGTAAAAATATAGATATTAAAAAAAATTATCATGGCAGTTCAAAACGAATCACCATTCATCGCTCATGTCTTCGTCTGCACCAATGATCGCGGGGGAGAGCGGCAATCTTGCGCGGACAATAAAAGTCAGCTTATAAAAGAGAAACTGAAGGATGCGGTTGACGGGAGAGGGTGGAAAGGGAAGGTGAGAGTCTCGACGTCTGGCTGTATGGGGGTTTGTGCTCAGGGGGCCAATGTGATGATCTACCCGCAAAAGCTATGGTTTTCCGAGGTGTCGCCGGATGATGTGGATGCAATCGTCTCTGCCATCGAAGGGATCATGGAGAAGCGTTGACAATCGGTTCGGTGAGGATTCAGTTAGGGCAGACACGCAGGTCTGCCCCTACAGATCAATCGACATTCTACTCTCTCGCTCGCTCGTTCTCCTGACGTAGATTGCATACGCTTGTCGAGGCGGCCTTGTAGGTCGCTTCCATATCGGCAAGAAAATTCCTGCCGGATCGCCAGAATGGTATCGGGCCGAGTTTTCTGACCAGAATGGCCGATGCGATGACCGGTTGCTGGTGCAGCGCCGGAAGCGTTGCGCCCTCCGGAGAACCCCAGAATGCATCGGCATCGACAGGCAGAGGCTCGATGCTCTTCCTCTTTTTCCTCGTCTGTTGTTCCGGCGTATCGGTACGGCTGCCACCCAGGGCTTTGAACAGCGCATCCTTTTCGATGCCTCTCAGGGTCAAAAGAAGAAACGGGTCGCGGTCGAAGGCTTCGGCAAGCAGATAAAAAACTGCGGCAAGATGTTTGCAGGGATTGGCGTAATCAGGGCATGAGCATGTGGCTTCTATATCCTTGAAGGATTTCGGAAACAGGGAAAGTCCGGCTTTCGAGCACAGCCTGTCGATCCCTTCGGGCATCTCGCCGCCAAGCATCCGCGCCACGAGTATGGGGTTTTCGCCGAGCACCCCGACGAACCGCTGCCACTCCTCCGTCGAGTAGGGAGTGAGCCGGATGGAGACGCTGTATGGCCTCGCTCTCGACCCCTGCACTTTGGCGGCAACGCCTTTGCTCGTGACTTCGAGACCGGTCACCTGTCCCTGGCGAGCGTACGAGCGGCCACGGGCAAGACGGGCAGAATCGTTGAAGCGTTCGAGCCTCGAAATCCACTCTTTTCCCCACCACTGCTTGGCGAATGCGCCTCGCTTGCTCTGGGTCTTGATGCCGTTATCGACCTTTTTCGGCGAAGCGGGCTTGTACCATCCGTAATACGCCATACGTTTATTCTCCTGTCGCTTCCCGTCCAAGCATGATGAGTTTTTTCAGATCGCTGTTCGACAGCTCGGTCAGCCACTGCTCGCTTTTGCCGAGAACGCTCCCGGAAACAGCGGTTTTACTTTCGATCATCTCGTCGATCCGCTCTTCGAGCGTTCCGGCGGTAATGAATTTATGCACCTCCACGTTGTGCTTCTGCCCGATTCGGAAAGCCCTGTCGGTCGCCTGGTTCTCGACGGCGGGGTTCCACCAGCGGTCATAATGAACGACATGGTTCGCCCTGGTCAGGTTCAATCCTGAACCTCCCGCTTTCAGGGAGAGAATGAAAATTCGCGGTGCATGATCACCGGTCTGGAAGGCCTCGATCAACTCGTCTCGCCGTTTTCTGGTGAGCGAGCCGTGCAGGAAAAAGACCTCTTCGCCATACAACTCCTGAAGATAGCGCTGCAAGAGCTTGCCCATCTCCATGAACTGGGTGAACACGAGCGTCCGTTCGCCGCTCTCGCGGATCTCGCCAAGCAGCTCCGTCAAGCGCTGCACCTTGCCGGAGCGATTCTCGACCGCCGAGTTGTCGCCGAGAAACTGCGCCGGATGGTTGCAGACCTGCTTGAGTTTGACCAGCAACGCCAGAATCAGGCCGCGCCGGTCGATCCCCTCCGCCATCTCGATTTTCTCCTGAAGTTCGTCAACGACCGCCTTGTAGAGCGAGGCCTGCTCCCTGGTGAGCGTACAGTACTGCTTCATCTCGATCTTGTCGGGCAAGTCGGAGATGATCGATTTGTCGGTTTTGAGTCGGCGAAGAATGAATGGCGCGGTCATCGTTTTCAGGCGTTCGGAGGCCGCGCTGTCGCCGTACCACTGGATCGGATTGAAAAACCGCTCTTTGAACTGCGCCTGGCTGCCGAGAAAGCCGGGATTGAGAAAATCCATCAACGCCCACAGGTCGCCGACATGGTTTTCAACTGGCGTGCCGGTCAGCGCGATCCGGTAATCGGAGCGCAGGGCGCGGGCCGCTTTGGCTTGCTTGGTTTCGGGATTCTTGATGTTCTGGGCCTCATCGAGGATCACCCCCGCCCACTCCAGCTTCGAGAGTGACTCCGCGTCGCGCAGCAAGAGGCCGTAGCTTGAAATCACCAGCGCCGAGGCATTCGCGGCATTTCTGAACCCGGCTGTTTTCAGCCGGTCAGCGCCGTGGTGCACAAGAACCGGCAGATCGGGGGTGAACTGTTCAGACTCCTTTCTCCAGTTGTTGACCACGGAGGTCGGGCAGATCAGGAGCACCGGCCGTTTTTCACCCCGGTTTCGCTCCTCCTGCAACAGCGCGAGCGTCTGCACCGTTTTGCCGAGACCCATGTCGTCGGCCAGGCAGGCGCCGAGTCCCCAGCTTCTCAGAAATGCGAGCCACGAATAGCCTTTCACCTGATACTCGCGCAGTTTTCCATGAAAGCAATCCGGTTGCGACAGCAGCTCGAAACGGCTCTCTCCTTTCAGCTTTTCGAGCAGCTCCTGCATCCAGCCATCGGCATCGACGGCCTGAACCTCCAGCGCCGTCCCGGTCGAACCGGTGCCGAATGCCGTGGCGAGAATATCACGCGCCGTCACTTCTCCCGATCGCTGCTTTTCGAGAAAGCCCACCGCGGCGGCAAGCTCCCGCTGGTCGAGCTGACGCCACTGCCCCCGCACCCTGACCAGCGGCATCTTCAGTCCGGCAAGCCGACGCAGCTCCTCCAGATCGATCTCGTCGCTGCCGAGCGACGCCGCGAAGTCGCATGAAAGCAGCGCATCGAGCCTCATGCCTCCGCTGCCCGGCTTCATGGCGGGCGATTTCACGTGCGCCTTGAGGGCCATCCTGTGCAGCGGCCCCTTGCCGACCCACCACGACGGCAGCATGACCACGAATCCCGCCCCTCGCAAGATTGCGGCATAGTCGGACAGAAAGCTGAATGCCCCTTCGGTGTCGAGCTTCAGGCCGCCCGGCTTTTTCTGTTTCATGCCCGAGCTGATCGCGGGGTAGAGCGCCGCCGCCTGCCCCAGCGCCATGAACATGAACTCTCTGTAGTCAGCCCCATAGCTTCTGGCCTGTTCCGAGGCCTCGCTCTCCGGATTCCAGAGCTCCCCGACTTCGAGCAAGAGGCTCGGATCGCTTTTGAGCTGAAGCAGCCAGGAAAGCTGCCAGACCTCCTTTTTCGCCTTCGGGGCCGGTTCGGCAAGGCGAACGCAGAAGTTGAAGGGCGAAGTGGCATACACATCCAGCGGACGACGCCACGCGGCAAGCTCCCGAGCGAACGCCTCGATTTCCGGCTTGCGCTCCCAGTTTATCTCCGCAATAGTTCCTGAAAGCGATTGCATCCAGGCGTCATGAATCGTCAACGGCGTTGCCGCTTTGCGACTCGCGGGAGCGAACGGGAACCGGACAAGCCCGTCCACCAGCGCCTGCAACAGCTCCGCCTGAAGCTCCGTTCCTGACGCACCCGGCGGCCTCTTCCGCGCCTCCGAAACAGCGCGGCATACGGGAGGCATGGTTGCCGACAGCGTGTCGAGGCGCGAGGTGACGGCATGGTCAGGGTAAGGAACCCACCGCCCCTCCCACTGGCTCCTGCCGCGAACCAGCGAAGGGAGATAGCACTCCGTGGAGACAAGGTGCGCTGCGGTCTCGAAAAGCTGCATGTTCCAGAGTACGGACGGGCCGAACAAAACGCCGGACCCCGGAATGCTTCCTTCGCGTACGCAGGCGAAAAAGGCAAAGCAGAGAGAAAGATCGAGAGGAAGCGCGGTGATCGGCAGCGGCTTGAGCGATGGTTTCAGGCGCTTGTCCGGTTCATCGCCAAGCAGCGGCGAAGAGGGAACCCGCTCCTCGCCGCGATGAGGCAGCCAGGCCAGAAGCTCCCTGAGCATCGGCTTGCGAATCGAATTCGTCATGCCGATTGCCTTGAGCGCCCGGCGCAGCTCCCGAATATCTCCGGGAACAGCCCCTTCGCTCCAGAGCACCGGTTGACCATCCAGTACCGAACAATGCAATGCAATCATGAGTTACCCCTTGTCATCTGCCGTAAAACCTGAAAGAAGCTCCCAATATCGCCATCCTCGCCGATACCGGCAACGCCCCGCTCGATTTTTGCACCGGATTTTGACGATACCGCCCGTCGTCAAGGTCAAAAGCGGCGGTCGCGCTTCTATCGATTGATTCCGGCAAGCTGATTGCCTCGATTCCGTGACGGTGTACTGCGTCTGCAACCGCGAACTCCTCGCTCAGGTGCCGTGGGCCTCGCCATCGTCAACCCGGAGTTGACGCGATTTATCGCAAAGTAGCGCCCTGACCGCCTCACTCAGCTTCCGCACAGCATCTTCGGCATCGAGCTGAAGCTGATCTTTCGCCCTAATAAATCGCTAACGCTATAGCATACGGTCATTTATCGAATAATTGCCGCCTCGGATGTAGTCACTATTTTATCTGTATAAATCAACTAAAATCCCTATATCGCTGCATTACACGAACTCAATTCGCAGTCACAATGTATCTTGACTCAAGCAAAACCACCATCAACGGCAAGACCTACCAGCGGCACCTGCTTCGCGAGTTCTATCGGGAAGATGTCAAGGTCAAGAATCTCACCATCGCCAGCTTGTCGCACTGCTCGTTTGCCGAGATCGAGGCGATCCGGCTGGCCTTGCAGCACAAGCATGACTTGGCTCAACTCGTCAGCATCAAGGATGTCGCGCTTCAGGCCGGGCCTCGCGTCGGCGTCGTCCATGCGCTGAAGCAGCTTGCCGATCGGCTCGGCCTGAGTCGTGCGCTGGGGAGTGACCGGCAGGGCAGGCTGGCGTTGTGGCAGGTGATGAGCCGACTGATCGGCCAGGGGTCGCGGCTGAGCGCCGTGCGCCTCGCGGCGTCGCACGGGGCGTGCTCCGTGCTGGTCCTGGAGGCGTTTTGCGAGCATGATCTGTACGCCAATCTGGCGTGGCTGGCCGAGCATCAGGAGCGGATCGAGCGCGAACTGTTTCGTCGCAGCCAGAAGAATACGCCATCAGAATTACTGCTTTATGACGTAACCTCCTCGTATCTTGAGGGGATGGAGAACGTGCTGGCGGCGTTCGGCTACAATCGGGACAAGAAGGAGGGCAAGAAGCAGATCGTCATCGGCTTGCTCTGCGCTGTCGATGGCGATCCGGTCGCCATGCGAGTCATTTCGGGCAACACCAGCGACAAGACGACCGTTGCCGAGCAGATTCGCACGGTGGCGCAGTCGTTCGGGGTACGTCAAATTACGCTGGTGGGCGACAAGGGAATGTTCAAAAGTCCGCAGGCGCAGGAGCTGACCGATGCCGGATTTCATTACATCACCTCGCTCTCGAAGTCCGAAATCCGCAGCCTGCTTCACGACGGGGTCTTGCAGATGGGCTTGTTCGATACCGAGCTGCACGAGGTCGAACAGGCTGGCCTGCGATACGTGCTGAGAAGAAACCCGATTCGTCAAGAGGAGATGGAGGCCAATCGCCGCGAGCGCATTGCGGCAATCGAGCGGTACGCTGCGGAAAAAAGCGAGTATCTGGCCGGTTCGGAAAAGCGTCAGGAGTCGGTGGCTCTGGAGTTCCTGAAGGCGAAAATCAGCCGCTACAAGCTGTCGGGGATTGTTGAAGTCGTGAGCCGGAACCGGAGGTTTGAAGTAACGGTCGATGAATCCGCCTTGCAGCAAAAAGCGCTGCTTGACGGTTGTTACGTCATCAAGAGCGACGTAAAAAAGGAGGCTCGCTCGACGGTAGAGCTGCACGACCGCTACAAAGATCTGGCCAAAGTGGAGCGGGCAATCCGCACCGACATCTGGAGATCAGGCCGGTGTACGTGCGCACCGAAGCCAGCACCCGCGGCCACGTGTTCAGCGTGATGCTGGCCTGCATGATGGAACGAATGCTGGAAAAATACTGGAAAACCGCTGAGTGCACGGTGCCGGAAGGCATCGACGAACGCGGTGCCATCAGCAGCGTGATCGTCACGCTCAACGGAGCGAGCTGCCTGGAAATCCCGGAACCGACTAAAACCGCCCAGGCCCTGCTGGAAGCGATGGAAGTGAGGCTGCCGGAGGTACTCGAAGCAAGAAACATCGAAGTAGTCACAAGAAAGAAGCTCTCAAAATCCCGTAACTAATATATCAGATGATAGTTACAGGGATTTCTTGCTTGTTTGGTTCTGGAAGTTCCGTTGGAAAATATGAGGTTTCATGTCAGGCGCTAACTATGCTTATTCTGATTGCCTGCGGTAATCAGTTTACGCCAATAATTACATCAGAAGCTTTGAAGATAGCGCAGGCGTACAGTCCCTCCTTCAGGTCGAGTCTGCCGGAGCTGGTTTTGGTGATGATGGCTGAGATGATGTTGCCGCCGCCGATTTCGATGTCAATTTCGCTGCTGACTGAATCTTCGATCACCCGCTGCACAGTGCCGCAGACGATGTTCCGGGCGCTGAGCTTTTTGTCGTGCAAGTCGCGGCCTACCATGACTGAGCTTGACTTGACGATGGCATAGGCACTCATCCCCTTTTTCAGGCCGAGGTTATCGACCGCGCCATTAGTGATGGTCGAGACGATCTCTTGGCCGCCGTTCAGGGTGATGATGATTTCGGCGTTGACCGCGCCCCGGGTGAGTTCGGTGATGACGCCGGAGAAGGTGTTACGAGCGCTTATCCGCATGGAGATTCTGCGCAGGAACTGGTAGAGATTACCGGTGTCGCCGAGCCGCTCTTCGAGGTTTTCAAGAAACTTGCGGTGCTCCTCCTGTACAACCCGGTACTTTTCGATCACCTGCCGCCCTTCGCGGGTGAGCACGGTGCCGCCGCCGCCCTTGCCGCCGGTCATGCGGTCAACGAGAGGTTTTTCGGAGAGGTTGTTCATCATGTTTACCACGTGCCACGCGGTCTTGTAGCTGATGCCGACCGCTTTGGCCGCGCTGTTGATCGAGCCGAGTTCGTCGATCTTTTCGAGCAGCGCAATCCGGTCGCCGCCGAGGAAACGGTTCTGTGATTTCTGAAACCAGATCGAACCTTCTATACCGATGGGGTCTTTTGTTGTGCTCACGTGCGCTGTCCGTTTCGATGCATAGAATGATCAACTGAACGGTAAAAAGTATAGCGGGCCAGAATTCAGCGAAACAATAACAGCGGAAACCATGACCAATCCTTTGTTTGCTGTATTTCAGGATGGCTTTCTGGCTTAAAAACAAGTTACGATGATTCCGGGATAGTTACCCAGGTTTTTTCAGCGTTACCAATTCGCGAAACTCGAAACACATCACCACCGTAACAGCACAATGAAGTATTTCAACGGCTTCCGGACATCTGGCAGGCGATTTGCGACGCCCAGGTTCCCCGCAATGCTTATTCCTGTTATCTTGCCGCGCCGTCAAAAGCAATGCAGCGGTAATCCTCGTTGATCAACCCAGCGATTTGCTGCTGTACCCGCTCCCGATCGTACTGTTCGACATGGAGCCTCCTGCTTGCCGCTCCCATGCTCGCTCTCAGCTCTTTATCGACTATTAGCCGCTGGAGCGCCTCGATCCACTCGTCATCGCTTATTACGAGAAATCCGTTGACCCCGTTGTTGATGGCCGCCTTGTTCGCGCCGACATCCGATGCGACGACAGGTTTGCCATAGGCCATGTACTGGATCAGTTTGAAAGCGCACTTGCCCCGGCACCACTCGTCATCGGTGAGCGGCATGATACCGATGTCTATATCTGCCAGCCACTTTTTTTCGTTCTCGGACGACCACTCGCTCAGTTCCCACTCCGTTCTGACGCCATCCGGAAGTCTTTTGCTCATGATGGAAAAGCGGATGCCTGGATGCTTTTGCTGAACCGATCTCAGCGCATGGTCGATGATTTTGAGAAAATAGAGATTGGATGCGATGCCGATCCAGCCGATGGTGACGCTCTTGCCGTTGTGGCCATTGCCGTTCACGAGCAGTGGCGTACTGAAGGCGGTCGGCACCAGGTGAACCTTGCGGTTATACTGTTCCGCGTAGGATTTGAGCGCCTCGCTGCCGGCAAAAATCAGCGCGGAGCGTTTCAGCGTGCTGGCGATCCAGTTGAGCTTCATCCGGCTTTCAGGCAGTTCCTTGCCTGTCAGCATGACCTGCTTGACATAGATAGCGTCATCAAAATCGAAGATCAATCTCGATTTTCGTGAGAGCAGCCATGTGAAAAGAGGCGGAAACACTTTGCGCTGTATCCAGACATAGTCGTAATTACTGCAAATCGAGAGTGCGCTCATGACATTGTTCAGGGACTTCTTGCCGGATACGCACATCGAATCGATCTGGATGCCGTACTCTTTCCAGTGCGGCAGAAATTGTCCAATCCGGTAACGATAACTTGGGCGATGCGGGGCGAGATGCAGGCACAACACTGTAATCATGGAACGAAGGTTACTGATTTGAACTTGAGTCACAATTGCCTCTTCTGCGAGGCGAGGATTTACTTTAGACTAAAAAAAGAGTGAACCGGGCGTGGATAAAAGAAGGACTTCGTTGCATGACAGGAGCTTTCGTCAAGGCGCATTCTGATGCACATCGCGGCAGTGTGCCGGAGAAAAACCGGCATGTATAATTTGAAACGTCAGAATATAGCTATTTCTTTGGATGAAAGTTTTTTCTCACAGCACAATAGCACATAAAATGCGTGAAAATTATGGTTACGGCACTGTACCCACAGGCAGGGAGGGATGCGAAGGGAATTGCGTATATTGCCCGTCAATTCAGCATAAGTTTTATCCATCAACCTTATCAGCCTGATCAATGAAGAGAGTGCTTGTGGCCGGGGCGACCGGTTACCTTGGCCGTTATGCGGTGCAGGAGTTCAAGAATCGAGGATACTGGGTGCGTGCGCTGGTGCGCAATCCCGAGAAGTTCAAAAAGCCGGGGCCGTTTTTCGCGCCAGAGATCGACACGCTCGTTGACGAGGTGGTCTTCGGTGACGCCACGAGGCCCGAAACCATCGCCGGTCTGTGTGACGGAATCGACGTGGTCTTTTCGTCGCTCGGCATGATCAAGCCCGACTTCGAGCACACCAACTTCGACGTGGACTATCAGGGCAACATGAACATTCTTGCCGAGGCGCTCAAAGCCGGGGTGAAGAAGTTCGTCTACGTCTCAGTCTTCGACGCGCATCGCATGATGAACATTCCCAACGTGCAGGCGCACGAGAAGTTCGTCCGCGAGTTGCAGGCGGCAAAGATCGAGAGCACGATCATCCGCCCGAACGCCTTCTACTCGGAGATTGGCCAGTTCGTCGCCCGCGCCCGCCGCGGCTATATGATCTGGGTCGGCGACGGCTACCAGCGCCATAACCCGATCCACGGCGCTGATCTAGCCAAGGTGTGCGCCGACGCGGTTGACAGCAGCGAGCGCGAGATCGAGGTTGGCGGCCCGGAGGTCTTCACCTACCAGGAGATGGTCGATCTGGCCTGCGAAATCGCCGGAACCAAACCTGCGTTGATACCGCTGCCCTTCTGGCTGGCTGATGGCCTCGTCGGCATTGTCGGTCTCTTCAACCGCGACGTGGCCGACGTGGCGCTGTTTGCCACCACGCTCAGCAAGATGGACATCGTTTCGCCGAAATACGGCACCCACCGCCTGCGCGACTTCTTCAACGAGTGCAAGATCCTTCCGGTGTGAATAGAAATCTGTCGCTGTAGAACGCATGAAGCCGGATAACCTCCGGCTTCGTGTGTTTATGATTTGAAATCAGGTGATCTCGATAGCTATCGGCCAGAACAGGGAAACCGGACCCAATACAAAATCGCCATCCTCGCGAGATTGACTGAGGTAAATCAGACGCTCTACGACGAACTCCGTGAATACCGTATCGGCAACCACATCAGGTTGGAAAAGGAAAAGATCTGATTCGCTACATTTCTGTTGACATAAAGTGACTTCTTACGTAGTGCCCGACAGAAAAGTCTCTATAATATTATAGAATAATATGTTATATTAAGAGGTAGGATGTGAAGATTACATTTCCGCATAATGCAAAGACGAAATATTCAGGATTTGAGTGTTATATTATCG